>ENA-UEQS01000040-UEQS01000040.1-human-gut-metagenome-genome-assembly--contig:-NODE-40-length-100284-cov-42.463451_pt1 | contig 100284 bp, 119 predicted proteins | sample MGYA00242953_ERZ507953 | MGnify/ENA primary metagenome ERZ507953 (study PRJEB26167, sample SAMN06115474) | human gut metagenome | host: Homo sapiens | place: China:Jiangsu | collected 2016-07-06...
CATTACCGTTAAACAGGTAATAGTTCAGGTTAGCACTCAGTCCAAGCATATCATCCTATCATTTTATTAAGCAACAGGCTCAAGTCAAGAACTGTGGTGTTTCTCAGGAACAGTGTGGCACCTGATGTCAATTGCAGTTTTACCCACTTAATCGGAGATTCACCTTCAGGTTGTTTCACCTCCAACTTTACGGTTGGACTGTTGCAAGGCTTGCCGGTTATCCGGACTTTGGCAACCTTGGGTTGCTCAACCTGGACTGTCTTGCCTAACTTTTCGCTCCATAGCTGATGACGCTGCCAGTTCATGAACTTGTCGTAATTTACTCCATAATCCGCACAGAACTCACGAAGATCCTTGGTCTCACTGCATAACTGATAGAGGTCATATACCTCCTGGTAGTTTACTTTTTCTTTTGCCATAATCATTGTTGTTTAAGGGTTACGGCGCAAAGGTAGGTTTAGGGAACATGCGTGTCAAGGCGGAAAATAGAATGGTTACACATTGTCCAACAACTTTTGCTTCAGTCCAAGAATCCATTCTATTTCTCCATTGTATCTCCCTTTGGTATTCTATTTTAACAACAAGAATTATTACAGCCTAACAAAATTACAACTTCCCCGCCTATACAGGCTTTTATAAAATCAAGTATAAGAATCCATTTATATAATTCAGTAGAGTCGACACCAACATAATATAAGACTTACATATTTTATAAATAAGGGAAAGAATTAAAATCTTTCAAATCAAAGACTTTACAAATACGTATAATGGAAAACTTATACCTCTACAAAAGACTGAATTTGCACAAAAGCAACTTCAGAAAGAGCAAATCAAATAACCAAGAAAATGTATTTATTTAAAATATTGACTAAAAACAATTCTAAGCGTTCAATTGAGTTTTTAATAGGAAACTATTTTGATAATGAGTAAATTTTTACGCTAGCCGGAAAAGTAGTCTCAGTCCATGGCTTTGACTACTCCCCAGCCTACGAGTTTTCTATAAAAAAGAATGTATAACACAATACTTTAACTACTCACAACGGCTTCATCCTTGTTATCCTTACTTAGAATCATCAACACTCTTTACCCATTTCGTCCAACAAATCACTATATGAAGCTACCTTGTGATATTTTACCTTGGACGTAGAGATAGAGTTAAACAACTTTTCTGCACATTCAATTTTAGCCAATTCTATCTTAGTCAGATCCATTGACGACATAGAGCCCTTAGTCTCAGCAATAAAGAAAATATGCTTTATTCCATCTACCTCCATGGCAATGGCCCAGTCTGGTGCATAATTTCCAACAGGTGTCGGTATCTGGAAGGTCCGCGGCAGCTTGGCATATACTACAACCTCCTTGGCTTGATCAAGATCATGGGCAAATTGTCGCTCTCCCTTGCTGTCACTGAATACATAGTCGGTTATATGTTTCTTCGCTTCATAAGCCTTGTCAAAGTCCATTTTACTCTTTACCGTAAAGATACTGCTGTCGTATTTTCCCTCGGTCATGTTGTAGTGAATTGTTTCTACAATCATCGTGGACTTCTGTTCCTTGATGATGCTGATAACTTTCCGGATAAATTCCTCGGGATTATTTTTAAACAGATACAACTTGCTTTCTTTGATACCTTGCAATATCTTCACAACTGTTCGACGCGTGAGGTTTGCCCCCTTGGCAATATCACCTACCAAATCGTAACGAACCGTCGAGGTACATACGTCGGTCAACAGATGCGATTGTGACCGGGTGTCGCCAAATTCTGTAACCTGTTTTTCATCCTGCGTCCCTTCAACCATAATATAACGAAGCTGTTTTACATCCAGTTCTGCATTGATATGCAAAATGGCATTCTCAATTAGTTCTTCGCTGTCATAGCTTACCGTGTAAACATATTGATGATTGATTTCTTTCCATAATGCCTGGAATTCTTCTTTGCCAAAATTCTCATTCAGCTTATTTTCCCGGATAGTGGTTTTCTCTTCCACCACCATATCATCAAGAGCTTTCGGATCAAATATAGAATTAATCAGTCGGGTAACTCCCTCGGCTATCGGTTGTAATTTTGGTGGCAATGGCGCTACGTTGCCGCTGGCTATAGCCTCTCGATATTCAGGTGTGATATGCTTATCTTCGTCAATATAGCCATTGTCTTCCAAATAGATGATAATACGACTTGCTTCCAATTCGTCTATGGTATGAAGCTCTTCTCCAATCTTTATCTGCTTGCCGGTAAAATAAGCCACAGTTGCTTTGGCAGCACGTTCGCGCAGTACCTCGCGGGTCTCTTTCTGTAATGCACTGGTAAAATCGGCATAGCTTTCATTAGCTATGACCGTCAATTTGTTAATCTCATGTACATCATCTCCCAATAACTCTTTGTCCATACGGACTCCGTTTTTATCCACACAAAGGCGTAGGCCACGTCCTACTTCCTGCCGTTTGGCTGTGGTTGAATTAGAGTGTCGCAGCGTACAAATCTGAAATACATTCGGGTTATCCCATCCCTCACGCAGTGCCGAGTGTGAGAAGATAAAGCGGGTAGGTTCGTCAAAACTCAACAGGCGTTCCTTATTCTTCAATATCAGGTCATAGGCCGATATGTCATCCGACAGGCCGGTCTTTTTCTCTACCTTTCCATCTATTACCCGGTTTGTTTTCTTATCTATCGAGAAATAGCCGCGATGTACCTCTTGGGGTACAAACCGGCGTAGGTATTCATTGTAATCCTCGTCCCAAATGTGGAACTCTTCACTTACCAGGCGTGCATACTCTTCTTCAAATATCTTTTGGAACACACCCTTCACTTCATTTCCCTCTTCGTCGTAACTTTTATATTTGGCAACCTCGTCAATGAAGAAAAGCGACAGACACTTGATACCCCGCTTGAACAATTGCCGTTCTTTCTCAAAGTGCGACTTGATAGTTTCCCTTATCTGTACGCGCTGCATCGTTAACTCATTCGTGTCTCCGGTTACCTCTCCCCGTCGCAGCGTAACGCCATTCAGGAATGTAACATAACCTTTGGCGTTGATTTCAGACAGGGTGAACCCTTCATATTCGGCCAATCCCGATTCCTCACGCAGGCTGTCACCCGTACCGAAAGTTTTAGTCTTTCGTACGATAGTACCCGATGCCGTTTTAGTTTCGATTTCAATACGAGCCATGGGTGGCCGTTTGGGTGATAGTTCAATACTGTCAAGATACATATAGCCACTTGTACCCCGCAAGTTCTTCAACTCAAAACCCTTCACATGGATACGTTTTACCAGCTGCTGGCGGTAGGCATCCAACGCATCGAGCGCATAGACTGTGTCGTGCTTGGTTTTGTGCGTAGCCGAATAATTCAACACGAACAGCGGATTGAATCGTTTGATACCAGCCTGAGTGGCATCACCCTCCATCTTCTGTGGCTCGTCCATAATGACAATAGGATTGTTGACCGCTATCACATCAATCGGACGGCGGCTTCCAAACTCATCGCGCTTGGAGTATATAATACGGCTCTCCTTACTGCGGCCACCCTCTTTCATAGAGGCAGCAAAGGCCTGCGTATTGATAATCATCACATACAATCCCGAATCTGACGAAAAGCTGTCCAACTCTTTCAGATTGCTGCTGTCGTAAACAAACCACCGGGCTTTTTTGGCGTAGAGTTCCATAAAGTGCTCTTCCAGCATGGTAAAACTCTTGGCTACGCCCTCACGAATGGCTATACTAGGTACCACCACAATAAACTTGCTCCATCCATATTGTTTGTTCAGTTCAAACATCGTCTTGATATAGACATAGGTCTTACCTGTACCGGTCTCCATCTCAATATCCAGATTTACGGGTGCCACCCCTTTGGCCAGTGTTTCCGAAGGAGCTATATCGTATAAATTCTGTATTGAGCGGATATTTCGGAGTATCGTCTGCTTGTCCAGTTCCAAACGGTGGTTACCGTAGCCGGCCTCTTCCTCCTTGTATATAATCCGTTGGTTCTGATAGGTACCCAAGTCCCTGCGATAGGTCGATAAAGTATGTGTCGGTTGCCCACGAAATACCGCCACCGTATTTTCTACGGCATCGGTCTGATATTGCTGTATCTTAAACTTGAATTTCATTTTGATTCATTTTCTGTTTAGTCCCTCTTACCTTTTTTGCTCAAATTGTCAATAGCCTTGATAGAGTCCAAATAATCCTGCTCCACATCACTTATGGTGCGTTGTTTATATTTACGGTATTCATTTGTAGCATGCTCCATGGTCTCAGCATGTGACACATTACCAGAACCCTGCAAGAGTTGTTCTCCCGACATCGTAAGAATCCGGTCCAGATACTCTGCCCAATCGTTCATGGTCATCGGCTGCTCACGCTCTGCCTGACGCTCTGCAAAATCCAAATATCCGGAAACGAGCTGTCCCATCGCACGAAGTTCCTTTTCATCCAAATAATTTTTGGCAGTCTTGGCCTCTACCAATGTAGGTTGAGTACCCTTAAACGTCAGCAAACCCATAAAATCCTTTTCGGCATCTGCCCGTTCCACAATCAGTTCAGCAGCCGTATGTCCGTGAATCGCATAATGTATTTTATTCTGTACTTTTTTAAAGAACTCCTGGCTTACGGAAGCACGAGGATCATAATCTATACTTGTAGCATATATTTCCAACACCTGACGGTAGAACACCTTTTCTGTGGCACGGATATCACGTATGCGTTCCAGCAATTCCTTCCAATAGCCCCCGCCTCCCAATTTTTTCAACCGCTCATCGTCCAGTGTAAAGCCTTTTATCATGTATTCTTTCAGCCTTTGTGTTGCCCATTGGCGGAAGCGGGTGGCTATCACAGACTTGATACGATACCCCAGTGCTATAATCATATCCAGATTATAGAATGTGGTGTTATATGATTTTCCATCAGAAGCAGTTGTTCGGAATTTCCGAACAACTGAATTTTCCTCCAATTCTCCTTCTTCAAAGATGTGCTTGATGTGTTCACTCACATTCGACTTGCTCGTCTGATACAGTTCACACATCTGTGCCTGAGTAAGCCAAAGTGTTTCATCTTCCAGTCTGACATCAATCCTGGTCTGCCCGTCAGTGGAGGTATAGATAATCATCTTGTTCTCTTCCATTCTTCTATCCTTTCTGATTACAAGATTTTTCTTACCGTATCTTTGCTGTATGCTTCAAACAGCTGCTCAAAGTTGTCAATCACATTGTCGTTAGCGACCGATGCATCGCGCATGACAAAGTATATAGGATGCAGTTTGGCAATTTCCGTGATGGCTGCTTCAGTCACATCACGGTCGAAGCAAGCTACCAGATAGTTGTCATCTACCAAGTAGACTGTTTTACCTGCTATCTGTTGAGTCTCAATTTTGGCCGAGAGTTCTATACCGAGGTCGAGCATTACCTGAAACAGCAAATCTTCGCCTGTTCGGTCTGCCTTTACATTTTCATTGAACAACGATTGCATCGTAAACTCCTGCGGCGTATAGTACACATCTTCCATATTGGAGGAGTCAAGTTTCAACACGCGGAATCCGATGTCGAGTTTTTCTATACCTTCCTTGTCTTTATTATCCTCTTTTATCTTCTTGCCGGCACGACGTATGCGTTCCTTACCGATTTCGCAGATGTTCGGGTAACCAGCTTTGTAGGCTTCGCTCTTTTCGTCGGTCTTTTCGGGCAACTGCACCATAATAAACTTGCGGTTACCCCCATCCTCGGCATTGAGTTGCATTACCGCATGGGCGGTTGTGGCAGAGCCGGAAAAGAAATCTAATATAATATAATCTCTTGAATTATTACCGTTTATTTCTAAGCCTATAAAGAACTTTATTAATTCAGAAGGCTTTGTGAAATCAAATACAGATTTAGCATCAAATAAATTTCTTACTTCTTGTGTCCCATCTTGTGTGAAAGGTCCATTCATAACAGAAACAGGTTTCCCTCTTCGGATCTTTCCGTTCTCATCATACAAATAGGATTTTGAACGAACTGTATAAGACCCATCTTTTTGTAATGAGAATTCGACATTATCATTTGCAATAGCTTCTTCCATACGTTCCTTGGACCACACCCATTGTTTGCGAGGTTTTATTTCTACACCATTATAGAAAATGCTATACATTAGGTTAGGTCTATCACCTAAGCTATTGGTCATAAGTGGTTGTGTTCTATATGGACCACGTTGATTGAATTTGCTGTCTTTTTTATTATATTTCTCTCTTTCTTCACCTATAAATTCACATGTAAGATCTGTGATAGTATTTTTGCTGTATACTAATATGTACTCATGAGCACTTATAAAACCAACTGTTTTTGCTCCAGCTCCATATTTATTTTTCCATACGACTGTTTCAATATGATTCTCAGATCCAAAAATCTCATCACAAATTTTACGTAAGTTTTCGACCTCGTTATCGTCAATTGAGATAAAAATCACCCCGTCGTCCGACAACAAGTCGCGGGCAACTTTCAAACGGGGATAAATCATATTGAGCCAGTCGGTATGGAAGCGGCCGTTACTCTCTGTATTGCGCTGCATCGGGTCGATAGTTTGGTTACCCTCTTCATCAAACAGCCCGCTGGTCTCTTCAAATTCGCCACGACTTTGTGCAAAATCATCATTATAGACAAAATCATTGCCAGTGTTGTAAGGCGGGTCAATATAAATCATCTTCACCTTACCTAGATAGGTTTCGCGCAACGCTTTCAGTACATCGAGATTGTCGCCCTCGATATAAAGGTTTTGCGTATGGTCAAAGTTCACACTCTCTTCGCGGCAAGGACGCAAGGTCATCGTCGTGGGTGTATTGGCCAGTCGATTGGCTGCGCGCTTGTCGGGCCAGGTAAATTGATAGCGCTCCTCTCCCTCGACGATAATCTCGTTTGATAATTCGGCCTGCAATTTTTCAAAATCTATAGCTAATTCGGGCTTGCCATCCTTATTCAACCGTTCCGTCACACAGTTCGGGAATAGCTGTTGTATCTTCTTTATATTTGAGCCTACTACGTCGAGGCTTTGCATTTTCAGTTTGTCCATATACCTAAATTTCAATGTTTACAAAAAACTTCTTTCCCTTTCTCATTTTTTAATTTCTGATAGAAATCCGAATAGTCTATTGATGACACTACCTGATTTCTTGCCCATACATATTGTCTCAAATTTTCTACTCTTACGAATTCGTCATTGACAAAGCGCACTATTCGATTGAATGGTTCAAGTTGTTTATAATATTCTCTGTCCCAGATTCTAACCAATATTCTACTTGTCAATGGGAATGTTATATTTGTACTTGGCAGATTCAAGCTCAAAAAATCACAATTCTTAGTAGGAATCTCTCTTTCTATGATTATCGGCGAATCACTGGTTACAAAACAATCACCGGCCGAAAAATAAATGCTCCATATATTATTTTGTAACATATCAACTATAGATTTTATCACTTGAGGCTTAAAGCAGGTACAACAATGGTCTAACACTTCATTGCCCGGTTTTGTCAAGTCAAACTTTAATTGTTCTCTTTCAATATCATCCATAATTGCATTACAATCAATCAGTGTTTCTACTACACTTCGTATATAATCTACCAATTCCACAACATATTTTCTTGCTTCTGGTGTTCGGAAATATTGTATCACAATTTGAAACGCTATATTTTCTGTATATTCGACAGGAAAAGCTGTTAATATGTCTTTTGATTCCATTAATTTTGCGGACACACTATTAATGATATCAAGAAACCGTGAGAATTGACTTTCTATTTGATTGGCAAAATAATCATGTTCAATACTTTCTCTACGAACTCTATCTTTTGCATAATCCGGTATTAATTCTTCATCTATCGAATAAAAATCTTTCTCGAAGAAAATATTTTCAATAGAAGTGCAATAAGATTTTGAGTTTTTCTTGTTGTACACATATATACCTTTACCATCAATTGAAAAGTTCTTTAAATAGCATTGAGGAATATAGTGATGTTTAGTGTATTCTCTCATATATTATTTTCAAATTCTTAATCTGTTCAAAACATTCCCGTTTACGGCGAGGTTGTTTTTCATTCGCCATTTTACGCTCAAGTGTTGCTATTTGGGCAAGCAACTTGGCCCGTTGGTCATCAACGGCTATCTGTTCGGTCAAGGTATGGCCCTCGGCAACCTCAATCTGTACGATTCCTTTTACAATATTCTCCCAGACGGTATCGAGGTTCAACCCCGACAGCGACAAAACTGCTTCTTCTGTGGGTTGCCAGGCCGACGTGAACAATTTTGTGTAGAAGACTGCAAATTGCGTCCGATTATCGTATTGAAGGGCAAAGACCATATTTTGCGGGATAAGTTTTGTGAGTTGCGCAATGTTCTGAATGTCATACTCCCTGCGCTTCAGCTGCACCGCAAGTACATAGAATTCTTTTACGACAGTGCCCTCGCCAAGTCCCGGCACCGTGCCCGATGAAACTACCGCAACGATGTCTATGCGTGCAATGTCAGCATCGAAATGTTCCCGCTGCGCAGGTTTCCATTCAAACTTCGCATAGATTGCCTTCTTGGGCAACTGCCGTTTTCGTTCAGTAGATATAGGAAGACCGTACATAAGCTATTTAATTACCAAAAAACATATTAACTCAAAATCGTCCAAACCACGTATTTCATTGGCAAACAAGTTACCCTGCACACCATTCAAGAAATCGTCTATATCACTCTCTTCTTTCACTGTGATAATACTCTCTATGGCCGATTGCAGCAGGTCGCTGTAATGACGCATATTCTTTCCATCGCGTGTTTCCTTGTTGAACTGCTTGCAAAGCATCTTATCAGGTTCTGTCTTGTCTTTGCAGGCATAACGCATTTTGTCAAGCAGTTTTTTAGGTGACAAATGGTCGCAGATAACGGTTCCGGTATGCGAAAGATAAACCATATAAAACGGATGCAACAGATTGGAACGGTCGATGTTCACACCGTTGTTCTTGTTCTTCAACACATACATCACGCCCGGTTCTACCAGTTCGGAGGCACTGACCACCGCACTCATCCCAAACGGTGTCAAATCCATATTGGGATGCTCTTTCAGATTAGCCAATAAATCCAGACGAAACTCATTCAGTCCCAAATCCATGATATTGACACCTGTATCCATATCCTCAATATCTACCACTTCATTCTGCAACTTCTTCAACTGATTACGGCGGTACTCCAAATCGCCTTTTTCATTAGCTGACAATAAATTATCATCACCTGTACTGGTAATGACTGTTGCCTTCATTCTACTTTCCACACGACCTTTCAGCTTGATGTAATCATCCAGTTCCATGTCCGGCCAATAATTCACCAGCTGAATCACATCGTTTTTGCTTCCAATACGGTCTATTCGGCCAAAACGCTGAATGATGCGTACCGGATTCCAGTGTATGTCGTAGTTAATCAGATAATCACAGTCCTGCAAGTTCTGTCCTTCACTGATACAGTCGGTAGCAATCAGTACATCTATTTCTCTTGTATCATTCGGATGAATGGCATCCCGGTCTTTTGACAAAGGCGAGAAGTAGGTCAATATGTCACTGAATGTACATTTCAGTTTCGGCAACGTACATTTCCCTTCCGTACTGCCGGTTATCAGAGCTGTATGCAGTCCGCAATCGTTCAAAATCCTGCCGGAAAGTTGTTCATACAGATAATTGGCTGTATCAGCAAATGCTGTAAATATTAGCACTTTCTTATTGCTACCATTGATTGGATGTTCAAACTTGTTTTTCAAGTCTGCTACCAGCTGTTGCAGTTTCGTATCATGTTCCGGCGTAATATCCTTTAGCATAAGGATGAGCAGTTCCAGTACTTCCAAATCAGCTTTCAAATCACGTCGCCAACTCACATAATCCATGTCCCGAAGATTGATTTTTGATTTACGACCTACAAACGGATCATTTTCATTATCTTCAGTATCAAAATCCTCTGAAAAATCAGTTACATCTACTGTTCCTGCACCGCTTTCCTGGAATTTATCAATAGCAGTAATAGAATCATTTATAAAATCACGAATTCTTGTCAAAGTCAGACGGAAAGAGTTCACGCTACTTTCCAGACGTTTCAACAGGTTGATAGCCATCAACTTCCGAATACCTTTTTCACGTCCATCTACAGTGAGTCCCTCACCTTCATAATCTATTCCGTAATTACCTTTTTCACTCTCAAAAATAAACAAAGAAGGTGTATATATGGAAAGATTCAATCTGTTAAGCATTTCTGCTATATCCGCGAAAGTAATAGCATCGTTCAAATCTGTAAGCTTAGGTCTGCGTGATATAGGTGACAAACGTTCAGGAAATTTGCCCACATCATTCGTGTTGTAATACTTAATGATATGGCTTCGGCTTCTGGCTATGGTAACTGCATCAAGCAACTGGAAGAAATCATAACTTAATGAATCTACCAGTTTCTCTGTTGTTCTCTTTTCCGGAGGCAATTTAGCCCATTTAGAATATACAGTCTGCGCATCTCTGAAAATGCTATCTATGTTCTTCCCTGTATCAAGCAAATCATTTATATTCTCGGCCTTTCCTTCATACGCAAGTTGCAGCTGATTTTTCAAATCACTGAAACGGTTGTTTACCGGTGTAGCGGAAAGCATAAGCACTTTAGTCTTTACACCACTGCGTATAACTTTATTCATCAGCCGGGCATAACGGTTTTCCTTGAAATCATCATCTTCATCATCATTATCAAACCGACCGCCATTGCGGAAATTATGACTTTCATCTATTACAATCAAATCATAATTCCCCCAATTCACCCGTTCCAAGTCAAGTCCATTACTCAAACCTTTATCCCTTGACAGGTCAGAATGAAACAGAATGTCATAACGCAAACGGTCTGCCAATACCGGATTATTTTTATAGTTGGAGCGGAATGTCTGCCAGTTGTCGTTCAACTTTTTGGGACAAAGAACCAATACATTTCTGTTTCGGTTTTCGTAATACTTGATAACCGAAAGAGCCGTAAATGTTTTTCCCAATCCCACACTATCAGCAAGAATACACCCGTTGTATTTTTCCAGTTTGTTTATGATTGCCAATGATGCATCACGCTGGAAATTATACAGTTTATTCCATATAACACTACTTTTGAATCCTGTAGCTTCATTAGGTAATACATCCTCGCTTATGTCTTCAAGAAATTCATTAAAGATATTATATAGCGTAATAAAGTAGATAAAAGCCGGTGCATTCTCCTTATAAACGGTTTCGATATTTTCTATGACATTATCTGTCACATCCTGAAATTTCTCTTTGTCTTTCCATAATTCTGCAAAATTCTTCAAAAACATATCTGTAGAACTATGTCCAGGCATACCTACAACCATCGGACATATATTATTTCCTCTATCAAGCCCAAGTTCAGTAGTGGTAAACTCATTAAAAGGCATATATGTATATGTTTCTTCACCTTCCTTTATATTGAGGAAGGTATTCATAGAACCATGAGTTATATTTGTCTTGAACCGTGCTTTTCTGCGAATCCAGTCTGCACATTCTCTCGCAATAGCCCGCTGTGTAAGCTGGTTTCGAAGCCTTATTTCAAAATCCGATCCGAAAAGACTTCTTTCCCGATTTAATTTGGGTATATAGAATTCTCTTTTTTGCTTTTCAGACTTATCCGTATAGAACGTCGGTGAAGTAAAAATAAAGTTTACACAATCCACCTTTTCCAGTTCTTCTTTCAATGCTTCGTATGCATAGATAGAAAAACTGGCTGCCGCTATAGAGACTTGGCTATTGTCAGACAACAATAGCTGCTTCAAATCATCTATAACACGTTCGGTTATATTATTGAATTGCTTCGGAACTCTCATTTTCTCTTTTCATTTATCAAATTTCAACACCAAAGAGAAAAGCTATTTAGCCAATATTTAATATTATTGTATTCTCAGTTTCTTTGCGCTATACACAAAGATATAAATATTTAAAACATTACCGCCTGCCTCTCTACTTTTATTTCAACATTATTTCTCCCCACCAACTTCTTCACTACCTCCACATCCGCCGGAAGCCAGTCTACAGACCCCAGTTCCTCCCGATTCAGCCAAGTTGCGTTTTCATGCTCCTTCAACACCAGATGACCGGAACGGACAGAGCATAAAAAGCAGTGCATCGTGAGGTGGAAAGCTGGGTAATTATCTTTCCGCCGGGAAACTCCCAGTAGTCCTGAAACTCACCATAGCCGCGCTGGGTGGCAAAATACTTCCCTTCACGACAAATTATTGCCGCTACAACTTCTATCTGCTTCATCTCAATATGTAAATTATTTTCCCCTTCAAAATTCAATACTATCTCCTTCCCTACTGATGCACCAGAAAGGAATGTTTTTGGCATCTGTAAACTCTTTCATACGCCAGGCTGACTCGAATCCACTTGCCACAAAGTGCATGGGAACAAGCAGTCCTACCTGAAACGTGTCGATAAACTGACGGGCGCCACGGGTATATCCGTTACCGATACGGCCGTCTACCGGAAACATTACCACGCTGAAACTGTCCGTTATTTTTCGGATGTCTTTCAGTTCTCCCAAAAAGCGTTTTTCTTCTTTCTCGGGATTGACATCGATACCGAATTCGGCGCTGTAGACCAGCCCGCCCCGATAATCATCGGTCAGGAAACGGGCATACCAGTTATTCAGGTCGCCTGCATGGAAGACACGCCTGCCATCAGTTTCCACTATCCACGACACACCGCTGTCGTTGCTTCCAGTTGCCGCTACACGAATCAGTCCGTCGCTCCATGTACCTCCTTTGGCAAGCCAGACATCGGCTTCTTCTTTCTGTGCCCGGCGATGTTTCAGGATATCTTTCGAGAGGATATAAATGATGTCGGACCTCGTTTGCCGCCACGAAAAGATTTCCCGGTTGAAATGGTCTTCGTGAAAATGACTGGAGAACACGTACACCGGCTTCTCAGTTTTTAGCAACTGAGGTACAATGCCCTCCGGGTCCATCCAGTAGTCGAATATCAGGATGCACCGATCTGTTTCGATGGCAAAGCCACTGTGAAAAATATATGTAAGTCTCATTTTTTTACTATTGTATATCGAAATAATGCAAGGTTTATATCATCCTTGACTGAATGAGTGCGAATATAGTAATTTTCTCTCGATTCCGCCTCTGTGAAACAAAAGCAAACAGTCTTAAAAAAACGCTTAAAAGAGCAAGGGGAAAGCTAAAACCTGTTACAACAAACCAATATTATTTTTAACTTTAAGGCAGTTTATACAAACAGACATAGGCAAGAACAAATAGGACACAAAAAATGAAAAAAGGAATATTATTACTTGCTTTCCTGCTGGCTATATGCTGCGGAAGCGGACTATATGCCCAAAATGTATCGTGTAAAAGTTATTTTGAGGTAGTAGAGACAAACGATGAAAATCACCGGCTGGACGAAGTTGCAATTTATCCGCCCGTATTCGGAACGTTGCCTGAGGGAAAAAGACTGAAAATAAAAGTCTGCAACAACGACGAAAAGAAGCTCAAAAAAGCATTTTTTTATGTATATTACAAAAACAAGAGGGTAAGCAAGCTCCTCCTTCCTGACTTGAAAAAGGGTGAAACGTACGAATTTTGTGTAAATATTCACTCGAAAATGACCAGGAAAGACAGACAGGAATTACTCTTTAAAATAAGAAGAGGAAAAACGTATATAAGTTACCGGATAGCTCAGCCTCACAACAAGAAAGGATATTGATAAAAATATTTGCGTACACTTTCTGTCAGACAGCTATAATTTACATCATCCATATCAATTTACTTTTTGTCAAAATGACATTTCTGCCTTTTGAGAATCTCTTTTTCGGTTACTCCCCGGGGTGCTGGAATTTATTTCTGATTCTCATAAGGCAGATTTTTTCAGAAAGCAAGCAAAGCAGCTAAACTGGCAGATGTATTTTTCCGATAGTGCCTCAGCAGATTGCCTTCAAAGAGAATGGAGCTATAAAGACTGACTTTCTGCTAAAAGAAAAACAGTGCTTAAATGTCTTTAAGAGATAAAAAAGATCTTTCCGGAGTGTCCATATAGGACCTTTTTCACCGCAATATGGGAATAGAGGAAAAACATCAGGAAGTTTTTATTTTTTTTCGGCATCTTTTCATTAATCTTTCAGCATGTTTTCACTGTTTTTTCACCGTCTTTCTTTGCCTCATTTACTGCCATAAAGCATCTTTCAAGAGTGAAAAACGAATAAAAATCTCCTTATATTACTGACGGAAGGGGAATTTTCTTCGGATATCCTATTAAATAAATAGAAGGAATACTTACAAAAAGAAAGTAAAATATCGGAATCACAAAACAGCACTCTCTACGAAAGCCACAAAATCACCAGCCATATCAATAGAGAAACTACAGCTACAATGGTAATAAATATTAACTTTCCTCGAAAATAACTCTTTTGTTCCCACGCAGTCCGTACTTCTGTTTCGGCCTGAATCTGTTCTAGTTTTTCGGGTGAAATGTCGGACGAACGACGCTTGCCGGTAAGTCCCAGCAAACGACCATGAGTTTCGCTCATACGTTTTTTGCCGACTTTTCGCAGTTCGCGGTTTTCCTTATCGCGCTGCATCATATCGTTTATACATCCTAAAGTTCCCATAGCAGCATACATTTAACCAACTGCCTAAAGATAAGGATTTTTCTCTTCATTCACAAGAAAAGAACGATAAAGGTGTATATCTGTTTTCAGTGTATCTTTTTCAGAATGTTCTTTCTGGCAACTCTCAAGGCGGGAGTTAACGGGGAGGTATCGTCCAGCATCTCGAGTGCGGAACTGAATTCTGCCAGAAGCTCGGGATATAATCTGCATAGAAGAAAGGAAAGCTTCATGCTTAGCGCCCGGACTCCTACAGAGCTTCCGGAAGATATCATCTGGTTCATGCAGAAATCGAGAAAGTCGGTACGGAGATTGTCTTCACATAATGGCTGGGCTACAAGTAGCGTAAGCAGTAACCGGCGCTTTGTTTCGCTGGATGTACTCATGGCTTCTTGCATCAGCTCGTCGCATTTGGGGTATAACCAGCCTTGATGGGCTGCATCGAGATGAGTGAACAGCCAGGCTGCATTATCAGCAACTCTTTTCTCGCTGTCGAAGAGCAGAGTGTAAAGCTGTTCGAGTAAGGAATGATCTTCGCAGCACTGGATAACATGGCACAACTCATGAATGTCGTTTTCGTGGATTCGCCCAAGAAGTCTGTTGCGAAGATTGTGGGAGTTGTCAGTCTCTGCCATATCTACATGCATTTTTTAATTGCTTTCCGGCAACGGTTCAGCACTTTCTCTCCTGCCGGATGCTGTCTGGTTCCACCAAGTTCAATAGCCGATACGACTTTGAAACCGCTCCATTTTAAGATTTCACGCATAGCTTTTATTGCGCCACGGCTTTGCCCAAACAGGATATTGAAAGGGAAAGGTGTAGTGCTTGTACTTATCAATATGGCTTTTTTGCCTTTATGAAGCGGCAGAGGCAGCCCACGGGTATCTTCTCCTATCATGCCGTATACGATACGATCGAAGATGATTTTCAACTGCCCGGGCATATTTCCCCAATAGCAGGGTGCTCCTACAACCAGCACATCGCAGCTTTTTATGACAGCAAGTACACACTGTGCATCGTCTTCGGGCAATACACAATGGTGGGTTTCACGGCAGGTCATACAGCCGGTACAGGGTTTTACCTGCAATCGGGAAGCTAAGACGGTAGTGACTTCTGCTCCTCTTTGTTCTGCTTCCTCGCGAATGGCATCCAGCATGGCAGAGATATTTCCGTGAATGCGCGGGCTTCCGTTGATAATCAAAATATTCATGAGAAGTGGAGATGTATTTATAATTGCAGATTGCTGTGTATTATGCTTTCATGGCACGCAATGCCTTGCATAACTGATCGGGGCAGGAAGTAGATTTGTTGCCGCAATGAATTCCTTCCAACCGGCTGATTACATCGTCTACTTTCATTCCTTTGACAAGAGAACTGATTCCTTTCAGATTTCCGTTGCAGCCTCCTGTGAAATGTACGTCTGTGATGATGTCATTTTCTACCTCTATCTCGATATTACTGCTGCATGTACCTTGTGTTCTGTAATTTATTTTCATGATGTTGAAGTTTTTGCTGCTATAAAAAAACATTCCGGACAAAGCCGGGCATTCTTATAATGGCTGTTTTCACTGCCTGCTCTGCCGCTTTATCCGGAATGAAATGATGGGTAATATTATTCTTCTACCTCTTCAGGTTTCATGTTTGTATATACAGTCTGAACGTCATCAAACTCTTCCAGACGTTCTATCATCTTGTCGATGGTTTCACGCTGTTCAGGAGTTACATCCTTCAAGTCGTTAGGAATGTATGTAAAGTCACCACCTACATCTTCGAAACCACATTCTTCCAGATGCTTCTGAATTGCTGCGTAGCTCTTCGGATCACCATAGATAGTAATTGTACCTTCTTCCGGATCTTCATCGAATTCGTCTTCTACGTTGTAGTCAATCAGATCGAGAATCAGTTCTTCCATGTCTACACCATCTTTCTTCTTGAATGTGAAGACACATTTGTGATCGAACAAGAAAGCCAAAGAACCAGTTGTTCCCAAGTTTCCGCCGAACTTGTTGAATACAGAACGTACATCGGCAACGGTACGTGTTGTATTGTCTGTCAGCGTATCAACAAATACAGCAACTCCGTGAGGACCGTATCCTTCGTATGTCATTCCTTTGTATTCGCTCTGGTCTTTACCCATTGCGTTCTTGATTGCGCGTTCGACATTATCCTTCGGCATGTTTTCGCGCTTACAAGTTGCGATAACTGAACGTAATGCCGGGTTGTTTTCCGGTTCCGGACCGCCAGCTTTTACAGCAATAGCAATTTGTTTACCCAGTCTTGTAAATGTTTTGGCCATGTGACCCCATCTTTTCAGCTTAGTAGCTTTTCTATATTCAAACGCTCTTCCCATTGGATTTATGTTTTAATATGTTTTTTATAATTGTTATTTTCTTAATTATCTCAGTTTGGCATCCAGCTTGTTCTGCAAGTTAGCAATCAGCTTCTGCATTACCTTGTCAATCTGCTTGTCGTTCAGTGTAGCATTTTCATCCTGAAGCATGAAGCTTACCGCATAACTCTTCTTGCCGGCTTCCAGATTCTTACCTTCGTAAACGTCGAACAGCTCTACGCTCTTCAGTAATTTCTTATCTGTTTCGTAAGCTATCTTTTCGATTTCGGCAAATTGTACCTTCTTGTCGATCAGCAAAGCAAGGTCACGTTTTACTGCCGGGAACTTAGAGATTTCTTTATAAGCTACTGTATTGTTCTTGATAGCTTTCATCAGCTCTTTCCAGTTCAGGTCAGCATAATAAACTTCGTTGTCGATATCGAAGGCTTTTTGTATTTTCTTATGCAGCACACCGAAAGTTGCCAGCAATTTACCTCCACGTGTATGTACTGATATAGCTACAGAATAAATATCGTCGGTCAGGTTTCCGAATACCAGTCCACCGAAGTTTACTCCCAGACGACGGAAGATATTCAATACGTATGCTTTCAACTCGTATACAGAAGTGTTTTCATCAGGATGTGCCCAAGAGTTGCTTACACGCTTACCGGTAATCCACAAGCCTAAATGCAGTTCTTCTGAATAAGCAGCAAGAACTTTTTCCGGATTCCTCTTTTCAGCATTGAAGTGATAGCAGTTACCGAATTCGAAGAACTTCAGGTCAGCATTCTTACGGTTAGCGTTGTGCTGGATACTTTCCAAACCACCGAACAACAGTGTAGCACGCATTACGTTAAGGTCGTTGCTCAATGGATTCATCAACTGTACCAGATTTTCAGGCTTGTAAGTTTCCAGACCTTCGTAGTAAGTAGCAGCAGTAAGAGAGTTGTTCATTATTTCATTGAATCCACAACCAACCAGCTGTTCTGAAACAAGATTCTGAAGTTTTACAGACTTGTCTACATCGCCTTTTACGCTTAAGCTTGACTTCACAGATGTAGGTATTTCCACATTGTTGTAGCCATAGATACGAAGAATGTCTTCTACTACATCGCACGGACGCTGAACATCTACACGATATGCCGGTACCAGCAATGACAGTCCTTCGGGTGTTTCATCAGTGATCTTCATTTCGAGGCTGGTTACAATGCTCTTGATTGTTTCTGCCGGAATAACTTTTCCGATTAAAGCGTTAGTATATTCATAAGAAAGCTCTACCGGGAAGTCTGCTATAGGTGCAGGATAGTTGTCTTTTATTTCGGATGCAATCTCACCGCCGGCAAGTTCTTTTACCAGCAGGGCTGCTTCTTTCAGTGCGTAAATAGTACCATTAGGTTCGATACCACGTTCGAAGCGGAAAGAAGAGTCTGTGCTCAACCCGTGACGGCGTGCAGTCTTACGTACCCATGTAGGATGGAAATATGCACTTTCGAGGAATACATCTTTTGTTGTTTCTGTAGTTCCAGAATCGAGTCCACCGAATACTCCGGCGATGCACATCGGTTCTTCTGCATTACAGATCATCAGGTCACGGTCGGAAAGCTTACGTTCTACTTCATCCAAAGTAACGAACTTAGTTCCTTCGGGACAAGTTTTTACTACAATCTTACCACCTTTAATCTTGTCAGCATCGAAGCAGTGCATCGGCTGACCGTATGCATGAAGAATGTAATTGGTAATATCGACAATATTGTTGATAGGACGTACACCGATAAGACGCAGTTTGTTTTGCAGCCATTCGGGACTTTCCTTTACTGTTACGTTCTTGATAGCAACACCTGCATAACGGGGACAAGCTTCAGTGTTTTCTACCACAATATCAATGTTCATATCGTGATTGTCGACCTTGAATGCATCTGCCGAAGGACGTTTCAATGTTGCCTGACGTCCGTTCTGAATCAACCATGCATACAAATCGCGTGCAACACCATAGTGAGAGCAGGCATCCGAACGGTTAGGAGTAATATCTACCTCCAGCACGTAATCGCTCTTGATATTATAATAGTCTTTGGCAAGAGTTCCCGGTACAACATCTTCAGGAAGTACAATGATACCTTCGTGGCTTGTACCGATACCGATTTCGTCTTCAGCGCAAATCATACCGTTCGACTCAACGCCGCGAAGCTTTGACTTCTTGATGGTAAAGCACTCATCACCGTCGTACAGTTTGGTTCCGAGTGTTGCAACTACTACCTTTTGTCCGGCAGCTACATTTGCAGCTCCACAAACAATCTGAACAGGATCGCCCTGTCCCAAATTAACGGTAGTGATATGCATGTGATCTGAATTTGGATGCGGTTCGCAAGTCAGCACTTCGCCGATAACAAGCCCTTCCAATCCTCCTTTTATCGATTGAACTTCTTCTACATCGCCTGTTTCCAGACCAATGGAAGTAAGTGCGGCTGCCACTTCATCGGGTGTCAAATCGAAGTTGACATATTCTTTCAGCCAATTATACGAGATATTCATATATGTATAGTTTTATGTATTTCTTAAATTGTCGTGCAAATGTAATATAAATATTTGGGATAGAATATGAGTGCAGGGAGTTTTTTACGTTCACTCAAAGACAGATATCCAAATAAATTACTTTATTTTCCGCCTTCTTATCATACGGATGTACGCATCAGAACGGCACATCCGGAACCGGAGCGCCAAACGGATTTTCGGGTTGCGGAGCCATCTCTACTGGAGGAGGAACAAACGATTGTCCTCCGCCGCTGTTTATTTTCGAACGGAGTACAGGAGCTGCACTTTCTTCACCCGGCATCGGCACGATCATTTCGTCATCCGGATTCTGGAAGCGGGCAAACTCGCCGCGGAAGCGTAACAGCACATCGCCTACCGCACCGTTACGATGCTTGGCAATAATGATTTCTGCCATACCGTGCAGGTCGTTTCCTTTTTCATCGGTATAAATCTTATAATACTCCGGACGGTGAATGAAGCATACCATATCGGCATCCTGCTCGATGGCTCCCGATTCACGCAAGTCGCTCAACTGAGGGCGCTTGCCGTCGATTCCCTCACGACTTTCTACACCACGGTTCAACTGACTCAGGGCGATGATAGGGATATTCAACTCTTTGGCAAGTCCTTTCAACGAACGTGAGATGGTACTTACTTCTTCCTGACGGCTTCCGAATGACATACCGCTGGCATTCATCAACTGAAGGTAGTCGATAATGATAATCTTTACATCGTGTTCACGTACAAGTCGGCGTGCTTTGGTTCGCAACTCAAATACAGACAAGGAAGGTGTATCGTCAACATAAAGCGGAGCATCGTACAGTTCCTTTATCTTATAGTCGAGCTGTCCCCATTCGTAAGGAGCGAGCTGACCGCTCTTGATTTTCTCACCGGGGATCTCGCACACATTCACAATCAGACGGTTCACCAACTGTACGTTACTCATTTCCAAAGAGAACAATGCAACGGGAACTTTATTGTTTACGGCCATATTCTTCGCCATAGAGAGTACGAATGCTGTCTTACCCATCGCCGGACGGGCAGCAATAATAATAAGGTCGGAATTCTGCCAGCCGGAAGTCATCTTGTCGAGCTGATGGAAACCACTCGACAAACCACTCAAACCGTCGGTTCTTGCCGCTGCTTTCTGAAGCATCTCATACGCTTCCTGAATGACAGGATTAATCTGCGTATAGTCTTTCTTCATGTTCTGCTGCGAGATTTCGAAGAGTTTTCCTTCGGCTTCCTGCATCAGATCGTCTACATCCTGAGTCTCGTCGAACGCCTTTGTCTGGATGTTGCTGGTAAAAGAGATCAGCTCGCGTGCCAGAAACTTTTGGGCGATGATACGAGCATGATATTCGATATGGGCAGAAGAAGCTACCTTACCACTTAACTGAGTGATATAAAAAGGTCCTCCCACTTCGTCCAGGTCACCACGCGAACGAAGCTGTTCTGTCACCGTCAGGATATCAATCGGTTTCTGCTGTATTGCCAGATCGGTAATCGCGGCGTAAATCAACTGATTGCGGTGTTCGTAAAAAGACTCAGGACGGAGGATTTCACTGACTAGCGAATATGCATCCTTTTCAATCATCAATGCACCCAGCACAGCCTCCTCCAGTTCAGGAGCCTGTGGCTGCAAATGTCCGTATTCATCAACCGGCTTCGTTTTGGTAGCCTTCGGGACACGGGTAGTTCTTCTCGTTTCTGCCATTTCTCTCTTTTAGATTTTAATTGTGCAAAGATAGAAAAAATGATTCTTATTTCCATAATGGCTGGCATGCCAAACTTTATTGTACATGGCACAGGCTATAATGTTTTACCCTCACCTGATGTATATTTTCCGGAAATGGATGCAGATTTTAAAAACTTTACACTATCTTTGAAAAAACAAAATTTAACGATATGATTACTTTTCCTAATGCAAAAATAAATCTCGGACTAAACGTCGTAGAGAAGCGTCCGGACGGATACCATAATCTGGAAACTGTCTTTTATCCTATCAAACTGCAAGATGCGCTGGAAGTGAATCGTCTGGAAGGTTCTGATCTTCCTTATAAGATTCATACAAGCGGAACTGTTATCGAAGGAAACCTTGAGGATAATCTGGTTATTAAAGCATACAATCTGCTGAAAGCAGAAAATTACCAGATGCTTCCGGTAGACATTCATCTGTTTAAGCACATTCCGACTGGTGCCGGATTGGGTGGCGGATCGGCTGATGCTGCTTTTATGATAAAACTGCTGAATGAAAAATTCAAGCTTGGAATAAGCGAAGAGAAAATGGAAGAATATGCTGCACGTCTGGGAGCGGACTGCGCATTCTTTATTAAGAACAAACCGGTCTTTGCGTCTGGTATTGGAAATATATTCGAACCTATAGAGATTTCACTGAAAGGTTATTATCTCGTACTAGTAAAACCGAATATATTCGTTTCTACACGTGATGCTTTTGCATGTATCAAACCTCAACATCCGGAAGTTTCATTGAAAGAGATTATCAAACGCCCGATAGAAACATGGAAAGACTGTATGAAGAATGATTTTGAATACAGTGTATTCCAGAAATATCCGGAAATCGCAGCTATCAAAGATAAATTGTACGATCTGGGAGCAGTCTATGCTTCAATGAGCGGATCAGGATCGGCTGTTTATGGTATCTTCAAGGAAGCGATAGAAAACGTAGATGAAAAATTCGGCGAATGCTTCTGCCGTCAGCGTGAACTGGAATAATTTTTTGTATGACAGACTTCATAGACGATAAAATACATTATCTGAATATTGATTCCGACGGAATAGAGCTTCCGTCGGAATTTACTTTTCCTTTTCATTATACTCCTCACCCATTAACTGTCAAGGCTGCGCACGAGGTGCAGAATTATATCGCTTCACGAACAGACTGGACTGAAGAATTGTCAGCAGGAAAAATGTTCGGGGTGCTGATCGTACAGACTCCTGATGAAAAAGTCGGCTATCTGGCTGCATTCTCCGGGAATCTTGCAGGCAGTAACTTACACCAGTTTTTTGTACCTCCCGTATATGATCTGTTACAGCCAGACGGTTTCTTCCGCATCGAAGAAGCAAACATTTCTGCAATCAACAAACAGATTAAGGAACTGGAAGGTAGCCAGCAACTGAAGGACATGCGCTCAAGGCTGGCGGCATGTCAGGCTCAAGCTAGCCAGACATTGGCTGACGCCAAACAGCAAATGAAAGAAGCTAAACTCGCGCGTGAACAACGGCGTGCTGAAGGTATCAGTGAAGAAGAGCAGAAAAACCTGATCCGTGAGAGTCAGTTTCAAAAGGCTGAATACAAACGACTGGAGAAAAAGCTGAAGGAAGAAACACAGCAGCAGGAGGAAGAGCTGAAACATATGGAGCATCTGATCTGTCAATTGAAACAGGAACGCAAAGTACGTTCTGCTGCCCTGCAACAAAAGCTGTTCGAACAATTTCGTATGCTGAATGCCAAAGGAGAAGTAAAAGACTTATGTGAGCTATTTAAAGATACACCACAAGGAGCTCCTCCAGCCGGAACAGGTGAATGTGCGTTACCCAAGCTGTTGCAATATGCTTATCTGCACCAACTAAAGCCACTTGCTATGGGAGAATTCTGGTGGGGGAAATCGCCAAAAGAAGAGATAAGGCATGCAGGGCACTTCTACCCTTCTTGTAAGGGAAAGTGTGAACCCATTCTGAAACATATGCTTGTCGGCTTGCAAGTGGAAAAGAACCCATTGGCAGAAAACATACACCAGGACACAAAGCCTGAAATTGTTTATGAGGACGACTGGCTGGTTGTGGTCAACAAGCCTGCCGGTATGTTATCCGTACCCGGCAAAGAAGCACTGAACTCGGTATACCAGTTTCTGCACGAACGCTATCCGGAAGCAACAGGTCCTATGCTTGTACATCGGCTGGATATGGCAACATCCGGCTTACTGCTTGCAGCAAAAGACAAAGATACGCATCAAAAGCTACAGGCTTTATTTTGCGGAAGAGAGATTAAAAAGCGTTACACAGCTGTGCTGTCCGGCATAGTCAACACTGATGAAGGAACTATCAGCCTGCCGCTTTGTCTGAACTTTCACGACCGCCCGCGACAAATGGTAAGTTTCGAATATGGCAAACCAGCCATCACCCGCTACAAGGTGCTGGAACGGAAAAACAGGAAAACGCTGATTGCGTTCTATCCGCTTACCGGACGTACCCATCAACTGCGCGTACATGCTGCTCATCCACAAGGACTAGCCTGTCCCATTGTGGGCGACGAACTGTATGGGAAACGTGCAGACCGACTATATCTTCATGCCGCCGAACTAAGCTTTACCCACCCTGTGAACGGAGAAGATATTACAATCTGCCGCGAGGCTGACTTTTCTCTTGAATAAACAGGAAATACTAAAATTTGTCATTCCCGATAAACCTTTCTGCTTTCTTTCTGTCATAACACCAGAAAGCGCGCTAAAATGATTTTAGTATAAACCCAAATTACAACAACAATGAAAACAAAACGTTTATTCACAGCACTGATGATAGCTACCATGATGAGTTGCGGCATAATATTGGCACAACCCGGTCAGAAAGAAAAGAAACTTACACCGGAACAACGGATCGAAATGCAAGTAAAGAAAGCACAGAAACGTCTTTTTCTGGATGAGGAAACTGCTGCAAAATTTGCCCCGTTGTACAAAGAGTATCTGGAAGCTATGAAACAATGCAAGCCGGCTCCAAAGCAATTACAGAAAGGAGAAAAGAAAGAATTGACTGATGCTGAGATAGACCAGATGATGCAAGACCGCTTTGCTGCTCGCAAAAAGCTTGTGGAAACTCAGGAAACCTATTACAAGAAGTTTAAAAAGATCCTGAATATCCGTCAGGTAGAAGTTTTATTCAAAGACAACGGTCCTAAACGTCCTCATCGTCCTTGTATAAACAAGCCCCAGTGCCCACAAGGCCCTAAAGCTAAGATGGGAGAAGCTCCGGCACCTTGCAAGCAATGTCCGGCTTCACAAAAGTAAGTATTTACTCATGCAAGATTGATAACTTTGAAAATAGAATCAGCCTCCAACGTCTAACTCACTGGAGGCTGATTTTTTATTATCACCCGCTCCGTTTAAGGTCTTCTTCATCCCGCTTCGGAGCGACCACATTTATCTAATATTTCCCGTCAGAATTAATACGCATGATCGTCTTCTTTCATTTCGTCTACCGTAATCGGCTTGCTGTCTATAGCTCTCCATGCATAAACTATGTAAGCCAAAACAAACGGTACGAGAATAGAAACATATGCCATAGTGGTCAGCGTAAATTTACTGGAACAGCTGTTGGCAAGCGTCAACGAACTCTGCAAATCGGCTGTTGAAGGATAATAAGCGGTATGGTTATATCCTACACAAAGTAACAATGCCAATACGGTAAGCACCGTACCTGTTCCTGCAAACCAGATGCCCTTCGTATATGTAGCACTGAGAATACTTTTCACCAGACCAAACAATACACCGATAACTCCCACCAAAAACAATATCAGCAGATAAGGCATAGCCAGCAAATTGTTGAAGTATTTATAAGGTTCCATAACAATGGTCTGTGTTTCTGCATCTACAGCAAACCCATCCTTCAGCAACGTACGGATAACAAAAGCCAGAAAAAACAACAGGAAAGGTACTGCATCTGAAATCAGTTGGCGCCGGCAACGAAGAATCAGTCCTTCATGACGAATATTATTGATGAAATACATATTACCCAACAGACGTGCCAGGAAAAATACAGCCAGCCCTAAAATCAAATTCCAAGGATCACCAAAAGCGTCTAATCCATGCCAGCCGTTTGCCCAGCGACTGATGACAGGCATCATTTCATTGGTCATATTAGCTTTTCTGACAATGAAGTTTGAGCCATTGAAGAATGTAGCCACAGCCGCTCCCAGCAACACAGGTCCTACAATTCCATTTATCACCAGAAAATACTGATAAGTACGCTTACCCAGCAAATTACCTAACTTTGACTGAAACTCATAAGAGACAGCCTGTAGCACAAAACTGAACAGAATAATCATCCATAGCCAATATGCTCCCCCGAAGCTTGTACTGTAAAACAAAGGGAAAGAGGCAAAAAAGGCTCCTCCAAAAGTTACCAGTGTAGTAAAGGTAAACTCCCATTTACGACCGGTAGAATTTACCATCAAAGTCCGCTCTTCTTCCGTCTGTCCTAAACGAAACAGTAAAGAGTTTCCTCCCTGAACAAACAGCAGAAATACCAACAAAGCTCCCAGCAAAGAAACCAGAAACCACCAATAGTTCTGTAAAAAAATATATGTTGAATCCATAAATTCCATTATTTAAGTAATAGTTGACTTATCGTTTATTTACACCTCTTCCGGACCTTTCTTGATAGCTTTCAGCATAATACCTATTTCAGCAATCAGCAGCACTGTAAACATAATCAGGAAGATGAAGAAAGTTGTCTGTACCGAACCGGTTTCCAGTCTGGAAATTGCAGCATTCACAGGAAGCAGGTCTTGTATAGCCCAAGGCTGGCGTCCTACTTCGGCAACAATCCATCCGGCCTGACTGGCGATATAAGCCAACGGAATACTCCAAAGTGCAATCCAATGCAGCCAGCTGGCTTTCGACAACTGATGTTTCCATGCCAGAACCAATATCAAAATAAAAAATGCGATGAAATACATACCCAGTCCAACCATTACACGGAATGACCAGAACGACAACCATACATTCGGAACGATCGAATTAGGATCTTTTATATATCCATATCCGAAATAAGGCATGTTTTCATCCAGCACCTGACGGGCACGCTGCATACCGTCCTCATTTTTTTCTTCCTTTGCCTGACGGAAATCGGCAAGGGCACTGATAGCCAGTTTTCCTCTTTCCATTTTTTCCATAACAGAAAGTGCCTGAGAACCGTCTGGAAGCGTATATCCTCCCAACAAAATATTATTGATTCCCGGAACATATCCAGCTACATCATGCGTTGCCAAGTATGACAACATTTCTGGAATCTTAAGACTGCCTACCACAGTAAGCGGTTCATGAGTACCTCCATCGTAAAGAGCTTCCATAGCAGCCAGTTTCATTGGCTGATACCTGGCTACCAGATAAGCAGATTTATCACCGGAAAAAGCAGTAACCAACGCTGCAAACAATCCTACTCCTGCCGCAATCTTAATACTGGCTACAGCAAACTCCTTTTCACGTTTACGCAACAGATACCACGCACTGACACCGATAACAAACACTGCTCCCAATATCCAGCTGCTGAGCACTGTATGCAAAAACTTCATAACAGCTACTGGTGAAAAGGCTACCGAAGCAAAATCCATCATCTCGTTGCGTACTGTTTCGGGATTAAATGCCATACCTACCGGATACTGCATCCATGAGTTGGCAACCAAAATCCACCAGGCAGAGAAAGTTGCTCCCAATCCGGTCAGCCAGGTAGACGCCAGATGAAACTTTTTGCTCACCTTATTCCACCCAAAAAACATTACGGCTATAAAAGTAGCCTCCATGAAAAACGCTACAATTCCTTCAATGGCCAGAGGAGCTCCGAATATATCTCCTACAAACCACGAATAGTTGCTCCAGTTGGTTCCGAACTGAAATTCCAGAATCAGTCCGGTAGCAACTCCCACCGCAAAATTAATTCCAAACAACTTCATCCAGAACTTGGCTGTCCGCTTCCAGAATTCATTGCCGGAAACATAATAAAGTGTTTCCATTAACCCCATAATAACAGCCAATCCCAACGTTAGCGGCACAAATAGCCAATGATACATGGCAGTTAAGGCAAACTGGGCTCTTGACCAATCCACCATCGATGTGTCAATACTTTCTAACATAAATTTCTAGTTTTATTTAATAATTGAATTACTTGAACGATTTACAAGCTCTGAACCTACATACTGCTGTTTTTCCTCATCCGTTTTATCCTTCAGAAAAGAAGGAAAGAAAAATAGCTTCAGGATAAAAAACATAATAAAGAGCTTGACCAAAATCAGCATCCAGAGCGTACGGCCGAGCGTCATTTCCCGAAATCCATCCCGATAAAACTCCCAAATTCGAATGATACAGTTTTTAATCATAGTTTATTTTTATAATGATTACAAAGTAAAGTCTTTTATCGGTAAAAAACAAGCCTTTGTCTTGATAAAATCAGGGTTAATCTAGTTCATTTGAGCCGATATATAGTATAATGTATTTTTGCATTAGAAAATTAAATAAACAGAATATGAAACAACAAGCACTATGTTTAATTGCAATCCTTTCGGCAGCCTCTCCTCTTTATGCCCAGGAAGAGAAAGAATGGACTCTGGAAGATTGTATCAATTATGCACTTGAGAAAAACATTCAGTTGCAGCAGAATAAGATCTCGTTGCAAGAGGGTGAAATAGATGTAAAAAGTGCAAAGGCTAATCTTTTCCCAAGTTTATCATTCAGCACCGGGCACAACATGATCAACCGCCCTTATCAGGAACAGAGTGCTACGGTAAGCGGCACGGAAATTATTACCAGTGATAATAAGACGACCTACAACGGGAACTACAGTCTTAATGCTCAATGGACGCTATGGAATGGCGGCAAGCGACTGAACGCCATCAAACAGGAAAAAACAAACCGGGATATTGCTGGGCTTGCCGTTACAGAAACCGAGAATACGCTACAAGAAGAAATTGCCAAATTGTTTATTCAGATTCTATATGCAGATGAATCTATCAACATAAACAAAAATACGCTAGAAGTGAGTACTGCTACATTCAACCGGGCTCAAGAATTATTCAAAGAAGGAAGTATTTCTAAAGCAGACCTTGCACAACTTGAAGCACAGGAAAGCAATGACAAATATCAGCTGGTTACTGCCGAAAGCTCCTTGCGCAACTATAAATTACAACTGAAACAGTTATTGGAACTGGATGGTACAGCAGAAATGAAGCTGGCACTTCCCACACTGAACGATGAGCACGTGATGGAAGTATTGCCAAGCCAGACAGACATCTATCAGACTGCACTGGCTACCCGTCCGGAAATCCAAAGCAGCCAACTGAGCATTGAAAACGCTAAATTAGGTATTTCGGTTGCTAAAGCTGGATACTATCCAACTATCAGTTTATCTGCTTCCAGCTCAAGTACGACAAACAGCGCCAGTACTAATAACTGGGCACAGCAGATGAAGTACGGCTGGAACAATATGATAGGAATCAGCTTAAGCATCCCCATATTCGATAACCGACAGAACAAGAGCAACGTACAGAAAGCAAGATTACAATACAGCAACAGCCAGTATGAGCTGCAAAGCAAACAAAAAGAATTATACAGCACGATAGAAACATTATGGCTGGATGCACTGAATGCTCAAGAACAATACGCTGCTGCCGAGAGTAAAGTGGAAAGCAGTCAGACAAGCTTCGATATGGTTAGCGAGCAATTCAATCTGGGAATGAAAAATACAGTAGAGCTCCTTACAGAAAAAAATAACTTACTCAGTGCACAGCAACAACGGGTACAAGCCAAGTATATGGCTATATTAAACAGAACACTGCTCAATTTCTATGCAGGGAATAAAATAGAACTATAAAAAATTTGAATATGAAGAATAAAAAAACAATCATCATTACAGCAACTGCCATCATCATTATAGCTGGAGGATGCTGGATATTCGGTGGAACAAAAGCGAAAAACAAGATCGACTTTGTCACAGAACAAGTACAGAAAGGAAACGTTAGCAATTCTATCACAGCTACCGGAACGATAGAGCCTGTAACAGAAGTAGAAGTAGGTACTCAGGTTTCAGGTATCATCGACAAAATATATATCGACTATAATTCAGTAGTAAAGCAAGGCGAAGTCATTGCCGAAATGGATAAAGTGACACTTCTGAGTGATCTCCAGTCGGCACAGGCTACATACAACGGAGCGAAGGCTGAATACGAATATCAGAAAAAGCAATACGAACGCAATGAACAACTCCATAAAAAACAGCTTATCAGCGATACAGATTACGAAGAGTCATTATACAACTACCAACGCTCACGCAGTTCATACGAACAGAGCAAGGCAGAACTGGCCAAAGCAGAACGTAATCTTTCATATGCAACAATCACATCGCCGATCGATGGTATCGTAACCAGCAAGGATGTTGAAGAAGGACAGACTGTTGCATCTGGTTTCGAAACTCCGACATTATTAACCATCGCTGCCGACCTGACCAAAATGGAAGTCGTAGCCGATGTAGATGAAGCCGATATAGCAGGTGTGGTTGAAGGAGCACGTGTCACATTTACTGTAGACGCATATCCGGAAGATGTATTCGAAGGGAAAGTACGACAGGTTCGCCTGGGAAGTACAAACAGCAGCTCAAGCAGCAGTTCAACAAGCACATCGGAAACAGTTGTAACTTACGAAGTTGTCATTACCGCTGACAATCCAGACCTGAAGCTTAAACCGCGTTTGACTGCAAACGTAACTATCTATACTCAGATCCGCGAAAATGTACTTACTGTTCCTGCCAAGGCACTACGTTTTTCTCCGAACAAAGAACTTGCCGGCAGCCGTAGTATCAAAGATTGCCAGGGAGAGCATAAAGTCTGGACACTGGAAAACGAAACATTCGTTGCACATCCTGTAAAAGTAGGCTTAAGCGATGGATCGCATACTGAAATACTGGAAGGTGTAAGCGAAGGAACAAGCATTGTAACCGAAGCTGTAATAAAAGGCAGCATGCCGGATATGAGTGCTATGGAAGCACAAGGAGAACGCAGTCCTTTCATGCCAGGTCCTCCGGGAAAAGATAAAAGCAAAAGCAAAGGAAACAAATAAAACTCCAACAATAATACAATGAGTAAAGTTGTCATAGAATTACAAAATATAAAACGAAACTTTCAGGTAGGAGATGAAACCGTACACGCACTGCGAGGTGTTTCATTCTCTATCACAGAAGGAGAGTTCGTTACCATCATGGGAGCATCCGGTTCAGGAAAATCTACATTACTGAATACACTGGGATGTCTGGACACCCCCACCAGCGGAGAGTATCTGCTGGATGGAGTTTCCGTAAGAACCATGAGCAAGCCTCAACGAGCTATCTTACGTAACCGCAAGATTGGATTCGTATTCCAGAACTACAACCTGCTGCCTAAAACAACGGCAGTAGAAAACGTAGAACTCCCGTTGATGTATAATTCAGCCATCAGTGCTGCCGAACGACGTCGCAGAGCTATAGAAGCGCTGATTGCTGTAGGATTAGGCGACAGACTGGAACATAAGTCGAACCAGATGTCCGGTGGACAGATGCAGCGTGTAGCAATCGCCCGTGCATTGGTAAACGATCCGGCGGTTATTCTGGCCGACGAAGCAACCGGTAACCTTGATACACGTACATCTTTCGAAATTCTGGTACTCTTCCAGAAGCTACATGCCGAAGGACGCACCATTATTTTCGTTACTCACAATCCGGAACTCTCTCAATACAGCAGCCGGAACATCCGCCTGCGTGACGGACATGTAATCGAAGATACGGTAAACAATCATATTTTATCGGCAGCAGAGGCTCTTGCAGCCTTGCCGAAAAATGATGAAGACTAACTAAGTCTTTATCGTACGATAACTTATAAATTAAGAACAACATGAACGGAACAAACCTTTTTAAAATAGCCCTCCGTGCGTTGGCCAACAATAAGCTCCGCGCCTTCCTTACCATGCTTGGTATAATCATCGGCGTAGCTTCCGTAATTGCCATGCTAGCTATCGGACAGGGATCGAAACGAAGCATACAACAGCAGATTTCGGAAATGGGTTCGAACATGATTATGATTCATCCGGGAGCAGAAATGCGAGGAGGAGTTCGCCAAGACCCGTCTTCCATGCAGACATTGAAGCTGGAAAACTACGAAACATTGTGCAATGAATGTATGTTTCTCTCGGGCATCAGTCCCAATGTATCTTCATCCGGACAACTTATAGCCGGCCCCAACAACTACCCCTCTTCAGTGAGTGGAGTAAGTATAGATTACCTGAAAATCCGCCAGCTCACAGTAGAACAGGGAGAAATGTTTACAGAGAATGATATCCAGACAGCAGCTAAAGTCTGCGTAATTGGTAAAACAATTGTAGACAATCTTTTCCCCGACGGAACCGATCCGATAGGTAAGATTATACGATGCAACAAAATACCTTTTCGGGTAGTAGGAATCCTGAAGTCGAAAGGATACAACTCAATGGGTATGGACCAGGATGATGTAGTGCTGGCTCCTTACACCACAGTAATGAAGCGTCTATTGGCACAAACTTATCTGAGTGGTATCTTCGCCTCGGCACTGACCGAAGATATGACTCAAGAGGCAGTAGATGAAATCACAACTATCTTGCGCCGTGAACACAAACTGAAAGCAAGCGACGATGATGACTTTACCATCCGTACCCAGCAAGAATTGAGTTCAATGCTGAATACAACAACCGACCTGATGACAACCTTGCTTGCCTGCGTTGCCGGAATTTCACTGGTCGTAGGAGGTATCGGAATCATGAACATCATGTATGTATCCGTAACGGAACGTACACGAGAAATAGGTCTGCGAATGTCAGTTGGTGCACGCGGCATCGACATCCTGTCACAATTCCTGATAGAGGCCATACTGATAAGTATTACCGGAGGACTGATTGGAGTAATCTTAGGATGCGGAGCCAGCTTTGTCATCAAAACAGTGGCACACTGGCCGGTATTTATACAGCCCTGGAGTGTATTGCTGTCATTCGCGGTATGTACCGTTACAGGAGTCTTCTTCGGATGGTATCCTGCCAAAAAAGCAGCCGACCTTGATCCGATTGAAGCATTACGATATGAATAACGATAAATGAGCTTGTGAAAGTTCATCTTTATAACTTTGTTCTTCATAACTTTGGTTTCCTTGTCCGGCTGTCTATGGCAATAAAAGTATTGCTACGCAGCCGGACTTTTTAAATTTTTTAGTTACTTTTGTTTGTACAGACTACATCACCTATGAAACAGCTCACTGATAACACACACCGTTCACTCGAAATCCTGATACACACCATTTGCTGGGGACTCTTTTTCGCTTTCCCGTTGTTCTTTACGCAAAACAATGACGGAACGATAAACTGGAAAGATTTCATGTTTCACTGTATAGTGCCAACCACACTATGCATTATCTTTTATCTGAATTATTTCGTTTTTATACCTCATATTTTATTTCATGAGCAAACCAAACGGTTTATCTTCATAAATGCGATAGTTATTATTATTCTGACCTTTGGCTTACGCTACTGGAACAATATGCACTGCCCTCCTCCACCGTCTCATCGCCCCATGCCGCCATCATATATCTTTTATTTGCGCGATATGGCAAGTCTTATATTCTCGGCAGGGCTGAGCGTTGCCATCTGTATGAGTAAGCGCTGGAGTCAGACCGAAGCGGAACGCCGGGAAGCAGTAAAAAGCCGTACCGAAGCAGAACTGAAAAACTTACGTAATCAGCTTAATCCTCATTTTCTGCTGAATACGTTAAACAACATTTACGCACTGATAACATTTGATACAGACAAAGCACAACAAGCTGTGCAAGAGTTAAGCAAGTTATTGCGCTATGTACTTTACGACAACCAGCAGATGTTTGTCCCACTGAGCAAGGAAATCGATTTTATACGCAATTACATCGAACTCATGCGCATCCGTATTTCTGCCCAGGTAGATATACAGACCAACTTCAATATCAAGCCCAAAAGTCAGACTCCCATTGCTCCCTTGATTTTTATCTCACTGATAGAAAATGCATTCAAGCATGGGATTTCTCCCGTGGAGCCCAGTTATATAAACATCTCCATTTCGGAAGATAATGACAAGATAGAATGTACCATACGCAACAGTAATTATCCTAAGACAAGAGCCGATAAAAGTGGTTCGGGTATCGGACTGGAACAAGTACGAAAGCGTCTGGAACTGGTTTACCCCGGAATATATAAATGGGACAATCACTTGTCTGACGACGGAAAAGAGTATTTTTCCAATATCATCATATACCTTAAACATTAACTCTCTAAAACTATAAATATGAACTTAAGATGTGCCATTGTAGACGATGAGCCCCTAGCACTCGGGCTTCTGGAAAGTTACATAAAAAAGACACCTTTTCTGGAACTCTCCGGCAGTTATTCCAGTGCCATACAAGCCATGAAGTATTTACCCGATCATCCGGTAGATGTACTTTTTCTGGATATCCAGATGCCTGAACTCAACGGGCTGGAGTTTTCACGCATGGTATCTGAAGACACACGAATTATTTTCACTACAGCTTTCGACCAATATGCACTCGACGGCTATCGGGTAAATGCCCTCGATTATCTGCTGAAACCCATCAGCTATTCCGATTTTATGGAAGCTATCAATAAAGCTGTAAAATGGTTTGAACTACAGCAAAAAGCAGATAAACAAAGCACGGAAGGAGATTCAGACGAGAACAAAAAAGACTATATATACGTAAAAAGTGATTACAAACTAATACAAATAGAGCTTAACAAAATATTATACATAGAAGGTCTGAAAGACTATATCAAAATTCATCTTGAGAATGAAGACAGACCTATCCTGTCATTGGTCAGCATGCGTGTCATGGAAGAAAAGCTTCCGGTCAACCAGTTTATCCGTGTACACCGGTCTTTTATCGTACAGAAACAAAAAATAAAAGTTATCGACAAAGGACGAATCGTATTCGGAAAAGATTATATTCCGATCTCTGACAGTTACAAACAGGAACTTCAAAATTATGTTAATGAACATATTGTTTAGTCAGAGCACTATTATTTAACTTTTTTTACTGCACATTTTGAAGTTTTTTGCGCAAAGGCTTGTCACTTCTAAATATAACCTCTATATTTGTAGAGTACATAATAAGAACAGAAGTTGTGAAACTTCTTATTTGAATAGTTTAGTTAAGTCTAGTTTAGTTTTTGTGTTGTGATACTCCTGCTGAAAGTGTTCATCAGGAGTGTCTTTTTTATTACTGATTATCAGCCACTTACAACACTCCAACGAACTATTTCTGCCGATATTAGTAATGTCTAAAAAACGAGAAAAACGTCATTTTTGACGCTATTTCATTCCACTTTTATTCCACTTTTAACACTTGAAAGAAAATGGCAGGGTTATTCATAACAATTGTACCTAATTTAAAGTTAAAAAATGGTAAACATACAGTCCGAATAGCTATCACTCATTCAGGACAGACAAGATATATACCAACAGACGTAACGATAGATTCGGAAAAAGAAATCAACAAAGGACGCATAGTTAAGCGTCCGGATAAGGATTCTCTGAATATGAAACTCAGAAAACTTCTGAATGTTTACGAAGAAAGGCTGGATAATATACAATATGCAGACTGCCTCTCATGCACGCAACTCGTAAAAATTCTCAAAGGACCTGTAACAGGGGAAAAACATAGGACATTTAAAGACATTGCAGAGGAATATCTTTCACAAATAGATATAGAGGATCGGGCTAAGACATATAAACTATACAAGTTGGCAACAAACAGATATCTCCAGTATGCAGGTGACACAACACTGATGGAGCATATAAATCCAATTCGCATTAATAACTACATCATGACGCTACAGAAGGACAAACTATCTCCAACAAGCATTAATATCTATATCACCTTATTGAAAGTAGTGATAAACTATGCAGTCAAGATGAGATATGTAACATTCGACGTTGATCCGTTCGTAACAGCTAAGATCCCATCAGCAAAAAAAAGGGAAACATTCATAACTGTAGAACAACTCAGAAAGATAAGGGATGCCAAACTTGAAAAGCATAACATGTGCGTAATTCGCGATATCTTTATGCTTACTTATTATCTTGCCGGAATGAATCTTGTAGACATGCTGGACTATGATTTCAGGAATACCGATGAAATATACTATGTACGCAAAAAGACCAGGCATACTAAAGAAGGTGAGAATGCCGTGAACTTTTCGATTCCTGATGAGGCAAAGCCAATCATACAACGATACATGAATAAGAAATCAGGGAAACTCATTTTTGGGCGTTATTCCAGCTATGTTAGCTGCTATAATGTTCTCGCAAGGAAGATAAAGGAACTTGCAGAAGTGGGCGGAATTAAGCACTATTTTACTCTATATTCAGCCCGTAAGTCTTTCGTTCAGCACGGATTCGACCTTGGGATTCCTCTCTCTACACTGGAATACTGCATCGGTCAATCGATGAAAGACAGTCGCCCGATATTCAACTATGTATCCATAATGAAGAAACATGCAGACAAAGCAATAAGGGAAATTCTTGATAATTTGAAAGAAAAGCCCTAACTTTACGGCATCAATATTTGAGGCTCATACTTCAATATTGGTTTGACTTTTATTTAGTGAGGGAGGTGTCCCTCACTTTTTTTATGCCATAAATCGAACTTTCAGCCGGCTAATTAGTAATTAATATTGAAACAAAGCCGGTGATGATGATTAGTGGTGATGAGGCTTTTCAGCTCTAACATGGTATAACCCAGTTAGAGCTTTTTTCGTCTACATATCTCAGAATACAATATCTCTTCAGGTGTAACAGACAGGGATAATTTGATTAGAAACTCTTTTAGATAGCCTTCTGCAATCGTATAGTCATCCTGATCAGGAAAGTTATATAAAGGAAAAGTTAGCAAAGCCATGCCATAGTCCACAATTTTACTTCTGTCAAACAGAGAGATATGCAAAGCTAAATCTTTTAGTTTAGCCTGAAACTCGGTATTAGCAAAGGCAGTATTAATGTCCTTCCCTTCTACTTCCATCTGGCTTAGAATAATTACGACACACTGGTTTGCCAGATTGGTACATGAACTGGTTACATCATTTATTTCAGATGCAATGATTTTGAATGATTCTTTCGCTTCCATATCGTTGTTTTTTTATTTAATAACGCAAAGAATCATTTTTGTATACCATTATACAAAGATAAATCCCCTTCCAGATATTATTCCAGTTGGGGATAGTCTGCTTCAAAGCCAATTCTACGATACAAAGATATTATTTCTTTATTTTATACACAATCAATATAAGTATCGATATTGCTACAATACACATAGCCCATCCTCCAAAATTTATCTGGAGTTGTTGCCATTTTGTGAGTTCCTTCTCGACTGGGTAAGGCACTTGGATGCTATCCGTCTTAGCCATATAGAGTGTATCTCGTATAAACTTATCACGATATAGATACTTATACTTTTCAATCAATACTGTATCTCCCTTTTCCTTTACATATACGCTGTCAAGCATGTAGATGCTATCACGCTGTAATTTGTTTATATAGGTCGTATCAACCTTTATCGTTTCTACCGGAATATATTTCACTGTCCGGCAGGAACAGATTACGAATAGCAAACACATGAAGGGAGCCAGTGTAATGCACCGACTTACCTTCTTAATTATGTAGTTATAGAGTTTCATGCTGCAAGCAAATCTTTATATTCCTCTTTAGCATCAAAACAAGGACACATCTTCGTCCACTCGTTAGGCTCAACAATGCCGTCACCGTCCAGATCTGGCGAAGTATCACGATGTCCCAGTACTTCCTTAATATCAGGGTACTGCTTAATCAGCTTAGCAATCAGTTCGCGCAATGCTTCCTTCTGTTCCGGCGTTCGTGTATCAGCAGCCTTACCGTGAGCATCCAATCCACCTACATAGCAGATACCTATCGAATGTTTGTTATAACTTACACCACTGAAACCTTTCGAGTTACAATGTGCTCCATCAATCGTAAGCGAACGACCAACTTCCACCGTACCGTCTAACCGAATAACAAAATTATACCCGATTGTGGTGAACCCACGCTGAAGGTGCATCTGTGTGATTTTCTTCTTACCTATGTCCTGTCCTGCCTTAGTCGCAGAGCAGTGAACTACGATTGCATCTATCTTATTCATTTCTTCTCCTCCTCTTTTGTTACTTCTTCAATGATTTCTCCGGCTGCATTATACTTTTTCTTGATGTACCCTACTAGCAGCCGCTTGATTGAAACCTTGTTCTTGATTCCATGTATATCACAGATATGGTCAGCAATACTATCAAACTCAAATATGAATGCCAGTCCAAGCCCACACATGGCTGAAATGGTATAGCTACATATCCCAATCGGCTGAAGGATGGATATACCAAGCATGAAGCCAACGACAAGGTAACTATTATACTCTATGAACTTGCACACAGTCCGGCGGCCAGCCCTGCTAAACCGGAAATCCTCTCCTCTCTTAACCACACTGTCGATGATGCCTAGAACAAAATCCGCTACGATCATTACGACGATAAATGCCAGCATCCAGCGAAGCTCGAACACTACCCCTTTTATCTCTCCAATAAAGGAGTAAGCCCCGGCAACTAGAAGCTGCGGGGCTATTATGGTAATTAGATTCTGCATTACTCCTTATTTACCTTGCCACCGAACAACTTGGCCAGCCATTCAGACGTAACCACTGACACAATTCCAGTCGATGCCAGTGCCACAAATAACGAGTCTATCAATACAACCCAAATGCTTGCATCCGAAGGCGGAAAGCCGAGATTCATCCACCACGAGAACACAGTCACGATAACACCGACGACCGCCGTCACCCACATTGTTACCCACTTGTTCATCGGGCTCTGGAGCTTAGAAGCGATGAAGCCAACCCCAGACGGAACAACGATAGACACCAATCCGGTGAAGCTGGCAAATCCAGTCAGGAACTCCGGTACAGAAGGTTCTACACTAGCGGAAGTTTCCGCAAAAACACTCACCACGCACAAAAGAAGTGCAACACACATGAAAACGAATCTTTTCATTTTACTAAGATTTTAAATTAAACAAAAAAGCCCCTAGATAGCATATCTATGTACACTATCTAAGGGCATATGACAAATATAATTATTATATTGGTATATTTGCTTGATTTCTACCTATTTTCTACTTTTTTTATATTTCCCTAATTTTATTACAAATAAAAATTACAAGATGAGGCTTGAGTTATTACATTATTATTTTTCTTTCTCTTGACCGCCTTCAAGTCTCTTACGATTGTGCTTGATAAAATCTCCGAATAGATTTCTGTAGTCTTAACTGAGGTGTGACCTAGCAGTCGCTGAACTGTCGTAATCGGGACACCTTGATGAATGAGCAGCGTAGCACAGGTATGACGTGCTGTATGGTAGGTTATGTGCTTCTTGATCCGAGCCATGCCAGCAATAGCAGACAGAGCCTTATTCACTTCCGAATTACTGCCTAAACTGGCAAACTCTGTTATACAGTAGCGATCCAGAATAGACAATGCTTTCCCCTCGAATAACAGATGCAACGGAAGGCGCAACTCGATACCTGTTTTGATTGATTTGAAGTGTAGCCACTTCTTACCATTTACCTTGATAAAATTTGCAGGTGATAACTGGCAGAAGTCAGAGAATCGCAAACCGACGTAGCAACAGAATAGGAACGCATCCAGCACATGACGCAACTTCCTATCGCTAACTTCAAGGTTCTCCAGCTTTTTCAGTTCGTCCGGAGTCAAGAACTCATGCCTTCCCTTTTCCTGCTTTATCTTAAACTTGCGAAACGGGTAAGCGTCTGCATGAATATATCCCTGGTTAATGGCTTCGTTGACTAATGTTCTGAGCTGCCTCAAATGCTTTGCCACGGTATTTATTCCGTTACCTTTTTCCCTAAGATATACCTCGAAGTCCTTCAAGAACGTGTACGTTATATCCTTGAAATCTAGCCCTGGTCTAAACTCCTGCAATACGGTTATGGTGGTATACAGATTCTCCTTTGTACTCTCTCTCCTATCAGAATGTGTAACGTATTCCTTTGCAAAGACAGGAAATGTAACATTAACCGGACGGTTCTTCTTCATTGCGTCCTTCAGTAAGGATAACGTGGCTGGAACTCCTCTTTTCCATAGAGCCAATTCTATTCCCTGAAGGTATAGAACAAACTCAAACAACATAGAATTTAAATCATCAGCTTGCGGATGAACGATAATCTGAGAGGTCCGCTTATCCCAGTGTTCTGGGTGTAAGTAAACATTTGTTTTGAAATATACTTTGCGCTGGTTCAATGATGCTTCTACTTGTACGAGTGCTGTTCCTTGCTTATTAAGTTTCTTCTTGCGATTATAGACAAGCCGGTATTTTATCTTATCCATTTTTACGTCAAAAATAGATATTTACAAAGAAAGAGGCAAATTTGGCTGTGGGAGGACTATTACCTATGGCAACACTAACAGGAAATGGACTTATGTCGCTTGAAGACAAACAAAATATGTTCAAATCTATGCCTACTAGCGGAGGTAAATTAATTCAGATTGCAAGTGTAAAGAGGTATGCCAGATTCGGAGCTGTTATATACAACATTCCAAATAACCAAGCTACACAAGGTGTTTTTTTATTAAAAGCAGGCAATGGGTTAACTCCTACACCAACACTGATTAGGTTATTGGGTGATAACATAGCAGGTAGTATCCTTTACAAAATGACAGATACAACAATGGATCTCTTTTACAAAACCCCAACAAACGACATTGGTCCACAAGATATTTTCCAAACCATTACTGGTACGCCAATCTATACAACCTATAATGGTTCAGCCGAAGAAATGACAGAATTATCTGTATCATAGGAGGATTTTATCCTCCTATGATATCTATCTGAAGCTTTTTATAAGAATCATCCAATATTAATTTTTCCCTCACACATTCATAAGGACTAGTTATAAAAAAAGTATCAATCTCTGAACTTCCTGGCACAGGAGCAACTAAATATACATGGAACTTATCATTTTCTTGTTTAGCATACAATGCTAGAAGACCTTCGCTATTATCTCCTTGTGATAAAATTTTTGCTCCACCGTTCAGTGTTACATCTGTCGTTTCAAAACATACAAACCCCTGAAAAGCGAGTTTCTTGCCAGATGGTATGTATCCAAAAAAAGAAATAGATTGCCTGGTCCACTTGCCTAAGTTATCAGCAATCCGTATAGCGTTATATTCTTTGCCAATATTAATTTTTTGTGGTATATTCCTGTAAGTGGCAAATGATACTATTCCTTTGCTGTTGTATGTAGCCGTAGGCAATAGTACTCCCACAACTGATATAGTTTCCGGATCTCTTATTACTTCATTAAAATCTATTGTTTCCATAATCTAACTAATTTAAAATTTTTATTAATTATCGTGCCATCTGACACCGGTTAATATTCCGTTTACAAAACACAAATCTCCCAGTCTAAATCTACCAGCCGAGGGGTCCCATACATGCTGAAATCCAACTGCTGTAGTCAGGCCGTAATCACCAAAAGATCCGCCTAACTCACTACCATGAGTGTTAATTTTACCACGAAAATCAATCGCTGTATCATTATCACGTCCTTCAGTTACTATACTTAACGCAGTATGTGATACACCTCCCTTAGATTGTACAATTAATGTCCCAATACCTTCTGAATGTAAGTCGTATTTATCTAAAGTTGTCGTAAATATACCAGCAACTTTGGATACAATTCCTGTAGATCCAGGTAAGGTATCACCAATCCCAGCCGTCTTTTTATTATTGTTAAATGATATACCATTTCTCATAAGTAATAAACTATCACCAACATCGGTAGAGCCTATTGCTGATTGAGTGACTGTAAATCCTCCAAGAATTCCAGAAGTTGCAGTAATCTTTCCTTCGATATCTACATTTTTAGCTTTAATTCCATCTGCATTAATCTGTTCTGCGTTAATCTTCTCAGCTAATAGTAACTTTGTTGCGATAAAAGTCCATTCTTGAGCAGATTCCCAAAAGCCGAGATATCCATTTATAGATGTCACAGGGTCATTTGTACCAGACTTAGAGGTATGTGTTTTAGTACACAAATAGAGTTTCTCAAGATAAATTACTACATCATAAAATTCCTCTCCATCTGCTCCGGACAAATATTCCGTATTTGATGACCATGTACGCATTCTCATCTTTGCTCCTTGCTTCCCCCAACTATTTTTAAGCACCGGTGTAGACCATGCACCGTAACTTGCAGTGTATATCTTAACACTGTATGCAGAAGTAGTCTTAACACAAACTACGACATTGCAATCTTCATCCGCCAAGTAAGTACAAACTTGTGGAACAGTATTGTTCAAGGTCTTAATAGGTGTAAAAGTCGCACTTCCATTAGACAATGAAATAACCGATACAGAGCTTCCCGCTGTATTTACCTCTATAACCTGACCTTTAGAGAGTTTTATATTATCGCTATACTTGTAATTCGCATCCGAAATTTTATTTCCCGTATTGCTAATTCTATAACCTGCATACACCAAAACAGCATTAGAAATGTCATTCGACGAATACATTTCTGTTCTTGCCCTTTGACTTTCCCACAAATAAGGAAATGATGCTGATACATCAAGCATTGTAGCACTCCATCCTTCAGGTATTTCTTCTCCTTTTGAAACAGGAGTAGATGGTTTCACGTTATGTTCTGTCCTTTTATAGCAAGATTCATATACTATAGTGTCTTGCATTCCGATTAAAGAAAAACTACCTGATGCAATCATAATTCTTTATCCTATTGTTGCGCTTACACTACCACTGATTCCCATACCTGCACGCTTAATGTCTGCATAGGATATACTAGCTGTAGCAGCGTTAAATGTTGCAGACTCTTTCCCTGTCAAGGTAAATGCGTTTCCAGCATTATCTCTAATATTCCAAGACCAGGAAGACACTGATGCGACTTGACTAATGTCAGAGCGTTTCCTAGCTTTAGGTGCAATTACCGCTGTTTCATTTGCACGAATTGCATTACCTGTAATTCCTGTAATATCGAAATAGACTTCATAAGGGTCTGATACGTCAGTAATAGTAACAGTTTCAGATATTGTTTCTCCACTTATAGTAGCAGTGCACCGCAAGAGAAGCACGTTATCAACGTCTGCGTTTGCAACCACTTGAGTACGTGAAGTTCCCATAGTAACATTGCCACTTCCAAGAAGTTTCTCCCATTTAAAAGTAATTCCATTATAGTCAGACAATTCATTTCCGTCTTTATAAATATTACATTTAGCTGTAAGAGAATCATTTTCTGTTACAAGATAAAAGCCTTTATCATCTGTGATAGACATGCTATATGCGTTTCCAGTAGTTTCCTGAATAATTACTTCTTTGCTTATTTCAGAAAAAGCGACCGAATTACCACTTACTTCAACTGCACCGCTAACTGATAAACGATCATTATCATATCCCGATATCGGCACAAGGTTTTTACGGACTTGTAGAGCCGGCAAATTATATGACTGTCCGTTAATTATAGTGCTACGACTGTCAATTTTCTTGAAAACGCCCTCAAGCCCATCGGTTGTACATAAATCATCGTCACCAAATTCCAATTCAACACCATTGTATTTCCATACTATACTTCCTGCCGTTGGTATCATAACATCTCCATCTGCTGTATCGCGTATTATTACAACCGCAACAGGCAGATTTGCTTCAGGGAATCCGTCAGATTCAAAGTCCGGAACAAAAACATTCGTGCCTTTATTATACCTCTGCACCAAAGGACTACCTTCTACACGTAAAAAACCATTTAATGTAGTTCCATCCATTAAACCGATAATGGTAAACCCTGCTTCTACTTTATTCCCTGCCATATTATACCTCCTTTTCTAAATTAATTTTAAGAGTATCATTATCCAATTCTGGCAAGATAGTTGGAGTATCATATAAACCTGAACTTTTTTGTTCTAAAATGATTTTGTCAAGCTCTTTTTTTGAACCAACAATCTGCACGTTTTCCACACTACCTATTACTCTAATCATTGTAAAATCCACAATACCACGCCCATCGGGTATTCGCTCGTAATACTTTATACCCTTTGCGTCTAACACATCGGGAGTTACTAATAAATATCCCATAACCTATTCATATTTTGCGGCTGTTACAGCCTTGTTATTCTTTAACATTAATTTACCGTTTCTCAACACCAATGCAGTGACTGCATATAATTTAACTTCTGCGTATATGCTTATTCCGTAATTCTTATCAAAGCCCAAAGATGAAGGAATAAAAGTTATTGCTCTACCCCTTCCTATCTCTTTGTCTGTTACTCCAGCCTTTCCTGAATGGGCTTTCCAAATAATAGTAAAAAATTTATCCTTATCCGTACCAATAATCTGTTTATTATCCGTTATCACGCACTCAAACTTTACAGAAGTAGTCATTGTTGCATTAATCTTGCTGCCGCTTAACTGACGTATCTGAACATTAAGAGATTTTGGCATCTGTACATTAATTACTGACACAGCTGATAAAATCGAATCGGAAGATGTAGGTCTTTCGCCATTATAGAATCTAGACAAGCATCGAAAAGCTGTATTTCTTATAAATCTCGCATCAAAAGTTAAGGCTTTAGTCCAATTACCTTCTGAATCTTTACCTGATATATATATATCAAGTTCATCTTGTGTAATATCTCTCCAACCACTATTATTTTCATTTATCTGCCACCAATATGCTGCATTTTCATCCGCTATTTTTTGAAGTCCGCTAGTCAGTTGTGCAGTAATAGTATGCAACCATTTGCCATTACTGTCAGCAACTTCACGCAACGGATCAATCGTCCAGGATTTAGGCGCGTCAATAGACAGAGCATAATTAGATATGTCATATAAAGCTGTATAAAGATTTACACTTCTTTCAAATTTAATCTCTGTATTTTTACGAGTATCTGTAACTGTAAAAATTGCAGTAATTTGTAAAGGTTTATTCGGCTCTACATTCTTTTTTACCTTAAGAGAATATGTAGGAGTGTCTGTGTCAGATATTACATAATCATCTCCGTTTGTAATTCTATTACTACCATCTTTCTTAGGAGCACCTTCATACCATTCAACACCTGTGATAGAACGTTTACCGCTCATCTGTCCTTCGGGGTCAGACACGACTACATAAGGCATTAATATACACGGAACAACGCTTCGATCAGGCTCATATTCCTTACTATCATTGTTGTAAGTCTGAGCAATGTTTCCACTTAAAACCTCAATATCGGCTGTAAACGATATAGGATCTATATGTACCGATATATCTTTATGCTTAGTTACTATTCCCATATTTTATATATTTAATTTCTATCTGATATGTAAAAAAACCATACATTTCTGATAGCTTATCTTTAATGTATTGCAAATCGTCTACTTTATCTTCTTCTATATCAATTATATCGGAAATATGCATTTCTCTGGATAAAGTTCCATTAGCCACTTTCCCAATACATTCATGAATCGAATACCTTACAAAGACTTCTTTCATAATCTATATTTTGATGTTAATTTTGTTTTCCACTGTTTCAAAATTTTCTCCTACAGGTATAAATACCCTACAGATGAAACTTATCTTCCGATACTCACTTCCCCAACCACTACCCATATCGGCTACGGATAGATGTATGACATGCTTCTGACCGTTAACGTATGTAGGTTTCCAACTGTTATCTGATGGTATGTTTCCTGTGTCACGAAGCCATTCTACCTCCACTCCATCTGTAGCCATGAGAACGTTAGTTATATTTCTGTTACCATAACTTACTACTGTAGTAATGTCTGTATTGACCTGCTGAATGAAGAACTGCCATCCATTCGAACTTTCGAAGTCAAGATGATAATTCTTGTCGCCCTCAAGTAAAGACCACGAAGGGGAGTTCCATACAGGTTCATCTTCCGTCTTGTCTACCAAGCAACCCCACTTGCATCCGTAATGATAGACGGTGTGCTGCTCCAGTTCCGTAAACGTGTGCTGTCCGTCCGGATAAAGTCTATCGTGTTGAATAAAGCGATAAGGCTGCTCTGACTGCGCCACTGTGAGCGACCATTCGCCGCGGTCCACCTTGTTAGATATGACATCACCGTTATAATCATATTGATATAGCCGTTCGCAGACGATAGTCTTGGCCATCACACCCACGTCTTCTGTAGTGACCGGAAGATTATCCAAAGCTTTAATATTAGGGAATTTACCGATACTGATGGCGTAGTTGTAATCTTCCAATATAGGCTTGTAGACATTGGCGAGGAACATGATGCGCCCTTCTCGGCTGGAGAGCAGCCAGCTCTGCGCACGCTCGTTCACTTCTCCTTCGTCTGGCAATACAGAGTTACCACGTCGAGTGACGTTGTATCCGGCCACCGGAGGATAGTTTTTCCCTCCAGGCACTTCTGAATCAGGATAGAGCACTACCGTTAGCGTGTTGTCGTTGACGTTCTTTGTCAGACAGCGGAACCAGCTTGTGTAATAATCCGTGCCTCCAGTCAGCAGATTATTGATGATGGAATACATTATATCGTTTTCAGTAAAATTTGTCACATCATATTCTGTACGCTTCTCCATCCACAATTTGTAAGTGTCGTCTCCCAGGTCTTCCACCTTTTCGATACATCCTGCATCGCTGAAAGAGAAATCACCTGCCATCGCCTGAATCTCATTTATGATAAGCCGCATTACAACAAGTGCATCACGTACCTCCAGCCTTGAGAACTGCCCACGACCGTCGGGGAATATGCCCGCGCCCTTACCGGCAATCATGCTGTCGATGAAATCTCCGAACTTCAATAAGAAGTTAGTGCCGTCAGACTGGTCCTTTCTCAAAAACAATTTTTTCAGATACTCTGTATTTTTCGATATTTCATAAAGAGTACGAACGGCCGAGAATACATTATTGTCAGAAGGCAAAGTCTCATCATTTTTACCGATTATTTCAAGATAGATACCATACCCACGAATAAAGTCCCTGAGAGCATTAAGCGACACCTTTCTCCCTCTATTGAGCTCGATCATATCTTCTGAATCTAGGACATCCGTATTAGCAAGTTGGTCAATAGTCAGGCTGTCCTTCTTTAAGAGGGATACGACAGAGTCAATTATTTCTTGTTTTTCTAAATCTGTCATCGTCATAGTATCAATAATCTATTATCATATTGTCGCATATTGTTATTCTGAACCCGTCTTATCTTCAGTATATTCTCTGATTCAGTATAATCTACGAATTGAACCTCTCTTAGAATCTGGTTAAAGACATAACTCCTTACATTCTCGATAACCTGATTTATCTCAGGTACATTAGATTCGGACCGGATATATCTCTTGCCATTGAAGTATACATAGGTACAGCTAAGTATTCTGTTAAGATGCTCACCGTACCATATCGGGCACCCGATACTCCCTCCAAGAGTGAACGTTTTCATTGTATATTCACGAGAATATATCTCTGTAAGATCATTCTCAGAGTTGGTGAACTGCTCGTTCTCTACGCCGAAACTCCAGTTACTGTCCTTGAACCCGCCATGTACACGCCAGTCGAAGAACATCTGCTGTTCCGATATCCAGAAGATTACATCCTGACGATCCTTATTGTCCTTACTGGAATACTGTATAAGAGTAGTGTTCTTTAACACAGACTCATCTGACGTAACCCTGAACAGCTCAGACTGAGAGTTATTGATATTAACAATATAGTACCCATCTTCCAATCCTGTAATGACGTAATAATACAGCTGATAGCTGTCGTTCATCGACCACACATTCCACTCGATATTCTTTTCAGTGTTATCACATACAGATACAATTTTACCAGTAATAGTACGTAATTCAGACCGCGCTATCACCTCAACAAGAATCTGGTCAGTCCGCGCAAAGACCTGCGTATAGCGGCTTTTGCAACCTGACACATCAGAAGACGGCGAAAAAAACAGCGGGGTAAATGGGCTAACTATATACATATTCAATCTGTTTCTATCAGTTCATATTCATAGGCATTCTCACAGGCCGTACTGTAATCAAGATTACCCAGGCAGCCAGTATACATCTTTCCGTCCCACTCTATCTGAACAAGAGTTTCGTTCCACTCTTCAGGAAATAGATAGTTGTCTGTCTGAAAGGTAAGACTTCCAGGACCCAGCAATGGAGAATCCAGCTTTATATTCTCGGTAACCTTCTTACCGTCCAGCGAGATATCAGAGTTTCCGGTCGTTGAGGCGAATTTCAGTTCTCCAGTCAGCGATGCAAGATACCTTTTATTTGCCTCTACCATGTAAATTGGAGCATATCCGGCATTGAATACAGTATCGGAATAAGAGCCTTCAACGGAGATTTCCCTGTCAATAATATATACAGAATCCTCAAGGTGACACATGACGGCGAATATCTGCTCGTCAGAATCTGAACTACTTGTTTCCTCACCTCTCTTGCCGACAAGCTCCTCGAATCCGTAACAATCAGCCCTATATGGAGAAATCAAAGAGAGCTGCTTGTCTGAGATTAAGATTCCTGTCGTATAATTCACGGAAAAATTGAATTCATCCTTTCCGTTATTTCCCAAGTCATAGTCCTGCTTACTGTACCCTATCTGAACAGACGAATATATTCTGTCAGAAGCAACCGAATACTCAGGCTCGGAAATAGACCTGATAATCTTTACATTACCTCTACCGAACACTTCATTGCGATGCTTGAAAACAACGAATGGAACCTTATTGCTGCTTCCACTGCTTTTTACAGTACATTCCACAAGGGATTGCCCTATTACAATATAGCTTTTCTGCCCATACTGGTATATATACTCAGGTCTGGCTGCATTGTTCTTATTATAGGTAGAATATCCGGCAAATGCACTATAATACAATCCTTCAGATAAATAATAAAACCGTCTGTCCCGACGGACATATATTATGTTGCCTGTTGACACGCTTCCATTATATACACCTGAATCCTTGCTTACAAGATTGACTATACCGCCAAACTGAAGTATTCCGCTATAATCGCTATCAGAAACCTCACCATGAATATATTCGTTAAGACTGGCAAACCAGCGTCTTATTCCATCGTCTATTTCCTTCATTTCAAGGGTTGCTGTATACAGGATATTATTCCCCTTGTTGCAATAGTATCTGTCAGTGCGAACTTTGTAAAAAGCCATATCCTCAGTCTGATAATCCTCATTAGCGTCAAATGATGCTCTCCATGCTGGCTCCTGCACTCCAGGTACAACCGTAGCCTTCAGGAACACACCATCTGTATTCGAGAAATAGGGCAACAACGTAGTTTCCTCGGCATCATCCATATTCTTGTAATCGACAAAACCGCCAAAGTCGACAGTATTACTTTCTATGTCATTATATTCAGCGCTGAACAGAACTCTGTTCTCGATTACATAGATATAGCCAAATACAGATTCCATCCACTCACAGAAGTCTGAGAAGGATGATGTTATCTTAGCACTCTGAAAGTTGCGGATACTTTCCGCAGCAACAAGGACGGAATGTTTCAATCTTGTATTATCAGTTTCAACTCCAGCTTCATTCACGGTATCCTTAATATCGGCATACAGTCCTTCCTTCCCGTTCATTGAATCAAGCAGGCGCTGGAGGAATGTTACAGGTTCCACAACATCGATATTAACTGGTTCCCCACGGTCGTTCCAGCTAAGACTTACGTTAATGTAATCAAATCGTATCTCATAGCCTTGCAGATTATGTGAGCCCTGAGGATCAAGAATAGCAATCTGGAGCTTTTCACCTGATTTAAGCACTCCACTCCATTTCAAGGAATCCCACTTGTCGGTAGCATTATCTGATGCGCTTGCAAGCCGGATCAGGCTACCATCAGAAGATATCTTGTACAAGTAAGTATAATAATTTCTGAATCCGCTGAACGTGCGGGCTGATATTACTATATTGATGAGGCTGTTATCAGACAGACATTCAAGGAACCATGAGGAAGTACAAGTATTTTCAGGAACATTTACATCTGCCCATTGCCCTTTTATATGAACCTCTTTCTGGTCCTGTACAAGAAAGCTGTTGCTTTCACTTTCACTTTCGGAACTGATATATACAGGAGGAATAAGCCACCAGTCAAGTTCTTCCAGCATTATGGTTTGATATGTGCTGCCTTCACCCTGCTGGCCGGTAACAGTAAGTGTTTCCTCATTACGTATGCTGACACCATCATACTTCAATGTCTTGGAAGACAGCTCTTCTACGGAATAGTCATACTTAGTTGATTTGTTGGCTTTGATAACGGCAGCAGCAGAATTATCAAGACAACCAATTTCTGCCCTGTATGAGTCGTATTTGAAGCTCGAGAAATCAAGAGGGCACTCGAATATTTTTGTAAATGTCCAGTCGTTTTCTATTGAAAATACAGCGAACGAAGCCAAAGAGGATAAATAATTCTGCTCGTACAGACTGATGATTTTTTCCCTTGCCTCACCAGTCAATTCGAGAGTGCTTCCACACTTTCTCACAACTCCTCCCAAGTCAACACGGCTGTACGACATCTTAATGTCCTTTATGTTGGCAAGCATATCAGACACATCAATACACCCGTCACTCCCAACAGTAACAGTTTCTTCTCCTAATTGTAGATAATATCTGCCTAACATACCCTATTTCCCTTTTAGGCAAATATATCTAAAAGGCTTCATTAACGGATTTAATCAAAAAATCTTGAAATGAAGCCAACAACACAATCACAACATAATCAATGAATTGAGAGGAATTTTGCAGAACACAAATTAATATCCGGCAAAATTCCTCAATTATATTACATTACAGAACCAATAAAAGATTTTCAATCTTGAAGCATCTCATATCTCCCTTGTCAACATCATAATAGGCAAAAGTCTTATAGGATGGCTTGGTGATTCTTTTACTTGCAGTAGAGCTATAATTCATCATTGTACCGGTTGCGACTCTAATAGAACCGTCAACCTTACGATATATAAACTGTACCATTCCTTTACGCATTCTCTTATAAAGAAAATATACCTGCCATGCCATTTTCAGGGATTCACTCCATGTTTTTTTGCCTGATATACGAATCTGATGCGCATATTTCATCACTCTTGCACGAAAATTAGTTTTTGTTTCCATATTGCAATTTTATATTGGTTTGACTTATAGTTTTTTATTATACTATAAAGATAGCCCATAATATCAAGTTTTGCAAACAGAAACTTCACCATTTATCTGATTTCCAACTCTTTACGAAGAATATTTCGAGCAAATGAAATACGACTTCTGACAGTACCTACAGGTATGGAATACATTCTGCTTATCTCATCGTAGCTGTATCCTTCAGAATATTTTCGAACACAATCAATTGCACATGATTTATTCCTGCAACTGTCCAATGCAGCATACACTTCATCGACATATACCTGACTGAATGTGTTATAACCCGATATCGCATATTGTCCTTTATCTACCGAAACAAATCCGACAAGATTATTGTGGTTGTATATAGTAATATAAGTATTCAATAGAATTGTACTGCACCACGCTTTGAATGATTTGGCCGCATCATATCTTTCTTTACTAGAAAGAATCTTGTAAACAACCTCGCCTGCGAGATCTTCCGCATCCATCAGATTAGTACAATACTTGCGTGCCTGAGACAATATCCACCCGTAGTTTTCGGCAACAATATCATTTATTCCCATCACCATTGTTGCCTGAAATTTTCAAGGTTAACAATTTTCCATGTCTGTTCTCAGTACATTTCTTTTGTCTTTCTGCACAATCTCTTAAACGGCTGATAAGGAAGTCTGGATTTGCTGTAATATCATTAAGCAAATCAATAATAATGTCACACTTTTTTTCTATTTCTGATAATAGAAATGTAGAATTTCTCTTTTCCATATTATAAATGATTAGTGATTTTAATCATTTACTAACGGAAGCTGCAAAAATTCGATAAGGCACAAAAAAAATGCCCTGTATTGATATTACAGGGCAAATAACATTATTCAGCGCTTCATCATTCTATGTTTGATTTCACGTTCTGCCTGCCGGACCATATTGGCGTAAATACCCGCAGAAACAACATTTACATCAATATTCATTTTATAATATGTCATTATAAATGCAATCTCAGCATCGTACGATTCACGCATATTCTGAGGTCTATAATTTTGATTATTCTTCAATCTGTCATCATGTTTTTTTTGCATATACAGACACTCGGCTATATGCCTGTCAATCTTACTTCCTACCTTTTCGGCAGTAACATTCCCATATCCCATATCCTTCATGGAATGAATTACAAAATCTACATCTCCAAGTGACAATAATGCTTTGCACATTCTCAATGCAAGCAGACGTGATTTTATTTTGACCTCTTCTTCCCTATCCATCAAATAAGATTCTACACCAGATGGATTAACTATTTTCCTATAGTCGTATATAAGGTCCGATGCCTTTTTCTTGAGATCTGACGATGGAAGCTCCTCACCTTGCAACAATACGGAATAATTACCGCACAACAGTTCGATAAAGTTCTTCAACGATATTTCACTTATATTCTCAATCATAGTCTATTACTCTTATATATCTGATACTGCATATTGTTATAATCCCTGTGCTGCTGCTTCATTATTTTACCAATATCACTTCTAATGCCATGCATTTCTTTCTTTAATTCAGAATAGTCATTATTCACTATTACAGGAGCGTTACCGGAAGAGACCATAGGAGTTATATTTCCTCCAACATCATTCCAGTTGAACATATCAACATCCGGGTATACTTCAGCACCGCGAGGCAAATCTACTAAAGTAGGAGTATCTGGTGTAATCCACGGTTTTCCACCATAGACGACAACTTCTTGTTTACCTCCATCCCCGACAATTGCAAGCCCACCAATATGAGCACCGTTCTTGGTTCCCTCCTTATATGCAGGAATCGGAGTAGCAGCGATGGTAGCTACCTGAACTGCACCCATAGCAGCAACCACACCAGCCATGATAGCACCAAGGATAGGACCAAGTTGCCATGCCTCCATGATACCACGTGCCGTTGCGATACCGGTCTGTGCAATCTGTACTGCCTTATCCCACTTTGCCTGCTTCTGCTGCAATTCAACTTTTCTCTTTTCCAGTTCCTCATTCTTTTTTGAGGTCTTATCCTCGGCAGCCCTCTTTCTGGCTTCGGCTTCTTCCTCAGATATTGCACCACTCTCAGCAAGAGCTTCAATTCTTTCGATATCCGCATTGTATGCATCCTCGTTGGCATCCTGTTCTTTCTCAATCCTGTCAATATCTCCTTCATAAAGAGTAGACATGAGATTGCCTATATTGCTGATTGCCTCACCAGCAACATCCATCCAACGCTGGGCATTCTTCATCCTTTTCTTATATGAGTTTTCCTCTTCATCCTGAACACGTTTTATCGCAGCAATCTCAGCATCAGCTTCAGCATTCGCTAAATCAGCCTTTGCTTTCTGAAGCTGTTCGGAAAGTTTTTCCCGGTCGTCCTGGCTCATGTTCTCAACAGAAAGCTGTTTTTCAATAGATTCAACAGCAGCCTTAGCAGTATCAATCGAATAACGTTCGGTTATATCAGCCTTCTTTTTCTCGTATTCCTCATCCGAAACAAGTTTCTTGGCATGCAGCTTTTCCAACTCTTTCAGGTCAGAATTATATTGTGCATTCCTTACAACCTGCTCGGCAGCAGCAGACTTGGAAATCTCATCAGCCGAATCAGCTGCATATTCCTCATATATCTTACGTCTTTCAGCAAGATACTTCTGCTCGATGAGGCTCACGTCAGCACCGTTACTTTCCGCCGCCTTAATTTCTTCCTGTTTCTGTTTGTCAAGAATTTCAAGGCGGATAGACATTTCTTCCTTACTACCTTCCTCTACAGAAGAAAGGCGGTTTTGAAGATCAATGCCAGCACGATTTTTCTCATATTCTTCAGACGCCTTTGTCAATGCATTGTTCATCTCTTCCTGCAAGGACTTCCTCAATGCAATTTCTGCAGACGAATTTCCTTTTACGGCATCAATCTTTTGCTGGTATCCGTTACGGATTGTAGCCAGTTCTTTCTCGATACCGTCTTTCATCAAGGCAATACGTGATTCTTGCAAGGATTTTTCAGCTTCAAGTCTGGCTGTCTTTTCATCAGCAGTTTCGGTACTAACTGTTTTAGTCTTTAATGTAGGGTCCTGATAGCTTTGTAAGAGGTCAACCTGCTTGTTAAGACTTGAATATCCACGTAGTGCAGACATTCTAGCCTCCCACGATGATTCAATATCCGCATTTATCTGACTATTGGTCCGGTCAATACCCAATCCTTGTTTCCAAAAACTTGCGTTCTGATATTCTTCATAATATTTTTTGTTAAGATCAACAGCGTCCTTAAGATTTTTCTCCTCCTCTTGTAGGGCTTTCTTCATAACGGCAATTCTTTCGTCCTTCGCTTTCTTGAAAGCATTTTCTTCAGAAATACCCTGCTTAATATATTTTTGAGTAGCTATATTGATACGCTCATACTGCTTACTGACCTCCTCTTCTCCATATTTTGCGCCATCTGCTCTCGCCTGCTCTTCCTCCCTATTAGAAATCTCTTCTATACTTTCTATTCCTTTACGTACTAAGGACAACAAATCTGCATTCATGGATGCGATAGAGGCCTTAACTCTTGCAGCCATACTTTCGAATGCACCACCGGTGGCATCAAACAGTAAAGATAATTCGGTAGACAGTCTTTTCTGGCTTTCTATCATATCTTCCTGTGCCTGTCCTAATTCTCCAGTTTCATCTTTTACATCGCTAAGGTTTGTCTTGATGTCTTTCAGAGTTCGGATATACTGGAGTCCAGCATCCTCACCAGGTCCACCGAAGATATCAGCCAATGCAGTACCGACAACAGACGCACTATCTGGTAACTCATTCAATCGTTCCGATACCATCTGTATAATGTCGAACGTGGTTTTCTGACCTGTTCTCAACTGTTCCTGAACCTTGTCGGCGGATATGCCGATTCCTTCAAGTGCAGCAGCAGTAGCAGCAGTCATTTCACGAATACGCAAGTTACCTTCCTTGATAACATCCACACCCTTGTCAGAATATATACCTGATTTGGCAGCCTGAGCAGTTATGGCAATGAATGTTTCGGCACTTATTCCGGCTTCCTTGAAGTATGCAGGATACTCCCTAAGGGTATCCAGAAACTCTCCATTTGCATCAGCCCCGGCAATGAACCCGTCCTTGATAAGCCTGATTGATTCTTCAGCGGAGATACCAAACTGCTTGGACACAGCATTGGCACCAATCAATACCTCCTTGAAATCCTTACCATAGAAGTCTGCAATCGCCTGCACTTCCGTACGATAAGCCTTCAGGTCTTCTCCAGACTTCTCCGTGAACTGCTGGGTTAGTCTTGTAGCCTCTGTTAGTCCCTTATTGTAGTTCACCCACCATCCTACTCCGGCACCGGCAGCACCGACTGCACCAAGACCTAACAGCCACTTATTCTGGAATATCTTGCCAATTCCGGACAATCCTTCGAACATGCTGCCTGCGTTACCAAGAGATTGAAGGGAGTTTCCAAAGCTTCCGGCTATAATACCAAAACTTCCCATGGAGTCGTTAAGGTTGTTCAGCTCCATCCAGGCAGCTTTAACTTCTTCCTTATAGCCACCGATAGTCATCTTCTGCTGAGTATATCGGTCACTGTTACGCTTCACATAGTCAGTATTTACACCGATTGTAGAGTTCAGCTTACCTAACGTGTTTTTGTAATCTTCGTCAGTGTCACGTACCATTTTAACGGCCTGACGCAATCTCTTATTTGCTTCATTAGCTTCATCAATACTATGTACCTCCTTGTCAGACAAAGCAAGCGCTTCCTTGATGAAACGGATGCGTTCCTCTTCGGTCATGGTAGCAGACTTTCTGGTAGTGTTCGCAGCTTTCTGAGCTTTGTTCATGGCTTCCTCAGCCTTAGCAGCCTGTTGCATTGCCTTGGACGCTTCAGCAGAAGCCTTTGATAATTCCTTAACCTCTTTGGTACTCAGCTTTTCAGCGTCTGCCTTCTGTTTGATTTTTTTCATCAACTGTTCTGCAATCTCTGCCTGCCGGACGAATGCTTCAGTCAATTTATCAGATGCAGAGGATACGTTCTTAGCTTGAGTATTGTATATAGTCTGTAACTTGTCGATATCTCCCTTAACATGAACATCAATTGTAAGTCCCTTGATAAGTTCTGAGGCAGCTTCCTTGTAAGTCTGTCTGACACCTGAGATAGTGCTGTCAAGTTCCTGCAACTTCTTCAATGATTCCTCGTCAACGAAGTCCTTTAATTTAAATTCTCCCATTACAAATAGTGTTTATATTCTACAATAACGCCATCCACTTTTGTACCTTCCTTATCAAAAGAGTAGGTACCGTCACTCTTCTTGTATACAACGTACACACATCCGTCCAGCATGGCAGCCTTCTTGGCCAGCATTGCAACGTGATCATATTCCGACATGATTTTTTTATTCTCGCAACCGCATCCCATCATTTATACCCACATTTTTTTACAAACCGTTTCAAATAAGGCTCGAGTAATTGAAGCACAACATACTCCCTTGCATCTTTACCCAGCATCAGAATGTCCTTACCATATTTCCTTACTATGTCCGGACCGTCTACGAATCCTACAGTATCAATCGTAAGAGTGTCACCTGCAACAGAAGCACGGATACTCTCATGGAATGGACCGGTGATATACAGATTAGGTACATCAACAGGTCTTGGAGGGAGATTAAGCCTCGGGCTGGCTATCGGAGGAGTTATCTTCTTCTTCCATGCTATATACCCGTCAGGATTGTTATGCCATACTGATGTAGTTTCATGAAAATACGGATCATCAGAATATCCCGGTCTAAGACTGTTGGTATTACCGTCAAGACCGGAATAGAGCTGTTCCCTTACAAGATCTGCAACTTCTATCCTATTTTCCTGCAGGCAATCCATACATGACTTTTCGAATCCGGATGCGATTCTGTGTATCGCATTCTCCAGTTTTTCAAAATCAGCCATACATTTAAAATTAAAGCCGGACTTTCGCCCGGCTTGATATAGGTTAATAACTTACTCGGCAGCCTTAATTTGATTATCAGACTTGCCGCAAATCTTATCATATACATCAGACAGGACTTTCTTACGGTCTGACTCCTTCTTTCCCTGCCATATTACGGAAAGGTGCTTTTCGATGAATTTTTCCTTGGTCAATTTCTTGACCTGTTCATCGACGAATGTCACATTATCAATTCTCATGCCTTAGACGCCTTTACAACTTTAACACACTCAACCCACTTGATATCGTTTTCGTAAAGCACAGAAGGAGATTTCAATCCGATTTCTCCCTCACCGGCAACAACGGTTATCATTCCGTTTTCATAGGATGCAGACGTGGTACCATCCATAACAGTAGATGCAGCTTCAGCTATTACGCTGCCAAGGTCAGGAGTTCTGTCATATCCTCCGATATTTTCTACAATCTGGTACTTACCAGTTTCCTTTTCCACAAGCATGACTTCAGTAAGACCTTTAACGGCATTTGTCGGATTGAAGTCTAATTTGTAATAGTCAAAGTTCATCTGGCTGTCTTCAGCATCCATATGACACAGATTAACAGTCATAGTAGACTTTGCACTACTTGTAGAAAATGGTGTAGAAGCAGGATATACCGTAGACATCGGGATTCCTGCAAGTACATCTGTCCCGTCGTTATATCCAATCAGCATCATGTTGCTGTCCCAATAATATGCATCCCATTCCTTGTCTGCACATTTCAATAACTGGGCATTCAGCATCTCATCAAACCTCTGCAATGTAAAGGTATCTGTCTGGGCATTAAGGCCGTTATACTGATTCGGACCATATCCTACAGCACTTGTCTGTACTTCACCTCCACCCTTGGCATATTCGCACACAGGAGATATAGGATATATTCTATTCGGACGATCAGCATGACACAATTCTGCCATTTTCTCGGCAGTCAGATCCTCAGGAAGTTTAATTCCATGCTCAACAAGAATGATTCCCTTAACCTTGCCCCAATCAATCTTACATGCAGATCCTCCAGTATTCATCTGAGATGATTCACAACTTCTTGTTTTCATTTATCTACAACTTTGATTTTTAATTATTAATTCCATAGAGCGAATATTGATGGCATCAATAGGCTCGCTCACTTCCTCTCCGGATTCCGTATAGGCTCCGTATCTGCCATAAGAATAGTTTTCGGAATAATCATGCGGAATAATATTGTCATATTCAATATCAAACCGTACATCATTTCTAATTACCTCAATCAGTCTGTCATATATTGGCCTTAGAATATTGATGAATGAAGCGCATAGACGTCGTTCATTACTCCAGCACTTTGTTGACGAACATGCTATAAGGATATTCAGTGAAACCTTGGAATAGTAATCAGGACTATCTCTTTTTTCTGTAACCGGACAGAACAGGACGATAAGCGGGAACTTACGCTCTAAAGTTGAAGGGACCTTGCTGTATTCATCCAGTTTGTCCTTAACATACTGGGCTGAACCGAATATGTAGTTAAGTTCCGGATTCTTAACTTCCTCGAACCTGTCATTCTCGATGTCAGCAGGCATTACTATGGTAAGGTTCCCACTCATTTCCTTTACTACATCTCCAATAATTTCAACGATACCTTTCATAGATTGAACTGATTAATCTTATTCAACATGTTGGTCTGGGTAACAAGATCAATCGGGCAATTACCCTCTCGCGCCCACTTGATGAACTTTACATTTTCTGAAACCATTCTATTCCATGCAATAACCTGGGCATTAACAGGTGAAATGTACTCATTAGCACACTTCAGCCGGACATTGCCAGTTATCGTAGCTTCCGATGAGGAATCACGAAGTATGTGGAACAGCACGTAATCAGCGAATGGCTCTTTCAGCTTGTTGCATACGATTTCATACTTAGACGGTTCAGTATCTTCATTCTTTTCATCATCAGACATATCAAGGTAATCCATTGCATAACCTGCTTCCTTTTCACCAAGCATGGCTTCAAGGAAAACAGGCTGCAACTCCTTGATATATGCTTCTATATGACCGTTTACAGCCATAGAATCAGCACCGGCTGTCTTTGAATTTGAAGCATTCTGAATATGACGACTCCCTGAAACAAAATATGACGCATCTATCAGCATGATTATTTCTTTTTAGATTTAGCGGTACTCTCGCTTTCCTTGGTATCATAAGGTATTGTTTCCTTATTGTCCGTTACCCCAGGATCTGCATTAAGACATAATGCCATTTCTTCAGATTGCTTCTGTAATCCGGCAATCTGCTCTTCAAGTTGTCTTATTTTTTCATCTTTCTCAGTGATAGTCTGAGTCTGCTCGGCAATCTTAGCATCCTTCTCTCCAATAGTAGTATTAAGACGTCCAATTTCACCATCCTTTTCAGAGATAATAGCATTCAGCTCATTCTCCTTCTCATTAATCTTCTGTTCCGATTCTACTTGGGTAATGTAACCACTTTCTGAAGGAGTAGTAATAAAAACTACTCCTCTTTTAATACGGATACTCTGTTCTCTGATTACATTTTCCAGATGCTTCGGATCTCCTTTTAAGATATACTCATCCATAAGCACTATTCTTTAGTAATAGCCTCTTTCAATGCAGCCAAATCACCATAAGCAAATGCCCATGGCATGTACACAGGGAAGATAACTTCTTCCTGGGCAATCAAAACAACCTCATTACACAACTTAGTCTCCACATCCTCTGCCCATTCAAGCGTTAAGGAAGAATAATCAACCAGTGCAGAGGCCATGTTGAAATCCCCAAGCAAATACTTACCTGCAGGGATACCAGTGTATTCGATTATTGGACGGCCAGCAACATACTTGATTCCTCCACGAGTGGTAATAATTCCCAAATTACGTCCGGTAGTATCTTTCTCCGATTCAATCGAGTTAACTGTAATAGGATTAAGAACTATTGCGTTCGGATAATACTGAGCAAATGCCATCACAGCGAATGCTGTTTTGATTACATCTTCGGAATTAGGCAGCTCAACACTCTTGTATGCTGAATTGTTGACTGTAAATGTCATGGATGACAGTCCTTCTTCTGTACTAGTAAACGCTATGCCTTTCAACAGAATCTTGCGGTCATTTATTTTGATAAGACTGTGTGATGCGTTCAATGCAGTATTCGTCGTTGCCCCAGAAAAGGTAATTGACATTCCGTCAAGCATAAGACTCTGTGGGTTAGTAAACTCGACAACTGTATCTTTGTTGCTGTTATAACCTGAAACATTTTTAACACTTCCGGCATCTCCCTTAATTATCTCATCTTTAATAATACTCTCAACGGAACTTACTCCCTTTTGATTCGCTATTCCAAGAAGGTTTTCGCCGTTACCATCCCCAAAAAGGATATTCCAATCTTCTGCCATCCATATAGCCTCAGGAAGCATATTCAAGATAAAGCTTCGAATATACACACGACTCTTCAACATTCTCTTGGACACACGAATATGTGTACCAAGACGTTTTGTTGAAGCTGACTCTTCTTTTGCTTTTATGCTTGATTCAGGCAGCTTTCCATTTTCTGTCGTATAACTTGCATTGCGGTCAAAGTCATAAACCTGTGTAAACGACAACTGTGGAAAAGCAGGATCTCCCTGCAACGTTTTCAAGACATCACGCATATGAACTTTCTTTTGCTGTGCCACCTGCGTAACAACACGGTTCTGCTGCTGTGTAATCAACAAATCTCCGGAATAGTTGTCTGTCATCGATACTGTATCTTTGAGAGAGAATCCCGTAAACTCACCGGATTTTCGGGTGTGTCCGGAACAGAAATCCTTGAACTTTTCAGATTCAAACATTTCATTCAATTTCTCGTCAAACTTGTTGATTGCATCCATTGACAGTCCTTTTTGCTGCATCTTCTCAATAGATTCCCCAAGAGTCTTAACCTGAGAAACAAGTTCTTGATTATCTTTAACAAGCTGTTTGAAAACCTCTGAATCGTAGGTTTTAAGCATATCACCAATTCCTTTGAATTTGGTTTCCACATCTTCAGGTGTCATCGCACCCTCCATTGCCTTATTCACAACATCGCACATCAAACCGAGGACATTGTTCATAAACACTCTCTGCTCTTCAGGCAGACTATCTGACTTCACATTGAAGTCAGACACCGTAAATTTTTTTAATGCCATACTTTAAGATTATTTTTTAAACATTCTATTCAGTTCTCCATAGAAAGAAGTGCCTTCCTCGGCGGCTTTTGTCTTGACCTCTTCAGATACCTGCGCACCCATGTCATTTTTCTCCTGAGTGTCTGATGACGGCTCAGATGACTTGGACGTATCTTCCGATTCCGGATTCTGAATAAGACTACTCGTTCTATATACTTTTGCCCAGCAATGTGGACAGCGTACAAATGCCATCACATCCTGTAAACTTTTCTCACTAAATCCTTTCCCCTCTGCCTTTACAGCATCAATTATCGAGACAACATTATTTCGTATCTCGGGAGATAACCGATTAATCTCCTCCCGCACAATATCTTCCGTAATCCACCTTTGGTATTGTGCAGCCATCTCAAGCACTTGCTGTGAGAACGTGTGTTCTGGCACAGAATCATAATCAAATTGATAACCACAACTTGGACAGGTTACTATATTTCCCCCGTTCAACGCTTTCAACAAAATCTCCAACTGCATATCATATTCTTTTAACCGTTCGTCAGAATAACCATGCTGTCGGAAAGCCTTTTTAATGAAGTCCACTGCATCCTTAACCTGTTCTTGCGTACCCGATTTCAAGTTTACAAGGAATGTCTGAGGGTTGCTTCCCCAACTGGTCAATGTCGAATACTCAAACATTTTCCATTCAAGAACTTTCTGAGGATCTACAGTATCACGTTTAATAGCTTTCACCCCGATAGAGTGTTCCAGTGTTCTGCCATTCTCTGCATACAGCTTATAGTCAGCTAACGTATCACGTCCAATCTGCTTCTCGAGGTTAATCTTACCAACCATAACGAGATTACCCTCCTTTTCTTCTCCACTGAGAGGAACGCCAAGTAGCTGGTCTGTACGGTGATTAAGGAACCATCTCATTCTACCGATGTTTTCTTTCAACGTCTTGTTGAACGAACCGGGCATGGAAATATCATTCTGAGAGTCTTTCACACCGATACCGTTCACTGCAACAGTGACAATACCCTTCTCATCAACATCATTTGCCTTCGTTCTGTACTGAAGGTTTTTGGTTTTCTCTTCCATTTTCAACTTCGCTTTTTGTGTTAAGACTTATTACTTGTTTTACTATATCTCTTTCCTCGTCCGTCATGTCAAACAATGTCTTGTCGAACAGAGGATCTTCAAATCTGCTCTCCTTGATTTGCGCTCTCCAGTCATTGATACTGATGAGGCCGCTGAGGAACTGCTCCTTGCATCTGGTATTTACCATCGTCTTGACTTCTTCGGCTTCCTTCAGTCCTTGCTGCAGACAGTCCACATCAGAGAAATCACAATCAAGATAATAACCTCCTTCTTCCAGTCCAAGAAATGCAGTAAGCTGTTTACAAAACTTCTTGGCCATTGGAATGATAGTGGATGTATACACAGCTTTTTCAGCTGTAGCCTGATTGCTGAATGTTGATTGGTCCTTTCGAGGAACAAGTACTGAAGGAATGCCGTACGCTCCAGCTATCTGTATAGCGTCAGTCAATGTTTCCTCAAATGGTTGCAGCTCACTGATAGAGAGGTTTGTTCTTACAAATGACAGAGGAACGTCACTTAAACCATAAGGAAGTCTACGATTGTCAAGTCCGAATTTTCCGTAGTGGCTATTAAGAATTTCTTCTTTTTCTTCTTTTGTCATTGCGACAGTTCCAGCTTCATCCCTCTTATTGGACACAAGGAAACCCAAACCACCACGTTTTACATAAATCACGTTTCTCGCTTCATATACAGCAAGAAGGTTAGATATAGGTTTCAGATGAGCGGCCAACCTGCTCTTTGATTTCAGAAACCCGTTGATTGACATATATTCAGGTGATCCGTCACGGTCATGCCATATTTGATATGAAGGAATTTCCATTGTACTCACATATCCGTAATTCAGCCGGTAACAACGAATAATATCATCTTCAGATGCTATTCCGAAGATTGGACTATTAACACTTCTGTTAGGCTCTACATTAACGAAATCAGCAGGAAGTTCCCAGAAATTATCGCACCATTTCCATTTAGGCTGGTTCTTGAATGTTTCACCCACTGCGGCACGAAAGAAAGCATTACCAGTACACAGCTTGTACACAAAATGGGAATATATCAGCTCGTTCCAAGACATCAGACAGTTGGGTTTCGTGAGAATCTGGTTCATTCTCTTGTTTTCCCATACAACACTATCGTCCTTTACCTTCTTTAATTGGAATCCAGAACCAGCAATTCGGGAAGCAATATAGTCAATCGGGAAAAAAACTTCAGGCACTGAACGGAACAATTCCATATAATTATGCCCGCAAACCACTGGCGATACGAACAACTCATGTACATCACATCTGTCAATATCACCACCTTTAGGCGTTGACACAGTCTGTGGCTCATTAGCCATTTTCAGACCAGTACAAGCTGGAAGCGTATCTTGTTTTATAATTGTATATCCCATAGTTTATCCTTATATGACAAAGATAAATTATGGGTATATACGATGTTATAAATTAAAAAATCTTGAAATTTACAAAGTAAGTAAACAATAGTATAAATAACTAAATACCAAACAAATACATATAATATCAGGGTTACCCTAATTTTATGAGGTATATGAAATTCCACTCCAGTCAATACAGAAAATAAAAAGCCCTGCTCCATCAAAATGCGGAACAGGGCTTGATTGTCTTAATAAACGGTCTCGCCTCACGGCGGTACATTATCTTAGAATGTTGCTTCGGAAAGCTCCTTAGAAATTCTTTCCACTGCTACACGTATTTTGTCATACTGTTTTTGTCCGGCATTGGTTACTCCTGATGTATATTGACGCATCAAAGACGGATTGATACCAGCCAATTCTGCCACTTTCGTTACGTTCAGGAAAGAGAAATAATCAAAGAAAGACTGCATATCATATTTATATACAAATTCCAGTTCCGGAACTTCCTTACCTTCCTCAGCCTGTATTTCCTTTATTTCCTTATATGCTTCAAGCATATCCCCTTTTGCTGCTTCAGCAGTATCACCAAAGCCAGATAATCCGAAACCGGGCAAATCTTCCTCCACATAGCAAGAATAATGCCCGTCCTTTGCCTTTTCCATAATTGCCGTAACTTTCATATTTCCTCTTTTTTTAGTAAAAGGGGTACGGCATTATGCCGCCCCCAATTGTCTCAACAAAATACATCTTCCAACCATGAAGTGCAAAAAGGTTGGGGGATTATTCCCCCAAAAGAACCTTTCTTGCTTTACGTTCCATCCCAGTAGGTACTTCCTGTTTGCCATGCCTTGACAAAGCAAACTTGTTTCCCGTCTTGGGACTGTACCAAATATCGTGGTTAGCCCCGTGCCTGAGAACGTAACAACCTGCTGCGGTCAATTCCGCAAAAAACTGATTGTACTTCATAATTTAAAAGACCGTTTATTTATTAAGACATTGCAAATATAGCGTTTTTGCTATAATACTCCAAATAAAAACATAACATTTTTGCTATATTTTTATTCCTTATATTAACTAACATATGATTTTATCAATGTATACGCTATACCGCTCAATAGAGCACTGGCTCCACTTATATTATCCTCATTGTAGTCAAGGACTTCAGTTATGAATGACATATACTCATCATTCTCCATGCCGGTTTCAGACAGAAGGAAATATGATTTGATGAAATCAGATGTAGCAGCTATTCTCTTATCCATATCCTGATATTCCTTCTTAATCCTTACCTCCGGAAGCGTATTTCTCAGTTCCCTTGCCATTTGGTAATATGCAGGTGACGATTCCACGATGTACATTCCTGCATCATGTGAACATATAACAGACTTCATCTCTTCGAGTGATACAGTTTCACGCATTACGAGGTCAAGAACATGCCATTTTTCTCCACACCTTGCAACCTGACACATATAGAACTTTCCTCCAACATTCGGCATGATGTACACGATCTTCTGTGAATACTGATATTCGACTGAAGGATTGAAGAATCCGAACACGCTTCTGTCAGAATACATGTTGCGTTTACGACGGTTTGAGAACTGGGAATACTCCTCGTACATGATGTCGTGTACGACATATCTCAAAGTATCGGTAAGGTGTCCGTGTTCCTCATAGGATTGTTTCGTTACGCTGTCCTTTATCTTTGTCTTGAGAATTAAGCCATTAGCATCCTTCTGTACGCTCTGGTAGTCCTCGATTGATACCCTGCAACTATCGTCTATGCTTATGCTGAGGCCGGGCAATGATTTCTCAAAAACAGCATTGACAAACTCACCCGTCATGGATACGGACGGATTCCTGTTACCCACCTTATCCTCAACAATCCAGTTGTCTTTTTTCAGTGTTTCAATAAACAGGTCCATGAATGAACGTTTCTCATCGTCGATCGTGTTGGCTGCTTTTGCTGAGGCATCACCATGAAGGTAGATTTTATCGTCGTATCCTAACTCCTGCAGTCGCTTAGATACCAGTTTCGCAGCACGTCTTGCGCTATTGTTCGGGCTGTCTGCCGTTGTTTCGGCAATCTGGTACATATCCTTACCTTTGCTAAGGTCTGCCTGCCAATAGCTGACAGATATGTACGGCAGCACGTTGCTGTCGACAGAAAGATGTATAGGTAATCCAGGGATATAATGATACTCACCGCTATTCTTGCCGACATTGAACGAGCCGAGGAACTCGTTACCAGTCTTGATTACTCCCCATTCCCCAAGTGCATACACGTTGTAGTAATCCGGATCATAAATACGGTCATGCTCGAAGTCCATAACACACTGTTCATCGTAATATCCATACGTTCCGTCAGGAGAACCCACAACCCAGAAGTTGTTCAGGTAAGTTGTCTGTATCACTACCATATTGGGAGGATACTCCTCTATTTCCTTTGTCACAGGGTTCACGATTGAACGCCCCTCGTTCATCTTCAATGACTTCACCTTTGTCAACTCTGCAGGTATTATCTGGCCGCCAATTTCTACAGACATGGGGACATCATGCAGTTTCTCGTTATCCAGCCAGTCCTTCTTTATCCAGTGAGTTTCACTGATAGGGTTAAAATCAGCAATAATCTGCTGTCCCTTCTTACCACGCAGACGCTTACGGATCTGCTTCAGGTCTGCATACTCAAACTCGGACAACTCCTCGAGCTGCACCCTCTTGTAGTTGCTGATACCCTTTATCTTTTCCGGATCGTCCAATCCAGAGAAATCTATCTTGGCTCCGTTATACAGACACTTTATTACATTCTGGTTGAACTTGAAGTATTGCGTGATTCCCAATAATGATGCTGCAACCTTGTAATCTTCATAGATGGTTTTGCTGATGGATGCTCCGACCTTTCTCATCACAAGCGTATTCTCACCGTCCTGCAATGTCTGTATAAGAATGCACTGTGCTACGCTGAAAGACTTACTAGACGATGAACCACCATACAGGATAATGAATCGCAGTGTAGCATCATTCAGATATTTCAGCAGGTAAAAGGCATTTGGATTGAGTTTCTTGTGATTTATAAGCATAAACGCACCATTTTTGTTCTATTTTTTAGATTTTTCGTATTGTCTTTTGTATAAACCCCGACATCTTTCTCACATAATTGTTCTATTTTTTAGAATTTATTCAGTTTCATCATCAAAGCCAATACGTATTTCATTGATATTTTCACCTTGTTTACCACTAAGGGATATCTGCTGGGGCGCATTCCATCCATTCATGCTTGCCAGAAGCTTCGCTGCCTCTACCTTACCGTTGAACTCATAACTTACCTTACCCTTGTCGTTGCTTATCTTCTTCATCGCATTTCTCACACTCTTAGGCATCTGACGGGGAGATTTCAGCTTTATCTTACCGGTTACAGGATCTACGAGATACAAATCGTTCGGGTCCATCATGACAATATCCATAAGAACCTTTTCAACCTTTTCACGGCTAACTTTCGATGCTTCAGCACGTTCAGACCTCAGTTCGTCTATCCTTGCTGCAACCTTGTTACTAGCCAACATCCTACTGGCATTGCTCCAAATCGTCTCAGGTTGCATCTTTGATGCGTCATAGGCCATCCTGTATGCTTCACTTGCATTACCGTCACAGTCAAGGTAATAATTGCAGAACTTTTCCTGTTTTTCAGTCAATTTCCTGTTATTCATAGGCTAATGATTATTTATACCGACGATGCAGATTACCTGTTTCCGGTCTTTCAGCAAATCGTAGGCTGCTGTTAATGTACTTCCAGTCGTGCAGATATCATCAAAGAGTATTATTCTCTTTTCCTTAATGGGCTGGAGAAGATAAAACTCAGGATTAATACGTGTTCTGTTGAGGCACTGCATTGCGGATTCATAGAATTTTATTTTCACCCCCTGGGCAATTTTTTGACAAACGTCAGTGGCGAAATGATACTCTGTAATATGTCTGCGCTTTGGTGTAGTGATTATGCACCACTCATCATCCGGCCGTACCAATGAAAGTATCAGTTCAGTAGCAGCTCCTGAAATGGCTTCTGCACACTCACCCGAATTCTTGATTTCCTCAAATGGGATTCCATCCTTCGTACTTGCAAACAGGGAGATATAATAAAACCCGCACTTGCGGTGGATTCTCACTTTGGGTTTCATGTCGCAGAACCTTTTGTGTTTCCTCCATCCGCCGGCGGGTTTATCCCAGTCATCAATCCTTATCTTTCTACCTCTGCCCATTGAAAACCATCGCTATACCTTTTTCTACCGAGATATAATTCAAAGGTATAGAATTTAAGCGTTCATTCACAGTTTGGCAATAATTGTCAAAATTCCTTTTTTCTTCAATAAGCTGAATATCAACATGGTGGTATTTTCTGACAATTTCAGCAAAATGCAGGACTGTACAAGGATGCGGATTTACAACATTGACAAGCTTGGCGTTAAAATTACAGGCAGAAATAAGTCCTTCTACTGCATCATCAATATAAGTGAAGCACCGGAGATTATTGCCCTTATTATACAACATGACCTTTTCCGAATTAAGAAGTGTCCAGAGAAGAGTTCCTTTTCTCGGTTCCGGTCCGTATACATTATGCAATCTCACACCAGTTGCTTTCGGGCAATACACAGCAGCATACTGCTCGTCAAAATGCTTTGACATACCATACATGCTGGTAGTATTGCAAGGATTAGCAGTAGAAGAACTTGCATACACAAGCTTTACTCCATAGCGGTTACATGATTCAGCAACCCTAATGAAAGTGTCTATATTATCCTTGCGAATCTGTTCAAGATTATCATTAAATACACTTGTCTGAGCAGCAAGATGTATTACAGCACTGAAGCCTCCTTCAGCAAGAAGGCATGCAATTCCGGAAGCTTCAGTTCCGCAAATACGGTCAATCCCAACAACTTCAACACCACGTTCTCTCAATTTTTTGCGAAGGGTCTTGCCTATAAAGCCTTCACTGCCAGTTACGACAATTTTCATCATCACAATTTGTTTAGAATTTTACATAAAATATTCAGTATGTTACCAAGTAACATCACTATTATTATCAGGAGTGTGGTATCCTGCTCAACCTTCCCGATGGAATAGAAGAACAGGACAACCATAATCATCAATATTACTCCCTTGGCCTGATAATGTTCCATCAGGATTTTACGTTTAGCAAGTATTCTTCACGACTGATTGTCTTATAATTGGTTACAAGAACATGCTTGCCTGAGTACAATTCAGATATGGTATCCTCAATCACCTCAAGAGATACACGTTCATCAAACTTCATGAATACCCTGCCAGGAACACCATCAGCAACGAAGGAAACAAAATAATATGTTCCACGCTCCCAGTAGAACACATATAAAATAAGACATGAAACTACAGCAGTCGGTAGATAAATCCAATCAGATGGTATATCAAAACCTCCCAAGATTATCAGTGAAGATAATACAACTGTTACCATAACCAACTCACACATCTTGATGAGCAGGCCTACAACCTGTTTTTTCTTTGCTTTCATAAATTCAATTTTTGCCAGTTAATAATTTAAATTCATACTTAGACTGATGTTTCATTATTTACTGAAATGCCTCGCATATTTTAACGATGCACTCAACGTTTTCTTCATTCAGCCATTCCTTTGCCACGTTCCACGAAATGCTTTTACTCGCTTTGAAATTATCAATTCGAATACTATGGTGCGACAACTTCCCTTCTGTCGGTTTCAATCCGGCATCATGCAATTCACATAAACCGTCTTTGTAGAATGTACACCAGTCTCCTTCTTGTCTGGCCTGTATCATCGGTACGGGCATATCAATGACACCCATAATCATACCTGCACACCATTGTGTTGGAGCAAGTCTGTCTTTATATCCTGCTTCGATAAGCTTTAAAACATCTTGCGGAGTACCCAAACAAGGCGTATGACATTGCTGCTTACATAACTTGCATTTACACTGGATTGGTTTACGACCGGTTTTTCTGATTATTCGCTGTAACGACGTTTCGTTTATAAGTAAGCTCATTTTGCTTTCTCTAAATTATAATTCCAAAAACTTAGTTTCCCTTTCACATTCATAATCGGCCTATCAAACAGAACCACATCTTTCAGCACCCAGTTCCAGCAACCTTTCTCTGCCCAGACGGATGAATGGTTCTGTACGCAGTCGGATATAACTACACTGCCGATGATCGCGCCTTTGGGAAACCCTCCATAAAAGGCACACTTGTACAACTCTTTACTTCTCTGCTCAATTTCTAACAGTTGTTCTTGTGTATAATCTGACAAACTTGGCTGTCCACTTGTTGAAGCATGAATCAGTACCCTCTGACCTAAGTATTTCTGGGGGCATTTCCAAGTCCGGTTCTCGATGTCTTTGATACCGTGAGCGATTAAGCTCGCCCACGGCTGTTTGATTGATATTGCTTTCATAACTTTTTATTTTAAAATAAGGGACATACCCGAATGAAAAGAGTAAAGTGCCTAATTTTAAACTTATCATCATGAGTTATTGGATATGCCCCTTTTTATTTCTATTTTTGCTTTTGCCTAATTTTAAATTTTATTTATCATGGATAATAGTGAAATTTCAAAAGAAAGAGCAGAAGAAATATATGGTGCTCTTAAAAGAAAATGTCCTTCGTTTGAATGTCCAGTATGTAAATGCAAAACATTTAACTTAGTTGCAAGTGAGGTTTTTCTTCCTTTACCAATGAGAGGAGAAAACAATATAATTCTCGCTCCTTCCAGAGGACGAAAATGTGTCGCCCAAATATGCAATAATTGTGGCAATACATTAATTTTTGATCTTGATACCCTATTCAAATGACATAGGATAAACCTTATCAACGACCTGTGATTTAGCTTCAATAATTGCAGGTCGTTTTTTTAATTCAATAATAAGCGCATCAGCTTGTTCAATGCTTACTTTTGCTGCATCCTCTAAAGTGATTTCATTACGCATAAGAACAGCAACACATTCCTTTGCGATTTCGTATCTACGCTGTTCCCAGTCTATATTATCCCAGTCAGTAATGGTAAGATATATGGCAGGAACGTAAGACATAACATTATCCAATTCACAAAGATAACACATTCCGTATGGTGCGTTAAGCACACCATCAGCATCTGCTTCCATGCCTTTGATAATGGTTACTTCTGTTCCTTCTTCTATTTCAGTTCTATTAAATTCCCATGATACTTTTAGTTTTGCTTTCATAACTTTTCCTTTTTGTAATATTCAACAATCGTTTTATTTAATGATAGAACAAGAGCAAATGTCAGTGTTGCCGGCATTTCGTTCGTATTCATCTTCTTGATGAATACCTTACCATCCTTATATTCAAGAACAGTATCAAGTTCAATTATTTTGCTTTCGCTATTTGGCTGCTGTGTTTTACTACTCATATTCTATCCTCCTTTGATTTACAATATCTTTCCGAACCATTTGTCCGCCAATATACTATTTCGTTTGCAGCTTCATCCAACGGCAATGAAGCAAGGTATTTCAAGCAGGCATCCCAACCAGCTAAAAATCCCTCGCTAAACTCGTCAGCACAGCAATCTTCATCACAGTCATGTGCTATGTTCTCGCCGTCGCAAAATCGACAGTAAGCACGTTCTTCACAAGCATATTTCCCATTGCACTGGTAGTGCTGGTGAACGGCTTCTCTTAGCATTTTTTCTTTCTTATCCATATTTCATTCCTCCGTATTTGGTATTAAATCTTTCATATATACCCAAGTCATTACCGTATTCCATATGTGTACTTCGTAGTAGCATAAATCATATTCACCATATATAGTGTTAACTAAAAGAAGCTTTCCTGGAACAGGCTTTTCTGTAGAATTATGCCAAACGGTATTTATTCTCCACTTAGCACCTTCCATAAAATCTATCATGCATACTTGCTCTTTGCCAGATCTCCATATTGGGCGACAAGCTTCATTGGCATATTCTGATGCTGCCTTTTTAATATCCTCTCTTGTCATAACTATTTTTTTAATTTTTAATGATACACTCCATGTTCAATCCACCCTCTTTGATTGCATTTTTCGGGTGTAAACAATCCTGTATAAACCATGTATCGATATAAAGTTCCTTTTGATACTTTCAGCTTTTTAGCAATATTAGCTTTTTCAGCACCTTTGTCCAATTCTTTCACGATGTACTCATGTTTCTCAACGCATTTAGGATTAAGCCTGCAACGGAATCCTCGTCGATGGCCCAACTTTACCCCTTCTGCTTTTTTCCGTGCCAATGCTTCTTTAGTACGTTGGCTTATAAGATTGCGCTCAATTTCTGCAGATAATCCAAAAGCAAATGCAAGGACCTTACTCTGTATATCCTCACCAAGACGATAATTGTCTTTGATAGTCCATACTCTACACCCCTTTGTCATACAGATATTCAAAATCTCCATAATCATGAAAAGGTTTCGTCCAAGACGTGAAAGTTCTGCACTGATAATAAGATCTCCTTTCTTTACACGCTTCAACAATTTACCCAACTCCCTTTTGTTATAAGCCTTTGTTCCACTAATTGTTTCTTCTATCCACCCGTCAATGGTTATATTATTTCGCTCACAAAAGTTATTTATTTCAAACCGTTGATTCTCTACTGTCTGTTTGTCAGTACTCACTCTAATATATCCGTAAATCATAATGATGTATCATAAATTGCAACTCTAAATCCACTCTGTATCAGGTTTGTTAATATTTTATCTAACTTACTCATTGGAAAGGATATGACCGAAATATCATCTCCGTTGTGATTGAAATATGTTTCATCAATATTTGAAACCAACCCGATATGTGTAGTATCTTCCTTATATGATTCATAATTATTGCCATATCTTATTAAAATGATGGTATTATGGTGTTTGCCTTTCAATCTGTCAAACATTTTTAACCTCATAGTCTGAGAACTATTTTCTTCCTTCAACAACTTTTTTATTTCAGAAATAATGAAATCTTCTTTTTCCATCTTTCTCCTTTCCACCTACCCCAGCAGCCACCACATGACTGCCAGGAACAAGTAATATAGTTTCGTTTTACTCATTATTTATTTTTGTATTATCACAGCAGTTGTTTCTATCCCTGTACCACTTTGTTTGAACGAACCTTCTTCGATGTCACAGACCTTAGCGTGTACATCTTTCAACCACTCTCTAAAATCAGCACATTCTTTCTCGCTCGCAATTTTCCAGTGGCAACTCATAATAGCTGCTACAGTACCACCATTATTAAGATGTTCATACATTCTTCTCACATGTCTTATATCTTGATTTTTACTAAATGGTGGATTTGCTATAATCTTATCGTATAATCCTAGATCATATGTTGTAAAGTCATCGCCAAGAATATTAATATTGCTTTTCTTTGATAGGAGTTCCTTGTTTTCAGGCATCAGTTCAAAGCAGTCCACGACTAAATCCTTACAACTACGATGTATTGCGTCTATTATAGCTCCTGTTCCTGCGCTTGGTTCCAACACCTTTTCATCTTCATGTACCCCTCCAGCCAGCATCACAAGCCAGTCGGCTACTTCAGGAGGAGTGGCAAAGAACTGAAACTCCTGTTGTAAATTACATCTTTTACCTTCATGTAATATATTAAATACTCTTTCAGCATTGAAAGGAAACGTAAATCCCTGCACCTTATCGCCTTGCCAGCTCCCTCCGGCTTCCTCAATCCATTTTTTAGCTTCCGCATAGGATTTCTTATTAAACTGAACCTGAGGTAATTTCATAATATTATTTTCTAAGGTACAATGCATAAGTATTTCCTCAACACTCCATTTACTGCCAGTATCATCCTTTCTACTATTTACTTCAACTGCATTAGGAGCAAGTAGAGTGGATATAGAATTTACCACGATGTTACTTACTGACATAAACTCATTGATGCAAATAAGTGCATCCATAAGAAATTTCATATCTACATGTCCTGTTTCAGTATATACATCAATTCCATCAACAGCAGTTTTTATATCCTTTAGCTGAGCTACGCTACCACGTAACAGAGCGATTAAATTCTCTTTTTTGTTCGTCATAAGATTTCTGTAAATATATTCTTGTTGTATCTATACTTCCATGACCAAGTAGTTCAGCAAGCTGAACAACATCCTTATTCTTCTTTAGAAACATCTTAGCAAAAAAGTGGCGAAAGGCATGAGGGTGCATCTTACTTTTGTCTATACCGCATTTTATCCCCCACTCTTGCATATTGATGTATAATCCTCTACTGGTTATAGGTCCGAATCTACCCATTGCAAGATGTCCGCTTCTCCCGGTTTCAGAAACGTGCTTTCTGACTTCATTCTGTAAATTTTTATTAAAGAAGAACCGTCTGTACTTACCACCCTTACCTTTCAGAATAACTTCACCGCTAATAATATCCTCCCATTGAAGTTGAAGAAATTCAGAAGCACGTGCTCCTGTTGTTGCAAGAACTTTAAGCCAATAGTAATGGTCTTTATTCTTCTTTGTTTTAAGATATTCCAAAAGTCTTGTATATTCTTCCTCTGTAGGTATATTGTCTGTTTGCAACTTCCTAGGAATCTTAGGACGTTTCATTTTGATGGGTTTCCCAAGATACTCAGCGTATTTTTCAAGACCTGTTATTCTAAGACATAAAGTCTTCGGGTTGAATTTCTGTTCCTCAAGACTCCTTATATACCTTTTAGACTGTTCCAATGAAAATTCATTAGAGTATTTGAAAAAGTCTTTAATAGTGTGTATGTAAGACTTAGCAGTATTATCCGAATAATCATTCTCTGTCTGAAGCCAATCAAGATACTTGTTAATCTGTATCTTGTTTTTATCGTTAATAGTTTCCAGTTTTTCCAATGGTTTGACTTTCTTAATGCTTTTCTTACGGAATCCAACACCTATAAAAGTTAAGAAGTCAAGAATAGCTTCCTTCTGATGATTGTCATACAGTCTGTCTGTCAAGTGACTATTAATAAAATCTTTATATGTTCTTTTATTATATTCAGAAGTGCTATTTATGTAAGACTGTACATGTCGTAAAAATTCTGTTTTCAATCGAAAGCTCTTACCTGATGTTAGTATATATTCGGAATACTTGAAAAATATATCTTCCTTATTATTAAACGTTTTCATTGATTATTCCTCCTTCTTTCTACAAGTTGTTCAAGCCTCTTTTCGCATTCTGCACACTCGAGTTTCTTGCGCTCCAGCTTGTCACGGAACTTAACCAGCTCCTCGTCCGTATTCTCGTCAAAGAACAGATTGTTCTGGCGATTGTACTCGATGTATTCACGCATCATTTTTTCAGCTTTCGACACCTTTGCCTTAGCGGAAATCAGTTTCCTAAGACAACTGTCAAACATCAGTTCTCCAGAGCGTTTGTCATAAAAGGAAATACTTGAATACACACAATATCTTGGATATTTGCACTGTAACTTTGCAATCCTCCAACGAATAACCCAATCATATTTGAAATACATTTCTCTTGGCAAATCATACGTATATAGAATTACATAGTTCCCATTATCATCATGATATTGAATGGTAACATGAAACCAAGACTCGACCTTCAATTCCCTTTCTGCCTTGGCTTCATACTTAGCCATCTCATAATAATCACTTAAACTTTCCTGCTTTCCCATATCAGAATAACTTTAATTGAACTGGTTGCTTACCTCTCTTTGCCATCGTTCTGGCATAACGAGGACATATACTTTTATAAGGGCAATTCCCTGACTTTGCAGCAAGAAAACGGGCATGTGATGCTTCCCACGATTTGTCCTCTTCATGGAATGAGAAAAGATGAAAATCCATACAGTTCCAACTGCTGTTATCCATATCCTGCTTTTCATCTATAAGTTCTACAAGCCCATTATTTTGTGGTTTTCCCATGTTCAAACGAATTAAACTTACATTCTTTCTTTGGATCAATTATATGGAAGCGTTTTAGATATTCTTTTGCTTCGGGATTTTCGCTTGATTCTAGTGCTTCGATAAGTATTTGTCTTTCTGGATCGGTAGGTTTTCTTATCCATTTTCCCCCATCAGAAGTTCCGTCAAAATCTATTGGGAAATAATTTTCTTCATCACATCTAAGACATACTGTTACATAATCTTCTGTAAGAATATTAATATCGTCAACTTCTACGCTTTTAAGTATAGTTATCCATTCACAAAATTCCCCATCATCAGATTTCCATCCAAGAGTAGCAATATCACCATCCTTAAAGGTCATGTATTCGGGGATTTCAAGCATGAGGTCAACAGATGATTCTTCGTTTATAAAAATAATACCGTCAGGAGTATATGTTCTGACGCTCTCAGCATTGTATTCATTAGGGAAAAGAGCTACAATTGAGTCTTTTCTTTTAGCATCGAAACATACAATTCTTACACATCTTCCATCTCGTGTTACGATTTTACCTTCACACTCTTTATTTGTAATTTTCTTTGCCAATTCCACGTCAAAAGGCACTTTTACTAATTTATGCTCCATATTTTTCTGACATTTTTTTGATAAACAATCTGGAAGAGTAATTAAGATATGACTGCCAACATCCATTATAGCCGGACCATCTGAAACCGTTTTTCTTCAATTCATCCCTAACTGATTGATCAGGTTTACCATCGAAGAAAAGTTGCATCCTGTTCTCTGGATAATTCTCAACCACTTTTACATCACCGATGTAATATTCTTTGCTCTGCATGTTTTTCAGCATCTTTGCCTTTTCAAGCTGTTGCTTAACCCTTCGAATATTGGCTCCGTTATTTGTAATAGAGCATGATGCAAATCCAATTTCACCAAAACAGTTAGGTTCAAACAGTTTTCTGACTTGACTCTCGGTTAAACCAAGTTCAACAAGCCGGTCATGCTTCTCTAATTCGGTAATTTTCTTTGAACGGATAACCTTGTTTGCAGACTTCATCAGTTCCTGAACTCTTTCAAGTTCCTTCAGCTTGTTTGCCAGCTTCTCAACTGCATTATCATCATCCAGGTAAATGGAAGTGTTGTTCTCCACAGCTGAGGCTTTTTCAGCCCAATATTCTGACTTTTCCGTGTGTTTTACAGACTGTCCCATGGTGTTCCATATTTTTTCACGGTATCGCCTGTCTGCTGCACCATGTACCGGTTGCCCAAATGGGATTGCTTCACTCATATTTGAACTTCTCTCATAGGCATTTCTTGCCTTTTCCGCTGATTTCTCAGAGAGGTCACGGTATCTCTCTGCTCGAACGCGGTTACGTTCATCTCTGTCCATAATGTTAATTTGTTTTGGTTTGACTTTTATTTTATTATACTATAAAGTTAGTGATTTTCAACAAGTTAAACAAACAGAATCTTCACCATTTTTACGCCATTTTCATCATTCTGTATCTGTTTGAGGTACATATCCTGCAATAAGAAGAATACGTATAATAGATCTTATTTCCTCTTATAATTTTCTTAGGGTAAAACCACCTAAGAGGAAGAAACTTTCCGCAAACGGAACATCGTCTTAATGTCACTCCGTTTTCCTCACGAACATTATGACGAACATGATTCTTGATAAGAGTGCAATTCTGACAATGCTTTTCCTTATCCCGAAATGCCCGACACCAATGCAAAGAACGCTCTCCACATTTAGCGAATCTCTTGCAACTCGCTATTGGAATAGGTAATATGCTCATATCGTTATCAATTTATCAAAGTCCTTACCATAAATGATGTAAACTCCACGTTTCCGGAGTTCAGCTACCAGCTGATCATTGGTGTATCTGGCCAGCCGACCATGAAGTCTGTCCTGCTTTCTTCTTTCAGACGTGTGTCTGCTCTCACATAACCGGCACCTGCTGGTGTAATGGATGCCGGATTTCGTTTCATAGGCGTGGAATCTGCTCTCAGGAAGAATCCGGCCACACTCTATACATTCTTTCATGATGCAGCCCTCCTCATAATCTCATACATATTCTTTTCTACTATCCTGATAATCTGTTTATGGTAATCACTATCTTGGTTACATACACCACGAGATTGCACTATCTTGAATGTATTCAGATTTACCTCGATTGTTTCCAAGCGTTTTCCATTCTTCTTAGCGGATAACACAAGGCTTTCTTTTCTTGCATAATAGGCACAGTTATATACACAGTGGTGCATTGTTTTCCACTCTTGATAATACTGGGTAACGCTTTCCAAAGGGCTGATAACTATACACTCATCCTTTATCTGTAGACCGAGGAATGGCTGTATCCTTTTCCAAAAAACAGCAATGTTTCGTTTCAGTTCCTTCTCTTTCTTCATGCGTTCAATCCTTTCACGTTCCATCCTTTCCCTTGCCTCTATCTTTCTCTTCTTCTCAAGTAGCTTATCATGTGCTTTCTTCAGGTTCTTCGGGCATACATAGTGAGCGTTATGGGTATCCAAATGGAAATAATCAAGTAGACGCAAATAATCGTCATACATCGAACCGTCCTTGATGATATATCCGTTACGATTGCATATATTGACCGCCCACGGATGGGAAAGACCTCCACGATACATGTATAACTCAAGCATACCATACTGTTTCGTCTTCAGTAGCATTTCCGCATACTTGCTTTCACCTAACAAAGCACGTATCAACATCCCAGGAGTAACACAATGAAACGAAGTACGTAATCCGTTTCTTCGTAGTATAGGGAGTAGCTTTACTTTCGGATATACATAACCGTCTATGTCATACGAATGTGAATAATATATATTTCCGCTCTGCTTGATACTCATGTCTGTAGTGTGAACCCAACCTCTAGACCCCATGTTCATGGCTTTAGCTATAACAGTTTCTTTGTTATCAGCAGTTATCCACTGTTGGCACACCTCATCAATGAAATAATGAGTATCACAATTGTTCTTCCTCACATACTTGGCTGTGTAGAAGTGGCGAAGCACTTGAAAATCTCCTGATGTGGTAACTACTGTCAGATAGCTTACTGCATAATCCTTAGTCTTACGGCTTACTTTCACTTCCAATTTTTCTCCGCAATAAGGACAGTATATGTAACCTTCCTTCTGTCCAGTAGTGTCTACCCACATTCTTCCACATTCACTGCACCACATTTCGTCCTTACATTTGTAAGCGTTTTGCGGAAAGCAATGCTTCTTTCCCCACCGTATCTGGGCTTCTGTAATAGCTGGCAGCTTACTGCTGAGTTCAACTACCAGCCTTTCACGTTTATTTCTCGGTTTCATGTTACATTTCATCAAGTAAGTCCATTATACTCTCTGCCTTAGAAGCCTGTTCCATTTTAGCAGATGTTTCCTCAGATACAGAAGCGACAGAAACTTTACACTCCGGGACATTATCAGGAACTTTTATTCCAAGTTCATCAAAAAAATGTACAGCAAGACCAAAAACCTCATCATCCGTCATGCATACGCTACTACCTCTCTTTCTTGCTTCAGAAAGTATATAGTTAAAGCAGTCATCAATAGTTTTCCCACAATTATTATATTTCTCAGCAAATACAATATCTTCTTTTGCCTTTTTATCAAGATGATTCTTGATAAGCATCTTGGCATCACATTTGTTACTCATATCTTCAATATTTTTCTTAGTTTGACTTTTATAAAATAAGAATGCCACGACTATGCGTGGCATCCGGTTATACAAGATTATCGAACAGTCCAGGAATTCTGGGTTCCAAAGCTTCAAGCTCATCCCTGAAGAACTGTTCCTTTGTTCTTCCCATTTTCTTGCCTTTTCGGGTATGTACATCAAAAGTATACGGAGGAATCATTATCGGGCTTTTGCGGACATCCTCAATCCACCTCTCAACATCTATCAGATTTCTGTCATATATGAAGTTCTGCAGGTGGTCGGCATCCCTGCACTTTCGGCATTCACAAAGTAGTATTACTGCCTTGCTAACAAAGATTCTTCCCTTATCCTCAGTTCCTCCTTTACTCACAAGCTCATGTCCCTGCCATAAGGATTCAATCTCAGACGTAACCAATCCATAGCAATCTTCAGCAGAAATCGTATATAGACGCTTCCACACATAATCCTTATAACCACTGGTCCACAACTCGAGAGCAAAGTATCCGGCAACGGCAGTATCAGCCCTTCTTACAGCTTTCTGCATTGCTGAAGATGCTTCAAAAAAATCATATCCTCTAACGGTTCTAATAATCATAACAACTTGACTTTTATTGTTTTACATCAGTAAAGTTAAATCAGAATGACAAGTTTAGCAAACAGAAACTTCGCCATTTTTACGCCTTTTTTCAGTACCTAAACTTGCATGTTATATTGTACTGAACAAGCTGTTTTGTCTTATCTTTCCCGTTATTGGTTGAACCTTTTAAGTTGATACTGTCACCGAAATGTTTCTTGATTAACATGATGGATCGTTGTTCCTCAGCCTGATTACGGAATGCAGCAAGACCTCCTGAATTTACGAAAGTGGATTTCTGCTCAAAATTGTACCTCAGATCAGTAAGTATCTTTCTTTCCTTGTACTTCATGTAACAGGAAATCCAAAAATCTTCCTTGAGCCTCAGTTCCTCATTCCACCATGTATTCTTGTTGTAGAACACACCGTATGAGCATCCGGTAATCATTTTAGAAAGTGACAGAAAGCCGGTTTCATCATACATGACAGGAGATATGCGTGCAGTAAACCCGAACAGATGAACATCCAGCATCTCAGCAATTTCGGCAAGGTTGAATATGATACGAGTTATCTCGTTCTTATCTTTAATCCTTGATGGTTCGCCTTTCTCTACACAGATAGATTTGCAGGCGTGAACATCATCATCCAGCATGAACAGGTTCCTGAAATGCTTAGCCATCCAGTTACGTTTGGGGATAAGACCAACAACATCGTCAGGATGGGTGACTATCTCACAGTCTGGATTGAACTGGCGGTACAGGTCCGCCTGACTCTCTGCAACGCAGATTATAGGATCGTTCACAAGTTTTTTTGCAAAGACCCTGTCATGTCTCTTATGACTTGGTATTACGATTCTCAATTGCATGGCGTACATCCTTTATATCGACAACATTGCTCTTGCTAACTTTCCCGGTCTTGTAACTCTGCATGTGCTGCATGTCTAGTGCCTCACGCAGCCAGTTGCTATCCACCTCATTGGCAGACATGATGATAAATAGCTCATATTTCTCATCATACTTGGGAATTAATGGATAGACGGCGGTTTCATCCGTTATGGCTTCGAAACGCTCCTTGAATTCGTCCTTTTCAGGCTCCGGAGCAAACTCTATTCCCCAGTCCTGAAGCTCAGACTTATCCCAGTCGTTCATCATTACATCCATATCGTTCTCGCCGAATGATACGTTGTCCTTAGTCGCGTACTCACGCAACTTCTTCACAGGAGTATCAGGGCTCAGGACCTTACAAGGCAGCTCCTTGTATCCGAGTTCCTTGCAGGCCCTAAGTCGTAGATTTCCACACACTACTATGAATCTTTCTCCCAAAGGAAATACGATAAGTTCCCGAAGATTAAGCATCTCAGGACTATCCTCGATACTTTTCTTCATTGCATCATAACGGTAATCCCTGAAGAACCGAGGATTTTTCGGAAGGCCATCAAGCTGACCTTTATTGAAATCCAGCAGACTAATCTGGATTGTCTTAAAATCAAAATCTGTCATATACCAACTATTAATAAATCAACAACACATAATCAACATCACACGATAGCCGGTAACACACTTAGTCTGTACGATAGGAATTAAACTCCACCTTATCCTTCAATAGCTGTTCGATGTCGTTGCACCCTATCTTTTCGAGGTATGTAAGCGTAGCTATTATAACATCTGCGGCTTCTTCCTCGCGCTCACTCCAGGATGGGATATGATTGCTTCGCTCCTTACCTGCTTCAGCCAGTTCCCTCCATTCTGAGGATATAGCCAGTACAACAGCTTTAGGAGAAGTCGTTTCTGTCATTTTTTTTCGCTTTAACGCTATATCAAAACATTTTTTTGCAAGTCTGTTAAGTGTAATCATAATTCTAAGTTATTGTTATCGAACTACATTGATAATCACATAGGATTACTTTAAGGGGCATTTATTTTTTCCATAGCAATATCATGTAAAGAGAAAGCTGTCAGGCTTTCTCAAGTTCATCCAATTTGCCTTTCAAAGAAGTTTCCTTCTTCGAATATGAATCAAGGATTTTCTTGTTCATTTTCGAAAATTCATCCGGGTATTGCTCAGAGAATATCATGATCTGGCATCTCCTCATATAATCGTAGAAATTCACATCGTTACTTGTAAGATTCTCACGGATGAATTCACGATACCAGTGCATTCTCTCTGACTGGTTGTTCTTCACGTATTCAATCCAGCCTTTATCGTTAACATCATGCTTTTTTATTCCGATACTTTCAAGATATTCACTACTACATCCTCTAAGAACCATAACATCGAACACTACCCTTTCATTTAAGCTAAGTTCCGAGGATTTTGCCGGGTACGACTTCTTGTTTTGCGCCCATTCCCTCATTGTCTTGGCGGCATTTTCGACAGCAATCTCCTTATTCCGTTTCATCTGGGATTTGATTTTATCAATCTCGGCACTTCTAACATCTACAGCCGCACATGTACCAGTTGCTGTATGTTTTTTAACGTAATAGAACTTGACTGAATAATATGGCTTACCATATCCGTTATTGAACGATATGCATCTGTATATCTTATTTTCCGAAAGCATTTTGGTTATTCTTTCGTCATTTTCCTTGTAGAAACATTCAGAATCGAATACATCATGAGGATCAACAACAGCAAAACCAGCATTCTTAACCCTCTTGAGAAATTCATTGCTCTTTTTCTTCAACTCGTCATTCCAATATGGCTCTGGAGCAGAATATATGACAACTGACTTGCCAAAATCCAATGTTTCACCGTCTTTAACCAGAATGTCAGCTTGCTGCATTATCTTGTAGAATATATAATCGCTCTCTTTCTTCCTTAGACATTCAGGGTTCGTACATTTCTGCTCCTTGCCCTTCATCTCATAAAACAGACAGCTGTAATTAGCTGTGTTATTCACACAATCAGCACATTTTGGATATGAAGAACTGAAACCGTCTTCATTAAAGAACTGACATGAGGTTATTATACCGAATTTATTATCAACAAATCTCTTAATTTCATTGACAGAAGAACCTTTATGGTAATTTTTATAATACCCTTTCTGGTCCTTCTCGCTCAACTTGGAAAGAATCATTGCTCCGGACAGAGGAAGATCATCACTCTTAATGAGTTCCTTCAATTCAGGTATAAGAGCGTTCAACTTGATTCTGTCAAGGACGAATCGATTAGACTTCCCGAATTTCGCTGCGATATCATCAACACTCTTTCCGTTTTCGGCAAGCAGGGAAAATGCAAGAGCTTCCTCTACAGGATCTACATCCTGACGTTGCAGGTTCTCAGTAATCATGGCTTCGAATGCTTCATCATCACTCATGTCACGGATAATACATGGTATCTCATTATATCCATTAAGCCTTGAACCTATCTTTTTATACGCCCTGAAACGTCTCTCACCGCATACAATTTCATACTGAGGCTCTATGATGACAACTTCTGCGGTATCCTCATCAATCTCTTCATAGCCTTTACTTTTCAATCTTACAGTAATCGGCTGTAAAAGCCCCTGTTTTTCTATGTTTTTTGCCAGTTCCTCTATTGCTGACTCATCGAATGTTTTACGAGGATTTCTCGGTGATGGACATATCTGCGTCACCGGAATATTCATTACTTCAATCATAAATGTTTGACTTTTATTATTTTACATCAGTAAAATTAAATTAATAATTCAAGTTAAGCAAACAGAAACTTCACCATTTTACAGCCTTTTAATGATTGAGAAAAAATGCCTTTTTGCTGTTTCTTCGAATACTTCTAAGTCTGTATATTTGACTCGGACGAGGCAATGACCATTAACAGTAAGATGCACGTGCTTCCATCCGAATTTTTCGCAGATGTATTCCTTCCTTAGCATACCTTTCTTGTTGAATTTTATCTCAAACTCTTTTGCCAGCAAGTTTTTGTTCATATTCCTCAAGCTGTTTCTTTTGTTTTTCCAGACTTCTCTTCTTCATGAAGTGTAATACTTCATTTGACCTGCGAAGTACTTCCTGAGCGTCTGTATTGCCTTGTGAAGCCAATTCTTTCAGTTGATTACGGTAGTCATCGTAGAATAGACCTGTATTTTCTTCTCCGATATGTTCTTTATACTCATTGTAGGATGCAATATCAGCTTTGGCACATCGTTCCTGATTGTACTGCTTCAGCCAGTTCATAATTACGGAGCCGTCCAGCCTGTTGTATATCTCTCCATAGCGACCTTTCATCGCGTTTCGGAAACACAGCTTCAAATCGTCAATCTTGAAGTACGGATATTCCTCAATGATAAGGTCTGTAGTCGTAGCAACCTGTGAGTCGTTCATCGTGTTAGAAGAATTGAAGAAATCTACAATCTCTGAAATCAGAATGACCACAACTGCACGTGCTTGGTTTTCTCCAAGTTCTTTGGCGATCATACCTAACGCCGGTTCAGATGAGGCAAAGACATCATCAACACTCTTAGGTTTCAGTGCCTGCAAGTATTGCTTCGGCGAGGTCTGTAAGACGGCTAACTGATTCTTTTCTGCCGCTTGCAGTATTGCTATTTCGTTTTTCGTCATAATTACCCTCCAATATCTTAGTGAAGTTTCCAGCCTTGAAAATCCAGTCAAAATCGCACTTCCAGTTTCTGTCGTTACACCCTAAAAGAAATGGACTGGCAGCCACCTTCTTCAATACGGTGAATACAGTTTCCTTGTCGTACTGGGCTATTCTTGCCTTGACAGCCTTGCGCCTTGCTTCGGTCATGTTCACGACCATTGACAATTTACCGTTGAAAGTAGTATTGAAGTATTCCTGCAATCTGACAAAATCAACATGCTCTATTTGCGGATGAGGATTCAAAGAAAGCTCGTCTTTCTTTGTATCTCCTGAAGGAGATATTTCTTTATTATTTTTTTTACTTTTCTTTTCTTTCCTTTCCTTTACTTTACTTTGTGTACTTTTTGAGGAAGAAATCATCATTTCTTCGGAAGAAAAAGCTATATCTTCGGAAGAAATGATGTTATATTCGTGAATTTCATTATTTCTTCTACATAAATCGCATATCTTCTGGTACCTTTCTTGTATTCCTTTTGACGTCAATATTTTTTCAGAATCATACAATTCCTTAGAAAATAACCCGATTACCAAGCAGCATTTAATGACCTCACGTATATACGCCTCTTCAAAGCCCGTTTGTTCCGATACAAAGAAAGGCAACTCTTCATCCCACCTCATGTAATACCCTTGTTTGTAGATATTACATAGCAGGAGAGCATATACTGTAACAGCCTTACCACCCTGGTATTTGATTAGTTTTCTAATTCTCAAATCTTGAAAAAAATCAATATCAAAAGGGAAATAATCAAGACCAATCTTCTTATTTCTTCCCATATTAATGTTTTTGATACGTTACAAAGCTAAGTTACATTCAGAACTCAATCGGAGTTACCTCATATTCGATACGTGGTTCCTTCTTGTCGATGAACTTCTGAATGTCTATTTGAACACAATATCTGTCATTATCAATCGTCTTGGTCTGCTGCAGGCAATCAAGAAGAATCTTAAGAGAATTGTCCAGATCCGGTCGGTTACTTGAATAATATATCTTTGCTTTAAGCTTGAAATATCCCTTGACCATCCTACCACGTTCCGGACACTGGATATAGAAATTCTTTTCATATTCAGTAAGAACCTTCTGTTTGGCCAGCTTTGCATGACCGCCGACATTAACTATCTTATAACAGTTACTCTTACTTGGTATCTGTCCTCTTATCACATACATAAGCTATAGTATTACATTGGTTAATTGTTTTCCGTTTGTCTTAATCATCCACTCACCTTTCTTTGGCTGCTCGACTCTAAGTTCTTCAACTTTGCCGAATGTCTTTAAGTTACCGCACAGGTCAATAACCCATCCCTCTTTCCCTGGATATGGTCTGATTACACGTCCTATCATCTGATAATAGAGCGACAAGGACATTGTAGGACGGCAAAGAACAATCGTGTCAAGTTCAGGATAATCAAATCCGGTAGTAAGTACCCCACAATTGGCAACAACTTTTATCTTACCTGCCTTGAAGTCGGATAATATTTTCTCACGTTCTTTTTTAGGAGTTGTTCCACTTACGACTGCACTATCAGGGATTTCATGCGTCAGCATTTCAGCTTCCTTCACAAACCTTGTGAATACAAGTATTCCACGCCTTGGTATTCCGCTTTTCGGTCTCAGAAGCCTTCTTACCATACTGATTAGATAACCATAAAGATCAACCCTTTCAAACTCTTCGGAAAGACTCTTATCGTCAAAGTCAGCACCGGTAGAATTTCTACTGACATTCACAAGCTCTATCTTTGTCAAGTCGTAATATTTCAACTTGGTAAGAAATCCCCTGGCAAGCAAATCACTGACCTGACAATAGTAGATTACGTCACTGAAAACCCTCGGACGTGTACGTGTAAGAAACTTCAGCATGGCTCCATTCATCGTATTGCACAATCTGTACGGAGTAGCCGTAAGACCTATAACACGCCTTTCCGCATCAGCGAAGAAGTCAGCATACATACCCTCCTTGGCATTTACCAAGTGACATTCATCAATAAGAATATACCTGAACTGCCTGAAATCAGACATATGATTGTATACACTACCAATCGTTGCGAATGTTATCCTGTTTATGTCTTTTCTTCCAACAGAAGCAGAATAGCACCCAGCATCAATGATTCCGTATGTCTGCAACTTTGCGAAGTTCTGTTCCAGAATTTCCTTATTAGGCTGAAAAACCAGTAAAGGTTCATTGAGCCTTGCTGCGATGTCAGCAATGATGAGGCTTTTCCCTGCACCAGTAGGCAATATCATAAGATAATTCTTACCTCCTTTCAGCCGATAATGAGCTATTGCGGCGTTACTGGCATTCTGCTGATAATCTCTTAATTGAAATTTCATATACTGATTATTCCTTTATGAACTTTTTCGTGACAGGAAGCGCACAATGTAACAAGGCAATCAAGATGCTCAAGTTCCTTTCCAACAATTGAAACACCATTGACATTATATCGTTTGTGATGCACTTCCAAAGGATAGCGCGAGCCGCATATCCTGCATTTATGATTATCTCTTAACCTAACATTCCTTGCAACCTTTTCCCAATATGGACTGTTAAGAGAATGCACATAATTGGACTTGCGGCCACGCTTATGCTGTAATCTACTCATCTCCTACAGCTTCGTTGAATTCTTCTTCTCCCATGACATCACTTTCATCATCAGGAATCAAGTCGTGTTCCTTATCAAACTCTTCATCTGAAGGTTTTTCAGGAGCAGGAAAATCCAAGCCAAACAGTTCCATCATTGCAACTCTGTTTTTATCCTCTTGTGCCCATAATGATGATTGTCATAGGAAGGAATTTTATCAGCTTTTGCAAGTACAACCTCACCGTTGAGAATGGAATAATACAGGAAATATCCATTCAAGGCTATACGGAATGTCTTGGTAGCAGGCAGCTGCTTTTCCTCTGTACCTTCCTGAACTTTGGCGGCATAGTCCTTAATCTGCTTACTCAGTGAACTTAGTCTTTCCTCTGCATCCGTCTTGATACGTTTGGCTTCCTCCTTAGCGTTCAACAAAGCATTCTCAGCTTCAGGAAGCTCCTGCTCTACCAACTTGCAGTATTTCCCACGAAGGTCCGATTTCTCCACGTCATCCATGTAACGAAGCGTTCTCTCATTTTCAGGAAACAACGCATTGAAGTGCTCATTAACAGCCTTCAGAATGTCTTTTTCACTTTCCGCTTTCTCAAATTGCAGCTTCAGAGGAAATTGTTCCCGAACTGCTTCCGGAAGAACGAATTTCAATTCTGCCGGTTCGTAATCTTTAATTATTGCCATATTAATATTTGTTTTCGTACTCGGCTGCAAATGCCGAATAATATTGGTCTGTCGGTAATGGTAGCTGTATTCCGTATTCTGTCATTATATCAGCCTTTACAGCATCCAGGAAATGTGACATTTCCATTGTACTCAACCCCTTAGTACCTCTTGCAAGTTCCGTTCTCTCACCTTTCGGCGTTATGACCATTTTTGTCAGGAACTTCTTGCAGTACAGGTCATGTATTGTTTCCACTCCTTCCTTTGTACTCCAATATGCTTCACCGGTGAACTCACGCAAGGCACATCCCACACACCTGAACCACATCCACATCAGTGCGTTCTGATCGAGTGTTCTGGGCTTGGTCTTTCTCTTGATGGTTAGAGTGTATTCACCATTACGGAGAAGGCTCAACATGAAGTTGAAATCCTTGTCCATGGTAGCCTTCCCGTCTTTCTTTATAATTGTAGCCTCCATGATTATCTATATGGTGGTGTGAAAGGTAAATCATCAGCACCTGAAGTTGGAGGGAACTGCTGCGGCTGGTTGTACTGCTGATACTGCTGATAAGTTTGTGGTGCAGGCTGTTGCTGTTTTACCACGAGCATTTCCATATTATCAGCAAAAATCTCAGTCAGATATCGCTTTACCTTGTTATTGTCCTCGTAACTACGTGTTCTGATTTTTCCCTCAACGTAAATCTTGTCACTCTTATGCAGATATTTTTCAGCAACTTCCGCAAGACCTTTCCACATGACTATGTTATGCCATTCAGTCCTGCCTGGAACCTGAGTACCATTCTGCAATGTATACCCCTTTTCCGTCGTTGCCAGTGTGAACTGGCAGATCTTGGAGCCGCCATCGAGTGTTCTCACCTCCGGATCTTTTCCGAGATTTCCGATTAGTTGTACTTTGTTAAGCATTTATTCCTCCTTTCTTAATGTAATTCTTATAGATGCTGCTGTTTCAGTTTCCTTGATGTATTGTTTATACAATTCAGGATGATCCGATTGAAACCTCTTAGTGTCGAACGACTTCTTTATTCCGGCTGGTGTTATGGTAGCCTTCAATATCCCTGTGTCCCACGACTTGACATCGTGTTCAACCATTGCACGTTTCAACGAATCTTTGAAACCATCAATGAACGGCTGTATTCTCTCAACTTCCGCTACAGCTTCAAGATATTTGTTAATTACATCCTTTGGCAATAGCTGTACTTCATCTTTCTTGTGTTCAATTGCGGTTTCGGTCTCAAGGTAACTTATACCCTCAACCTCACACTGCATGAGCTTCTTCACCTCATCGTCAGATTTTCTTTTCAGAGGGATAAGCTCATACTTCTCGTTGTACAGCCATACTCCATAGAGGCAATCAACTTTAAGGCCGGGATTCTGTAATTCGAAAAGATAAGCATAGATAGACAACTGCCACTCGAGATAATCTATATCTGCCTTATATGTCGTTTTGATATCAGCAAGAGCTATCTTACCATCCTTTTCCCAAACGCAGTCAATATTGGATGCAAAATGCTCTTCATCAGATACGGTATATTCATTTTCCAGCGCTGTATAACCAGCACCAATCCGTATCATAAGGTAATTTATTGCCTCCTGACATTCAGGCTCGAATCCTGTTACGTCAGCAAACTGGCATTCATGATGAACCTTTGTACCTCTCTCTGCTGCACGTTCAAGTATATACTGAGGTACTTCCTTATACTTATCCGGAAATAATTGTCTTTTAATCATTCCAGTTATTCCCGACAGTTGCTTTTCTCCCAGGAAATAAGTGTGGCTCTCTTCATTGAAAACCACACTTGACTTAACCAATTCTATCATTTTGGAAACTTTTACAAATCATTTGAATCTCATTCTTAAACTCAAGGTTATTCTGCATGGCAGCATGTTTTTTCCATACAGCATTGACTTCAGCTCGACTTCTACATGCGCGGACTTCATTAATAGCTTCCTGAAGCTGTTTCCCAGAAAAGACACTTGAATTTTGCTGAGGCTGTTCCGACTTTGACTTTTGCTGCTCCTTAGGGAACTGGTATCTTATCACACCGTTGTTGTCTACAATGATACATTTGCTCACCTCTCTGTTCTCATCATATTCAATCTCACTTACAGAGAACTTGGTGTATGTAGAACACTTTCCTGATTGACTTTTGAATATCTCATTGGATTCAAGTTTAACCCAGATGAAAGGAGCAGAATAAAGTTCACGACCAATCCCCCAGTTGAATCCGGCACGCTTGAAAGCATCCGAAGCCTGCCCCTTTTCCTTTTCGGTATTGGATTCTGTTCCGACATCCTGTTTGCTCACCCATTCCTTTTTCCGCTCATCGTAGATGGATATGGTGCAGAACAGATTCCCGTTCACAACCTCGTGATCTCTCTTCCAGTTCATTGGACCGAAAACTTCATCAAGCAGCCTCATGTCTACTCGGGCATCCTTGTACAGTAATAATGTACATCCTTTCTCGTTGATAGTACCGATGCGGCATTCAATCTCGTTTGCCTTCAGGGTTCTAATGTTAACGACTCGTTCGAAAAGTGTCTGCTGCACTTCCTCTTTTTTAGCTTCCTGATTTTCTTCTACAGGAGCTTCTGTCTTAGCTTTTCTTTCAGCCATATTTTCAATATTAATAGTTTGACTTTTAGTTTATTACATCAGTAAAGTTAAATCAGATTGTCAAGTTTTGCAATCCGAAACTTCGCCATTTTTACGCCTTAACATTTACCACAATTAAAAGAAAGGGGACATATCATGGAAAGTATAAAGTGCCTAATTTTAAACTTCAATATTTGATGTTGGATATGCCCCCTCGAATTATTACTTTTGCTTTTGCTTAATTTTAAATTTTAATCGTATGAGAGATAAAACATTTTATAAGGAAAAAGCCGAAGCAATTAAAAACGAAGTGTTGGAAATTCAGAATAAAGGTGAAGTATTTGACTGTAACGATCCATTTAATCAATATCCGGGGATTCATGAAGCCATCCGTGAATTTATTCATTTAGTATATTCTTTTGATAAGAATCTGCCATTTAATAAAGAGATTCAGTCGTTAGTAGATTTAAGCTTCATTAATAGTACCGAATACATTGGCATAGATTTTACTTCAAAGAAGTTTGAAACCATTATATCTAAGATTGACTTCTTCATTCACTATCTTGACACTTATGTTGACTAAAGGCTTCCTTTACCAGTTCAGCACGTTTTTTACCATATTGTAATTCGATACAGTCAATTAATGATTGTTCTATTTTTTCGGGAAGTATCCTTAATGCTTCCCGATTAGACATCTTCATCCCTTTAATTGATAGAGAAAACTCCGTATCGAGAAAATTTTCGCATGTAAGCGAAATATTAATTTCCATTTCCATAATTATTGAGTTTACAATAAATTGTGGTATCGGCAGGATTCGAACCTGCATGAGCTTTCTGCTTTGAGTAACCCTTCCGGCTGGGTAAAGCTCAAGTACTCGTCGTGCGTCTACCAGTTCCACCACGATACCAATTTGAAAGCAACCTGACGGCTTTCACAAGAGGTCAGGTACATTACACACTTTTCACACAAGAAACACAGCGGATGCTACGGGACTCGAACCCGTGACCTTCCTGCAATGCAGGATGTTCTTCCCCTGAACTAAACACCCAGTAAAAAAGTGCAGACGACTTTCACAAGTGGTCTGCACTAATCACTAATCAATTTAAAGAACTAACTAAGTAAACCTAACCTTCACAGGTTAATAGCTTCCATTCCGGTAAGCTCACCCGGACATGTCCTCGCTCGGACACGGAAGGCTATCTTCATGGAATCCAATTTAAAAGTATGAACACACAAAAAAGTATATCACTTTTTCTTTCTCTTCCTCCTATGGTTAGCACAATGCCTCAATACATCACCACCGTTGCAGAACCATTTACCGTTCTGCCGTGCAGTAGGTTTATCGGCACGAATATCTCCACGATCAACAAGTGTTTCAAGTTTCCTTTCACTACCTACAATACGGGCTGCCTGAGTCTTGCTTAGCGGAATTTCTTCCATCGCCAGTAATATATTCTCGAGCAACACATCTGAACTGACCACTATCATAAGTCTGCCATTAAGAGTATACACCATATTAACTAACTCGAGTTACAACTATAACGCCAGACTGCATATCGGTCTTGATGCTCCATCGAAAGCCCTTAACCCTTTCTTCTGCGAGTCTGTTATACATCGTATTCTCCACAGACCGTTTCTGAGACAGAGGAAATCTTTCCTGTCCGGAAACAGGCATATTCCTGAGCGTTTCAACTATCGGTTTTTTTTCCATATTTCCTTCCATGTTATGACGTTAGAACAAACACACAATACAAGGGCGGCAAAGCAGGCTATAGCCCAAGCCCAATTCACAGAACTGCAAGTAAAGGCTCCCCAAAAGAGTCCTGAAACTCCAAGAGTTACCATGCAGGAGATTATAAATGACATGATATTCATAATTGTATGATTTTAAGATGCTCCCTCCGGCAGATTCCATCCGCTGCTGCACGCTTTTCGGAGGGATTTCTTAATTTTGTATTGCAAACTAAAAATTAAGAATCATGAAAAATTTTATTGTCGTATCAGACACCAAAGGAAAATCTTGGTGCATCAACACTGATGCAATTATCTGCATTGAAGATTTAAGAGGTCAAACAGCTTTTCATCTTAAAGAAGAAAAAGAGCCAATCATCACTAACCTGAAGTTCGAGTCTGTATTGGCGATGCTCGATGCTCGTTAAATGTCTGTACCTTACTATAAATTGGGATAGATAGAAATCTTATCTTAAGGATTGTTCTATCTATACCAATACAATCAGTCAAAACCTTGTTTCCACATTTGATATCACCAACCATTTTGTCAACGATATACTCCTTTTCGATAATTGCTTTCATCGTAGTAAAATTTAACTGTGCCGGAACGTGGATTCGAACCACGACTTGTACATCGTATTGCCCTTAGATATGTTTGTATCATGCACCGTTCTACCATTGAACTATTCCGGCTATCCTATCATAAAATCCACATAGTGGACCGAATTGTCTATAATTCTATGTACTCAACTGGCTGCCTATTATCCATAGTAACTGGATGATTTCTCACCCGCCAGAAGCCTAAGTATGTCAAGGAACTCTTCTCTGTGTTCCCGGATAGGCGGTCAAGCCACACCGGGATAAATTGCCAAATTAACCGAAGACATACTTTTGCAGATCTTCCTTGGAGGGGAACAATATTTCTTCATTAAAGAGGTTATACCCATATGAATCCTCCTTAACGTCATCATTAGCATCAATGAGGCAATACATATTACGCTGTTTATTTTCTCCCTTGATGAAGATTGTAATATCCTTAATCTTCCTTTCAACGGCTTTGCCATCAGAAATCATCCAGACCTTCTGGTTGATATCGAATTTTGGTGAAACAACTTGAATCATATTTTTTTGACTTTTATTTAGTGATTAATTATCCAAACTTGTATCTCAGGTAATCATCCTCACTGGAGAATCCGGCATCAACTGTCTGCTATTCATTTTCTCCTTCATCCATAAGATGTTTCTCTGCATCTTGTTTTTCCTGCATCAGGAAAGCAATAAAATCCTCTTTGGAGTCATCCGTATTGAAGTATTCCTGCATTTCCTTTTCTGTCATATTTTCCGCCATTTCTATGTCGGATGTAATGCTAATAATCTCATTTTCATAGTATCTTTCTTTCGCGTTCATATTTGATTAGTGATATTTTTTATATACATTTGTTTGTTGATTGATTGATGATGCAAATATATCGCCATTTGACGATATATACAAGCGGATTAGAATATTTATATCGTCGTTTGACGATTTTTAACTAAGTAAACGAAATATGTTAATAGAAAGAATTAAAAAGATAATTGATGAGAAACAATTATCTGCAAGGGCTTTTTCACAGGCAATTGGGTTCAATTATACAACCCTGAACAACTATCTAACTGGAAGAAGATCAACAATTGACTCTGAACTCATAACGAAAGTATTAATTTCATATGACGATATTTCTGCTGAATGGCTGATGCGAGGCAAAGGAGAAATGCTACTGACATCTGAACAGCCAACTGACAAAGAAAGCGACAGAATGGGCAAGCTCATTGACACCATTACATTTCAGCAGGACACAATCAAGAACCTACAAGCAAGAATTAAGGAACTTGAAGCAGAACTTATAATAGCTAATAATCAATGTAAGATTGGGTAATAGGCAAAATTATTGTTTGAGTAACTCACCCAAAAATTTAAAATAGCCATTCAAATATGCCAGAATTAGAAATTAAAGAAATAGAAAATGGACTACCAGGCATAACACCAATAGCGGCAAAAGAATTAAGTGAAGCATGTATGGTTTGTCTGCACAGGTCCAACCATCCAGAAAATGTAACAATGACATTAACTGGAGATGTAAATAAAAACTACAACATAATTTGGGAAGATTCATTCAATGATCAAGTTGACAGAACATATCAAGATCAGGAATACACAACTGAGCATGGAGCTGTATGCATATCTGCTCTGCTTGCAATAAAAGAAACTGATTACACTATAATTGAACGTTCCAGAAAAGGAACAGGAGTTGATTATTGGTTAGGTTATGAAGATACAATACCATTTATGAGATCTGCAAGGCTAGAAGTTTCTGGCATTTTCCAAGGAGGGGAAAAGCCACTTGAAGCAAGATTCAAAAAGAAAGTTAAACAAACGAACCAATCAGACTCAACAAGAATACCTGCATATATATCAATTATTGAATTTAGTACCCCGATTGCTAAATTTGCAAAAAAGAAATAACTATGGATATAAGAAAGCTACATAATGAAGCTATGGATTTAGCTGACAGAGCGGATCTTTGCAAATTAAGAAAAAATCAAGAAGAAGCATTAAGATTATATGCAGAGGCTTACAAAATAGAAAAAGAGGTTGCAATCTATGCACGAGAAAATCATATAGGTGAACCTTCTGAATCTGTTTTAATAAGGAGCGCTGCAAGTCTAGCATTAAGTGCTAAATTATATAGAGAATCAGAAAAAATGATTGCATACGCCCTTTGGGGAGAACCACCATTCGATATAGCTGAAGAATTAAGAGATTTGCTTGAAATGGTCAATTTTGAAAGGCATATGCAAGTTAAAGGAGTTGAACTTCAAGAAGGGGAAATACAGCTAGTGATTGCCGGGAAAGGGGTAAATAAAGGATTAGCAAGAAGCGAAGATGTTCTTGGTAGAATAGATAATTTTGTCAAATTAACAGAGAGAACAATAGAAAGAAAAAGTGGAAAGCCATTCAGAAAACAAGGTAAAATTTCCAAAGAACTAAAGCCATATTGCAATTCATACTTGTCAGCATTAAGACCTGCAAGTTTAGCCTTTACATTAAAGTTTTCGAAAGAACTAGATACTCCTCTACAGGGATTCAACAGTTTAGAGGAGGTTATAGAAGATATTACCACTAATATCAAATTTATTAATGATGACAATTTAGAAGCATTGAAAGCCAATATTGCAGATGAATCATACAGAAGTAATTTTATAGGGCTCACAAGAGAACTTGCTCCTGACGGAGAGGGAGTTTCTCTATTTGGTATTACTACAATGAATAATGGAATCCAAAAGATGACAGAACTCCAAAAGAGTAGAAAAAGTATGATTGAAGCAATAAAAAGAGAATTTGAATCAGAAATGGCTACCCACAACAAAAGAGAGGTCACATTTATAGAAGTTCAAGGAATGCTCACTGCAGCTAATGCAATAGGTCAGAAAGTCAAAATACATACCACAGATGGATCATCAGTTACAGTATCTGTACCAGATGGATTATCTGACATAGTAAAAAACTACTGGGAATCAGATGTTGTAATCAGATACAGAGTTGAAGGAAATAAAAAAATACTTGAAACGATAGACAGTATTTAAAAGCAATACATCATTCTATCCTATCATCAAAAACTTAAAAGTAAAAATAAATTCAATGCCTTATGAGAAAATTACTATTGATTCTTACCATATCACTTATCACAATTTGTGCATCAGCAACAAACTACGTCTATTGTGAACTGGTTGGAACCGGTAAGCTATTTAGCAATAAAGTAAATGTACAGGTAGATTACGGTCAGGAAACAAGCTTCTGGAAAGGAATAGACTACATTAAAGATGAGAATGGAAATAAAAGACAATTCAATTCAATGGTGGACGCTATGAATTTCTTCGGTAAACAAGGGTGGGAATTCGTCCAGGCGTACGTCGTCACAACTCAGAGCCAAAATGTATATCACTGGCTTATGAAAAAGGCGGTCACTGAAGAAGAGTTGAATAAAGCCGTTAAACCAGAACAGTCTGCGAATACAACAACCCCTAACAATGCTAATAATAAAGACGTCCCTGAGGCTTTAAGAAAATACATGCACTAACTTAATTCATTAATCACACCGCCATAGAAAAATGAATTATTCATTCTTCTTTTTCCATGGCGGTGGTTCGGGTATATAATCTACTTTGACACCAAGATTGGAAAGCATGTTACTTAATTGCCAGCTTAATTCCTCATCACTGGCCTTCTTGTCATTGATGAGGTATCTAAACTGATAAACTATGCTATTGATAGCGGTTTTTGATAATACTTTTTTCTTGAACATATAATACACTTCGATATGATAAGACTAAGAGGAAAACCTGAAGAAGATAATAGTAGGTATCCCGATTTTATAACATCCGATGAGCGTGACAAGGTTATCAATGCGCTACTAAAGGGTACTGTAAATAGCGAAAGCGTAATCTTAGAATACGAAGATATTCCGAATCTAAAAATCAGTCCTCACCAATTCAGAACTGTTATTCAAGGACTGAAAGATGGTGGATATATAAAGGGGAATGGATATTCACATGAATATTTTCCTCAAGACAAACTTCATAAACTAAGAGAAAGAGGTGGCTTTCATGGAGAACTTATCCAGTTTCAATCGCAGTTGGAGCAATTATACCTGAGCCTGAAAGATGACGACAGAAACAATATGGATAAGTTCTTCAAATCCATAAACACCAAATTGGAAACAGTAACCAAGACACACGAAGTTTTCGAGCTATTCAAAAAGGCCGCGGCAGTCTTCATTGGAGACTAATTCAAGCAAGGATATAGCCTGTGTAAGCTTTGAGGCAACAAGCAGTTCATATGCTCTGGTATCATGAAATGCTTCAACTCCGGGAACATTGTCAAAATGAACACGACCTTTTATAATATCCATAGCAACCAGTTCCAACTGGCCTATTAAAGATTCTATAGTACTGTCAAATCCACGGCGCACTATCTCCTGAACTTTCTTTTCCATAATTAATTATGATTGATTTTTACAAACATAGTAAATTTAAAATTACCATAAAAGGAAATGAAAAATACTGATACTTCATAATATAATGTCATTCCAGTTTTATTCCAGTCTGGGTAAAACATACAATCACAACATACTAATTATCAGCGAGTATGACAACATTTAAAACAATATGTCTAGTTTAGTTTTTGTGTTGTGATACTCCTGCTGAAAGTGTTCATCAGGAGTGTCTTTTTTTACAATATTTCTCTTCTATCAATAAATTCGCAGGATAAAGCATAAATTGATTATATTTTCGTATTTTTGAATTCTGTATCGCTCCGGCGGTATCAAGGAATAACTTTTAAAAGCGTTATAACCTCCGGTAAATAAAGAGATTGCAGTTCCACGCTTTTTGTATTACTTAAATGTCTTTTCGGGACTGAAGGACTGTACTTAATATTATGGAAAATCAAGAAAAGATGTCGGGCAATCCCGTACACCAAACAATTATCATTCGGGAAGAATCCAGAAAATCGAACGGTCTGGGAACTGCCGGATTTGTACTGGCTCTGCTGGCGCTTTTAGGATGCTGGGTACCTGTACTCAACTGGATATTGTGGTTGCTGGGATTCATTTTTTCGTTTATCGGCATATTCAAATCTCCCCGCGGACTAGCCATTGCCGGATTGTGCATCAGCTTGGTAGACTTAATTCCGTTAATCCTCCTTTTAGGATTTGCAGCCGCCTTACTAATCTGATAATAAACAAATTACTCCAAATAAGCGATTTGTTTTAAGCTTCTGATAAACCGATTTATCCCTATTCATAAAATATCTAACAAAAGAAGGTAATCTTTTAATAAAAATTTGTACATTTTTTTTCAAAATATCACCTTCTTTTCAGGAAAATATCAGCATATTTTTTATTAGCATTGCTTAACATTATATCAAACCAATATAAACACGTATGAAACAATCTGTATATATCCTTGCCTGTATGGCTTTTGCCTGCATGTTCAACTCCTGTGGCGGAAACAAATTTATCTCCTCGTCAGGATTACACTCTGCTCATTTCCAACAAAAGGTAGACGGAGAAAAGACCTGCCTGTATAGGATCTATAACAAAAATGGTGTTGAAGCATGTATTACTAACTATGGTGCACGGGTAGTATCCCTCATGGTTCCCGACCGTAACGGAAAAATGGAAGATGTAGTATGCGGCTTTTCTGATATAAACAGCTACACCAGCCAGTCACAAAACTATGGTGCTACCGTGGGGCGATACATCGGACGTATCCTGCATGCTAGATATACAATGAATGGTAAGGAATACCACTTGCAAGCCAATCACGCTGACGGACATACCGCTCATGGAGGCAATCCGAATTTCGGTGCACGAATGTGGAAAGCCAGACAAACCTCTCCCTCGTCTGTTACACTGACTTATCTCTCTCCCGATGGAGAAAACGGATTTCCAGGGAATCTGCATATAGAGCTGACTTATACAGTCACTGAAGATGATGCGTTAGATATATCCTACAAGGCTACCACGGATAAACCTACCGTTCTTAACTTGTGTAACCATTCATTCTTTAATATATCGGGAAACCTGAACAGCAGCGTAGAAAATCAGACCATGTGGGTAGATGCCGACTATTTCACTCCTTACGACAGCAAGAAATGCGTAACAGGAGAATTCTGGCCCGTAGAAAGCACTCCACTGAATTTCAAACAACCTCATGCAATAGGTGAACATATAAACGACGACTATGGACAGTTGCATGTAGTGAACGGTTACGATCATGCCTGGGCACTTAACCATCCGGGAGATGATACTCGCCCGGCAGCATGGATATATGATGAAAAAAGTGGACGTAAAATGGAAATTTATACTACCGAACCAGCAGTCCACATATATACAGGAAACGGACTGAAAGGCAAGGTTGAAGGTAAGAACGGCATCTATTATCCGTTCCGAGGAGCCGTATGCTTCGAAACATGTCATTTTCAGGACAGCCCGAACAACCCGCAGTTTCCTTCTACAGCATTGGCTCCGGGAGAAATATTCCAAAGCCATACCATGTACAAGTTCGTTATAGAAAAATAACAGGTCTTTGGGTGATATTCAGCAAATTGGAACAGTTTTTCTGTATAAACAGTTATCGCAATGTGATATTTTATGGCAACATTTGCATAACAAACAGAAAAACAAAAATATATGTTCAAAAAAAAGCAATATATCCATGTCTTACATAGCCTGTTGGGCTGCTTTTTACTTGGAAGTACAATCATAGTCCAGACAGGATGCGACATGATAGAATATCACCCCTACGATTTAAACATAGAGGGAGAAACTAATATTAATGAAAGGAATATCCAGTCGATAGAAGCTAGTACAGCCGGAAAGCAAAGTATCTCGTTTGCACTTATCAGCGATACCCAGCGCTGGTATGACGAAACGGAAGATGCAGTAAATGCAATCAACGGACGAAATGATATCGATTTCGTAATACACTGTGGTGACTTATCCGATTTCGGTATGAAAATGGAATTCGAAGAACAACGTGACCGTTTGAACCGACTGAACGTTCCTTATGTATGCTTACTGGGTAATCACGACTGTCTTGCTACCGGAAAAGAAGTGTTCAATACAATCTTCGGCAATGAAAATTTTTCGTTTACCGCTGGAGATACTCATTTTATATGCCTGAATACGAATGCGTTGGAGTTTGATTATTCGGAAGCTGTTCCCAACCTTTTGTTTCTAGAAGATGAACTGAAACACGTTCCGCCTCAAGCAAAAAAGACAGTAGTGGCAATGCATGCACCTCCTTACTCTGAACAGTTCAATAACAATATAGCAAAAGTATTCCAGTATTACATTACTCAGTTCCCGTCCTTGCAATTCTGCGTGTACGGACATGTACACAGCTTTAATGAAAATGAGTTTTTCGATGACGGCATTATGTACTATTCTGCTCCTTCCATAAACAAGCGGAGCTATATTTATTTTTCTATCACCCCAAACGGTTACGATTATGAACTGGTCAACTTTTAAATATTTACTGACTCTCCTGCTGGCCATCCCGGTCAATCTGCTTGCTATAACAGATGAACCTCAAGAGGTTTCCGATACTAAAAGATGGGACAAACGTATACACTTAAGATATGAAGGATGGGAACGAATGAAACCTACTCACGTAAAAATGCAATATGCCGGTGGTATGGGAGTACTGTCTACCGGTGTAGGTTGGGATTATGGTAAACGCAGGCAATGGGAAACAGATGTTCTGCTCGGATATCTGCCTGCTAAATATGCCAGCGATTTCCTTCTTACACTGACAGTAAAGCAAAACTACATACCGTGGAGCATGAGTTTCGACAAGCATTGGGCACTGGAGCCTTTTTACTGCGGAATGTATCTTACCACCATTGCCGGAGAAGAGTTTTGGAAGAAGGAACCCGGACGCTATCCTAACCGATATTATAATTTCAGTACGAAAATTCGCCCGTATATCTTTATCGGGCAACGTATGAACTTCAATCTGAAAAACAGTATAGTACAACATATCTCTCTATTTTACGAGGTCAGTACCTGCGAGCTGTATATCATCAGCAAAGCGACCAACCGGAGTCTGACCATGAGAGATGTACTTCGCTTTTCTTTCGGTGCAAAAGTGCAACTGTTTAAGAACAAATAAAGGATTTTAGCTTCCCGATAATTAACAAGGCTTAAAATAAGAAGAATCGTTTCCGCCCAGTGCAGTATTTGCCTGTATCACTCATTTTAAAGATGACTAACAAAAATAATTATGATGATACAGCAAATCGAACATAAATATAGCGAGGAACATATTATACGCGAGTTCGGGATAAGGATTGCGTAAAAAATAGGGTAAAACGAGCTAAAATAGTTCGTTTTACCCTTTGCTAATA
>ENA-UEQS01000075-UEQS01000075.1-human-gut-metagenome-genome-assembly--contig:-NODE-75-length-72944-cov-32.556891_pt1 | contig 72944 bp, 56 predicted proteins | sample MGYA00242953_ERZ507953 | MGnify/ENA primary metagenome ERZ507953 (study PRJEB26167, sample SAMN06115474) | human gut metagenome | host: Homo sapiens | place: China:Jiangsu | collected 2016-07-06...
TATATGGAAGAGAATCGTTTAGACCTGTCCGGTTTTAATCAAAGACCTCTTTTCTTTAACAGTTGTGGCAGAAAGCTAACAAACTCTGGCATATCTTATATCTTGAATAATTATATTAATCACGCCCGAATACAAGATCCGGAACTTATACCGGAAAAAATAAGCCCGCATACTTTACGACACAGTAAAGCTATGCACTTGTTACAAGCTGGTGTAAATTTGGTCTATATTCGTGATATTTTAGGACATGTATCTATACAAACTACTGAAATATATGCTCGGGCTGATTCTAAACAAAAAAGAGAGGCTTTGGAATCAGCTTATGTTAATATGATACCAAACGATATAACAGAACGTTCATGGGAAAAAGACCAGGAACTTAAGATATGGCTAAGGAATCTATCTAAATGAAGATGATTATTATCCAAAGCTGTAATATAAAGTAATGTGTTTAAATAGCTGATATACAGACAGACAAAAATAAAGGCTTTGGATAATAATTTACTTGTGATAAGAAAAGTTATCACGAGTTATGATAACTTTTCTGCTATTATAACTTTCATCTTTGATTTTTTTAGTGGTTAAAAAAATTACTTATAAGCCCCCTACACCTTTGCTTTTACCTTTCTTCGGAGCGGCAGGGGATTGTTTCTGCTCCTGGGCTTTCTTCTTCTCGTCCTGTTTGGCAGTGGGATTAGTCTGCCCGGACTTCAAAGGTTCGCCCTTGCCCTGGGCGTGCTTGGTGGCTTCGTTGGTCTTGCCGTCATTATTTACCGCTACCTGTGTCTTATGGCCTGCGGCGGGTTTGATGTTCTGACCCTCTTTTGCGGCTTGCTTCGCTTCGATAGCCCGTATTTGGTCGGGGTGCTTGGAGGTATGGCGGACGTGGCCTTTCTCCGGGTCAGGCCATACCCAGGCATTGTATTTCTGCCCTTTCTTATCGGTGGCCTCGACTTGTTTGGCTCCTTCCTGCTGCTTGGGCTGGGGCTTTTGCATACCTTCCACCCAAACAGGCTTACCGTCGCATAGCTGCTTGAATTGTTCGCGGGAAAGTTCCACCCCGCCCTGAATAGGGCGTATCCAAATATCGCCGACCTTACGGGCTTTAAGCGGCTTATCTTCTCCGCTTTGCTCTTGCTTGGCTGCCCGCTCCTGGCGGTGCTGTTCCCGCTGTTCCGGGGTAAACCGGAAATCGAAATTGCGGTTTGCGGCATTGTACTGGATAATGCGGTCGATTTTAGACGGTTCTTCGCCGGGCTTTACCTTTTTATCCATACCCTCGACCAACACGCCCTCGCCTGCTTTTAACTTCCCCTGCTGTTCTTCGGAAAGTGGGGCGTTCTTCAAGGTCTGCGGGATATTAATTTCAGACAGAGGCATAGCCTCGAAGCGGTTAGTCAGCTTGTCGAGCGAAACGAGCGACGGCACTTTCTCGCCGCCCGGCACAGGCTCCAGGTCGAATACACGGCCACCGTTGCCCGTCTGCTGGAATTGCTTTATATCCTCATCGGTAAACTTCACACCCATAAAAGGCTTATCGAAATCGGGCTGCTGTTGGTAGGGGTGCGTTTGGATTTTGATAGAGCCGTCGGGCTGTTGTTCCAATGAAAGGCGGGCTTTGACCGTAATTTCTTCCCCGTCGATGTTCGCCTTAATATCCACCAGGCCGGGGGATTTATGGCCGTAAGCCATTGCTTTGAGTGCGTCGCGGAAATCGTCGGCTGAAATACCCAGCTTTTCGGCCTCCTTCCAATCGACTTTATTAAGGTCGAGCGGCTGATACTTTCCCTGGGATTGTTCCTGCGCTTCGCCTTCGGGCTTAACCTTATAAGGGTCGAGTACTTTATCATCAGGATTAATCTTGATGATCTTGTCAAGGAAGCCGGAAATTTTATCGACCGCGCTTGCCATAACCGCATAAAGTCCGATATGCGACGGGGTTTCATACTGCCCGGAAAACTTCTGCATGAAATTTTCCAGCGGGTTGCCGTTGGAATTAATTTCAAAGAATTTGTCCGAGTTCTCTTTGGTGGGATTGACGGTATTAAGTGTACCGTCCTTGTTCATTCCGGAAACGACTTTTAGATTACCGTCTGCGCCGATAGACAATAAGACTAAAGGCTCGTCTTTTTTGATTTTTTCTGCCATGATAAAAATGGTTTTTAATTCTGCATTACTATTAATGCAGAACGAAGGTAAACCGAAGTAATGGACTGATTGCAAGGCTTTAAGACGGAGGCTGCTTGTGTCCGGGAGTGGCGCTGAAAAAGTCAGAAAGTACAGTTTATGTTGATATGTAGTAACGGGAATAATAAAATATAATCCCTTGCTATGCAATGATTAGACAGAATTATGATAAATTAAGGTTCTGTTCCGTTCTAAATCCGAAGATTCTTATATAAATTTGTGGTTAAGAAAAGGAGGATAGAAACAGAATAAGGATACATATTTCATTTGCGGCCAGCCCGTAGAACTTCATTCCTGAACAATTTACCGGAGAAAAGTATTATATACAATGCATTATATGCGTTGCGGTACTTTCTCGCCCTGTTATGGCATAAGGATTGACAAGACGTGTATAAATGCGTTTGGAAATCCGATAGTTTTATGACAGGCAACAGAAAGGGAAAATATAACAGATTGATACGTCCGGCAGAGGAACTTTCAGCGATGGAAGTCCCTTTGTATGGCAGTATAGCGGCGGGATACCCGGCGGAAGCCTACAATTATATAGAGGACAGAATAGACCTAAATAAGCGTATCATCCGTAATAAATCAGGAAACCGCTGTCTGTGGGTAACAAACCGGGAACTGTTAGGCGAGGGCATCGAATATGGCGATATGTTGGTGGTTGATACGAAGCTCAATCCTGCAAACGATTCGGTTGTATGCTTATATCTGATTGAAGGGGAATACCAACTACGTTGGATAGAGCGTATCAATGGGGGTATACAACTTGTATCGCCTAATCCGGATGTTCCTTTGCTTTTCGTGGCAGAGGGGGAAACCGTGGAGCGCGTGGCTACACTAACCCACCGCCTCAAGAAGTTTTCCAATTACCGTCGGCAGTATGGTGGTTATCCGGTAGATGTGACAGGCTATATAGAAAAAGGGATAGATTACAACAAATACTTTTTCGGCGAGGAGGGCTATTGGGAAACACACTTTTTCCTTCGGGTAGAGGGCGAAAGCATGACGGGGGACGGGATAGTGAAAAATGATCTGCTTGTTGTAGACAGGCTGGGAGAACAGTATGAGGATTCGATACTGGTCTTTTTGATCGAGAATAATTTTACGCTCAAAAGGATTATAGTGTATCAGGACTATGTAGAACTGGTCGGTTCCAATCCTAAATTCCCTCGAATCCGCGTCGCAAAAGAGACAAAACTGGAAGCCTGGGGAATAGTGACAGGAACAGTAACGGAATATTTAAAAAATTATGAGGTACTTCATTCATGCAGACTTAAATAAATTTTATTCGAGCATAATCCATTCGTTTATGCCCTGGCTTTCCCTTACTCCTACAATAACCCTTTCCAACAATGACGGCTGTAATATTTGTTTCAAACCGGGCTATATAAAATATGATGTGGGTATAAAAATGGGTACACCAATTTTTGAGGTGGACGACCTTGTAAAACAATACGGCATAGAGGTTTTTTCCTGCAATTTCCCACTTATCGGGGATATATCGCTTCGGGTTAAAAGCATCCTGGGTCGGTTCTTTGAGAATATCGAGGACTATTCAATCGACGAAATTTTTTGTGAAATAGACGCACCACTCGACCAAGTACAGGAAATGTGCCGGGAGGTACGCCGCGTGATCGGTAAAGGGCTGGGGCTGCCTATTAGCATCGGCGTCGCTCACACGAAAACGCTGGCAAAGGTAGCTACCAGTTTTGCCAAAAAATATCCAGGTTATAATGGCGTATGCTCCATTAATACAGATTATCAACGAAAAAAAGCCCTTTCACTTACCGAAATCGGGGATATATGGGGCATTGGCAAGGAACATCGGAAGAAATTGCATCGGCGTAGTATATTTACCGCCCTGGATTGGTTGGAAAAAATGAGTGGCTGTACTGCCCGCAAAGTAATGGGCGGGGTGGTGGCCGAACGTACCTACCGGGAACTGGAAGGACTTTCTTGCCTGTCTTTGGAAATGATTGCCCCGAAGAAGAAAAACATTATGGTATCGCGGTCTTTCGGGGAGAATATTACAGACCCCGATTTGATTGCCGAAGCTCTTTCCAGCTATGTCGTTATGCTGACAGCAAAACTCCGTAAACAGAAATCAAAAGCGCAGACGATTTATGTGTTTTTGGAGACAAACCGATTCCGCGAACAGGACGAGCAGGCCGAAGATGAAATAATTATCAAGCTCCCTGTCGCCAGCAGTTCGGATATTGAGATAGGCGAATATGCTAAAATAGCCATAAAAGCAATGTTCCGTAAAGGGCTTCGGTATAAAAAGACAGGGATTATGGCTATGCACCTTTGCGACGAGAATGCCATACAGGGTAACCTTATGGATCGCCGCGACCGGGCAAAAGAGGATAGGTTGATGAAGGCAAAGGATAAAATAAATGAACGCTGGGGTGCGAATACAGTAAAACCGCTATCTGTTGGCCTCGGTAAGCGTCCCTGGAATATCCGGCAGGAGAAGCTACCGCCTTATTGGAGTACCCGTATTACGGATATTCCAGTAGTAAGGGATTGGCCGCAAAACTCAACGGCGGACGTGCCAGGATTACAACCGCCGGAATATATCGAAATGAAGCCCATGTCGGGTATTTATCCCTCCGTTTTACAAGTGGTCTGAAACCAAAGGCACAAAGATTGTGTTATATAGTGAAAAGAATTTATGTGTTTTTTCACTTCACAACGTAAAGCAGCGAAAGATATAGCTAAAAGATACGGCAGGCGGCTTGATATAATCGAAACCGCCCGGCAGATACTCGCTGAGCAGGAAGCGGAACAATTACAGAAAAACGGAAGTGTAAATGTTTACGAAGCCCGTCTGAATGACGGTATGTACGTTTCGCCGGGATGGGCGCATCCGTATTCAGTTATTGTTAGCGGTAGTGATGAGCTTCAGGTAATGCGGTGGGGGCTTCTTCCTGCTTATTCCAGCTTAGCGGATTTTGAAAGATATACACATCAAAGTATGTATGTAAATGCCCGGAGTGAAAACCTGTTTACCTCCCCTCTTTGGAGGCGCATATCAAAAAACCGATGTATAATACCTGTCGATGGATATTTTGAACCTCACGAAAACCGCGATAAAAGCAAAACACCGTATTATATCGAAAGAAAGGATAGGGAAATGTTTTCTATTGCCGGTCTTTATGATGTTTGGAAGCATCCCCAGACAGGAGAGATATATCAAACATTTGTTATGATAACTGTTCCGGCTTCTCCAAAACTATGTAAAATTCATAACGGGGGAAACAACCCCTGCCGGATGCCTCTAATACTTACGGAAAATCAGGTAAAGGGTTGGTTATTACCCGATAAGGAACAGCCGGAAATAGAAAAATATCTTGTTACCCCGGATATAGATAATAAAATTGTAGCGTGGCCTGTTCGTAATAAATTTGATCGAGGGAACCCTTTCGACCCTTCAATAATTGAGCGTATGCCGACACAGGAAGAATTGGATTTCGACGAATAAAAGCCTTGTATGCTATACATATAAGGCTTTTTATTTAGCATTTTAGAATTTTCTGAAATCTCAATCTTAACGATTCAGTTTCCATTCCGACAATTACATCTTCCTGATCGTATAAATAAAAATCCGATAAGGTATTAAATTCAACCCGATACTGTTCATAAATAAGGGTATGCGGTTCCCCGTCATTATTTACTAAATACCCGTCAAGAGTAAGCATTAGCTTTTTGTGATCGAACAGATATTTAACGACGTACCTTGTGCGCCCATTTTCCTGGGAGGTCATAACGCCGTCAGCCCTAAAGCACCAAATATGCTCTCCTTTGCACATTTCGGCTAATATTAGCCAACCTTGCGGCATCCCGGCACTAATATCGCACCAGTCCCATTCTCCCTCTATTGTATAGGGGGTAATCTTAATGTTTTTCATAACACGCCTGTTTTTAAGAAGTCAGGCGAGGTATGCAAATAAAAAGGGCATGACCTCAAACCTGACCTCCCGTAAGGCGTTTGGCGTGCCCAGCAGTGCATCAAGCAGAAGCCACACCCAGATTAATATTAGGCGTAGCGTGCTGCATATCTGCACTGCGTTGCGTTGTTACCGTAAAATCGCCAAACTTTTCGGGAGTAATACGCAACTTACCGGATTAACCCGGCTATCGTTATCACAAATATAGATATAATTTTGTTTTATTCCTCCTTCGGCAACAAGTGGCAAAGGTCGGGATCGTCCTTTATACGCTGTATTTCGTCCTCGACTATCTGCCGGGCTTCGGCTTTAATACGGTCGTAATTTGCCTGTATCTGCTCTTTCATCCTATCCACGCCGTTCTCATCCTTAAAATCTGTAATAACGGGAATCTTCTTATAAGCCTTTTCTTCGGCGGCGACCCGCTGGCTATCCACCACAATCTCGGCATGAAAAATCTTTTGCTCTATCCGCTCGTCGAAGTTATCCGCGACGGCTCCGACAAACATACCCTGGGTCAATGTGGAAATCTTCGAGGGAGGAATAAGGCTATCCATTTGCGTACTTATGGAAGTGGATTTATCGTTGCGGTTTATTGTCATAGATTGCCGTTTCTGCAATACCTTTCCGAAACGCTCCGAAAGGGTTTTAGCCGTATCGCCGACAACCTGCCCGGAAAAGATATTACCGACTGTGTTCATTATAACTTTCGCCTCCTTGTCGCCGTAATCGCGTACAAGCTGCGAATTATCCTGATAGCCCAAAAGAACACAGACTTTATTGCTTCGGGCGGTGGCTATAAGGTTATCCAACCCCTTAAAATAAATAGTGGGTAACTCGTCAATTATGACGCTGCTTTTCAGCTTTCCTTTTTTGTTAATGAGCTTAACGATACGTGAATTATACAGTCCCAAAGCCGCCCCGTAAATGTTTTGGCGGTCGGGGTTGTTACCGACTACAAGCACCTTCGGTTCGGCGGGGTTGTTTATATCCAGCGTAAATTCGTCGCCCGACATGACCCAATATAATTGCGGTGAAATCATGCGCGAGAGAGGTATTTTCGCGCTTGCAATTTGACCCTGGAGCTGATCGGCCGCGCCGCCCAGCCAGGCATCCATAAAGGGAGAAAGGTAATTTTCCAGTTCCGGGTATGAGGTCAGAATCGGAAAAATCTTCTCGTAGGGCTTGTTCAGAAATTCGACGGCGTGGGGGAATGTGCAATACCGCCCGTCCTGGTAAATCCGCAGAAACCAAATAATCGCTGCAAACAGGATTATCGGCGATTCTACAAAAAAATCGCCTTGCTTGCTGACCCAGGTGCGATTTAAGTTCAACATAATCGTATAGCTGCTTTCGTATGCGTCGCTTATATCCTCCATGAAAGCCGGATTTATCGGATTGCAGCGGTGGCTCCGGCTCGGATCGTCGAAGTTAATCACGTAGAAGGTCGGCGTAATTTCGTAGCCTTCGCGGTTGTTCAGTAAATGGTTATAGGCAATAGTCGAGAGATCGGGAAACTTAAAATCATATATATACATTGTAAAGCCCTTTTCTATCTGTTGTTTAATGAATTGGTTTATCACAGCGTATGATTTCCCGCTCCCCGGCGATCCGATACAGACACAGCCCCTCGCGGGATTTACGACATTCGCCCAGCCATTATTCCACTTCTTTTTATAGTAAAAGCGGGTCGGTAGATTTACTGAATATTCGTTTGTAATAAGTCGCGTTTCCTGTTGGAATGATTCGTTTTCGGTATTGAAAACGTCGTCGAACATATTATTTTTAAGTAACCGGGAGAGCCATACGCCGCCCATGAGAAGGAGGATATAACCTGCGGTCATGGTAAAAATATAAAGCCCTGTGTTTGCCTCCGCCGAGAACGGCAGGGCAAGCAGCCACCAATTAAAGAAAAACAGGATAAAGCCTGCGGTAAGGCTGGCAATGATTTTCGGCCAGGTAATTTTCTCGTCTTTGACGCCCCGTGTGCCGAGGCAGGAAAGCGCGAGGAAAACCACCGCAAAAAGTTTCGTCCACAGGATAGAGGTAAACAGTCCGGCGGTACGGTTAAAATTCATCAGGATTTTATCGACTACACCGATATTAAAGCCCAGGTCATGTATTGCCCCGTAGCAAAGTAGGCTAAGCACCCGGCGCCTTATCGCATTTCTGCGGTAGGTTTCCAAATACTCGCCTCCGAACCGGACTTACACGTCTCCGCGTATCCGGCTCTCCACTAATTTTACTCAGTCTAAATCGCACCATGATGTCGCAACCCGTGGCAGTTAGGGCACAGCGCGATAGTTTTGCGCTTGCGAGCTAACATGCGCTTTTCCCAACTCTCTTTCCCTTTCAGGTCTTTGAGTTTGTGGACGTGGTGCATGTGTAACTTGCCCGTTGCCCCGCACAACTCACATTTTTCCGCTTTGAGCCTGTCCGTTAAATTGGTACGGCTCATATCGGTGATAGAGTGCGGTTGTAGATCGCTAATCTGGTTGAGCGCCGTTTTGCAGCGCTTGAAGCTTGTTTTGTAAAAGGTTCGAGACTTAATCACCCCTTTCTGCTCATATGTCACGGTGAAAAGTTTGTTACGGCGGTATTTCTTGTTGATTTTCCGTACCGTACTTTTGTACTTACCCGCGAAAGTTTTATACATGCTGTACTCCATGATGTATACGAAGTTATGCAGTACTGCGCAGTTGTTGGCGATCAGGTAGTAGTTGCAAAATCCCATTATTTCCCGATTGTATCGGTTTAGGATTTCAAGGTCATCGTTGAATATCAACCCCTTTCGGCCTTTGGGTTTCCAGACTTCTTTCCCGTGATGGACTTCAATTTCCATCGTTCCGTATTCCAGAAGTTTGTCCCGCAGTGAGTCCATGTTGATGTTCAACCGGACTTTGTAGCCGTAAGTGCGTTTCAGGCGACCTCGCGTATCCCGCCGTTGATCGTTGTCTCTTGTTACCGTAATCTCATATCCGAGAAATTTGGCAGATTTACCCGTATGGGTTATCAGCGTCTTTTCTTCAGACAGTTCGAGGGCAAGCCGGTCGGCGAGAAAGTTTTTAATATCCTCTTTGACACGTTTTGCATCCTCTTTACTTCCGATTAAGCCTATGATAAAATCATCGGCATATCGGATGTACTTGAGCCGTCGGTAATTTTCGTCCATTTCATCTCCGTGCGGAAACGCAACACGTTCCCTTTCGATGGCTTTCAGTCTTGCGACAAGAGCCATTTTTTCTGTCTCATCTTTTACAGACTCCATTCTGTACACAATCCGTCTCCGTTCATTATCAAAGTGTCTCGTTTCGTCGCTCACTCGGCGTTTTTCCCCTTTGTCAAAGTTTTGAATGTATTCTTTCACATACTTGTCTAATTTGTCGAGGTATATGTTCGCCAGTATTGGACTGACGATGCCTCCTTGCGGCGTTCCGCTGTAAGTGTTGTGAAATACCCAATCTTCGACATACCCCGCGTTCAGGAATTTCCGTATCAGGCGGATAAAACGGTCATCTGCGATGCGTTCCCGCAGGATTCCGACCAAAACATCGTGATTGATGTTGTCGAAGAACCCTTTGATGTCGCCCTCAATAAACCATCTTGCCCCCGTGAATGTCTTTTGGACTTGCAGTAGTGCCGTGTGGCAACTCCGGCGAGGTCGGAAACCATGAGAGGTGTGTTCAAAATGCCCCTCATAAATAGCTTCCAAAATCATCCGTACCACTTCCTGCACCAGCTTGTCTTCAAAGGCCGGTATTCCCAGAGGGCGTTTCTTCCCGTTTTTCTTCGGGATGTGAACCCTCCTCGACGGGTGGGGCTGGTAACTCTCGTCTTTCAACGATGCTATCAGCGTCGTAATCCGAGCAAGGCTCATGTCGTCGATACTACGACCGTCAGAGCCTTTTGTCGTGCTGCCCTCATTCGATGCAATCTTCTGATAAGCAACATAGAACAACTCTTCATTAAACAGAATCCGGTAAAGGCGTTCAAACTTATAGTTTGAATCCTTACTGTGTTCGTTCAGACTGTTTAATACTCTTTCTGGACTTCTCATAATGTCTCACACATTATCCGTTAATTGTATTAAAGAAAATTAGCTGCCCCCCTTCGCCATGTACAGGCCATTAACCTGCTCGGACTACTATGAGGGCTCCGTTGCCACTCCGGATTTTCACAGGTCTACACCTGATAGCCTTTCGGCGCTCCGGGAATAGGCAATCCCCGTTTATTACTTTGTAACTGTTAGCTTGATGGATTGTCGGATGCGACGTCCGTCCTTTACCATTTATCATGGTTGTTCCGCAGTAAGTTCTTGCTACTTCCGTACTGGTTCACCGGAGCAGTACTGCGATATGACGATTTTAGTTACCTTACGTCATAGCTACATCTTGAGCAACTCGGACTGTCGTTCAAACAATTCGGTCTTCATCCTCATATCCATCGTTTCATCTCGCCATTCAGTGGCAGTCCGGTAACTGACTGACTTATGACTTTTCCGTCATGCTACGCTCCCCGGTCGCTTAAGTTTTCACGATTCAGGTAGACGGCTGATGATAGGTTTTTCAAAGAACACTTACCTAATCCCTTGCTAATGGGATATTTACAAAGTAACCTTTACGGGCGCACACCAATATATGTTTATCACTACGAACAATATGGATAGCGCACGCATAAAGTCCATGACTTTAGCCAATCCGCGCAGATCATCTTCATTTTGCATAATCTTAATTTTTTAATGATTTGAAATTTTATTGACTACATCTGCCTGCCGTAACGCCGTTTCTTTTTCTTGCGGCGACGGGGTGCAGGTTGATTATTCTGCCCTTCGATTTCGGGCGTAAGTATCGAAAGCAGACTGCCAGCCGCTTTACCGACATCGGTAATGCCGGTCTGGGGCTGCTTGTCTTTCCTTTCGGAAGCGGGTACGTTCGGGATATTCTGTGCGGGCTTTTGCAGATCCTCGCGGGGCGAATTATCTGCAAACCGCTCGTTAAGGGCGTTGGCCGAAAACTCTTTACCCAGGCGGGAACCGTTTACAACCGTGCGGCTGTTGTGGTCTATAAAAGTCGCTCCATAAATGCGCCCCTCGTCGTTGCGGCGCAATACCACGTCGATACCTTTCTTGCGTAAAGCGTCCTGCAACTGGCTTTCGGTGCGTGATGCTTTAAGGGCGTCGGAAACGGCGGCCTTTGTTCCTTCGACCAGCTTGCCGGACTTTATCGCCTCCCCGGAACTCTGCATTTTTTCCTCCAGACGGGCGACCCCTTCACTCTTTCCGAACAGGGAAGATTTAAGGGGCTTTCCGACGCGGTTTCCTTTCTCGTCAAGCGCGGAGTAAACTACCCCCTCGTATTTATTCCCCTGGTTGCTGCCCTCGACCTTCTCCACACTTATATTATATAAGGAGAGCAGGGCGCGGTATTCAGTAATGGACTGGAAGCGGTACATTTCGGAAAGCGGCTTTATGACGTTTGCCACCTGCTTTTTGAGGTTGCCCGCCGAAGCGTCCACCGGGGAAAGCTGCCATGCTTCTTTTTGGCTTTCGCCTTTGGGATGCAAGCCGTATTTCTGCTCCAGGGCGTCGGTAATCTTTTTACTCCGCTCGTAATCTTTGCTATCGCTAATGATAGAGCCGTCGCCCCGGACACGGGTAGAAATAATGTGTACGTGCTGGCGGTCTATATCCTCATGCTTAAAGATCATATAAGGTTGTCCGCCGAAGCCCATTTTTTCGAGATATTCCCGTGAAATGTCCGCAAGCTGCGCGTCGGTCAGGCGGTCGTCCGGGTGCGGATTGAGCGAAATATGGATTACGGGCTTGCCTGTTGTAATCTGCGAAGGCATTGCCCGCTCGAAATCCTGCACACAATCCGACACGCGAAACTGCCCGTCATAGGGAACAAATACCCGGTCTGTTTCCAGTATTTGCCCTTTTCCCCGGTCGATTTTGTCCTGGTTATAGGCCAATGCGCCGTAAAGGTTGTTGCCTTTGTGAATATCCGCGACCATTCTTTACGGCTGTTCAGGTAAGAATTTGCCCTTAAATTCTTCGCAAAGTGTCAGCACTCCGCGACCGATCTGCGCTATTTCTATGGTCTGCTGCTCCAGTTTGTAGAGCATAGAAAGCGCTTTTTTCTCCCCGAAAGTCGTATGCAACTGCTTTACGACCTGATTATAATTCACTCCGACGGAGCGAATTTGCCCGTACAAAGCGGATAGCTTCATTACAAAATCGACTGCCGAGGCGTCGGTTTGTATGACCCGGAACTCCGCCCCGAAGATGCGGGCAGCAATGAAACCGGACAGCGAAGCGACGCCGGACTGTTCGTACAGAGTTAAGAACTCGGCGTGCTGGGTGTCTGTCAGGTTTACCGTCAGGCGGTGGGTTGCCGGATTGTCTTTCGGGGGTCTGCCCCCTTTACCCCGTGCGCGGGGTACATTCTTTTGATTCATACTACGGATTTTTTAAGTGAAACATAAATCCGTTACGGCTCGGCATGGCCGACGCCTATCGAGCGCCGACTTCGGAGGCAAGCGACGCCCCCCGGCAGGGGCAAGGGTTAAGTGCTGCAAAACTCGTTTTGCGATGCACTTAACATACCTTGCTATTTGCCAAAATGCAAATGGATTTTGCCCTGCGGAGGGGCAAAGATTACCCTTAACATTAGCGGGTAAGATTTGTACCGGGGGCAACCGGAGAGAGGGGTACTCCAGGCTTAAATATGCCCCGAACGAAAGCCGTAACATTTCATGCTGCAAAGTTATCGGCTTATTTAATGCGCTGTATCTCAAAGATTAGCGCCACTTGAAGCCACAAGCGGCCACCACCTTAAAACATGATGCAAGTACCAAAAAGAAGGGTTTAATTTGCCGGACAAACGGCTATGCGGAGGTATGCAGATACGGACAAACGACTGTCCGTAAAAACAGACAAACGGCTGTCGGGAAATACGGATAACTGTCCGTCGGGAAATGCGGACGGAGGTAAGGGTGTAAAGCTGAAAAGTCAATCGTCCGTCCGTAGGGAGGCCGGGATATACGCCCGTCGGTTGTGAGGGATTGCCGGACGCTTGGGCGACTGTATGGCTGGACAAACGGCACAACGTCCCTACGGTTGTATGTACCAACGCCGGGACGTTGCAACGCAAATACATACATACCTACGTCGGGAGGTATGGCGAGATAATTAATTGATTGTACCACTAAAAAAATCAGAGAATGAAAAAAGAACCGAAGTACGTGGCTTTCTCCACGCAAAAAGGGGGAGCAGGTAAAACTGCCCTGACCGTTTTGGTCGCAAGCTACCTGCATTATGTCAGAGGCTATAATGTAGCCGTGATCGACTGCGACTACCCGCAGCACTCCATTAATGAAATGCGGGAACGCGACCTTAAAATGGTCGAGAGCGACGAGTATTACAAGGGTATGGCCTACGAGCAGATTACCCGCCTGGAGGGTAAGAAATTCTATCCGGTCGTGGAGAGCAGCCCGCAGGAGGCGCTAAACGATGCCGAGGCGCAATGCGGACAGGAGGATTACGACTTTGTATTTTTCGACTTGCCCGGAACGCTCAATAACCGGGATTTGGTTATAGCCCTTGCCAACATGGACTATATCATTGCTCCGATTGCTGCCGACCGGGTTGTAATGGAAAGTACCCTTAATTATATGATCTCGGTAAGGGATAATATAATGAACACGGGCAAGACAAACATTAAAGCCATGTACCTGCTTTGGAACATGGTGGACGGGCGCGAAAAATCCGAACTGTACGACGTGTACGAAAAGGTTATTAAGGAATTGGAGTTTACCACCCTTAAAACCTTTATCCCGAACAGCCTGCGTTTCCGGCGCGAACAATCCGAAACACGCCGTCCGCTGTTCCGCTCCACCCTGTTCCCGGTGGATAAAACCCTTGTAAAAGGCAGTAATATCGACGCCCTGGCCGATGAACTGCTGGAACTGTTAAAGTAATCCGGCAATGGCAAAAAGGATAGATACAAACGGGATAGACCCGGATTTAGTGATTAACAGCGCGAAGCCGAGTTACAGGGAAAAGACTTTGACGCCTTACGATCCGTCCGCGTCTGCTGCTTCGCCGGAGCCAGCGCCGGAACCGCCGGAGGAAATAATACCCATGAAAGAAAAAGAAACGCCCCGCGAGGAAACCAGGCGGCGTAAACCGAAGGCGGAGCCGCAGGACTATGTTACCCTGTTTCTCCATGAGGCGGCGATTACGGCGCGAAGCGGTAAAACGGTTTACATCTGCCAGGAGCATCACGACCGGATTGCCAATATACTCCATGTTATCGGCAAAAAAGAAGTGTCGCTGTTCAGCTATATATATAATGTACTGGAGCAGCATTTCGCCACCTATCAGGATGAAATTACCGAACTGTACGAGAGTAACATCAAAAAGATATTTTAAGCTATGGAACGGTATTTCATCTATGCAGTTATGCTTTACGCGCTTATCGTGGTTATTTACCTGCTTTGGGAGCGGGGCGTAAAACGCAGGAAAAACGCAGCGCGGAAAAAGGGATATAACCCTTTCCGAGTTACTCCGAAAGAGGATATAATAGGTAAAAGCAAATTTACCCTGCGCCACTCGAAGCCACAAGCTACCACTTTGGAAATCAACGAAAAAGAGATAGAAAATGCCTCTATATTTGCAACTGAAAACGGGCAAGCCGTCATACAGGACACTCCGGGCGAAGTCCTCCAAAACCAAACCGGAACGGGTGCTTTACCCGGCCAGTCGGAAGATAATTCAGGCGAGATTGATTTAGTTATCGAAAACGAGCCAGAGGGGGAATTAGATACTGACGAGGACGGGGATTTAGATACCTGGGAAAGCGAGGCGGCGGAGGACGGAGCCGGGGGTAGTATGGCGCAGGGTATCGGCTTTGAGGAACTGGCCGGAATGGTGCGGACGGTGGAAACTGCCGAAACTGCAACCACCGGGGAAAGGGAGGAAGCCGGGCGGGTGCTGGTCGAGATTCGCAAGACTGAAATCTTTGAACAGATCGCAAACGACGAGCCGAAAAAGAAAGTGGTGTCCTCACTTATGGACGACTACTTTTCCGCCTTCTACCGACGAACGGAAGCCTTACCCGACGGAGCGGTAAAAGCCCCTGCCGATTTTAATGTACGGGGTTTCGCCTAATTGTCGAACGTAAAAACAAATCAGATGAAAGAAAGAGATTACGGATAGCTACGCGCTATCAACCACTAAAAAAATCAGAGAAGTAAAAAAGTAACAAAAATCCCGGCGGTAAGGGGGAATAATCCCACCCCCTGCCGCCTTAAAAAATCAAGCAATGACAAAAAAGAAAATTTTATTGTCTGCGGTAGTAATAGTAGCCGCAGCAGCAGACGCTTTCGCCCAGGGTAACGGTGTAGGTGGTATTACGGATGCTACAAACATGGTAACATCGTATTTCGACCCAGGAACGAAGCTGATATACGCCATAGGTGCGGTCGTGGGACTTATCGGAGGCGTAAAAGTTTACGGCAAGTTTTCCAGCGGCGACCCGGACACGGCAAAAACCGCCGCGTCGTGGTTCGGAGCCTGTATTTTTCTTATCGTGGCCGCGACTATCCTGCGCTCCTTCTTCCTTTAATCACTCCATAAAAAGCAATATTATGGAGTACAATGTAAATAAAGGCATTGGAAAAAGCGTCGAGTTTAAGGGGCTTAAATCGCAGTACCTTTTCATATTTGCGGGCGGCCTGCTGTCCGTGTTCGTGCTGTTCGTCATTTTCTACATGGCGGGGGTCGATCAGTGGATATGTATAGGCTTCGGGGTTATCTCGGCCTCGGTGCTGGTCTGGTTTACCTTCCGGCTTAACGCGCAGTACGGCGAATACGGGTTAATGAAGTTAATGGCAAAACGCCAGCATCCCCGTTACCTTATTAACCGCCGGAACTCGCGCCGCTTTTTCCTCTATCCTAAAAGGAAGGAGGTGGCTTATGCGTAACACAATGAAAGCCGCCACCATTGAGAGTAAATTTCCGCTGCTGGCGGTGGAAAACGGCTGTATCATCAGTAAGGATGCGGATATAACGATAGGCTTCCGGGTGGACTTGCCCGAACTCTATACGGTAACGAACGCAGAATACGAAGCGATACATTCCGCCTGGAACAAGGCTATAAAGGTGCTTCCCGATTATTCGGTCATTCATAAGCAGGATTGGTTTGTAAAAGAGAACTACCGACCTGCCACCGATCAGGAAGATATGAGTTTTCTGTCCCGGAGTTTCGAGCGTCATTTTAACGAGCGTCCTTACCTTAATCATACCGCTTTCCTGTTCCTGACAAAGACGACGAAAGAACGTATGCGTATGCAGTCGAACTTTTCCAGTCTTTGCCGGGGCAACATTATCCCGAAAGAGGTAAATAAAGACACGGCGCAAAAATTCCTGGAGGCGGTCGGACAGTTTGAGCGTATCGTAAACGATAGCGGGTTTGTGAAACTGACGCGATTATCGTCGGATGAAATTACCGGAACGCCGGATGCTCCGGGGCTGGTGGAAAAATACTTTGCCCTTTCGCTGGACGATACGACCTGCCTGGAAGATATGGAACTCGGAGCGGACGGCCTGCGCATTGGTGCAAAACATATCTGCCTGCACACGGTTTCCGATGTGGAGGATTTGCCGGGAACGGTGGCAACGGATATGCGCTATGAGCGTCTTTCTACGGATAGAAGCGACTGCCGCCTTTCGTTCGCCGCGCCTGTGGGTTTGCTGCTCTCCTGCGACCATGTGTATAATCAATACATTTTCCTGGACGATTCGGCCGAAAACCTGCGGAGGTTTGAAAAGTCAGCCCGTAATATGCAGTCTTTATCCCGTTACAGCCGGGGCAATCAGATAAATAAGGAATGGATAGACAAGTATTTGAACGAAGCGCACAGCTTCGGGCTTACCTCTGTCCGGGCGCATTTCAACGTAATGGCGTGGTCTGACGATGCGGAGGAATTAAAGCATATCCGTAACGATGTCGGCAGCCAGCTTGCGCTAATGGAATGTAAGCCCAGGCATAATACGGTCGATGCCGCTACCCTGTATTGGGCGGCTATGCCGGGCAATGCCGGGGACTTCCCTTCGGAGGAAAGTTTTTACACGTTTATAGAACCTGCCCTGTGTTTCTTCACGCAGGAAACGAACTATAAAAGCTCTCCGTCGCCTTTCGGTATCAAAATGGCCGACCGGGTTTCGGGCAAGCCTATCCATGTGGATATATCGGACTTGCCTATGAAGCGAGGCATAACGACAAACAGAAATAAATTTGTGTTAGGCCCCAGCGGGAGCGGCAAGTCTTTTTTTATGAACCACCTTGTAAGGCAGTATTGGGAACAGGGCACGCACGTCGTCCTGGTCGATACGGGTAACAGCTATCAGGGGCTTTGTGAAATGGTGCGCCGGAAAACCAAAGGCCAGGACGGTATCTATTATACCTATACCGAAGAAAGCCCCATATCCTTCAATCCCTTTTACACGGACGATTATGTTTTTGACGTGGAAAAGAAGGACAGTATTAAAACGCTGCTCCTGACGTTGTGGAAATCTGACGACGACCGGGTAAGCAAGACGGAAAGCGGGGAACTCGGCAGCGCGGTATCGGCCTATATCGAACGGATCAGGGCAGACCGCACTATCGTACCGTGCTTTAATACTTTCTATGAGTATATGCGGGACGATTACCGCCGGGAACTGGAACAGCGCGAGATAAAAGTAAGCCTCCAGGACTTCAATATCGACAATATGCTTACCACCCTGCGGCAGTACTATCGGGGTGGCCGCTTCGACTTCCTGCTGAACTCGGCGGAGAATATCGACCTGCTGAATAAATCCTTTATCGTCTTTGAAATTGATTCCATAAAAGAGAACAAAGAATTGTTCCCTGTGGTAACGATTATCATTATGGAGGCTTTCATAAACAAAATGAGGCGGTTAAAGGGTGTCAGAAAGCAACTGATCGTCGAGGAAGCCTGGAAAGCCCTGTCGTCCGCGAACATGGCGGAATACCTTAAATATATGTATAAGACTGTCCGCAAGTATTTCGGGGAGGCCATAGTCGTAACGCAGGAGGTGGACGACATCATTGCCTCGCCGATTGTCAAGGAAAGCATCATAAATAACTCCGACTGTAAAATCCTTCTCGATCAGCGCAAGTACATGAACAAATTTGATTCGATACAGGCGCTTTTGGGACTGACCGAAAAAGAGAAAGGACAAATCCTGTCTATCAATATGGCGAACAATCCGAGCCGCAAGTATAAAGAGGTTTGGTTTGGCCTGGGCGGGGTACAGTCGGCGGTTTACGCTACCGAGGTAAGCATGGAGGAATATATGACCTACACGACCGAGGAAAGCGAAAAAATGGAGGTATTCAAAAAGGCCGAGGAACTGGACGGGAACTACGAACTGGCAATAAAGCAAGTTGCCGAGGCACGGCGTAACGGATAAAAGGAGGTAGCCATGTTCAGCAAGTGTAATATATCCGACCCGTGCGCCGTGCATTTGGATTTCGACCTGTGGGAAATCACGGGACGTTGGGTAAGCCCGGACGGTATGCCTGCGGTAACTGTTTACCGCAACACTTCCCGCAAGCGGGGAGGCATCCGGCTCTGTCTTACTTACAACAACCCGCAGGTAGTTTGCGACTGTACTGTGTATTGTGTGTTCGGTCAGTATTACATAGACCTGTACGGGCGTATCGGGATTGCCTACGACCGGGAGCGGGAGATGCTATTGCTTTCCTCTTTCGGCGAATATGTACGGGCGCAGGAGTAACCTACGGGCTACTCCCGCCCTTCAATCAAGTATTAATAAATAAACAGTAAAAACAATGAAAAAGATAATTGTATGCCTCACAGTAGCCCTTGCTTTCTGTGGCTTCGAGGCAAAAGCGCAATGGGCGGTTATCGACCCGTCCAACCTGGCTCAAAACATTCTTACGGTCGGTAAGACGGGAACGACTGCCGCCAACGTAATTAACTCCTTCAAAGAAATGCAGAAGATATACAGCCAGGGAAAGGAGTATTACGACAAATTGCAGGCGGTACACAATATCATAAAGGACGCCCGGAAGGTTAAGGAAACGGTGGCAATGGTATCGGAAATTTCGCAGATTTATTCCACCAACTTCAATAAAATGCTTTCGGATAGGAATTTTACTGTCGCGGAACTGGAAGCCATATCGAACGGATATACGATACTGCTAAAGCAGAGCGGCAACCTTATTTCCGATATAAAGGAATTGGTTTCCGGCTCTAACGGGCTTTCCATGACGGACGCCGAGCGTATGACCTTAATAGATAATATCCATACGAAAATGGTGGAATACCGGAACCTGACCCGGTACTTTTCAAAGAAAAGCATATCCGTTTCATTTATCCGCAGCCAGGAAAAGGGCGATATGGAACGGGTACGCGCCCTGTATGGTGATCCTTCCGAAAGATATTGGTAAGCTATGACTTTGTTAGCAATAGATTTCGATAACCTGCATCAAGTTCTACGGAATTTATATCAGGAAATGATGCCCCTTTGCGGCGACATGATAGGTGTCGCCAAAGGGGTGGCAGGATTGGGTGCGCTGTTCTATGTGGCGTACCGTGTTTGGCAAGCCCTCTCGCGGGCGGAGCCTATCGACGTTTTCCCGCTCCTACGGCCTTTCGCTATCGGGCTTTGCATTATGTTCTTCCCGACTATCGTGCTGGGGACTATCAATGCCGTTATGTCGCCAGTTGTGAAAGGAACGCACAGCATTTTGGAAAGTCAGATAACAGACGTACAGAGTTTACAGGCGGAGAAAGACCAACTGGAATACGATGCGCGGGTACGCGAGGGAAAGGCATGGCTTGTCGATGATGAGGTGTACGATCAGAAAATGGAAGAATTGGGAGTTTTCGATGCGGGAGAGATTATCGGTATGTGGGGCGAAAGGCTTTGGTACGATATAAAGATGTGGTTCCGGCAGTTAGTCCGGGACTTCTTCGAGTTACTGTTTAATGCCGCTGCCCTGACTATTGACACACTGCGTACTTTCTTTTTGGTAGTGCTGTCAATATTGGGGCCGCTGGCATTTGCCCTGTCGATTTACGACGGTTTCCAGTCCACACTTACAAACTGGATTTCCCGGTATATCAGCGTGTATTTATGGCTGCCCGTTGCCGACCTGTTTTCGGCTGTCCTCTCAAAAATACAGGCGCTTATGCTGAAAGCGGATATTGCCCTACTCAAAGACCCGTCCTATGTTCCCGACGGAGGTAACGGGGTGTATATAATCTTTCTGATTATAGGGATAATCGGCTATTTCTCCATACCGACGGTTGCGGGCTGGATCATCCAGGCCGGAGGCGGTACGGGTACGCGCGGGGTTAATACGGCGGCAGGTAAAGGGGCTGCAATGGCCGGAGGTGTTGCCGGAGCCGCTGCGGGCAATATATCAGGACGCTTATTAGGTAAAAAATAGACACATAGTGTCTTTTATTAATTTCTAAAACGAACAAGTAAATGGAGTTCAAATCATTAAAGAATATAGAAACATCATTTAAGCAAATACGCCTTTTCGGTATTGTGTTCCTGGTGTTGTGCGCTGGCATTACGGGTTATTCCGTATGGTCGTCGTACAGCTTCGCCGAGGCGCAACGCCAGCGTATTTATGTAATGGACGGGGGCAAAAGTTTAATGCTTGCGCTTTCCCAGGATATGACACAAAACCGCCCTGTGGAGGCACGCGAACACGTCCGCCGCTTCCATGAGCTGTTTTTTACTCTCTCGCCCGATAAATCGGCCATTGAAAGCAACGTAAACCGGGCTTTGTTCCTGGTCGATAAGTCGGCTTTCAAATACTATCAGGATATGGCCGAGAAGGGATATTACAACAGGATTATATCGGGGAACATTAATCAGATCGTACAGGTGGATAGTATCGCCTGTAACCTGGACGTGTACCCTTACACGGCGGTAACATACGCCCGGCAAATGATTATCCGCCAGTCCAATGTTACCGAGCGCAGCCTGGTAACGCGCTGTAATTTGATTAATTCTGTAAGGAGCGACAATAACCCTCACGGTTTCACTATGGAGCGTTTCGAGATCGTGGAAAACCGGGACATCCGGGTAACAGAAAGGTAAAATTATGGCAAAGAAATTTTTTCAGAACATCGGCGAGCATATAGAGGATTTCCTGCGGGGTATCTGCGGAAGTATAACGCCCGATAAAAGGGTAATCGTAATCCTTACCATGCTTGTCGTGTTCGGTGGCCTTTCTATCTACATGACCGTTTCCTCGATTTACAATTTCGGTAAGGATAAGGGCGAACGGATGCAGATAGAGCAGATAGAAGTCCTTAAACTCCAACTGGAGCAGCAAAGGGACAGTATTAACCAACAAAATTTATATGAGTATGAGCCAACAGAATAATAACGAAGGGCAAAAGCCACAGGAAGCGCCCGCGCCCGAAGTAAAGCAGGAGGTTAAAAAGGAGCCTCCGAAGTCGGCATCGGGCAAAAAGGAACTGACGCCCGCCCAGATGCAAAAACGCCGGAAAATGCTGGTAATGCCTCTTTTCTTCCTGCTTTTTGCCGGGGCAATGTGGCTGATCTTCGCCCCGTCGAAAAAGGAGGGCGACCAGGCCGCAGGTCAGGACGGCTTTAATTCGGAGATACCGACGCCCAAAGACGAAGGTATTTATACGGATAAGCGGACAGCCTACGAACAGGAAGCCATGCGCCAACGGGAACAGGAGAAAATGCGGAGTTTGCAGGATTTTTCCACCATGTTCGAGCAGACCGAAGAACAGAACGAAGGTCAGCTACGCATTGCTCCCGAACCACCGGAGTATCACGAAAACCCGGAACTGTCCGGGGGTAATTCCTCCCGGACGCGGGGTAACTCTATCCAGTCCTCCGCAGCCGCTTATCAGGAAATAAATAAACAATTAGGCTCGTGGTATGAAGAACAGGCTACGGAAGTGGACGACGGGGCGCAGCTTGCCGTCGAAGCAAGGGTAGAGGAATTGGAACGCAGACTGGAAGAAGCCGAGGCGGAGAAGGCCGCCCAGGATGAACAGACGGCACTATTGGAAAAATCCTACCAACTGGCGGCAAAGTATATGCCCGCAGGTATGCAGCCCGAACAGCAGGCAAGCGAAACGACTACCGCCGGAACGTCGCGGGATAAGGTAATTATCCAGCCTGTGCGCCAGGTGCATCACAACGTCGTTTCGCTACTGGCCGCCCCTATGGAAGATGCGGAGTTTATTGACGCCTGGAGCCAGCCCCGGAACATGGGATTTTTTACCGCTGCCGGGAATGAAGGCATAAAGGATAAAAACAGCATCCGCGCCTGTGTTAATCAGACCATTACCCTGACAAGCGGGAAAGAACTGCAAATACGGTTACTGGAGCCGATGATAGCGGGTAATATCCGCATCCCGGCAAATACTATCCTTGTCGGTGCTTGCCGCATAGGTAACGAGAGAATGGAGGTTACAATAAACTCGATACACTATGCCGGCAACATTATCCCGGTCGAACTGCAAGTATATGACCTGGACGGCCAGCGCGGAATATCCGTGCCGGGGAATGACGAAATAAACGCGGCCAAAGAAATCGCTTCACAAATGGCGCAATCTGCCGGGTCGAGCATAACGATAACGGACGATGCCGGGTCGCAGTTTGCCGCCGATATGGGGAAAAGTCTTATACAGGGGGCGTCGCAGTATGTGAGTAAAAAAATGAGCGTGGTTAAAGTAACCCTGAAAGCGAATTACCAACTGCTCTTACTTCCAAAAACGCAATAACAAAACGGATATACCACTAAAAAAAATCAGAGTTAAAAACAAACATTAAAATTATCAAGCAATGAAAAAAATCTTTTTGGTACTCGCCCTTGGGGTGGGTGTAATGACTGCCAACGCGCAGGAGGTCGAAACAAGCGAAAAAGCAACGACTACAAGCCCCTCGACGGGCGACTACTTCCAGGAATACACGCGCCCGCTGACCTTTAACCGAATGATACCGCCGTATGCTTTGGAGGTAACATTTAACAAGACCGTACACGTCATTTTCCCGTCGGCAATCCGCTACGTGGATTTAGGTAGTGCGGATCTCCTGGCGGCAAAGGCAGACGGTACGGAAAACGTGTTGCGGGTAAAAGCCGCCCTGCGGGATTTTTCGCGCGAGAGTAACCTGGCTGTCATAACGGAGGACGGCGCATATTATACGTTCAACGTCAAATATGCGGACGAGCCTGTAAAGCTGTCCGTCGAAATGGTGGACTTCCTGCACGACGGCGAGGCGGTAAACCGTCCTAATAACGCCCTGGAAATATATATGAATGAATTGGGGCAGGAGTCGCCGCTGCTGGTAAAACTTATCATGCAGTCGATTTATAAGAACGACCGCCGGGAAATAAAACATATCGGCAGCAAGCGTTTCGGCGTACAATACACGCTAAAGGGCATCTATACCCATAACGGCCTGCTGTATTTCCATTTGCAGCTTAAAAACTCGTCGCACATACCTTTCAACGTCAATTATATCACTTTTAAGATAGTCGATAAAAAAGTAGCGAAGCGCACGGCAATCCAGGAGCAGGTTATCTGGCCGCTCCGGGCGCACAATAACCTGACCGTAATAGGCGGCAACCGTACCGAGCGGGTGGTCTTTACCCTGCCTAAATTCACTATCCCGGACGATAAAATGCTGGTCGTGGAACTCAACGAGCAGGAAGGCGGCAGGCATCAGTCGTTTACGGTCGATAATGCCGACCTGGTACGCGCAAAGGTTATTAACGAACTGAAGGTAAAATAACCATGAAAAATTCGAGTAAGAGAGAGCAGAAACAAAACAGTTTTTGTTTTCTGCCGAACGGGAGAATTTTCTGTAAAGGCAAATTAATCATACTTACGCTGGCGTTATGCTTCGCCCTTCCGGGCGGATCATACGCCCAGCGTTGCCTGCCCGGTATGCGAGGCATACAGGTAACAGGCGGCATGGTGGACGGTATCTACTCGTCCAAACCGGATGACGAAGCCGGATATTACTTCGGGGCGGCTATGGCGACCTATGCGAAGAACGGCAATAAATGGGTGTTCGGAGCGGAATTTATGCAACGGCATTACCCGTACCGGGAAATACGCATACCTGTTTCGCAGTTTACAGCGGAAGGTGGATTTTATCTTAAAATCCTGTCCGATGCTTCAAAAACTTTCTTCCTGAATTTGGGAGGCTCTGCCCTTGTTGGGTATGAAACTGTGAATTGGGGCGAGAAGTCGCTATATGACGGCTCGACGCTCCGGGACAAAGACAGTTTTATCGGCGGCGGGGCTATCACGCTGGAAATTGAAACATATCTGTCCGACCGGGTGGTACTCCTGCTGACGGGACGGGAACGGGTGCTGTGGGGTAATTCTACCGGGCATTTTCATACGCAATTCGGTATCGGGCTAAAGTTTATAATCAATTAAAAACGATGTTATGAAAAAGTTTAGAAGATATTTAGCGCTTACTGTGTGGGTGTCCGCAATCGTCCTTATGTTCGTGGCTTGCGAGAACGACCTGGACGTAAAGCAGGTATATAGTTTCAGCCTGGAAACGATGCCTGTGCAAAAGAAGATAACAAACGGAGAAACGGCAGAAATCAGGTGTATGTTGCTCCGGGAAGGGGACTATGACCAGGCGCGGTATTTTATCCGCTATTTCCAGCCGGACGGACGCGGAGAGCTTCGCATGGACGACGGGACGGTATTTGCGCCGAACGACCTTTACCCGCTCGACAAAATGGTGTTCCGGTTATATTACACGTCGCACTGTGAAGATCAGCAGGTAATCGACGTATATATACAGGATAATTACGGGCAGGTAGTATCGGCGTCGTTCTCGTTTCAGAACGACGGGAAAGACGATACGGAAGATGAATAGCTGACGGTGTGGGAAAAGCAAGTATCCGGATTATTTCGGGTACTTGCTGTATTTACAGGTTAATATGAAATATATAATAACGCTTTTCATCGTTCTGCTACATTTGCCCGTATGGGGACAAGGTGGAAAGCCGGAAATAGAAAAGCATATAGAACCGATTTACTCTGCGGGAGAGTTTCAGCGTATTGCCGATTCAATGCAGATGTTTATTGACGAAGTATGCGACTATCCCGTAATTTTCCCGATCAGGAAGCCGTGCCGGATTTCATCGGGTTTTGGTATGCGTTATCATCCGATTTATAAAAGACGAAAATTCCACACAGGGATTGATTTACCCGAAACAAAAGGCACGCCCGTCTATGCCACAGGTAACGGCATTGTAGTCCGAAAGGGTTATTGTTCGGGGTATGGAAATTATATCGAGATTCAGCACGCGGGCGGCTTCCGTTCTTTTTACGCGCATTTAAGCCGAACGATGGTAAATATAGGCGATCAGGTAGGCATTGCTACTCAAATAGCTTGTGTCGGTAGCACAGGAATAGCCACAGGTAGCCACTTACATTATGAAGTTAGGAAAGGCAAACGCTACCTAAATCCGGCTGAATGGTGCTACCTGCTATTTGAAGTAATGAAAAACAAATGATTATTCTTTGTACTGTCCTGGAAATATGTATATTTACAGACGTTCTTAAATAAAAATCAGGTCATTATGAACTATATCGAAGCAAATCTACAACCCGGAGAAGAAATAAAATACGCTGCAAAGCTACATTTCTTCCTATTCATGCAGCCGATTATACTGCTGCTTATCGGCGCTTTCCTGGCATCAAGCCCTAAAGAAATATCAGCCATGACCCACTATGCGGGGTTATTGATTTTATTTTTCGGTTTGGTGTCGCTTGTGCAAAGGCTACTCGTAAAAATAGGTTCGGCTTATGCTGTTACCAACAAACGGGTAATACTTAAAACAGGCGTAATCAGCCGCAAGGCGGTCGATTTGGTGCTGGCGAAATGCGAGGGCTTGCAAATAAAACAAAGTGTTTTAGGAAGAATTTTTAACTTCGGGACAATTACCGTAACCACCGGGGGCGCTACGAGTTCATTTCCGTTTATCGCCAATCCGCTACGGTTCAAGAAAGAGATAAACCAACAAATTGGGTAACAATGGAAAATCCGGCCTTGTGAGCCGGATTTTTTATGCACGGGCGGATAGCCGACACCGCCTGCTATTGAGGCTTTTTGTTACTTTTTCTCCCGCCTTCTTTTTGTTCGCTCATGGAAAAAGTAATCATCCGGCTTTTTGCTTCTTTTTCTCCGCATAAAAGACCTGTTCTATTCGCTCATGGAAAAAGAAGCGGGCGCGGATTTCCCGCACCCGTCCCCACTTTAGAATATAGATATAAAAGGCATTTACATCCCGTTTTCGACCATGTACCGCAGCCTTCCGGCAATCCATTGGATTGTAGGATTACGGGGGTATTTGAACGTCCTGCGGGCTATATTCTCAATAATTACAACCTCCTGCCGGAGTTGTACGCTGTTGCATTTGGGGTCTATCTCCTCCAGGAGTTCCAAAAGTTCGTAATATTCCTGCTGGTTGGATATTACAGGGTTGTCGATATATGCGTCTATCCTCATACCTCGCCGAATTTATCCGTTTCACACTCTGTTATTACTACCTCGGCATCATGGGTATATAGGCCGTTTTCTTTGGCGTGGTCTATCGCTCCCGCCTCGGACGTGAACACGCCGAAAAATACACGGCTTGCCCTTGTCTTATATATGTCTGTCTGAAACAATACAAATACTGTCATAATGGGTATTTTTAAGGGGCGGGAGTTTTCCCGCCCCGGTTAATAATTCTGTGATTTATCCGATTACCGCTACCGCCGTGCTTTGAGGCTTTACAGGGTTGGCGGGTATAGTGGTTACTTTCGGGGCTTGCTCTTTCGCCTTAACTGTCGGTTTTTCCTCCGGCTTGCTCCCGGTCTTGGCAGTTACGGTAACTTTGGGCTGTTCCTTTGCCGGGCTTTCGGGCTTGGTCTTGGAAACGGTCGGCGTTGCGGTCGCTTTCTTGCTCTCCTTGCCCGGTTTTTCTTCCCTTTTAGCGGATTTCCCTGCCTCGGTGGTCTGCTCTGCCTTTTTTGCTTTGGCCTCGGCTTTGGCTTTCTTTTCGGCCTTTTTCAGTCCTGCAATACGTTCGTCCAGTCGGGCGTTTTTCTTGCCGTATTCCTCGGCCTGTGCGGATATGATACCCGCCGTTTTTTCGGGTAGGTGTTGAGTGGCGAACGCCTGTAACATACCGCCTTTTGTATCGGCTACGGTATTTGTGCGGTCGGTTAGGTGGCTATACAGGTAGTCGCGCCGGATAACGGTTTTCTGTTCCTCTGTCAGCGATTTGGCGATTTTCAGTTTCTTTTCGTCCGTCAAACCGTAATAGTCGTTTTCTTTCAGTCCTACCGCCGGATAATGGCAACGGCGTAACTTGGAAAGCATAAAGAAATACATTGCCGTTTCTTCGTCTGCGGTAAATGCCGACTGCGGTATATCTTCCGTCCGCAAAAGTTCTTTCAAGCCCTCGGCGGTCTTTTCCGCTTTCAGTTCCTCGTTACGTTCTTTCTTGGCGGTCAGTTCGGAAATTAACTGCTCGTTACTCTTTGTGTCTTTGGTCGCTACATCCTTGTAATGTAGTTTTACGCTGTTATCGCCTATCTTGGCATAGACACGGATTTTGCCCTGTTCTTTGAGCGTTTCGAGTTCGGCGATCTGCTTGGCGTATCTCTCCTGCGCCTTATCATACTGCGCCTGTGCTTTCCCGAAGTCCTCCGGCTTTTTGTAGTCGGTAGCTTGCGGAGCGGTCGGGGCGGTCGGATAGCTTTTAAGGTTGTATGTCTGTACGTTCTTAAACTCGTACCCGCCCTTTTTGATTATCGTGGTTGCCTCGTTGTCGTAACTGTACTGGTCGCCGATAAAAACGAGTTTCGGGTCTGCAAGGGCTACGGCTTGCGCCTCTGCTACGAGATACGCCGTTTGCTTGTCGGAAAGGCATTTTTTGTTCGTACATCTACCGCACCCGCCACCCTCGGCAAAGAGGTCGAAATTTGTGGAATTATGGGCGCATTTCAGACAGGCGGTTTTATCGAAAAGGTAATTTTCGAGATTGTTGGTATAACAGGACTGTATTTTGCCCTCCAACACTCCGGCGGAGATACTGCACCATTCGCCCCGTCCGTCCTCGCCTAAACGGTCTTTGAGTATATCGGCCTGCATTTTCTTGTCGTACTTGCTTATGACTATCCCTGCGGAGGCGGTCAGTTTTCCCGCCCTTACGAGTTCGGCAATACCGGGGATAAGGTCGCAAAGTTTCAACATTTGGTAAATGCTCTTTTCGCTCTTACCGTATGCTACGGCGAGGCTTGCAATATCATACCGCTTTGTAGCGATAAGGCGTTTGTATGCCTCTGCCGCCTCCATTGGGGGCACGTCCTCCCTTTGCAGGTTCTCGGAGATTGAAAGGTCATACGCCTGTTCATCGGTAGCCTCCCGGACTATGCAGGGGATTTCCGACATTTTCAGCATACGACACGCCCTAAAACGGCGCTCCCCGCAAATGATTTCGTAATGTTCGCCTTTCTCGCCTTTTCTGCGTACCGTAATGGGCTGTATCAGTCCATGCACGGAAATACTCTGCGCCAGTTCTTTCATGGCATCAGGGTCGAAAGTTTTTCGGGCGTTGTAATTGCTCGGCTCTATCAAGTCCGAAAGAATGTTTACGGCTTTGCGTTCGCCGTTGTCGGGTTTGCTAACCACTACTGCGGTTAATACTGCGCTGTTACTGTTTTCCTGTACTGCTACGGCTGTGCCGTTGTTCTTGTTCGTTGTCATAATTGAAAAATATTAAAGTGATTAAAATTGTTGTTTATGTGATTTTATGGGCGGGTTTCCCCGCCCGGTTTATTACTGCTGTTTGGTGGGTCGGTACTTGTTATCTGCCATTTGGAGAAAGCCGGAAAGCCCTAAATCATAGCTACGGTCTATTTTTACGTCTTGTTTATGTAGCACGCCTCAATCGAAAAGTCAAAAACAAGATTATTCATTACGATATGCCCCCTGTTACCGTTGTCGTACCATTTGACAGCATCGCCTAACTGCGCCAGTTCTGCCCGGAACGCTGTTTCTTCGTCTATGTATTTTTGTGCGTATGCCTTTTTTTCTTCTTCCTCGTTCAACAGGTAGGCAAGCCAAACATCCATTTTCGCCGGGGTCGGTTTGCCGACTTTGTTCGGCATTTCGTTTCTGTTTTGGTAGTTCTTTGTGTGCTTGTGCCTGTACTGTTCGACAAGGCAAAAGCGGTAAACTTTATCTGTATAATGGTGCTTATAAGCCCTTAACAGATAGCCTTTATAGTCAAGGAATACCGCAACATCTTCGGCGTGGTACTTATCGTCATAATGGCTTATGTAAAGCACTTCGACAGTTTTGCAGACAGGCGCGAACGGTGCAAACTCTTTCCGCTTTTCCTCTAATGTCCTTTTCTGATAGTCTGATAACTGTAAGCCGTATTTGCTTATCTCTGAAATACTAATAAAATCTCTCATGTCCGTAATTTTTAGAAGATTAAACCTATTGCCAGCGTGATTATGATTACCAGAACGAGCAGGGAAACAAGGCAGGAAAGCAGGGTTTTCGCTACTGCCAAGAGTATGTAAATACCCACTGCCACCGCCACGAAAGACCAACCCCAAAGGGCAAAGCCCGTAACTACAAAAGCTATCTTCAAAACCAACCCAATGCTGATTGGAAGGTTGGAGGATCGGGTTTCACTATTTTTTTCTGTTCGTTTCATAATTTCTGACCTTTTTTTTAACCGCAATGCTGCTCGGAGCCGGTATGGAGTGTTCGAGTTTCGGGGGCAGGAAAATCCCGTGAAGAAGTCCACACAAGGCTTGCGCGAACAAAAACAGCCTACGCCCAGGCACGGATGCGGAGCATCCGATAAAAAGGCGTAGGCTGTTTTTGCGTGAAATACGCTCGCCCGGATAGATGAAGGAGGGAAAGAGGAAGATTTTTCGCGTAACCAACCGGGAAAGGGGTTAAAAGATTGGGCGAATAAAATACGCCACGTCCCCGCAGGGGATGTCGGAAGATTTTTTTGCACATTCCAAACCCTGACGGTCGCCTTTTGTGGCGCACGGCACGGAAGTATTTTCGCGCCTGAAATCGAAACACTTTATATAGGCGCAGAGTAGCATACCGATTGAAATGGGGAAGAAATTATGATAGGACAGAACAAAATCACTCGCCGCCGCTTAACCGTTAGCGGCGGCGCAAAAGGCGGATAATCCGGGAAGCCGGACGGGTGGCAAATGGATTTTACCGGAGCCACACGAAGCCACAAGCATCCAGCGACCGAAGCATTGATACAGCGTGATTTTTAATGCTTTATCTTTGTTATCCCCGTGATTTTTACGAACGAAAAAAGATTAATGATATGGAAATAATAAGTATAGAAGGCCGCACGTATGAGGCGTTAATGGAACGCTTCGAGCAGATCGTCCGCAAGGTGGACGCCCTATGCGAACAGAGTGGCGGCAAGGAGTTAAAAAAATGGTTGGACGGGCAGGACGTTTGTGCAATTCTGAATATAAGTAAAAGGACGCTGCAATCTCTGCGGGATAGTGGCAGACTGTCCTATACACAGATTAACAGAATGATGTATTACAAGCCCGAAGATGTGGAACGGTTGATTAATGATATGTCCGAAGGGAAGGAGGTGCGCCATGAAAAATAATCCCGAATATTCAGATTTAGGGGGCGACCTGGTTACAAAGGATAACCCGCGCATGGTTCAGTTATTCCAGTCAATAGAAAAAGTATTTATCCGCCTGGAGTTAATGGCAAAAAACTATAAGCCTGTATTGAACGGCGAAAGATACCTGACCGATAAAGAAGTATCGCAGCGGTTAAAGATAAGCCGCCGTACATTGCAGGATTACCGCAACGAAGGTAAAATACCCTATTGTCAGATAGGGGGTAAAATCCTCTACCGCGAAAGTGATCTGCAAAAGATGTTAGACGAAAGCTACCGGGAGGCGTACAAATAAGTCCGCCGGAGATAAACATAAAAAGCGGGCAGGCTACCGAAAGCCTGTCCGCTTTTTTAATGGCATTAGAACGAAGCTGCCTTAAATTCAGCTATTCCGTTAAGACGGTTTGCAAGTAAATCGGCATCCCGGCTTAACTTTTCATGCGTGATTTTGGCGTAAATCTGCGTTGTGCGGATATTCTTATGACCCAGCATTTTCGCAAGGGATTCGATAGGTACGCCGTTGGTAAGGCATATTTCCGTCGCGTATGTGTGGCGGCTCATGTGCCAGGTAATATGCTTTTCCAAACCGCACTCTTTTTCTATCAGTTTCAGCAAATATTTCGCTCTCGGATAACAGGGGGCAGGCAGTAATTTATCCCCGGAGGCCAGCCCTTTATACTTCTCCAGTATCTTCATTGGAATTTCCAACACAGGCACGGTCGATGATACATTGCTTTTATCCCGGCGCTTTACGAGCCATTGGTGTTTTGTGTCGAACGAACTTTGCAGGTTATCAATCGTCATGCTGTAAAGGTCGGTGTAGGCAAAACCCGTGAAGCAGCAAAATATGAACATATCCCGCGCTAATGTCAAATCATCATCCGCAAATTGCGTCTCCATAAGCGTCTTAATCTCGTCCTTTGTCAGAAATCCCCGGTCTGCCACTTCGGGCTTAATGCTATATTCAAAAAAAGGGTTTCGCCCGAGCCAACCGTTATTAATGGCAGTCGTAATCATTCTTTGTAAAGGCATCATATAGACCCATATTGTTGTCGATCCACAGTCTTTTTCAGTGCGTAGGAACAATTCAAAATCGGTAATAAAGGCGGGCTGTATCTCCTTTAGGGCAATATCGGTGCGGTTGTATCGGTGTTTTATAAATTCTTCCAACAACTTATATACACGCTGATACCGATAGAGTGTTCTCCAACTGCGACCGCCTGCCTGATACATTTTTTCAAAATCTTCATTATGGCGTGCAAACACTTTAAGCAGGGTTTCGCACCGCATATCCATACCCAGGTAGGCATTTTTCACTTTCTCGGCACTTACATAGCCGTCGCGGTTCACTATTTCGCGGTAGTGCTTTGTAAGGCTTGCGCCCACCTGATCGAGCAGGCGGTTAGCTTCACGGGCTTGTTCACTTCGCCCGGACGCCCGGCCTGCATCCACGTCCCAAATTTTTGGGTCGATGTCAAATTTGCAACTGAATTGAACGGCTTTGCCGTCAATAGTAATACGACCCATTACAGGGCACAATCCGTTTTTCTTGGGCTGGCTTTTCTTCACGTAGAAAAGCACATTAAATGTACTTCGCATAACTCAATTTTTATTGGTTCAAAATTAATTCTAATTGAGTTATCTGTCGTTACGCAAAACGCTGTGGTTCAGCACATACAAATCATTCTATCGGATTTTTTGCCGCTGTCCGTCCAAAATATTACCTTTGGGGAGGAATAAACGAGCAAAAAGCGTAGAAACAGCGTCGTTACTGATATACCGGACAATCCATAAGTCAGTCAAACGAGTTACGAATATGGTTACGTTCCGGGGCTTTAAGTGTCTTTTTAATGACTTTACTTGTCCGTGCGGTAAAACCGAAAATCGTTTGAAACGCCTGATTTTCAATTAACTTTCGCTATTCTGCTTCTTTTTACTTTTTTATTCTGTATTTTTGCAGAAGAAGCGAAGACTGGCGGCACCTCAGCATAAAAAATGAACGGGTTCATTTTATTCTGCATTCGGTTTGCGCTGTCTTTGTTGCAATGAATTCTTTTACCTTAAATAAAGCAGAAATATGGGAACAGTTAAATCGTTGTTGCTGGGAATGTGCTTCGTATTGGGTGCATGCACAAGCCAGACTTCTACTGTGCAAACCACAGAGAAGGGAACTCAATGGGAATGGCAGAATGGTACCATTGTTGTCAAAACTCCCGAGCGTCCGGCAGGACAGAAGAGTGTATTGGGACTGACTACTCCGAAGTTGGAGGCAGTCCGTGTGGGTTTTGTTGGTTTGGGGATGCGTGGCCCCGGAGCAGTGGAGCGTTTCACTTATATTCCGGGTACGCAGGTAGTGGCTCTTTGTGATTATGAAGAGGCCCGTGCAGATAAATGTCAGGAGCTCTTGAAGAAGGCATCCATGCCCAAAGCCGCCGTCTATTCCGGTGACAAAGGATACGAGGAACTCTGCAAACGTGATGATATAGATTTGGTTTATATTGCTGCAGACTGGCTGCATCACTTCCCCGTTGCCAAGTGTGCGTTGGAGAATGGAAAGAATGTAGCGATAGAAGTGCCTTCGGCTATGAATCTGCAGGAATGCTGGGATTTGATTAACTTGAGTGAATCTACCCGTAAGCATTGCTTCATTCTGGAGAACTGCTGCTATGACTGGTTCGAGATGAATACGCTGAACATGGCGCAGCATGGCGTGTTCGGTGAAGTTATCCGTGCGCAGGGTGCTTATATACATAATTTGAGCCCGTTTTGGGACCATTATTGGAAGAATGGAGAAAATGACAAGCTGGGCTGGCGTTTGGACTACAACATGAAGCATCGTGGTGACGTGTATGCCACCCATGGCCTTGGCCCGGTGGCGCAAGCACTGGATATTCACCGTGGTGACCGTATGGAAACGTTGGTAGCCATGGATACCAAGTCTGTAGTGGGCAAGGAGCTGGTAGAAAAAAGAACCGGCGAGGAGTGCAAGGAATTCCGTAACGGTGACCATACCACGACCATGATTCGTACAGCCAATGGAAAGGTGATTGAGATTCAGCACAATGTAATGACACCACAGCCTTATAACCGTTTGTATCAGCTTACGGGTACCAAGGGATTCGCCAACAAATATCCGGTAGAAGGGTATGCGCTTGACGCTGACCAGCTGAGTGCATCGGGCGTTCAGCCCAAAGTGGATGATTTGAATTCACACGGTTTCCTGCCGGAGACGGAGATGGAGGCACTCGTGGAGAAATACCAGCATCCCATTTTAAAGAAGTACGGTGAGATGGCGAAGGAAGTAGGAGGTCATGGTGGCATGGACTTCGTGATGGACAGCCGTCTGGTATATTGCCTGCAAAACGGTCTTCCTTTGGATATGGATGTATACGACCTTGCTGAGTGGTGCTGCCTTGCAGAATTGGGAGAACTTTCTATGGACAACGGTTGTGCGGCTGTGGCATTCCCCGATTTCACCCGTGGTGAATGGAATGTGGTGAAGGGCTACAAGCATGCATATGCAACTCCGGAAGAGGAAGCGGCTGCTATGGAGAAGGCAAAGGCATTTACTGCTAAACTGAAAGAGCAGGGAGCCAAGGAATGGGCTGAAAAGTAATAGCGGTATACTGATAAAACAAAAAAACAGCAGGTGATAAGCCTGCTGTTTTTTTGTTTTATCAGTTTGTCATTTAGTCACTTTCAGCAACTCTTCCTTCATCTTCTCTACTCCCGGAAAGCCGGTTTGTCTGAACGTGGTGTTTCCTTCGCGGTCTACAATCAGATAAGTCGGTACCCCTTCTATCTTGAATGCGTCCGATAGGTATTTCCATTGGGCATTCGTCAGGCGGAAGTGTTCGCCGTGGATGTCGGGAATCATATTCTCCCAGGTCTTCAAGGGGGAGGTTTCACCGGTGATGTACAGATATACGATATCCTTGTCTTTCAGTTCCTCCTTCATGGGGGCCATCATCTTGTTTGCCATACGGCATGGACCGCACCAGGTGGCCCAGAAATCTACTAACAATACTTTTCCTTTGAATTTGCTGATGATGGAAGTAAACAAATCTTCGTTGCTGACGTTGGCGTCCACTTGGTTGATGGTGTAACCCGTCTTTTTCTTGTTGGCTTCGAGCTGTGCAAGCAACTCGTCATTGGCGGCAGTCAGCATCTCGCGGTATGCGGCGGGCATGGCGGCAACGGTGGCCTTTTGCTCGTCGGTGAGCGGGGTGAAGTTCTTGATACCCCGGTAGAGGGTGACATTGCGGGCTATGTCGAAGAAGATACCTTTGTCGGTTCCCCAGGCTTTGGCCAATTCTCCACTCCGTTCTACATTCCTTGAAGCCATTTGTACATACTGGTTGGACAAGACTGCCTGCGGCACATTCAATATGCTCATATCTTCGTCGGACACGTAGTTGGCGGGTACTTTCCGGGAAAGTTCCTGATAGTAGTTGTTTGCTTCCTCCCGTTTGATGAGATTGGCGTGTAGGGCAGCCGATGTCAAGATGCTGGCAACGGAAGACAGCATGGCATTTGTAATCAGTTTGTTATTGATAGTCAAAAGTTGTCGGGTAGAAGCACTATAAGGCAACTTGTCTATTGCTTCTTGTGTTTCGTCGGATATTTGAAGTACGTATGCTTTGGCTGCATCAATATCCTTGCCAGCCAGTGCAGCTATGTTTTGATAGAGCTTGTCTTGCATGTCGATGCTGAGGTGGTTTCCGTTCAACTCTTGTGCCACGGTTTCCAGCGGTCCGTTGATATATACCATTTCTCCATAGGGTTTCCCTTCGCTGTGGAATTTAGACTTGCGCCGGGAAGCTTCGCGTAGATTGACGTATATTTCTGTTGTCTTGCCGGGTTCCATGAAGAACTGGAGCATATGCTCTCTACCCAAATATATGGTACATGGGGTAGTGCCGGGCAATGTTACTTCTTTGGTGAAACTGCCGTCAGGCTGGATGTCGAGTGGTATGTCCGTGATGTCTCCTTTGATATTCTCCCACACGGCAATACTGATTGGCATTCCCATATTGGGGCGTGAATCCAGGAGTTTTCCTTTCAGCATGGCTTTTCCGTATTGGATGACCGGTTCGGGAAGTTCGGCATTAGGGTCGGCTTTGTGTACTACGGCGTTCTGGGGAAGTGCCAGTTCCGGCAGTTTCTTGCTTTTCAGTTGTATTCCCCAGATGCTGAATCCGTTTTCCACCTTTTCGCCTTCGGTGAAGTCGAAGGAGGTAGCATTGTCGGATAGGGGAGGAAAGACCAACTGGAATTCCGCTTCGCCCGATTCGGGCATCCAAAATTCTTTACCTGGTATGATGCCTATACCGGAACGCAGTTGGTAGGTTTCTCCGTTATTGTCTGTCAGGTAGCTGTCGGGTGCAATCTGTATCCAGTACTTGGGACGATACTTGGCATAGATATGGAGCACGGTTGCCGTGTCACTGATGACTACTTTACTCACTTCGATGGAAGTCGTGTTTCTTACGATAAACGGTGGTTGGTCAATCACACGGTTTTTGGCTTGCAGGGTACAGCAGATGCACAGTAGGAAGCCTGCTAAGAGGAAATGGATGTGTCTCATATGAATTGTTTTCTGCGAAAATACGAATGTTTCGTAAAGAAACAAGCATGTGGGAGTTAATTGATGTAAAATACTTCCATTTCTTCGTTTTTCAAAGAAACCTTGTATCTTTGCCGGTAATACTTAACACTTAATATCTTGTCATATGAGAACCAGAATTCTTTTGATGGGCTTGTTGTTGGCCGCTGTTGCCAATGCCCAGACTATCTATCATGATGCTTCCGCCTTCCCCCTTCTGGGCAAAGCAACAGAATCTACCCTTACCCGCTATGAGCGTCTGCCGGACTCTCTGCAGAACATCTCCCGCAAGCCATTGTGGGACTTAGGCCGCAACAGTGCCGGACTCGCCGTGCGCTTCCGTTCCAACTCTACAAGCATTTCCGCCAAATGGGAAGTAAGGAACAATATGAGTATGAACCACATGACACCGACCGGCATTAAAGGCCTCGACCTCTACTGCTTGCAAGACGGCAAGTGGATATTTGCCGGTAGCGGACGTCCGCAGGGCAAAATCAATAAGGCGACTATCGTAAGCAATATGTTGCCCGAGGAGCGCGAATACCTTTTGTACCTTTCTTTATATGACGGGGTTACCTCGCTTTCCATCGGCGTGGATTCTTTATCCGCCATTACCCTGCCGGCAGTAGACTTGCCGAAACGTGAGAAGCCGGTGGTATTCTATGGTACCAGCATCTTGCAGGGAGGCTGCGCTTCCCGTCCCGGCATGGCGCATACCAATATTCTGGAACGTTGGCTCAATCGTGAGTGCATCAATCTGGGATTTAGCGGCAATGCCTTGCTCGACCTGGAGATTGCCGATGTCATAGCCGGTGTGGACGCTTCTATGTTTGTCCTCGACTTTGTGCCCAATGCTACCGTGGAGCAAATGAGAGAGCGTGCCGATAAATTCTATACCACTATCCGCAGCAAGCATCCCGATACGCCTGTCCTTTTCGTGGAAGACCCTCTCTTTACCCACTCTCCTTTTGACACCAGGATTGCCAAGGAGGTAAAGGACAAGAATGAGACATTGAATGCCTTTTTCCGTTCTTTGAAGCAACGTGGAGAGAAAAACATCTATTTCCTTGCTTCCCGTGACATCATCGGCCACGACGGGGAGGCTACAGTAGACGGCATTCATTTTACCGATTTGGGCTTTATGAGGTATGCTGAGATACTTTACCCGATATTGGAGAAACACATGCGACCGTAATTAGGTATTACAACCGTTTGTCTGTTTGCTGCCTTGCCGATGCTGTAGGGCAACTATTTGTTTCCTTTAACAAAACAGTCTGTTTCCTATAAGGGAACAGACTGTTTCAATATGGCGAACAAACTGTTTTTATATATTGGAACAAATTGTTCTGATACGCTGAAACAAAGTGTTCAAACGCATGTGAACACTTTGTTTCGTAGGCTTGGAACAATGTGTTACGCTTCTATACTCTTATGCTTCTTATACTCTTCAATCACATGTTTCCTGCTCTGCAATATCTGCCAGCGATATACCAGGCACGTGGTGATGAAGTAGAAGCCCGTTTGTATCCATAGTGCTTGGTACTCGAAAGAGACTTCATTGAGTGTGGCTCCCATGCTGTTGATGCGTACGTAGCCGTTGATGCCGAAGGTAGAAGGGAAGATGTACGAGAAGTACTTCCAGAAAGCGGGCATAGCAGCTCCCGGCCATGAAATGCCGGAGAGGAACAGCAGCGGCACGGAGGTGAACACGAACAGCAGCATGCACGTTTCGCGGTTGCGGATGGCAATGGATGCTGTCATGGCAAAGAAAATACAAGCGGCCAGGTAGGGCAGGGTGAACAGAGTCAGGACACCGGGTATCGCTATTTGGTTGAGGCTGAAAAGCCATGGAACCACACACAGTATATATACCGATACCAGTGAATATACCATGAAGTAGCTCAGCCCTTTTCCCATCACAATGCGTAGTGTGCCGTTGTAGTGGCGGTTGATAGGCACCAGGTCGCGGAAGCGGTTCTGCTCGCGTGCCGTCCCGGCAGACAAGCCGATGCCGAGTAGCAGCGTTTGCTGGATAATCAATACCAATACTGCCGGAATCAGGAAAGCGGCAAATCCGTTGGTCGGATTATAGAGGGCGACATCCTCATACTCTATCGGGTAGGCGGTAATTTCGTCCTGGCGGTCGGTGGTATTGGCGCTTCGCTCCACTTTGATGTCTGCGTTCATGGCGAGCGACACGTTGGTGTTGGCAGTCAGCAAGGCTTTGTAATACAGCAGTCCGCTCATGTCGCAGAAGATGCTGACCTGCGTCTGTTTACCGCGTACAATGTCGTCGCTGAAGGTGGAGGGGATGTAGATAATACCGTATGCCCTGCGGTCCTTCAACATCAGTTTGGCTTCTTCCATATCAGCGCAGTAGCTCACGAGGCTCACTTCGGGACTGGAGTCCACTTTCCGCAGGTATTCGCGGCTCAACGAGGAGCGTGAGTCATCCACCACGACAGTGGGCACTTCGTGGATAGTTTCGTTGGTATAGATGAAAGCGTATATCAACGGATAGACCAACGGAACGAGCACGAAGAAGATGAGCACGCCCTGGTCGCGGAAGGTGGTGCCGAATTCCCGTTTCCATATATAGAACAAGTCATGAATGCCTTGTATCACTTTCTGTCTGAACGTCAGGTCTTTCATTAGGGCATGTATTTATAGTAAACCAACGCTCCTTTCAGCCTATGGGCTATAAGGAACGGGAGCATCATGAAAATAAGCAGCGCTACGTAGTTGACCCACGAGTAAATCATGGGGTATCCATTCAGTGCCTGGTCCACATAAATCAGGAAATAGTGGCGCAGGGGGAACAGATTTGCCAATGCCTGCAATACGGGGTGCATGCCCATGGCAGGGAATGACAATCCGCACATGGAGAAAGAGAGTACGCCCCATAGGGAAGCGAAACTGAGTCCCAGACGCAGGGTAGGCAGGGTTCCTATCATCAATATTCCCATGCCTTGCGATGCCAGCACCAGGCAAAGGGTGGCAAGCAGCATCGGCAGGATGCCGCTGTTGCAGGGAAAATGGAGGAAACCGTAGAGGTATACATTATATAATATTCCCATCAGGAAGAAGATGGCGGTATGCGGCAGCAGTTTGCCGGCAAGGGAAATCCAGATGGAGTTGTTGCCCATGCGCAGCCATTCGCGGGCGGTGCGGTCTTTTATCTCGACTCCGATGGAATAGACGGTTACCATGAAGATAAGCAGCATCAATACGCCCGGTGCAAAGGTGTTGCACAGATATACGGAGTAGTTCAGCCACGGGTTATTGAGTGGATGCGTATCTATGACGATGGGTTGGAGGAAGGCCATCGCTTGTTCCTCGGTAGCTCCTTTGGCATATAGGGTGCTACGTGCTGCGGCACCGGATGCCAATTCGCTCATCATCTTCATGTCCTTGAAGAGGAGTGAACCTGCGATGAGCAGGGTATTGTTTGTATAGAAAGAGAGTTTGGGCTGCCGTCCGGCCTGCGCTTTGGCAGAGGTACCTTCGGGAATGTAGAAGAAACCGTAAATCTCTCCGCGCTGCATGGCGGTACGGGCTTCGTTGACGGTAGGGTAGCGGGCGACGACGGCTGTCTGCTCAAAAGCGTCCAAGTTACGTATCAGCTGGCGTGAAGTGGCACTCATGTCTTGGTCCACCACACCTACGGGCATGTCCGTAGGAAGCCCGGAGTCCATCAGCGTGGTGAAGAATATGTAGCAGAACAACGGTGCTATCACCATACAGAACAGATAGAGCGGGCGGGAAACAAGACGGCGGCATTCGCGTCTTGCTACATTCCACAAAGCCGTATGTTTCTTATTTCTTTCCATCATCCTCTCCAATAACTCATAACTCCTTTACTTCTTCAATACAACACTCATTCCCGGACGCAGTCCTTCCACCTTCTCTTGCGGAGCGGCTTTTACTTCGAATGTTTTCAGGTCGAACTGGCCGGTAGTCTTGGTCGCTTTCCAGGCGGCATATGTGCCGAGGTCTTTCATATAGTACACTTTCAGGCGGATATTCTTATCGAGTGCAGGGATGAACGCCTCGAATTCGGTATTCATACCCAACCCTTGCAGCAAGTCCTCGCGTACATTGAAGGTTACCCACATATCGTCCAGAATGGCGATGTTCATAATGGGAGCACCCGTGCCCACGAGCTCGCCTACTTTTGGGAATATCTCGGATACCTCACCGGCAGTCTGTGCAATCAGGTAAGTTTCCTTGATGTACGATTCAACTTCGGCCACAGCTCCTTTGGCGCGTTCCACCAAGGCAGCGGCAGCGGCTTTGTCTTCGCGTTCCGCACCGTTCTTGGCCATATCATACTGGGCTTTGGCGGCTTTCTCTGTAGCCCGGGCTGCATTGCGTTGGGCGGTAACTTCGTCAAGCTTTTGTGTAGACATCACGCCTTGGTCGTGCAGGTTCTTCACACGCGTGTAGGATTTTTCGGCAATCTCCAGTCCGGCCAGTGCCTTTTGCCACATTTCATAGGCAGCTTGTATCTGTTCCCGACGGGCGCCTTTCAGAGCTTTTTCGTTCTGGGCTTGGGCTGCCGATTCGGCGGCGCGTGCTTGTTCCAGTTTGGCCTGCACGTCCGGAGCCTCCAAAATGGCAAGGGTGTCTCCGGCTTGTACGCTTTGTCCCTCTTTTACACGAAATTCCAGAATACGTCCCGGCACTTTGCTCGATACTCGATACTCCGTTACTTCTGCTTGTCCTTGCACAATTTCCGGCCCTTTACGCAACATGAAGAAACCTACAAGGGCAACGATGGCAATCACTCCCGTCAGCGTGAGGAATGCCAACAACATGTTACTGTTTTGTGATTTTGTATCCAACATATTATTTACTATTTGACTGTTTACTATTTACGATTGAAGAAACTATCAATTATCAATTGTCAATTCCCCCGTTGCCTTTCTCAGATAGATTTCCGTCAGTTTTACGTCAATCTGTGCGTCTATCTTTTCCGATTGGGCAGAAAGCCATGCGGTGTGCGCTTCGAGCACATTGCTGGCAGGTATAACGCCTTCCTCAAAGCCAAGTGTGGCGTATCTCAGGTTCTCGTTGGCTTTTTCCAGGTTCTTTTCGGCCATGGTCAGTTTCTTGGCAGCTTCGTTCACTTGGAAAGCCGACTGGTTGACCTGCAGCTCTATCTTTTCTTTGGCGTCATCCAACTGGTATTGGGCGATGCGTGCTTCCGATTTGGCTGCTTTTACTTTATAGATGCCTTCGCCCCAGTGCCAGATGGGTACCGACACCATGACACCCACATTCCACATCCCCTTGAACTTTTTCTCGAAACTGTTGAAGACGGAAGGGTTGGTTGCCATATAGCTGCCCATTAGTGCTATGGAAGGAAGATATTCCGAACGGGTGACATTTACTTTCTGCTTATAAATCTGCGTGGCAAGTTCCAGGCTACGTACTTCGGGACGGGTAGCATAAACATTGTTGATGTCGATGGCACCGTTTTCCGGAGTAGTGGGAGCCAGGTCTTCCTTCTGTTCGTCTGTGAGCATGACGGGAGTGGAAAGGTCGAGACCACACAATTGGCACAGCAGCATCCGGGCAAGGCTCAGGCCATCGGTTACTTTGGTCAGGGTCATTTCGGCCTCATTCACTTTTACTTTGATGGAGAGTCCGTCTGCTTTGGTGGCAACGCCTTCGGCAATCATTTTGTCAACGTCGCTGTCGAGCTTCTGCAGTAGTTTCAGATAACCTTCTGCCAGCTTCTTTTTATGGGCAAGGGACACTACCTGCCAATATGCCTGGTCTGTACTCAGGATTACTTCCTGCATACCGGTGTTGTGCTGCTGGCGGGCCAGCTCTTCGGCGTATTTGGTAATTTTGTTGTAGGCACGTATCTTGCCGCCCATATATAGGGGTTGGGTCAAGGTCAGTGCGCCCGCATACATATTGCGGGTGTCTGTACGAAAGGCGTCAACCAAGGATTGGCCTGCACCGTCGAGGGCACCTACCAGGCTTTGTCCTAAAGCCGGCAATTGGCCTGCCAGTTCTGGATGAAGCTGTGCGATGACTTGGGCAGCCTGCTGTAACGGTCCGCTGAGACTTGTACCCAATCCGGACAAGGCTCCTTTCTGAGCGTCGCTGAGGATGGACAACTCTTTTTGACTGCGCATATATCCGCCGCTGGCCGAAATGTTGGGAAGGTAATTAGTAAATGCCGCTTTCCTTTGATAGTGGGCAGCGTTGATTTTTTCCTGGCTTATCAGCAGTTCTTTGTTGTTGGAGATTGCCAATGCACGGCAACTATCCAAGCTTAATGCTTCCTGGGCCTTCATGGGGAAGGATAGGTATGCCAAACAGATGAAACAGAAGAACTTTTTCATTGGGCTATACATTAATTAAGGTGATGAATCTGTTGTTTATACAGCAACAATAATTGCATAAACAACGATGCAAATGTATAGGCTTTCAATGATATTGCAAAATAATTTAGATTTTTTTGTATTAATTCAAGCTGAATGATTGCGAACCGATAAGGGTACCGTCAGCAAAAATGTCTACGCGGTAGGTGCCTGCATAGAGGTATTCTTCTACATCCCAATATACGGTGACGGCTTGCTCTTCTCCGTTGTATTCTATATACTTCTTGATGGAATATACCAGTTCCCGGTTCTCGTATGGGAAGGTGTTCGAGGAACTTTTGGTCAGCACGTCATTGTCCGGTTTGGTGATGCGGATGTAGAGGGTACGTTCGCCGGTCTCTGCAGTGATGTTTTTCACGATGGAGAAGTTTATTTTGAACTTCACGATGTCTTTCACCTTCTTGGCAGTCTTGCCGCGTTTGTTTGTGGGCTGCACAGAGATGTTGGTGGCGTCCAGTTGGGCGGCAAGTGTCACGGTCTTGGTAAGGTTCTTCTTCTCTTCGGACAAGTTGCTGATTTGCCGGGAAGCGGCGTTGTACTTCTTGGTGACATCGGCTATGATTTCCTTCTGTTGGGCAGTCAGGCGGTTCAGCGAGTCAATCTGGTTGATATAGCCTATCATGACTTTGCGGAGAGAAGCCAGTTCCTTCTTCAGACGGCGTATCTCGGTGGCATTGCTGCTCTTCACGGTGCGGAGTTCTTCCAATAAACGTTGGGTCTTCAATTGTTCCTGCTCTAAGAGTACGGAGAGGGAGTCGTTGGAGACTGTCAACTTCAGTTCGTCATATTGTCTGGCGAAGTCTGTGTATTGATTTTCAAGGTCTTCTTTATCCAGATTGAATTCCATCACCAGTTCCTTGTTGGTTTGCTTTTCGGAAATCAGCAGAATGGTAACTCCTATTAATAATAAGATAAGGAGGCTGCCTGCCACGATGAGAAGTGTATTCTTCTTAACTGCCATTTTTGATAATGATTAATGGTTAAGTGATTAATGGTTGGTGGCTGATTATTCGTCCTACATTCATTAATCGTCCGCAAAATTAATCATTAATCATTAATCATCGTCCACTAATCATTGGCTAAATGTGTATTTAACTAAAATTATTACGGAAATATTTCTCTAATTACGAAGTTCGCTGTACTTTTGCGTCATCTTTAAAGAACACTTATAAACAAAAAACTTTAGAAATTATGTCAAAAGTAACCGTAGTAGGTGCAGGTAACGTAGGTGCTACATGCGCTAATGTGTTAGCCTTTAATGAAGTGGCTGACGAAGTGGTAATGCTGGACGTGAAAGAAGGCGTTTCAGAAGGTAAGGCAATGGATATGATGCAGACTGCTCAACTGCTGGGCTTCGACACCACTGTTGTAGGTTGTACCAACGATTATGAGAAGACTGCCAACTCCGACGTTGTAGTGATTACTTCCGGTATTCCCCGTAAACCGGGTATGACTCGTGAAGAATTGATCGGTGTTAATGCAGGTATCGTTAAGTCGGTTGCACAGAACATCTTGAAATATTCTCCGAATGCTATCCTTGTGGTTATCTCCAACCCGATGGATACCATGACTTATCTGTCATTGAAGTCTCTGGGCTTGCCGAAGAACCGTATCATCGGTATGGGTGGTGCTTTGGACAGCTCTCGTTTCAAATATTTCTTGTCTCAGGCTTTGGGCTGCAACGCCAACGAAGTGGAAGGCATGGTTATCGGTGGTCACGGTGATACTACCATGATTCCGTTGGCTCGTCTGGCTACTTACAAAGGACAGCCGGTAAGCACACTGCTGAGCGAAGAAAAACTGAACGAAGTGGTAGCTTCTACTATGGTAGGTGGTGCTACACTGACTAAGTTGCTGGGTACTTCTGCATGGTATGCTCCGGGTGCGGCAGGCGCTTATGTCGTTGAGTCTATCATCCACAACCAGAAGAAGATGATTCCTTGTTCAGTATATCTGGAAGGAGAATACGGTGAATCAGACATCTGTATCGGTGTTCCCGTAATCCTTGGCAAGAACGGTATCGAGAAAATCGTTGAACTGGAACTGACTGCTGACGAAAAAGCTAAATTTGCTGCCAGCGCTGCTGCCGTTCACAAGACAAATGCCGCTTTGAAGGAAGTAGGTGCTCTCTAATTGAGGGTAACTTAAAATGATAAGCAAACCTCACGGTCTTTTTCCGAAAGGAAAAGTCGTGAGGTTTTTTTTATTCTCCAAAAACAAGAATCATTATGAAAAAACTACTATTAGGTATTGCTGCCGTTTGCCTGGCTGGTTTTACTTTTGCGCAGGATGCTCCGCTGTGGATGCGTCATAGTGTCATCTCTCCCGATGGGACCACCATTGCTTTTACGTATAAAGGAGACATCTATACGGTGCCGGTTGCCGGTGGACGTGCCATGCAGATAACTACCAATCCCGCATATGATACGGCTCCGGTATGGAGTCCGGACAGTAAGCGGATTGCTTTTGCTTCGGACCGTATGGGAAGCCTGGACGTCTACATTGTGGCCAAAGACGGAGGCGAACCACGACGGCTGACTACCCACTCGGGAAGCGAAACGCCGCTTGCTTTTACAGATGCCGGACATGTCTTGTTCTCTGCGGGCATCATGCCGTCTGCCGAGGCTGTTGTCTTTCCCTCTAACGGGCAGTTCAACCAGGTCTATCGAGTATCAGTGGAGGGAGGGCGCCCGACGATGATTTCGTCCATGCCTATGGAGTGCATCTCCATCAATAAGGAGGGAGCGATGTTGTATCAAGATAAGAAAGGTTACGAGGACTACTGGCGTAAACATCACGTATCGCCCATTGCCCGTGACATCTGGATGTATACTCCGGGAAAAGAACCGCAGTACCGCCAGCTGACCACTTTCGGAGGAGAAGACCGTGAACCGGTTTGGGCTCCTGATGGAAAAACATTCTACTATCTGAGTGAGGAAAACGGCTCTTTCAATATCTACCGACGTACTCCCGGAGATGCGAAGGCCGTGCAGTTGACGCACTATACCAAAAATCCGGTACGCTATCTCAGTGCCGCTACGGACGGAAGGTTGTGCTATGGATTTGATGGTGAGATTTACACCCTGCTTCCCGGTGGAGAAGCGCAAAAGGTGAACATCAGCATTGTTTCCGACAGAAACGACAAGGACATTATCCGCCAGATTAAGAGTAGCGGTGCCACGGAAATGGCAGTGTCTCCGGATGGTAAGGAAGTGGCTTTCGTTTTGCGCGGCGATGTCTACGTCACTTCAGTGGAATATAAGACTACGAAGCAGATAACGAATACTCCTTGTCAGGAACGTACCGTAGACTTTGCCCCCGATGGGCGGACACTGGTTTATGCTTCCGAACGTGGCGGGCTTTGGCAACTTTACACTTCGACGATTGTGCGTAAGGATGAAAAGCTGTTTACCTATGCCACAGAGCTGAAGGAAGAACGCCTGACAAACTCGGATGCCGCTTCTTTCCAACCTCAATACAGCCCCGACGGCAAAGAGATTGCCTTTCTCGAAAACCGCAGCACCATCCGTGTCATCAATCTGAAGACAAAGGCAGTGCGTACCGTTATGGATGGCAAGTATCAATACTCTTATTCGGACGGTGACCAGTGGTTTCAGTGGAGTCCGGACAGCAAATGGATTCTTTCGGACTATATCGGTGTAGGTGGATGGAACAACAAAGATGTTGTGCTGCTGAATGCCGATGGCAAGGGTGAAATGGTGAACCTGACCGAGAGCGGATACAACGATGGCAATGCCAAATGGGTATTGGGTGGAAAAGCCATGATTTGGACCAGTGACCGTGCGGGGTATCGCAGCCACGGCAGTTGGGGAGCCGAAGACGATACTTATATCATGTTCTTTGATGCTGAAGCATACGACCGTTTTTTGATGAATAAGGAAGAAACCGCTTTACTCGAGGAAGCGGAGAAGGCAGAGAAGGAAAAAGCCGGGAAGAAAGACGAAAAGGATGCCAAGAAGAAAAAAGGGGATGCCGACAAAGATAAGGAGAAAAAGGTAGAGCCGTTAAAGTTCGACCTCGCAAACCGCTTTGACCGTATTGTACGCCTGACCGTCAACTCCTCGCATATGGCAGATGCCATGCTTTCTGCTAAAGGGGATAAACTCTATTATCTTTCTGTTTTCGAGGATGGGTACGATCTTTGGGAACACAATCTGAAAGAGAATGTTACAAAAGTTCTTTTGAAGAAAGTAGGTGCAGGCGCTTTGCAGCCTGACAAGGAAGGGAAGAATATCTTCCTTTGTGCCCGCGACGGAATGAAGAAGATAGAGATTGAAGGCAGCAAGATTTCTCCAATTGAATTTGAGGCTTTCTTCGATTACCGCCCTTATGGTGAGCGTGAATATATCTTCGACCACATCTGGCAGCAGGTAAATGATAAGTTCTATGTGGCAGACTTGCAAGGTACGGACTGGAATGGATACAAAGAAACTTATAAGCGCTTCTTGCCGTATATCAACAATAACTACGATTTTGCGGAAATGCTGAGTGAGATGCTGGGTGAATTGAACGGTTCTCATACGGGAGCGCGTTATTATGCTTCGGGCGCAGCACTTCCTACGGCTGCTTTGGGAGTGTTCTATGATGAAGCTTATGCGGGCGATGGATTGAAGATTAAAGAAATTATAGCTCAGAGTCCATTGACGAAGAAAAAGACGGATGTCAAGCCGGGCTGTATTATCGAGAAAGTGGATGGTGTTGCCATTAAGGCTGGCGCTGATTATTTCCCGTTACTCGAAGGTAAGGCAGGCCGCAAGGTGATTCTCTCGGTCTATGATCCTGTTACCGGAAAGCGGTTTGAAGAAACCTTGAAGCCCATATCTTACGGTGCCCAGAATGAGCTGTTGTATAAGCGCTGGGTGGAAAACTGCCGCAAGAAGGTGGATGAATATTCCGGCGGACGCATTGCTTATATTCACATCAAAGGTATGGATAGTCCGAGCTTCCGTAAGATTTACTCCGATTTGTTGAGCGAAAGCAGTCGTAAGAAAGAGGCTGTTGTGGTGGATACCCGCCATAACGGAGGCGGGTGGCTGCACGAACAAGTAGCGACGTTACTTAGCGGCAAGGAGTATGAACGCTTTGTGCCGCGTGGCCAGTACATCGGCAGCGATCCTTTTGACAGATGGCTGAAACCTTCGTGTATGCTGGTTTGCGAGGATAATTACAGCAATGCCCACGGTACTCCTTTTGTGTACAAGACGTTGGGTATCGGTAAGCTGATAGGTGCTCCCGTGGCAGGAACCATGACTGCTGTCTGGTGGGAAAGCCAGATCGATCCAAGTATTGTATTCGGTATTCCGCAGGTAGGTTGTGTGGATATGCAGGGTAACTATCTGGAGAACCGGACTTTACAGCCGGACATCTTGGTTTATAATGAGCCGGAAGCTGTTTTGAAGGGAGAAGATGCACAGCTGAAAGCGGCGGTGGACCACTTGCTGAAGAGGTTGCCGCAAAAGAAATAGATGGATTGGACTTTATAAACAAGAGGCTGAATTCAAGATTGAATTCAGCCTCTTGTTTATAAAGTCGATGGGGTGTCTTATTTATTTTACAGTTACTTCTGACAGTTTTAACCAACCAGAATTAGTGAAGGTTCCCTTGGCAGAGATATCCAGCCCCTTAACATTGCTTCCATTGCCTTTGGTTGTATCGACTAAAGCTACTGCCCAGGTATAGGTTCCTTTTTTTACCCCGTGAAGTTTGGGAGTGAACTCATAGGAAGTGGGATAGCCTTTTATCCAGACGGATAAATCAGTATTGTTGTCCAGATAAGAGTAGACTACTTGATTGTCTTGGTTCAATAATGCGAAAGCTACTTTATACTTTTGGTTCCATTGTGGTATATTGGTTGGGCAATATCCCCAGCCTAAGTTGTTCCAGCGATGTACTATCTTTATTCTTGAACCACTCTTCATTTCTTTGGGAACTACAATGGAATCGGGATATAAACGATAACCTCCTTCGGAGATGAAACGCTCAACCAAAGGATAGGCATCACGGAACCAACTCATGGTTTCGTCTCCTACACGGAAATCCATCATGTTGACATGAGCTTCCTGACCGTCTTCAAATTCTCCGATACGCACATCTTTGGCTGTTTTGTAACCGCTCGGGTCATTGTGATAAGGGTGCTTGCTCACAATCCATCCACCTTCCAGTAGAACCGGGCGTTTCATAATCCAAGGTTTCACATAGTTTCGCTCCCACTGGCCGTAATACTCTCTCATTCCGAAAGCATCATGACGTAAGGAAAAGCCTTTCTCGCAAGCGCTGTCCAACAAGCGTTTACTATCGGGATCAAAATTCTCCTCACCTGCCCAGTCTTTGCCTGCACCCATCCAACGATGGTAGTTGATAACTAAAGGTACTTTGGTAAAGTGTTTGACGTAGAGGTCTGTAATCCAATTGAACACAGCTTCCCGGTTCTTGGGGTCAATGTACTTCATAGTGTGTGCCTCACCCCATTTGCCAAGACCGTAGCCGTCTATAAATTCCACCAGGTCAGGGTCATTGTATTTTTGGGCAAATGCTTCTATGAACTTTGCATATTTCTCCTGGAAGATAGGGTCATCAGGATAGGGAGAGCGTTTTCCATTGTCTGTATAGTATTTGGCTCCTGCATCGAATACATAGGCCGGAGTGGCTTCATTTTTTCGGTCGCGGCTGTCGACAACTACACGGAAAGAGAGACGCATACCTCTGTCGAGTGCCCCTTGAATTACTTTTTTCAACTTTTCGTTGGTATCCCAGCCGTAGACTCCTTCGGCGGGATTGAAGGTACTCCAATGCGTACGGATATAGAGTGCGCGTGCATAATCGGAGATTTTCACGGTTGTTCCTTTTTCCGGTACATAGATATGGTCGTATTTCTTCCAGAAGTCATCGCTGACATTCTCATTTGCATAAACAACCCAACCACTTAAAGGGTTTCCCTGCATGGTTTTTCTGTCTGGCCAGATTTTTATATAATCAGCTTCCGTATCTACAGCCATCTTGTATATCTGGCATCCTGCTGCAAGAAACGCACCGACACCGTAAACTTCTGTCATGTCACGCGTCACTTTACGGGGGTCGGCACCGATAGGCTGTACCCAGCCAAGTTTACCGCTTGCATCTACAGCATCGGTCAGTGCCTTCCAGCCTTTTATAATGACTGGCATGAAATCGTCTTCATTCAAGAGTCCCGCATTTACGCCATAGGCCAACGCATATACAAAGAAACCGGTGGAACTGGTTTCGGGAGAAGGATAAGAAGCCGGATCCAGAAGGCTGGCATGCCAATAACCGTCTTCGTTCTGCAATCCGGCGATACGTGTGCATAACCGGATAAACAGTTCTTCGTAATAAGCGCGTTCCATCAAGCCTTTGGGCAACTCCTGCAATACTTCTGCCAGACCGGCCAGTACCCAGGCATTTCCACGTCCCCAGAACACCTTTTTGCCATTGGCTTCTTTTTTACCGAAATAATGCCAATCGCGGTAGAAAAGGTTCTCTTCCTTATCGAATAGGTATTCGTAGGTAGCCCGGTATTCATTGTCCATGAATTGGAGGTATTTCCGGTTGTTGGTTTCACGGTATAGCTTGGCATAAACCGGGGGGGCCATAAACAAGGCATCACACCAGGTCCAGCGTTCTAGGGTTTTGTTGTCACCATACTCCAGTTTGAATGTACCGTTGGATGGATGGTTGACAATCCATTCCGTACGTGCCAGGGTAGGAGCCAGTATTTCCTCTTTTTTATATTTACGGTATAAGTCAATGAATGATTGGGAAACGGTTATATCGTCTGCATGGTACAACCGCTGATGGGGTTGCCAGCAGTTTCGTCTTCCTATTTTATAGAGCCATTGATAGTAGGTGCTGTCATTGTACTCCTCTTCTGCCAGTTTAGCCCAATCTACCATACCTACATAAAGTGCTCCATTGGTCCAATCCAGGTCGTGGTGTTCGTGGGCAGTGTTAGGATTGGAAATTTGCCAGTCTGCCACTTGCTTCATTTTCTCTTTTACTTCCTTTTTGCTGAATGGCACTTGTGCCATGATTGCCATACTGATAAACAGAAAGGCTGCTGCTGTTAATTGTCTGTGTATCTTCATGATTGTTTATTGATAAAATTAAGGGAATTGCCTTTGTTCTCAATGGACGCGGACAATTCCCTTTATGAGAATCTTGAAAACTATCTTTTTACCTTTATTCGTGTTTTATTTTGTCTTTGTGCTGTTAATATCCTTCGTTTTGCGGGAATTCTGCACCCGTATTTGAATCGATTATGCTCTGAGGAATCGGCCATAATGTGTGGTAATCACGCATAACGGGCCCCGATTCTGTATTGTATTTGCGGGTACGCTCCAATAATTTGCCGGTACGGCATAAGGTAAAGCGGCGTGATTCTTCACCTACCAACTCGCGGATACGTTCGTCCAGCAAGAAGTCCATGGTCATTTCACTGTCCGTAATTTCAGGAGCATGCGCGCGACGGCGTACAACATTGATTGCTTCGCGGGCACCTGAAATATCGTTCAACCCCAACCTTGCTTCGCAGAGTAAGAGATAAGTCTCGGACAAACGGAACTTCATGCGGTCACGGTAGGAACCGGTCAAAGAAAGGTTTTCGGAACGGCCATAGAAGAATTTTGTCAGAGCCGGATAAAGACGGAAGGTGGTAAACCATGTTTCGTCTGTAATCGTGGCTTTTTTACCATAAAGGTCGGGCATGTTCTCGTTGTTGTAATACCAGTTACGTTTGATGTTGTATTCGGAATTACGAATGTCTTCTTCATCAAAGAAACCGGTATCTTCTCCAATCCACCATTTCATTGGTACCAATTGCGACAAGCCGCGGCCACCCAGTGAGTCTGCCAAAACAAAACCGGTAATCTCGAAGTATTTGGGTTCCCAGGCACGGCGTGTCCAGTCATCGGAATTTGTACCGCCACCAGTAGTGTTATATTCAAACTGCATGACCCAAATGCTTTCCATATTGCCGGATGTGCGATTTTGGTTGTTTTCAACGAATAGGTCGGAGAACACATCGCCGTTTGCTTTTGCCTTTTCACCGAAGCGGTCTTCCATCAAGTGGAAATATCCGCTGTTGATGACATTCTCTGCAGCAGTTTCAGCCTTTGCATAATCACCCTGCATCAAGTAAACCTCACTTAGTAAGTGTTCTGCCGCCCATTTGGTCAGCTTGCCGACTTTTACGGCATCAGGGTCAGTAGGCAGGTTCTCGACAGCAAACTGAAGGTCTTCTACCATGTGGGCAATAACCTCTTCCTTCGGTGTACGGGTAAAATCGATTCTGAACTGATCTTGAATCTTGTCTACATAAGGAACGTCTCCATACAGATAAACCAATGTACGGTATGCATAGGCGCGGAAAAAACGTGATTCTGCCTGATAGAGCGCCTTGTCTGTGCTATTATCCCAGTTCGTGTTTATTTCCGAGTATTTCAACATCTCATTGGCTCCTGCAATCAGACTATAAGCCCAGTTCCAGTAGGAGCCTACAATACCGGTATTTGGAGTTAATGTCAAGAAACCGAACGGTTGGATAGAACCGTCTTTGGTACCCATAGTAGCAAGGTCAGTGGCAATCTGTAATGCTTCGTAAGGGCAAGCGGCATTGTGCATGAAGGCACCGTTTTCACCCCAAGTGTTGTATTCAGAGCGTGCTTCGGCATAAAGTCCGGTAGAACCTACTTCGAAACCATAGGAACTTGTATATGTGTTGTCCGGAGCCAGTTCACTTTTCAGTTTCTCATCCAGAAAGTCAGAGCAACCGGTAGCAGACAGAGCTACTAACAGAGCTAGAGTTGCTTTTGATATATAATTTTTCATTGTATATATATTTAAGTAAGTTTAGAATGATAAGTTCAGTCCAAGTACGTAGGAACGTGCAGTCGGGTAAGAGGCAAACCAACTGTTGTCATAGTTCAATACGCTGCGTATGTCACAGAATGTATAAGGATTCTCCACACTGATATTGACTCCCAAACCGCTCAGTCCCAATTTCTTTACAAAATTCTTTTCAAAATTGTATCCTAAAGTGATATTCTTTATTTGGATGTATGTAAAGTCTTTGTAATAGCTGTGTCCGTCGAAGTTGTTATATGCTGGAGAAGCATATTTGGAATTGGTGTGTTCCGGTGTCCAGTAATCGGCATTATGCAGATAGTTGTATAAGTTGTAACTCCAACTTCCGATATTGGCTTCGTTCAACTCACGTGTAACTTTGAAGGTTCCATTCAGTAAGAATGACAAGTAAAAGTTCTTGTAAGTCAATGTATTGCTCATAGACATGAGGAAGCTTGGATTCTTTGAACCGATGATAACTTTGTCATTGGAGTCAATATAACCGTTTCCGTCTGCATCTTTCACTTTGGCAGAACCTGGTTTGGCACCTTTTTGGATCTCTTTTTCTGTACCGTCTGCTGCGGTATAGGTGAATTTGTCACCTTCCTGCCAGATGCCGTCGACGTCATAGTCGTAGTAAACTCGCAAGGGTTTGCCGATGAACCATTTATTGGTGATATCATCTTTTTTGTCACCACGTAGGTCTACAATCTTGTCACGGTTCAGTGAAAAGATGATTCCGGTGCTCCATTCGAAGTCCTTATTACGTATGTTGACGGTGTTCAAGGTAAATTCAACACCTTTATTGCGTGTTTTACCCACATTATCCCAAATGGTTTTATAGCCGTTCATGATAGGAACAGTACGTTTCATCAGCAAGTCTTTTGTGTTGGCGACATACATTTCAATGTTACCGTTGATACGGCCGTTGAAGAATGAATAGTCGATACCGACGTTGAATGTTTGGGTTGTTTCCCACTTTAGATTCGGATTTCCGACACCGTCGTTGGCCAGATAAGCACCGTTGACACCTGCTCCACCGTCACCCCAGATATAGTTTGTGAGGTGCAGACGGTCCAATGTCTGATAGGGGTTGATGGCTTGGTTACCGTTAGAACCATAAGATACGCGGAGCTTCAATTGGTCCAGCCAGTTTTGTGCATTTTCCATAAAACTTTCGGAAGCAATGTTCCATGCAGCAGCCACTGACGGGAAGAATGCATACTTGTTGTTTGCACCGAAGGCAGAATAACCGTCGGAACGTCCGGTCAGGGTCAACATATATTTTCCTGCATATGAATAATTCAAGCGAAGCATATAAGACAGCATCGAGGTTTCTGATAAACCAGAACTTACGGTTTTATTCTTTTCACCTGCATTGATGTTATGATAACTGGAATCATCGTTTACAAAACTTTCGGCGCTTGACTTGGAAGTCTTTTTCTGAGTTTGTTGTACACTGAACAAACCTGTAGCGTCGAAACGGTGCTTGCCAAATTCACGATTATATTTGAGCAGATTTTCCCAAGTGTAATCCCAGTAGTGTTCATTGTTGATGCTGGCTTTTCCGCTGGCTGTTCTACCGTCTTTGGTGTCACGGCCATAGTATGTGCCGGTAAAGTCGCTACGATAGTTGTAACCAAAGGTTGTACGGGCTGAAAGACCTTTTACCGGCAACAGAATGTCAGCATAGGTGTTGATGAAGAAGTTACGTCTTGTTTGATCTTGGTCGGCATTGACATTGGCCATCGGGTTAATAATCAGGGATTGGTCCATAGGTTCTTCATAATACTTGCCGTTTTCATCTTTGTAGATACCATAAGGACTTTGCTTTACAGCATGTTCAATATTCGGGGTTATACCACCGCCATCTCTTTGAATAAATTGGGTCTGTATACCGATAGTCAGCCATTTATTTAATACTTGTGTGACACTCAAATTGATATTGTAACGTTTCATGGCGGAGTTGTAGACTACACCTTCTTGATCCAGATAGGAAACTGCCCCCATATAAGTGGTGCTTTCAGTACCTCCGGAAATGCCTACTTGATGTTCCATGGTAAATGCATTGCGGAAAATATAGTCCTGCCAGTCGTTTGTAACGCCTTTCTTGTAATTTATAAGTTCGCTGGCACTCAGAATATTCTCAGGAGCCAATTGGTCTCCGCTCCATCCATCTTTCAGGCGTGCAATGTCTTGTTTAAATGTGATGTATTCGTCTGGAGTCATCACATCAATAGTCTGTTGGGGTTGCGACATTCTGAACTGCCCTTTGTATGTAACTTGGGGTGCACCTTTCTTGCCTTTCTTTGATTGAATCAAGATAACACCATTGGAACCGCGTGAGCCGTAGATAGCTGCTGCGGAAGCATCTTTCAAGACACTAAGGCTTTCGATGATGTTTGGGTCAATATCACTCAAAGAACCATTGTAAGGAATACCGTCCAATACAATAAGCGGTGCATTGTCAGCACTTAATGAGTTTTCACCACGTACACGGAGGGTTTGGTCTGCCCCCGGTTTCGCATCACCAGTAGTTACGCTTAAGCCCGGAATTTGTCCTGCGAGACGGTCCATCAAGTTACTGCTATTTATCATGTTCAGTTTCTTCTGGTCTACTGATACCAGACCTCCAGTCAGGTCGGACTTACGCTGTGTACCATAGCCGATTACCACGACTTCTGCCAGTGTTTTACTGTCTTCCACTAACTTTACGGTACTGTTTCTACCAGCTTTTACAGTCTGTGTCACATAACCGATATAGGAGATTTTGAGATTACTCCCTGCCGGTGCGTTGATTGTGTATTTTCCGTCAAGATCTGTAATGACACCAGTACTGGTTCCTTCCACCATGACATTTGCTCCGATAATCGGTTCACCACTTTCGTCAATTACTGTACCAGAGATGTTCTGTGGTTGTCCGGATATTGCCTTGTTATTCTTTCCGGTATATAAAATAATGTGTGTTGCGTCGATTTCAAATTTAACATTGGTCCCTTTCAATAAGGCTGCTATTGTCTTATTAATAGTTTCATTCTTAACATTCAAGCTGACTTTCTGTTTGATGTCTATTTGCTGCGATTCATAGAAGAAAGTGTATCCACTTTGCTTTTCCACTTTTGGCATAGCCTCTGATAATGGGATATTTGTGAACTTCAGTGTGATCAGTTTCTCTTTCTTTTGTGCAGAAACCGGGGCACATAGAAATACCAGTATAAGAATGATGAGTTGTTTTCTTATATCCATAATTGTCTTAAATTTAAAGATTAATGTAGGTGTTTACTTTTCGTTAATTATTAAATAATGTGCATTTCTCATTTGTTTGGCATAAGTTTTTAATTTTGTTACTGTTTCATTTTACTTTTTGTTTTGTGTCTGCAAACGAAATTGTCAACTCATTCTCTTCGTTAAAGGTATATTTCATAGGTTGGATGCGTGCCATGATGCGGAGTATTTCGTCCAGCGGTTCGCTACGCAACGTAAACGTATAGAAATATTTATTGGATAATGTAGGATCCACGTCTATCTTTATCCGATACCATTTAGAAAGCAGTTTGCAAATGTCTCCCAATGAACGGTTTCTGAATACGAGTTGTGTATTTGCCCACGAAGAGGCAAAATGTACATCATCTTTTTCTACCTTAAGTGTAAGGGTTTTCCGATTAAAAGTAGCTGTTTCGCCCGGTTTGAGGAAACGGTTCTCTGTCTCGGTTTCCAAAGAGACGGACCCTTCTACCAAACTCACCAATGTATTTTCCGAACCGGGGAATGCATCGACATTGAATTTGGTTCCGTGAACTACGATACGCATACCTTCTGTCTGCACAATAAAAGGTTTGTCAGCATCGTGTGCTACATCGAAGTAAGCTTCACCAGTTACATTTACGATACGCTCATCCTTATTCATTTGTGATCCGTATTGCAAAGAGGTCTCTGTATGCATCCATACTTCGCTTCCGTCAGGAAGGAGAACCTTAGACTTACCCGACAAATTAGAGTATAACTGCGGCATGGCTTCAGGCTGTCCGTTAAGGAATCCTATGTAGAATGAGCAACCGATGGCAACAGCTATACATGCAGCTACTGCGTAGCGGTATATCCGTTTCAGTTCGAAGCGTTTCTTTGCAGGTTTTTCAGTCTGCTTAGGCTCGCTGGCGTGCATACGGTTGACAAGTTCATTCCAATAATATTCGGTATTGGGCGTGTAGTTTTCTACATTTGCCTGAATTTTTTCCCATAACAGTTGCAATTCCTTGAATAACGCTTCGTTGTTACTGCTGCGTAACCAAGTCTCCAATTGCCGCTCTTCGTCTGCGGAAATTTCCTGTTTCAACTTAGGAATGATTAAATTCCAAGGAACACTTTTTTTCATGATCATGATGTTTTTATAGGCCTTCACTTATATGACACATCACTTGGGTTTAACCCTTATTCCAATTCCAATTATTTTTTTAATAAATTTCGAGGAACAAATAATATTAGTATCTTTGCCGCTCAAGAAGCCCTTATCTAATATAACTTCGATATGCCTGCAGAAGATGATATCCTATTGTTACAGTTAATCAAACAAGATGACGAGAAGGCTTTCAAGCACCTTTTCGATACTTATTTTGTTTCACTCTGCCGCTTCATGTCCCTTTATCTGAGAGACAAGCAGGAGATAGAAGAACTGGCCCTTTCCATCTTTATGAATTTGTGGGAGGGTAGGGCCGACTTGACTCTTAAAATCTCATTCAAGGCTTATCTTTTCCAGTCTGCACGCAATCGTTGCCTGAATGCTTTACGCGATGAAAAGGATACGGTTCCCATCGAGGGAGGAGAAGAATATGGATATGCTCTTGCGGCTGATACTTCGGTGGAGATGGAAGAACTGAACCGATTGATTGAAGAAGCTGTTTGTTCCCTTCCGGACAAATGTGGGCAGGTTTATCGCAAAAGTAGGGAGGAAGGGAAGACTAATCAAGAAATTGCCGGGGAAATGGGGATTTCTGTCAAGACGGTGGAGGCCCAAATAACCAAAGCCTTGAAGCATATCAAGAAATTTTTAGGAGAACAGTATACTTATTTGTTCTAAAATAGAAATTGCAGGCCATCTGTCTTTTAGAAGGATGAAAGGAGGATGGCCTGCAATATAAAAAGAAGATTAATCTATAACCGTGAATTTTACTTTCTGGTCTTTCACTATTACATAATATTCTCCATTTTCAAGGAAATGTTCACCATTGGCATTTACAAAAGCAAGATCACGCATCGGGTCTATTTCAAAGCGGAATATATGTGTTTCACCTGCTTTAATTAGTTGCTTTTCGAAGTGCTTCAATTCTTTGCATGGACGGGTAATCGTGCTAAATGGGTCTGAGATAAACCAATGCACCACTTCTGCACCGTCACGTTTGCCTACATTGGTGACTGGGATTTCCATTACCAACTTTTCACCGCGTCTGATGGTTTCTTTGGGCAAGTTGATATTACCATAATTAAAGGTGGTATAACTCAAGCCGTATCCGAATTCATACAGTGGGGAAGAGGAGATGTCTTGATATTTGCCACTTTGTGGACGGGCTGTTTTGCGCTGATTGTAATAGATTGGAATCTGTCCGGTGGAACGTGGAAAAGTAATGGAAAGCTTGCCCGAAGGATTTACCCGGCCGGACAAGACACCTGCCAATGGTTTACCGCCAGGTACTCCCGGTTGCCACATTTCAACGATGGCGTCACAGAGAGGTTCCACTTTAGAGAGTCCCAAAGGACGTCCGTTAGCCAGTACCAGAACAATCGGTTTGCCTGCTTTCTTCATTTCAGCAATGAATTCCTCTTGAATGGCAGGCAGTTCTATGATGGAACGCGATGCGTTTTCGCCACTCCACTTTTTCTTTTCACCCATACAGAGTAGAATGACATCTGCTTTCCGGGCTACAGCCAGTGCCTCACTGAATTTGGAAGTGTCGTTACCGTCGAAACCACAACCCTCGGTATAAATCAGTTCAGCCTTGCCTGCAAATTCTGCATCCAGCGCCTTTTTGATGGGGAGGACATCTTCTGCATGTCCATGTCCATACCATGACCCCAGGAGCTCGGCACAGTTTTCTACCAGAGGCCCCATGACGGCGATAGTTGGCTTGTTCCCGTTTGCCAGAGGGAGTACCTTGTTTTCATTCTTCAGTAGAACAATGCTCTCTTCTGCCAGTTTCTCTGCAATAGTCAGGCTTTGTGGAAGGAGGAAGCGCTCTTTTTCTGTAGATGTCGGGGTGTAGGGATTGTCAAAAAGTCCAAGGCGGAATTTGATACGGAGCACGCGTTTTACTGCATCGTCCACCAGTTGCATGCTTATTTTACCTTCTTCCACCAGCTTTGCCATATGCTTGTCATAGCAATGCCCCATCATGTCCATTTCCAGGCCGGCGTTGAAAGCCAGACGGGCAGCTTCTTTGCGGTCGGCAGCATGGCCCTGGTCAATAAGTTGCGGTACTGCAGACCAGTCTGAAACAACAAAGCCGTCGTGTTTCCAACGGTTCTTCAGAATTTCTGTCATCGTGTAATGGTTGGCGCTTCCGGGAGTGCCGCTGATGTCATTGAATGAACTCATTAAAGTAGCGGCACCGGCTTTTACGCCAGCTTCATAGGGAGGAATATAGGTGTCCCACAGAGTCTGATTGGAGATTTCCGTATAAACATAGTCACGTCCTGCTTCAGAAGCGCCGTATCCGATATAATGTTTAAGGCAGGCGGCTACTCGCTTGCTGTCGGACATGTCTTCACCTTGGTATCCTTTGATGGATGCGACACCGAATACAGCATTGGTATAAGGGTCTTCGCCATAGCCCTCTGCAACACGTCCCCAGCGTCCGTCTCTTGCCACGTCAATCATAGGGGAAAAAGTCCAGTCTACCCCGGACATGCGTGCTTCCTGGGCGGCAACGGCACATGCTTGTTCTACCAATTGGGGATTCCAAGAACATGCTTGTCCCAAAGAGATGGGATAAATGGTACGGAACCCGTGGATGACGTCGTATCCGAAAAGGATGGGGATACCCAGACGTGATTCTTCCATTGCTTTTCTCTGAGCCTCGTTACGCAGATTGGCATCTTCATCAAAATAAATGAGGGAGCCTAATGTGGCAGGAATTTTTTTTACTTCCTCACCACGATTGTTCTCGTTGTTATTCCGCCCCAAAGTGTACTGGTTGAGTTGTTGTACCTTTTCTTCCAGTGTCATTCTGCTGACCAGGTCATTTACACGCTCCTCAATGGGAGCTTTGGCATCTTTGTAGATGGGTTGCTTTTTGTTTGCAGCCATTGCTCCGGCCAGGCAACCACTTAAAAGGAGGCAACTGATAAATGTTAGTTTCTTCATGATATATATAATTATGCTATTCTCATTAAATAAGACACGTTTTTCGGAATCTGCTCCTACACAAAGGTCGTTTTTTTAAGGAATATAAACAAGTACATGCAAGGGCTTATTTGAAAATAGGCTTATCGGTTAGTGTCATGGAAGCTTGTTCGTTATTTTTTAGTTCAAATACCACTATTTCATTATTACCTGCTATCAGAGCACCAGCAGGTATCTCCAGGGTCTTTTCTGCATTTTCTTCCCAGTAGGCACCCAAGTATTGCCCGTTTATCCAGACTTCTCCCATTCCCCAGCCAGACACGTCAAGAAAGGTCTCTTGTGCCGGATTGCTTACTGTGACACCACCTTTACGGAAGCAAGGGATGGAGGAGGTACCTTCTTTGAAAGTTATTCCGGCCACATCGCATTCCTTAATTTCCAATGGGGTCATCTTCCAGCCTTCTAAATCTGTCTTTCCCAATGTTATGCTGCCGTAGATACCTTTTGAATTGTCCAGAATTTCAGGACCATAGGTAATACGTCCGATATTTTCAGTATAGATACTAAGTTTGTGTATACCTATCGGTAGATTGGTTTTCAAGCTTTTACTGCTATCTTTTAAATATCCTTGCAGTTTGCCGTCTGCATAGACCACAGCATAATCCCGTACGTTTTCAATAGTTAGTGTGGGATTCTCCTCTTCCACATCAACGGTTGTCTCATAGAGGGCATAGCCAAAATCCATATCCAGTTCATTCATGGGCAGTAAGGCATCATCTTCTACAGTTTCTCCATAAACTTGTTCCAATGGAGCTGTTTGTGACATTTTTATCTCTTGTGCTGCTGCCGGTCCGACCGGCAGCAACAAAAGAGCCCAAAGCAAGAATAATTTCATCATATTTCCTTTATTTATTTCTTTAAGAATGATTCAATGTAGGACTCGTCAACGGTAATTTGTGGAGCGAATTTGTCACTCTTTACGTAGCGGTCAATGCTTTCCAGCAATTGCTGGGTAGCAGGACGTTCGTTGATGTTTTTCTGGGTATCTACGGCTAGTACCAGTAGACTGCCTTTCTTCACTTTTGCTTCGAAACCAATACCGAGCTTTTCATTATTGTCGTAATGGTCTATAACTTGTATGAAAGGCCGCAGTGCTGCCGGAGCATCTTTCATCTCAATAACCTTGGCATTTTCCAGAATGTCCCACCACTGCCAGTCAGTATGGTAGGAAGTTATGAAATGCTCGAATATAGGCTGGTCGTCATGAATCAGACAGCCAATGGTCATAGGAGGCCATTTGAACATTATCGGATTCCAAAAGTGATTGTGGAACACGGATTTACGACCTTTTACTTTGGAAGGTTTGGGGCAGAGTACCACTTTCTTGCCATCGGCAAGGTGTTGTTTTGCTTTTTCATCGAATACTGTGGTGTAGAGCACTTCACTAGTGGACTGCATTAAGTTGCTATGACGGGGATATACCCAGATATCCCAGCTGTTTTTTACGTGTGCAACAGAAAGATGGACCGTCAGCTTCTGTGGTTCAGTGATATTGTTCAATGCATAACTGAAACTGCCAAGTGGAAATACCCCGTTCTTTCCGACAGTTTGTGTTTTCAGTTTTCCGCTCTTAAGGGTTTTACCGTTGCTGTCGGTGATACTCCAATTGATTTTTGCGTTTTTCAATAGGGTAGGTCCATAATTGTATATTTCCGCTTTTCCTTCAAATACTTCATCATTGTAAAGTGCGCGTTTGTCGAAACGGAGCAACACAACAGTCGGTGCACAGAACTCGCGCCACTTTTCCGGTGTGATGAGCCCTTTGGTATTCCAGAAAGGATCGAGAATGCCTACCGGTGCATATCCTTGTCCGGTAAAATCATTCAGAGACAGTAATTGGAAACCGCCTTTCAGATAAGTGCGCAACTGGGCTTCTATGACATCCTTGTACTCTATGGCGGTCAAGGCTCCAGAAGCACGGAAGAAGTCATGTGCTTGGTCGAGCATGTGGTTTTTGTCCAGCAGTTCACGGAATATCTCGAAATTACGCGCTTGTACGGGGCCGGTGAAGTTCTTTATTTCCTCGAAATTGGGATAGATGCACCGCTGTCCGGATTCATGCGAGATGATGGGCAGGCCTACTCCCAGTTCCTTGTTTTTGTCCCAGTTTGTATAAGGACGTCCTTCGTAGATGGCCATGTGTCCTTTGGTAGTCTGATGGGTAATGTAGAACTGGTCTGATTTGACACGTGTGCGGGCTGTGGAACCGCTGTATAGACGGCGGTTATCCAACTGGCGGGCCGTGGCGGTAAGCTCTTCTATGAAACTGAAATCGCCGGTAATTTCGTTTCCGTTACAGTAGAGAATGAAGGAAGGGTGATTCCCATATTCTTTCAAGATACCCCGCAGCTCGCGACGGAAGAAATTCCAGCGCTTCTCATCGGGTTGGGCATCTTTACCCCACATCGGCATTTCCACCTCCAGATAGACACCCAGCTTGTCTGCCATACGGAACGCAGCGGCAGGAGGACACCAGGAGTGGAAGCGCATATGGTTCATACCATATTCTTTTAGGATACGGAGTACACGTTCCCAAGAGGCATCGTCCACGGGAGCATAGCCGGTCTTGGGGAACACTGCGTTTTCAACGGTACCGCGCAGGTGTATGGGTTCGCCATTAAGGATGATATGGTCCTCACCAGCCTCTACTTCGCGCATACCGAAAGTTGTGCTTTTCTCATGCGCATAGGATTGGCCCTCTACACTGGAAGTCAACTTACAGTCCAACGTATAAAGATTGGGATGGAACTCATTCCACAAATGGATATCCTTACCCAAAAACATTTCTTCCTCGATATAAGTAATGGAATCGGTCACTGTTACTGGTACTTCCTTTTGTAGTCTATAGTCCTTTCCTGTCACGTGGAAGGATATTTTGCCGCTGGCGGTATGTTCTGTACAGTTGCGGACAGTCATTTTGACTTTGATGCTTTTGTTCTTGATGTCCGGATAGACCTGCATGTCATCTACATAGACTGGGTCTACAGCTACCAGCTTAATTTCGCCCAATACTCCGTTCCAGTTTATTTGGGTAAATTCGGAGTGGGCATGGTCCCATTTATGGGTATCGTACTGGTAGCGGTTGTCTATACAGAAAGTTATCAGTTCTTTTTTGCCTGGATGTAGCCATTGGGTCAGTTCGTGGTTGTGGGGAATACTGATGTAGTCTATTTTACTCACTTCTTCTTTGCCTACATATACCGAACTGAGCCAGTGTGTACGTTCAAAATAGAGGAAAATGCGTTTGCCTTTCCATGCCGCAGGAATTTCTATTTCTCGCTGGTACCATGCGGGGCCCATATATTCGTAGACACGGGTCAGCCTATCCAGGTGGCGGTAAGGAGATTTGTAGCCTATTTTATAGTCATCTGTAATTCCCGGCAGAACGATGCTTTCCTGCAGGCGATGGCAGTAACGTACGTCCAGTGAACCTCTCCGGAAGTCCATGACATCTGTCTGGAATGCCCATTCACCAGACAAGTCCATTTCATTCTTTTCTTGGGCATGCCCGCTCCAGACCATAGAGGTCAGGAGGAGGGCAGCCATGTAGTGTTTTATTTTGTGCTTCATTGTTCTGTTTTCTTTTGGTTATAGTAATCACGCATGATGTACCATGCTTTTTTGCGTTGTCCCTGGTCGGAAACCAGTCCTTTACGGTTCCATTCCCCTCCCTGGTGTGGATGGAAACGGAAGGGAGAACGGAAATCAAAAAGAATCCACGGCGATGTTCCGCGCAGGTTGGGGATATGCTTAAACATTTCCAGATTGTCCTTGTAGAGTTGTGCCTGATAATCCTCACTCCAAGAACTCTTGACTTCCGCGTCGCCATGTTTGCCATAGAGCGCTTCGCCTCCGAACTCGGAAATGAAAAGAGGTTTGCCGGGAGCTACATTCCAGACAGCCTGGTCCGGAGCCAGTGGCCAGTCATGATACCATCCCATATATTTGTTGATGGCTACCATGTCCAGGATGTTGATAATGGAGTCATTCATCTCAAAGTTCCGGCTTTCGCGGTTGAAGCGTACCAAATCGAAGGCGGCCGTAATCAGACGGGTTGAGTCGATGTCCAGGCAACATTGTTTCATGTGTTTCAGAAATTCATTGCGCGGGGCGGAAGTGGCTGTTTCATTGGCAATCCCCCAAAAGGCAACGGAACAACGGTTTTTGTCGCGCATCACCATCTCTTTAATCATTCTGCCTGCTTTCTCACGGGTAGCGGTATTCTTGAAGTCAATCCCTTGCCAGATAGGTATCTCTTCCCATAAAAGAAATCCCATTCTTTCTGCTAGGCGGACAGTATATTCATTTTGTGGATAATGTGCCAGACGAATCATGTTGGCACCCAGCTCTTTGGCTTCGGACAACAGCATTGTTGCGTCCGCTTCAGAGAAGGCACGCCCGCGGCGTTGCGGAATTTCCTCGTGGAAGCTGATACTGCGCAGGAAGATGGGCTGGTCGTTCAGATAGATATCTTCGCCTTTTACATAAAGGTTACGGAAACCAATTTGCTCGTTGAGCCGGTCACTTTCCGAAGTGATGGTTACATCATACAGCTTTGGAGCATCCGGTGACCAACGTTGCAGTTTTTTGGTTTTGATAGTGGCCTGGGCAATTCCGTTGGCATCGGTAGTCATGTTCTGTCTGATGCCCAATTCGGGGATGGCGACTTGTACGTTGATGCCAGGCTTTGCTTCGGATAAGGTTACTTTGGCACGAATCAGGTTGGATTGTACCTTGTCCAACTGGATGAAATGGTCTTTGATGTAGCTTTGTGGAACGCTTACCAACATTACATCGCGTGTGATGCCGCCGTAATTCCACCAGTCAAAGGACATGGCAGGGATGGCATCCGTGGTGCGGGTATTGTTGACTTTCACCACCAGGAAGTTGTCCTTTTGCTTTACCTTATCTGTGATTTCCACCTGGAAGGGAGTGAATCCGCCTTCATGACTGGCTATTTTCTCCCCGTTCAGATATATTTTGCTACGGTAACTTACCGCACCGAAATAGAGAAACAAACGTTTGCCGTCAGTCTTTGGGGTATCGAAAGAGCGTCCGTACCATACTGTTCCTTCATAAAATTTCAACTCGGGCATTTGTGAATTGAAATCGGCAGGTACATTCAGGACCAAACCTCCGTCGAAAGAGTATTCATAAAATTGCTTGTTGTCTTGAGGTTTTCTGTTTTTGTACACCTGCATCCTTTCTCCTTGGTCATAAAGGTCTACAATGGCTCCCCACTTCCCATTCAGTAGCTGGTAATCGCGTCCGTAAACATTGGACAATAAGTCTTGTGCTTGTGACTTGCCTCCCAGTACAGACACTGCGAGCAAACAAGTAATCATTAATCTTTTAATTTTCATAAATCGTATGTATCAGTTAACGTTTAAAAAGCCTATGAATTATTCTTTGTATATTTTCAATGCGCATCCGCCTCCTTGTGCCATTTTGACGGTCAGTTTACGGGATGCAGGAATGTCTGTGACGGTCTTTTGGTAGTCGGAAGCCAGGCGGTTGGCATTCACTCCGTCATGAAACATTTCCGCTTTCCATCTGCCTGCACCGAGGAAAGAAAGGTCTAGTGTCAGAGTACGTGCATCCCAATTGGTTAGGGAGCCGACATACCAGACATCTCCTTTCCTGCGCGCCATTGTAATGTATTTTCCAATTTCTCCGTTCATGGCTATTGTTTGTTCCCAAACGGTAGGGATGGTAGCGATGAATTCCGTGCATTCTTCTTCACGGTCGTAATTGGTGGGACTGTCGCACAACATGTTCAATGGTGATTCAAATACTACATATTCAGCTAATTGGCGGCAACGGGTTCCCTGGCTCATTGGGGTATCCATTGAGGAGTGGTAACACCGTTTGTTGGCATTGTGCATGGCGCCTTGTGTATAGTCCACCGGTCCGGCCAGCATACGGATAAATGGCATGGTGACATCGTAGGTTACCTGGTCGGTATGGATGTCACTCCACTTCATCTGTTCCAGCCCGTGAACGGCTTCATAGTTGATGACATTGGGATAAGTGCGGTTCAGCCCGGTAGGTTTGTACGTGCCGTGAAAGTCTACCATCAACTTATATTTAGCGGCAATTTCGGCAGCCCGGTAGTGGAAGTCTACCATTTCCTGGTCATCCCTATCCATAAAGTCAATCTTGAATCCTTTGATGCCCATTTCGGAATAGTGCTTGCATACATGTTCCATGTCGCGGGCAAAGGCATGGTAACCTGCCCAAAGGATGAGTCCTACATTCTTTTGCCTGGCATAGGCCGTGAGCTTTTTTAAATCAATTTCCGGTACAATTTGGAAAAGGTCAGCCTTGAGGTTGACAGCCCAGCCTTCATCCAGAATCACATACTCGATGCCATGCCGGGAGGCGAAGTCGATATAGTGCATGTATGTTTCATTGTTTATTCCAGCTTCGAAATCCACGCCTTTGATTCCCCAATGGTTCCACCATTCCCAGGCCACTTTGCCCGGACGTATCCATGAGATGTCTTTCATGCGTGATGGAGCAGCCAGCTTATAAACCATATCGTTATCTGCCAGCTCCTTGTCATTTCTTGCCACAACAATGATGCGCCAGGGCAGTTTGGCTTTCGGCTGACAGGAAGCAATGTAGTTTTCACGCTCTGTGACTAATATTTGCAGTTGGTTATGCCCGCCTTGTTTTTTTGTTTTGGGGACGGCGGCAAAAGCGGAAGTGAGTGCTGTTCCCCCGTTTCTGTTGATGAGGAACATGCCCGGATAGCTCTCCACGTCGGATTCGGCAATACAAAGTTTACGGCCGTTTTCCTGCTCTATTACTACGGGGGTAAACATCAGTCTTTGGGGGGTCAGTCCGGATAGCTCTATATGTGTATAGGTGTTTTCAAAAGAGTTGGAGAACTGGGCTTCTATCGGTTGTTTATCGCCATCTTTTACATAAGGAACAATCGATTTGTAGTCCTTGTTGAAGTTGAAGGCGGCTTCTTCGTTTGTAACTTTGAACGGTCTGTTTCCGGTCGCTGCGAACCGGTATGCCATTCCTTCATTGTACATTCTGAAAATGAGGTTGAAATGTTCCCGGAAACTTAACGTCATTTCATTATAGACATCCTTTACTTCACTGCGTTTGTAGAAAGGAGAGGGAATCACCTCATTTGCCTGGCGATGACTGACTCTCTTAAGATGGGAGCCGTTACCCCAGACTGTCCCATTATCCAGATGTACTGATAAGGGAGAGGGGGCTACCAATGTATGCCCTTCTTCCGTCAGCTCGTAAGTAATCCGGTCACCTATATATAAGGTAACCTCTAACTTGCCGTCCGGTGAGTTTAGGCGATATTCTTTTTGTCCGAACATGTTCGGGATGATGAAAAGCAATGTTGTGAGTAAGAAAAGTGTTCTCATGTCGTTATTTATTTTAGCGTTTGTTTTTAATTTCATACTTGTAGACAACATAGTCATTGATTGATGGCAGAGAGATTTCCAGCCTTCCTTTCTTTCCGGTTACTGCTGTCATAGCTTTGCCGTGTCCCATCAGTGGGATACATCTTACTGTGACACCTTCTGGCAGCCAGGTTTCGACTTCTGTAGTCCCTTCTGGATGATTTTCACGGTACACAATCAAGTATCCTCTATCTTTCTTTAGAGACTGGAAGCCGGTCCAAGAGCGTCCCGACGGTTCATCTCCTATGGGTAGGATAGTGCCGGAATGCATGTCATGCTGAAATTTCTTGTAGGCTTCTGTATGTTCTCGTAATGTAAATGCTTCCTCGGGTAGATTGGTACCTTCCATCCAGGCAAGCGGCTGTCCTGCTAAAGTCGTAGCAAACAGATATTCAAATGAATAGTTTTCCGGAGCGAAGACTTCTCCTTTATATTTATCCGTATTTCTCCATTTGTTCAGGAACTCTATTTGCAGCTTTTCTGCCGGAACATATTTGGAAAGCATCCAGAGGTTACGCAAAGTCCAGTAAGGATAGTAGTTCTGCCAGTCGGTATAACGGTTTTCCAGAAAGATATTTCCATATTCATTGAACATGTGGTAGCCTCCGCGGCGGCTGGCTGTCGCATCAAGGTTGAAAATCACTTCCTCGTCCGTCTCTTCCAGCACTTTGTTGAATAAGCGGTGCAGGTTTGTTTCGGCTTCTTTACTGGGAATGGTGAGCCCGTCTATCTTGAATACTTTGATGCCGTATTCGCGATAAAGGCTGATGAGTGCTTGCGCATCTTTCTGCCAATCGGCAAAATCATTTTGTATGCTGGGATTGAACCAAAGACCGATTTCAATACCTAATTCCTTGCCACGTTTTACGATGGGATGCAAACCACGTGGATACTTTTGCGGGTCGGGTTTCCAGTAGTCTTTATTGTCCCAAATGTTCTTGAATGAACCGCGGGCTACAGCTGAATTAGGGCTTTTACCTATTTGCCAGCCATCATCAATCTGGAAATGGGTGATTCCCAGACGGGCGGCGCGTTCCAGTTCTTTCAAACAGAAGGATTCGTTTACTTTTGAGTCCTGGCTACGGTCTCCCCAGGTGTTCATCATAATCATCTCGTCGCGGTCGGCCCGGTAAGTACGTATATTCTTCTGATATGAACGAAGCGTTTGTAGTCGGCTCAGTTCACCTTCTCCGTATATTCCCAATACGCATCCGTATGTTTGGGTCCAACGGTCGGGAGTCACGTCTTTCTCGGTAATGCCCAGGCCGGTTACTGTAAACTTTCCGAAATCAGTCAGAAAATCCTTTCCTTGATAGGCTAATTGTACCGAAGAGCAGGGAGCCTCTTTTAAAAAGAAGATGCCACAGTTGTCCTCGCCATTAAAGGCAAACAGCAGATTGCCGCGATATCCCAGTTTGCGATAGGAAATAATCTCTTTCTCGAAAACCAGGTTGTTGTGCCAGTCGGTCACATCGGAAAATTCCACGCTGCGAGCGTGCCAATGTTGTCCTTGGAAATGGAACTGGTCTAGTACAGCGGTTACTTCTTTAGATTTCATGTCTTCGGCGAATTCAATATTCTTCCGGTCGGCTGCACTAACTTCTCTGCCTCCGAAAATACTGTTTACTGTTCCTCTTAAATAGGTGTCGCAGGCTATGGCTGGACAATCATCATAAATACGATATACCCGTTTTATATCTAGCTTCTCCAGGCTGAAAGAAACTTCTACTTTCAGATAAGCGGGAAATATTTTAGTCTCTTTTACGGGAACTACTTTGAGTGAACCGTTTGATGGTTGCGGCAAATTTTTCGTTACTCTGAAATCTGGAGTAAGGCTGTGGTTCTTCCATGATTTTCCATTACTCTTGTCGGTCAGGCGGTAAGTTATGATATTTCCCCCGTTCCACAAAAAGGTACGTTCGACCAAATTGTTTCCGATGGTTAAAGTGTCATTTCTCAGAAGGCCGTAGCAGGTATCTTGTGCGTGTAACGAATATCCTCCGAAAAGGACAAATAATAATGTTAGAATATTTTTCATGATATGCGTGTTTTATTAATACTTAAATTGTAGTATCAACGTGTTTCTTACTTCTTGTTTTTTTCAATGACAAATATACGAGGCTTTTTTAATAATTTTTGTTCATTGAACTTCTGATTATCGGGAATCCCTTCTTTTTTTCCTACTCCCTCTTTCATCAGTGCTTTCAATTCCGGTAGGTGTTTCTGATATACTCCTCTCGGAGTGGTGTTGTACTTTTTACATAAGGAAGCTGCCATCCCGACAACTTCGCCCATCATTCCGGTGGTACGCATTACGCGGACAGTGCCCAGTGCCACATGGGTAACACTGATATTGCGGCCCGCCATAAAAAGATTCTCGATATTTCTGGAATATAGGCAGCGATAGGGCACTGCATAAGGATATATATGGATGTGTTTGGTTGCTGCTTTGAAAGGCGCATCAGGAAAGTGTGATGCATTGAGCGAATCCGGGAAATGCAGGTCGATGCTCCAGGTTGTGACGAAGGAGGCATCTTCGTGATAGACATTTTTGTCTATATCATCTTGCTTTAGAATATAATCGCCCAACAATCGGCGTGACTCGCGTTTTCCGGCAATATAGGCTACCCAGTCCAATGCGCGGTTCTTATATTTCTTGTTGTCCTTTAATTCATTTTTCAGAAAACTCCAATTAGAATAGATGACCATTAAGCCATAATCACGTATACGTTCGAAGTCGTCGATTTGATTGAAGTTCATGCCGGTTTCCCATTTCCATTCACCCATCGTCACTTTTTCGCAATTTTTTTCATTGAATTGCAGACCGTACGAGAAAATAGGGAAACGGGTAGGTTTACCTTTGTCTGCAGAGTACCATTGTACGGATGAACCCATTGTCATTTTGTCCGGTTGAATCGGTGCCAGCTCTTCTCCGTATTCGGTACGGGATTCGCGTCCCATGTTGTAGTCTGCACCGGCCAGATACCCGATGGTGCCGTCTCCGGTACAGTCGGAGAACAATGGTGCTTTCAGTTCCACTTCTTTTCCATTCTCTATATGCTTGATGATGACAGATTCTATTCTGTTGCCATCGGGCTTTACAGATATGGCCCGGTAGTTGGCATAAAGGGTGATATTCTTTTCATTGGCGATAAAAAGCTCCTTCTTTTCATCTTCATAGTTTGCGGCAGGTTTGGCATTTCCTTCTTTAGAATGTCCGAATTCTCTTATCATACGTCCCAGTCCGGAATTGGGGCCTACTCCGATATTGCCCCCTAAGTGAACCCTGACTTCAGAGCTATTATTGCCGCCAAGTACTGGGCGGTCGTTGATTAATGCCACTTTGCATCCCAATCTGGAAGCGGTTGCGGCTGCACACATACCGGCTATACCGCCACCAGTTACAATCACATCATAGGAGTATTGCTCCGGTTCGGCTGGAATATCCAGCATCTTTTTACGGAAATCTGTCAGTTGTGTGGCCTGAGCGGGAGGGAGCTGCCCTTTTTCCGTAGTAAAATAAATGGCATCGCAACGGCCATTAAAACCGGTCAAATCTTTTAATGTCAGACTAGAGCTTCCTGCTTTTACAGAGACTGTTCCGGCAGGTTGCCACATCCATTGTTTGCCCTCGTCCCCTAAAACCACTGGCAACTTTTTATTGTCGACGGCTAAAGTGAATTTTCCCGGTCCTTTACCATCATACCAGGGAGAAGTCCAGTTGTAGGTGCGTACAAATACATAATATGTACCGTCTTCAGGAAAAGAAATGGTAGTGGAGGCATCCTCAACCGGGACTCCCATTCCATGAGCCATCAGATAAGGTGAACCCATGAGGTCCATGAATTGCTGGTCTACTACCCATCCCCCCTTTCTGTCAAAGCTTTCTGCTTCCACCAATAACTTGCTGGGTACTTGTTTCCTATTGCCTGAGGGCTTGTTGGCTTGTTGAAATAGTAGAACCTGCTTGTTGGGTTTTATTTCGAAAGTAATTTTGGTCCCTTTGAACAATTCCTTTAGGGTGGCTTCAAGTGGGGCATTGGATACCAGCAAATCTTTTCGGGTATCAAGATTGGGCAGTTTGTCGGTATAGAATACATTGTAGCCGCTAGTCTTTTCAATTTGAGGTATAATCTGCTTGACAGTCTGCTTGTTTATAGATAAACTGATTTGGGCAAAGCTATTTCCCCAGAAGAACAATACTCCCAGTAATATTGAAAATCGCGTAATTATTTTATTTTGTCTCATGTCTTATCATATCAGGTTAATTATTTTTTACTTTAAGAAAGGCACGACAAAGACTGACCCTAATTAAGCCATTAGAGTGTATTGAAACTATATTTCTCGAATGTCTAAATTTTATTGTCGCTGCCAGAAGTCGTGTGTCTGAGGTAGAAATCTTATAAAATCTATTCCATATACTTTTTGTTTTTAGTTGATACAAAGGGCTATTTTTAGAGGGCAAAGTTACTACAAAAAAGTGAAATGCGGAAAGATATAGTGATAGAATTGAGTTACAAGGGTTTTGGTTGAAGTGGCGATAATCCGTGAAGCCATTACAATCCCTGCCGAAGCCAAATCCTGACGCCGCTACGTTACTTGTTCGTAACCATGCCCGAAAATGCGACAAACGGGTACGAATAGCGAAACAAGGCTCTAAGGAATAGTGAGTTATCCATAACTCATGCGAAAAATCAGGTTACGGAAAAAGATTGCGCCGTTCCTCCCCGTTTTGCGTACCAACACCGGACTCTTCACCAACTAATTTTGAAACCCAAAAATTAAGGACAATGAAGAGTACATTTTCAGTAATCTACTACCTCAAGCGTCAGGTAGTGAAAAAGGACGGGACAGTTCCCGTCATGGGACGCATCACGGTGGACGGCAGCCAGACACAGTTCAGCTGCAAACTGACTGTCGATCCGAAACTGTGGGACACCAAAGGTGGACGTGTCACGGGCAGAAGCACGGCGGCACTCGAAACGAACCGTATGCTTGACAAGATGCGGGTACGCATCAACAGGCATTATCAGGAAATCATGGAGCGTGACAACTTCGTCACGGCGGAGAAGGTGAAGAACGCCTTTCTCGGACTGGAACACCGCTACCACACGCTGATGCAGGTGTTCCGCCAGCACAACGAGGACTACGAGAAGCAGGTGGAGGCAGGCATGAAAGCCAAAGGCACGCTGCTGAAGTACCGCACCGTTTACAAGCACATGCAAGAGTTCCTCGACATCCGCTACCATGTGAAGGACATCGCCCTAAAAGAGCTTACCCCGGCTTTCATCTCCGACTTCGAGATGTTCCTGCGCACGGACAAGCACTGCTGCACCAATACCGT
>ENA-UEQS01000082-UEQS01000082.1-human-gut-metagenome-genome-assembly--contig:-NODE-82-length-71394-cov-17.479353_pt1 | contig 71394 bp, 71 predicted proteins | sample MGYA00242953_ERZ507953 | MGnify/ENA primary metagenome ERZ507953 (study PRJEB26167, sample SAMN06115474) | human gut metagenome | host: Homo sapiens | place: China:Jiangsu | collected 2016-07-06...
CACCGGCTGGCTGAGGGCTGCCGGTTTCAACGATATCCGCACTTGGGGCGACGGAAAGCTGCGCCGTCCCACGGAGAACGAGCAGCGGATCTATTTTTCCTGTATCAGAGAGTGAGGTCATTTTCATGAGCGATCATATTTTACGGGCCATTACATCCGACGGCTTGGTGCAGGCCGCCGCTATCAGCAGCCGGGACCTGACGGAGCGGGCCCGGCAGATCCACAAGACCCTGCCGGTGGCCACCGCCGCCTTGGGCCGGACACTGGCCGGTGCCTCCATGATGGGCAACGCCCTGAAGGGCCACGGTGCCAGCCTGACCCTCCAGATCAAGGGCAGCGGCCCCTTGGGTACCATTCTGGCGGTATCCGACTCCGACGGCAACGTCCGTGGCTACGTCACCAACCCTCAGACGGAGTTGCCCCTGCGCCCCGACGGCAAGCTGGACGTGGGTGGGGCCGTGGGACAGGAGGGCTCCCTGACGGTCATCAAGGACCTGCACATGAAGGAGCCCTATGTGGGTACCGTGAACCTGCTGGGAGGCGAGATTGCTGAGGACATCGCCGCCTACTTCGTGGAGTCCGAGCAGATCCCCACTGCCTGTGCTCTGGGGGTACTCATCGACCGGGACCAGAGCGTCAAGGCCGCCGGTGGCTATCTGATCCAGCTGATGCCCGGTGCCGGGGAGGACACCATCGCCAAGGTGGAGGGCGGTATCATGGCCGCCGGCAACGTCTCCGCCATTCTGGAAAAGGATCCCGACCCGGAGGCCATGCTGCGGACGGTGCTGTCGGACTTCGAGGTGAAGGTGCTGGAGCAGGAGCCTGTGGAGTACCGCTGCGGGTGCAGCCGGGACCGCATCGAGCGGGCGCTGCTGTCACTGGGTCGGGACGAACTCTCCGCCATTCTGGCCGAGCAAGGCTCCTGCGACCTGACGTGCCAATTCTGCGACCGGGTGTACCACTTCTCCGGCCCGGAGCTGGAGGGGCTGATCCAGAGCCTTGAGAAAAAAGATTGAAAAAATCTGATTTTCCTGTTGACATGGCGGCCGGTTTTTAGTATAATTATCCTTGCCGTTGCGATGGTAAGCCCTTCCGGCGGCAAGGACGGGAGCATAGCTCAGCTGGTTAGAGCACCTGCCTTACAAGCAGGGGGTCACTGGTTCGAGTCCAGTTGTTCCCACCATGATACGGCCAAGTAGTTCAGTTGGTTAGAACGCCAGCCTGTCACGCTGGAGGTCGTGGGTTCGAGCCCCATCTTGGTCGCCATATGCCTCTGTAGCTCAGTTGGTAGAGCAGCGGACTGAAAATCCGCGTGTCGTTGGTTCGACTCCGACCGGAGGCACCATGACGCTGAAACATCGGCGTCATCTGCGGGCGTAGCTCATCTGGTAGAGCGCGACCTTGCCAAGGTCGAGGTAGCGAGTTCGAGCCTCGTCGCCCGCTCCAAAAACAGAGAAAACGGCGAACCTCGCCGTTTTCTCTTATCCGGTGACATAGCCAAGTGGTAAGGCAAGGGTCTGCAAAACCCTCATTCCCCAGTTCAAATCTGGGTGTCACCTCCAGAAGTCAGGATTTCAAGCAAAAATGTTTGAAATCCTTTCTTTTTATATAAAATTAGTTGCATTTTCATGTTCTCTAAATCTTGGTTTTTCTCTGAAAATTGCCCGAAATACCCGTTTAGGGGAAAGGGTCTGCTCTTTGGAGGACACGATGAGAATGGTCAAAATGAAGCCAAAGCCCATGGATTTGAAAACCGCGATGCAAAAATTTCTGCTGGTCAAGGAATCACAGCACACAGGCGAAGAAACGATGAAGGACTACCGAAATTGCCTCGCTCGGTTCTTAGCCGACAGCCACAACAGCTTAGACTATCCCCTGCTCGAAAGCGATGTGCTGACATTTTTTGCCGCAATCCCCGACACCTCCCCTGCCCGCTATAATAAACCGTTCCAGACCATCAACGCATTTCTGAATTGGGCGCTTGAGCAAGAACTCATCGGGAAGAATCCTATCAAGGTTCATAAGCTCCATAAGCGGCGGGACGATGGAAACATCAAGCCTCTTCCCGTGGACAAGCTGCAAGCCTTTCTTGCTTCACTGGACAAGTCTACCTATACCGGTCTCAGGGATTATGTGATTTGTATGCAGTGTTCATCAACGAAGGAATCCCGCAGACGGAGCGCCTGGCGAAGCTCAATGCCATTGCCATCAGTCAGATGAAGGTGCTGACGGAGGATCACAGAATGCTGCAGTTCGATGAGGCGAAAGAAACAGAATCATAAAAACAAAAAATCCCGTGCAATAAATCGTCCTTTCCGTGCATTACACGGATGACAGGAGAAAAAAGCCCATGCTCAGTATGCTGATGACAACCGAATATGCGCCGCCAGAGGATCGGCACGAGCTGCAGCAGTTGCTGATCTGCATTGCCGGTGGTGAGCGTGAAGCTCTTGCGGAGCTGTACCGGCGCACGCGGACGGCGGTGTACGGCTTAGCGCTTTCCTACCTCAAAAACGCGCAGGATGCCCAGGATCTCACACAGGATGTCTATGTGCAGGTGTGGAACTGCGCAGCGCAGTACCGTTCCACCGGCTCGCCGATGGGGTGGCTTCTGACCGTATGCCGCAACCTCTGTCTGATGCGCCTGCGGCGCGAAGAACGCCATGCCGCGCTCAGCGAGGAGGAATGGAATGCCATTCCCGCGCAGGAGTGCGGTTTGGATGCCGACGAGCGCGCACTGCTGCAAGGCGCGTTGGCAAGACTCGCTGATGAGGAGCGGCGCATCGTGCTGCTTCACGCGGTCACGGGTATGAAGCACCGGGAGATCGCGGCACTGCTGGAGCTGCCGCTTCCCACCGTCCTGTCGAAATATCACAGAGCATTGAAAAAGATGCGAATTTTTCTGGAAGGAGATGACGCCCGATGACCAACGAAAAAATGGAGCAGCGTCTGGCCGCGGCGGTCGAAAAGACCGCGCCAAACGATGCGAACGGCGTTCTCTCTCGCTGCGAAGAGCGGAAAGGAACGGTAATTCCCATGACAACAAAGAAAACGACGAAGAGAAGATGGACATCACTCATTGCCGCCTGCCTTGCGGTGATGCTGCTCGGCGGAGGGCTGTTCTACCAGCGGGCAAACGCGGTGGCCTCCGTGGTGTCGCTGGACGTGAACCCGAGCATTGAGCTGAAGGTGAATCGAAGCGAAAAGGTGCTTGTCTGCACCCCGCTCAACGAGGACGCGAAGGCCATCCTTGCGGATATGAGTAATGGAGCAGACCTCAAGGGCGCAAAGCTCGACGTGGCGGTGAATGCCATTGTTGGCAGCCTTGTGCGAAACGGCTACCTCAATAGCATTTCCTCCGCCATCATGATCTCGGTGGAGGACAAGGATACCGCTCGCGCGGAAAAACTCCAGCGCGAGCTGACGAGCACCGTGGACGGTGTTTTGCAGACAAGCGAATCGAGGGCGTCCGTCCTGACGCAGACGCTGACGCAGGACGCGGTCCTGGAGCAGCAGGCGCGGGAAAACAGCATTTCGACCGGAAAGGCGGCGCTGGTGAACCGTGTGCTTGCACTCAACGCCACGCTGAAGTTTGACGCGCTGGCAAAGCTCTCGGTCGAAGAGCTCAAGGACCTCGCCGAAGCGGGCGCACCCGCCATGCCTATTGGCAAGGATGCCGCCGCCTACGCTGCGGAGCAGTATGCCGGGACGACGGCGGTGGATTCCGTTGCGGCGGAAGTCGATCCCGAACTCGACGAATCCCCTGCACACTACGAAGTAGAGCTGCAAACGGCATGGGGCGAGTTTGAATATCTGGTGGACGCCTATACTGGCAAGGTGCTCAGCGGGCAGAAAGATTTATTGGCTGCCGTTTCCGCATCGAATGAAACGACGAAGCCCTCTGGTCAAAAGCCCGCGCCGTCCGGAACGGTGCAGGATATCGGCTACACCAAGGCAAAGTCCATCGCCCTGAACCATGCGGGCGTGAGCGAGAGCAAGGCGTATGACATGGACATCGAGCTGGACGACGAGGACGGAACGCTCGTCTACGAGGTCGAGTTCAAGTCCGGCAATATGGAATATGACTACGAGATCGACGCGGCCTCCGGCACGATCCTCAAGCACGAGGCAGAGCTGGACGACTGATACGATTATCAAGGATTGATTTAGAAAAATATCCGAATGGAAGCCGCCTGACAGAAGTTAGGATTTCAAACAGAAATGTTTGGAATCCTTTCTTTTTATATTAAATTAGTCGCATTTTCGTGTTTTTCAAATCCCGGTTTTCTCTGAAAATCGCCCGAAATCTCCGTTTAGGGGAAAGGGTCTGCATTTTTTGCTCTGTTTTCCCTTTGATTTTCCCTTTACAGCAAATCGATCAAGGCCTGTGCTGCTTGGCACAGGCCTTGTTTGTTTTCTTCAGAATACCGCCGTCAGCAGCATGTAGTAGCCGCAGGCGATGAGGACGGTGAGCAGAAACAGCGGCAGGAGCTTTTTGACCGTGGCGAAAAATGTGACGCCGAAATAGGCTGAGATGATCGCCGTGCAGATGTGCGTGGGACTCAGCTGGCTCGAGGCGAAGCTGACGTTCATCAGCAGCGCCAGCAGAAATGCGCCGCCGTCAAGAATCATGGTGTAGGCCAGCGGGATAAAGGCCGCTGCCACGGCGCTTGAGCCCGCGACCAGCGTGCCGAACGCGTACAGAATCACAAGCACCAGAAATGCCGCTGATGCTGCACGCCACGATAACGCCCGTAGACGTCGGCACCATAGCCTCGGGAATGTGGCGGAGGTACGTGGCGACCGCCGCCTTTTCATCGTTTTTGAGGTGGTCGCCCGCCATCGTGTCCACCATGCCGCCGCAGATCGTCACGGTGGCGGGGCCCTGCATCAGGCCGATGAACATGCAGGCAAGCGACGTGTTGCGCCTCGGGTCGCGCATTAGTCCATTCATCGCCCTCTGTGCATCCTCGAACCGATGGCGCAGGTCAAGCTCGTAGACGAGCACGGAGATCACATACATTGCAAGGTTCACCGACCAGACGTCCCAGCCCGTGAGCGTGTGCAGCGCCGTCTGCCCCGCCGTGGCGAGCGGCAGGCGGAACATCACGATCATCAGGAGTGAACCAAAAATCATCGCAAGATAAAGGGGCAGGCGTTTGTTGAGCAGGGCGAGGATCACCACAAAGATGATCAGAACTTTGATAAGTGCCATGGTGCTGACTTCCTCTCTCCATTTCCCGCGCAAAGCAAGAAAAAGGCCGGACGGCCACTTTTAGGGTACCGTCCGGCCAAAATGTTATTGCGTAGTGCCTTAGTGCTTCTCTCAGGCCTTCTGCTCTCTCGGCAGCAGGTGGATAGCGTGCTTCGGGCAATTGGGCGCGCAGATGGTGCAGCCCCAGCACTTGTCCACATCGTAGTGCACCTTGCGGTTTTCATCCTTGTAGAACGCGCCGAAGTTGCAAATCTTCGTGCACTTGCCGCAGTTGACGCACTCGTCCTCGTGCCAGTCGATCTTCCAGTTGGATTCGGGATAGACGAGACGGGAGCCGGCCTTATACCGTCCCTTCTACCGCCCGTACTACGTCGCGTTCTACGGCGAGATGAAGATGGGCAAAAAGGTGCGCTACATCGCCATCGAGGCCGACGGCTACAAGACCGACAGCTCCCTGTAAGAAAGCGAGCCCCACATTTTAAGAGGTACGATCCGATATGAACACTGTTACGCTTGGCGGCACCGCCACCATCAACGACCTCGTCAGTGTCGCGCGCTTTGGCGCAAAGGTCGCGTTTTCCAAAGAATATGAAGAGCGCGTCAACCACTGCCGCGCCCATGTCGACCGCTTCAGCCACGAGGGCAAGGCCATCTATGGTCTGACCACGGGCCTTGGTGACAACTGGAAGAAGTTCATCCCCGAAAAGGACCGCGAGACGATCCAGCGCAACAACATCTACGCCCACACCTGCGCCGTCGGCGAGTCCATCGCCGAGGAGTGCACGCGCGCAATGATGTTCGTCATGCTCTGCCACTTCGGCTCCGGCCATACGGGCATCCGTCTTGAAACGCTCGCGCTGATCCGTGACATGCTCAACGCGGGCATCAGCCCCGTCGTCCCCAGCCACGGCTCTGTCGGCTATCTGACGCTCGAGGGCCACATCGGCATGGTGATGATCGGCGAGGGCAAGGCCACCCATCAGGGCGAAACGCTTGACGGCGCAGAGGCGCTCAAGCGCGCGGGACTCAAGCCCGTCGTGCTTTCTTCCAAAGAAGGCCTTATCCTGCTCTCCGGCACCACGTCCGTCACCGCGTTCGCGTCGCTTGCGATCTATGACGCGCAGACGCTCAGCTTGACGGCAGACATTGCGGGCTCTTTCACGCTCGAGGTGCTCAAGGGTACGCTGATGGCTATGGACGAGCGCCTGATGGCCGTGCGCCCGCACCCCGACCAGATCAACACCGCGGCCAACATCCGCGCCATTTTGAAGGACAGCCCCATGCTTGAGCGCTACCGTGGCCACCGCGTGCAGGACGCGCTGTCCATCCGCTGCATGCCGCAGCTCCACGGCCCGGTCAAAAAGGCCATCAAGGACGCGCAGGCGACGCTCGCTATCGAGCTCAACTCGTCCGTCGACAACCCGCTCATCTTCGATGAAGAGGACGGCGGCGCGGTCGCGCTGATGGGCTACAACGCCGCCAAGAAGGCCTATGACTCGATGCACCTCGCCAAGTATATCCTCGCCGCCGAGCTCATCTGCGACGGTCAGGCGCTCGACTGCTATGAGGATAAGCGCTGCGCCAAGGGCCTATCTACGACCTGCTCCGCAGCAAGGTGCCCGAGATGGACAACGACATGCCCCTCACGCCATATCTCGAGGCCGTCGCCCAGCAGATCATCGACCGCGCGTATATCCGAACCGTGGAAGCAAGCGTCGGCGCGCTGAAGTTCTAAAGGAGAATGCCATGATCGAGCACGAACACGTCCATGAGCACAGCCACGGGCACCCCCATGTGCACGGGCATGTCCATGACCCCGAGCAGACGAAAAAGATCAGCAACCGCCTTGCGCGCGCCATCGGGCACCTCGAATCCATCAAAAAGATGGTGGAGGACGACCGTGACTGCTCCGAGGTGCTGATCCAGCTCGCCGCGGTGGAGTCCGCCATCCGCTCGACCAGCCGCCAGATTTTGCGCAACCACATGGAGACCTGCGTCACCGCCGCCATCCAGCAAAATGACGAGGAGACGCTCTCCGAGCTTTACCGCGCGATCGACGAGCTTCTAAAATGACAAGTGAAAAAACGTCCGGCTGAATATCAGCCGGACTTTTTTTATTGGAATGTTCTTCCTTTTGCATAGCGGGCAAAAATGCGCGCAAACTAAGCGCGGCAAACGCCAAAACAATTTTTTGGGAGGACAAATCCATGACCGATCATACCAATAACGGCTGCTCCTGCACGCCCAACACCTCTATTCGCTGCGCCGTGACCAACTGCGCCAACCACTGTAAGGATGCCCAGTACTGCGGTCTGAACGCCATCCAGGTCGGTACGCACGAGGCCAACCCCACCATGGACCAGTGCACCGACTGCCAGAGCTTCAAGAAGCAGTAATTTTTGCAGCCGCCCCTCAGGCGGCCGCTACATAGCATCAAAAAGGCGGTGACAGCATGACGGAAAAGGGCAAATACCGCGTCTGCGGCGCACTCGCAGGCACGGTGAACGGCTTATTCGGCGGGGGCGGCGGCATCCCGCTCGCGTTTTTGCTGCGCTCGTGGGCAAAGCTCTCCGACAAGACGGCGCTTGCGACCTGTGTGGCTGTCATCTTCCCGTTCTGCCTTGTGTCGGTACTCGTGTACGCGTTCCGCGGCGCGCTGCCGCTCGGAGAGGCGCTCCCCTACCTTGTCGGCGGGCTTGCAGGCGGATGGATCGGCGGCAGGCTCTTCAAGGACGTGCCGAACACATGGCTCAAGCGCATTTTCGCGCTGTTTCTGCTCTATGGCGCGGTGAGGTACCTTCTGTGACGGACTGGCTCTTTCCCGCGCTCTGCGGGCTTTTGACGGGAATCCTCTCGTCCTGGGGCGTCGGCGGCGGGACACTGCTTCTTTTATGCATGACGCTCTTTTTCGGCGTGGAGCAGCGCACAGCGCAGGCCATCAACCTGCTCTATTTTCTGCCAACCGCGGGCATCTCGCTCTTCGCGCATCGCAAAAACGGATATCTCGACAAAGCCGTCCTGTGCGCGGCCATCCCGACCGGCACGCTCTGTGCGCTCGCCGCCGCGTTTTTGACGACAATGGTCGACAGCAGCGTCTTCCGCAAGCCGTTCGGGCTGTTCCTGCTCTACGCGGGGCTGTCGATCCTCTTTGAAAAGAAGAAAAACAGCAAAAAAGAAACGCCGTGACTTTCGTCATGGCGTTTTCGATTCTATTCAGATGCGCAGCGCCGTTTCCAGCGCGATATAGAGCTTGCCGAGGTCGTGGTTCGCGCCGCGAAGATTGGCGACATCGTAGCCGCTCTCCTCCAGCACGTCCCCCGCCTCGAGGAAGTTATAGAGCGATAAGCCGTAAAAACTGCACACCGCCTGCACACCGGCGAGCTCCATCTCCACGGCGAGACAGCCCTCGCTTCTTCGCTGCGCGACGAGGCCCGCGGTCTCGCGGATCATGGCGTCCGTCGTCCAAACCCGCCCCGTCACGTGCGGGACGCCCAGCTCGGTAAAGATGGCCGAGAGCTTCCGCGCGTTCTCGACCGTGATGTAGTCGGACGGCGCAGCGAAATAGTACGAGCAGCCCTCGCCGCGGTAACTCTCCGTCGGGACGATGAATTTGCCCCTCGTCGCCTCCCGATTCAAGCTCCCGCAGGAACCGAACATCACGAACTTCGACGCACCGACGATCCAGCTCGCCTCATAGCACTCCGATGCGGCAATCGCCGAGCCGATGCCAGAGAGGTAAAACGCGATGTCCTTTCCCTTGTAATTCATGCGGTAAATGGGGATATTCCCGTTGCACGCACCGATCAGGCCGATCTTTTCACTGGGAAAGGTGTCCAGCAGATGCTGATAGATCTTCTGCGAAAACAGGATCAGGCACGTTTCGACAAGGTGCTTTTGTTCGCCATAAAAGTCCCGCAGGCTGATGACGGGTTCAGTCTTATCGTCAAAGCAGTCGGTGATCATCTTTTCAGCGCTGGTCCGTCAGTTTTTCGAGCGCGTCTTTTGCGGCCATCTGCTCGGCTTCCTTCTTGCTGCGGCCCGCGCCCTTGCCCACAGCGCCGCCGTTGAGCAGCACTTCAAAATAGAACGTCTTGTCATGGTCGGGACCGCTCTCACCAAACAGGCGGTAGGAAAGCGTCTGGTTCGGCGTGCGCTGCACGAATTCCTGTAAAATGGTCTTATAGTCGCGGCGCTTTTCCTCGGCGACCTCCTCGCGCTCGGTATCGAGCAACACTCGGTGGATGAGCGCGCTGGCCGCGCTGATGCCGCCGTCAAGATACACCGCGGCAAACACTGCCTCGGTCGCGTCGGCCAGGATAGACGGACGCGTGCGGCCGCCGCAGCTCTCCTCGCCGTTGCCGAGCTTTAAGTATTTTCCAAGCTCCAGGCGCTGCGCGACCTCGTGCAGGCTGTCCTCGCACACGAGCAGCGCGCGGATGCGCGTCAGCTCCCCCTCCGGCGCGGTAGGATGCTTGGCAAACAGATACTCCGCCGTCACAAAGCCGAGCACGCTGTCACCCAGGAATTCCAGGCGCTCGTTGCTGAAAAAGTTTGTGCCGCGGTGCTCGTTGGCATACGAGCTGTGGCGCAGCGCCTCTTCGAGCAGCGCCGGATTTTTGAAATGATATTGCAGCTTTTCTTCCAAGGCCTGCATGGTTTTTCCTCCTGATAAAAGGACGCCCCGCGCAAAGCGGGGCGGCTTTTTTCTTCTTAACCGAGCTTCGTGCTCAGGTAGCGCACGCAGTCGCCCACCGTCTTGAGCGAGGTGAGCTCCTCCTCGGGGATCTCATCGAGCTCAAACTCTTCCTCCATGGCCATCACCAGTTCGACAAGATCCACGGAGTCGGCGCCAAGATCTTCCTCAAAAGAGCTGTCCATCGTGACCTCATCGGGGTCGAGCGCGAACTGCTCGACGATCAGCTTCTGCATCGTTTTGAAAATTTCTTCGGGGCTCATAAGTCTTATACTTCCTCTCACGGTTTTGGTTCTTCCAAATGATACGGCAAAGGCACTGTACTGTCAATACCCATTTTGCCGCTTTTTGGCATTCGCGTTATTCTGCCTTCTGTTCAATACGCATCTTGTCGATATTTTGCGCGATGTCGTCGATGATACCGCTGCGCGCGACCTCCATCGCCTGACGGACCGCATTGCAGATACCGACCTCACTCGCGCTGCCGTGCGCCTTGACGACCGGCTTCGAGATGCCGAGCAGCGCCGTACCGCCGACCTCGTTCGCGTCGAGCATTTTCTTGAAATCGCCGAGCTGTCCCTTGAGCAGCAGCGCCGCCAGCTTCGTGCCGGTGCTGTGCATCAGCATTTCCTTCAATTTGATGGAAAGAAGCTTGCCCGTGCCCTCGATGCTCTTGAGCATGATGTTGCCACTGTAGCCGTCGGCGACGATGACGTCGCACTCACCGAGCATCGCTTCCTTGGCCTCAATGTTGCCGGTGAAGTTGAGATGCCCCGCCTCGCCCGCTTCCTTGAGCTTCTGATACGTTTCGCGGCGCAGCGTGTCGCCCTTGCTCTCCTCCGCGCCGATGTTCAAAAGACCGATGCGCGGATTTTCGACGCCGAGCACTTTCTGCGCGTAGTAGCTGCCAAGATACGCAAATTGCAGCAGGTATTCGACCGTGCACTCGGCGTTCGCGCCGCAGTCGATGAGTACCGCCTTGCCCTTGGCCGTCGGGATGGTCGGCGCGAGCGCCGCGCGGCGAAGACCCCGGATGCGCTTGACAACGAGCGTCGCGCCCGCGAGGAGCGCGCCCGTGCTGCCCGCGCTGACAAAGCCGTCCGCGTCGCCCGCGTGCAGCATATTGAGCCCCACGGTGAGGGACGAATCCTTCTTGTGCTTAAAGGCCGTCGCCGGATCGTCGCAGATCTCGACCACCTCGGTCGCGTTGGCGATCTCCATGCCCTTGGGGAGCTCCTTGCAGCCGCACTGCTGCAGGGCCTTCAAAATTTCTTCCGTTTTTCCGGTCAGGACGATGTCCACGCCGTACTTCTCCTGCGCCATCAGCGCGCCCTTGACGGGCGCGAGCGGGGCGAAATCGCCGCCCATGGCGTCGACGATGATCTTCACGGGGTCACTCTCCTTTCCTGTCACTCAGCACGTCCTCGCGCATCGCGTCGATCTTTTCAAGCGAGCGCGCGGCGAGCTGCGCATTTTTCACGCGCTTGCCGCCCTTGATGCGGTAGCCCAGCGGCGGCATGATACCAAAGTTCACGTTCATCGGCTGAAAGTCCGAGACCGTCGTATCGCTGATGTAAAGCCCCAGCGCCCCGATGGCCGTCTCGCGTGGGAAATCGACGGGCGATTTGCCTTCGAGTCTTCTTGCCATCTCGATGCCCGCCAGAAAGCCCGAAGCCGCGGACTCGATATAGCCCTCCACGCCGGTCATCTGCCCGGCAAAGGCGATGCGGTCATCCGCGATCAGGCGATAGTAGCGGTCCAGCATCCCCGGCGAGCGGAGATAGGTGTTGCGGTGCATCACGCCGTAGCGCACAAACTCCGCATCATGCAGCGCGGGGATCATCGAAAACACGCGCTTCTGCTCGGGAAAGCGCAGATGCGTCTGGAATCCAACCAGATTGTAAACGCTGCCCTGCGCATTGTCGCGCCGCAGCTGGACGACGGCATAGGGCTCTTTCCCCGTCTTCGGGTCTCGCAGGCCGCGCGGCTTGAGGGGGCCGTAGCAGAGCGTATCGTGTCCGCGGCGCGCCATGACCTCGACGGGCATGCAGCCCTCGAAGACGTTTTTATCCTCAAAGCCGTGTACGCTCGCTTCCTCGGCGGTCGTGAGCGCCTGCCAGAAGGCATCGTACTCCTCCTCCGTCATCGGGCAGTTGATGTAGTCCGCCGTCCCCTTGTCGTAGCGCGAGGCGAAAAACGCCGAATCCATGTCGACGCTCTCAAACGTCACGAGCGGCGCGGCGGCATCGAAAAAGTTCAGCGTGTGCCCGTCGCCGATCTTTTCGGCGATGGCGGCGGCGAGCGCGTCGCTCGTCAAGGGGCCCGAGGCGATGATGACGTTCCCCTCGGGGATGGCCGTCACCTCGCCGGGGACAACCGTGATATTGGGATGCGAACGGATCTTCTCTGTCACGAGCTTTGAAAAGGCGTAGCGGTCGACCGCCAGCGCGCCGCCCGCCTCCACGCGCGTCGCGTCCGCGCAGGCAAGGATCAGCGAATCGAGGCGGCGCAGCTCCTCTTTGAGAAGGCCGACCGCGTTTTCGATCTGGTCCGAGCGCAGCGAATTCGAGCAGCAAAGCTCGGCAAAATCCGCCGTGTGGTGCGCGGGGGTGGTCTTTTCGGGTTTCATTTCATGCAGCGTCACGGCGATGCCGCGCTGCGCGAGCTGCCAGGCAGCCTCGCAGCCGGCAAGGCCGGCGCCGATCACAGTTACTTGCATCAGTTCTCTTCTTTCTCCGCGGTCTTTTTGGCCGCGGACTTGGCGGTCGTCTTCTTAGCGGCCGCCTTTTTCGTGGCCGCGGTCTTCTTTGCCGCCGTCTTTTTTGCGGGCTTTTCTGCACCATCCTCGGCTGCGGCCTTCTTTGTCGTTTTCTTCGCTGCGGCGGTCTTCGTCGCGGTCTTCTTGGTGCTCGCCGCTTTTGTGCTCGTTTTCTTTGCGGTGGTGCTCTTCTTAGCCGTCGTCTTCCTGGCGGCGGTCTCCGCCGCATCGGCGGCTTCGGCGCTCTCCGCGCCCTCTTCCGCGGTCTCGGTGGTCTTCTTTTTCACATAGCCGCGCTGGTCCTCCGGCACAAAGCGCGAACACGCGGGGTTGATGCAGTACGGGCGCTTAAAGCCCTTGCCCGCCTTTTTGAACATCGTCTGGCCGCACTCGGGGCAGTCGTCCTTCGTCGGCACATCCCAAGTCATGAAGTCGCACTTCTTCTCGGGATCGCTGCTGGTGGAGAATTCGCAGGCATAGTACGTGTACTGCTTGTTCGTCTTCTTGCTCACGCCGGTGCGCTTCATCATGCGCCCGCCGCACTTGGGGCAGCGGCCCGGCATTTCGATGACAAGGGGCTTGGTGAACGTGCACTCAGGGTAGCCCGGGCAGGCAAGGAAGCGGCCAAAGCGCCCGCTCTTGATGACCATGTTGCGGCCGCAGACGTCGCACTTCTCCTCGCTGACCTCATCGGGGACCTTGAGTCTCATGCCCTCAAGCGCCTTCTCGGCGTTTTCAAGGTCGCGCTCAAAGCCGCCGTAAAAGTCGCGGATGACGTCCTTCCACGCGGTCTTGCCCTCCTCGACGGTATCGAGCTTTTCCTCCATGCGGGCGGTGAACTTCATGTCCACGATGTCGGGGAAGCGCTCTTCCATCAGGCCCGTCACCACCTCGCCGAGCGGCGTGGGACGCAGGTATTTTCCGTCCTTGATGACGTATTCGCGGTCTAAGATCGTCGAGACCGTCGGCGCGTAGGTCGACGGGCGGCCGATGCCGTTCTGCTCCATCGCGCGGATGAGCGTCGCGTCCGTGTAGCGTGCGGGCGGCTGAGTGAAGTGCTGGAGCGGCGTATATGCCTCGAGCGTCAAGCCCTGCCCCTCGACGAGCGGCGGCAGCGTGCCCTCTTTTTCCTCCTTGCTGTCGTCGTCGCGGGATTCCTCGTAAACGGCGGTGTAGCCGGAGAATTTCAAGTTGCTGGCACTCGCGTGGAACTCGTGTCCGCCCGCCATGATCTGCGCGCTCACGCTGTCATACACGGCGTTCGCCATCTGGGAGGCCAAAAAGCGGCTCCAGATCAGGCGGTACAGACGATATTGCTCGCCCGTCAGATCGCCCTTGATCTGCTCAGGCGTCAGGTTGACGTTCGAGGGACGGATGGCCTCGTGCGCGTCCTGCGCGCCGGCCTTGGCCTTGTAGTGGCGGGCGGTCTTTGGATAGTAGCTCTGCCCGTAGCGTCCTAAAATAAACGTCTTCGCTGCGGCGATGGCCTCTTCGGAGATGCGCAGCGAGTCGGTACGCATGTAGGTGATGAGACCCACCGTGCCCTCGCCCGTGATGTCCACGCCCTCATAGAGCTGCTGGGCGATGGCCATGGTGCGGCGCGGCGTCATGTTGAGCTTGCGCGAGGCCTCCTGCTGTAAGGTGGAAGTGGTGAACGGCAGCGACGGGGAGCGCTGCTTGTCCGTGCGCTTGATATTCGTCACAGTAAAGGACTTGTCGCCGATGTCGGCAATGATGCTGTCCACCTGCTCGCCGGAGGCCGGCTCGACCTTTTTACCGTCCTTGCCGTAATAGTGCGCCTCAAAGGTCTTGTGCGTCGCCTCGTCGGTGAGGTCGGCGTCAAGTGTCCAGTATTCCTGCGCCTCGAAGGCCTGAATTTCCTTTTCGCGGTCGTCGACCATGCGCACAGCGACGGACTGCACGCGGCCCGCGGAGAGGCCGCGGCGGACCTTCTTCCACAGAAGCGGGCTCAGCTGATAGCCCACGATGCGGTCGAGCACGCGGCGCGCCTGCTGCGCGTCGACCAGGTCCTGGTCGATGGCGCGCGGCTCCTTGATGCTCTCGGAGACGACCTTTTTCGTGATCTCGTTGAAAGTCACGCGCTTGGCCTTTTCATCGTCCAGATTCAAAAGCGCTTTTAAGTGCCACGAGATGGCTTCGCCCTCGCGGTCCGGGTCCGTTGCAAGATACACGGTGTCGCTGCTCTTGGCGGCCTTTTTGAGCTCGCTGATGAGTTCCTCTTTTCCGCGGATGGGCTGATAGACAGGCTCGAAGTCGTGCTCGATATCAACGCCCAGCTTGCTTTTCGGCAGGTCGCGCAAATGGCCCATGCTGGCCTTGACCTCGTAGTCTTTGCCGAGATATTTTCCAATGGTTTTCGCCTTTGCCGGAGACTCGACGATCACCAGATGCTTTTTTGCCATGAATGTTATTCCTCCAGTAGTGTGACGGTCAAAGAAAAATGCTTGCCGCTGCCCTGCTCGACGTAGCCCTCAAGCTCCATCATCGTCAGCGCGGAAAGAACACGGCGCGTGGGAATCTGCGTCTTTTCGATCAGATCGTCCACCTGCAGCGCGCCGTCTTTCAGCGTGCGCAGAATGGCGATCTGGTCGTCGGTCAGCCCCGCGTCGTTGGTTTTCAAATTCAGTGTCGGCAGCGACAGTATTTCCTCCGCCGCGGCCTGCTTGGCGCGCGCTTGCTCCTCGCGCGCCTGATAGCCGAGCGTACGCGGAAGCTCCACGCGCTCGCCGAGTATTTTATGCGGATAGATGGCCTCGTACTCGCGCAGCACATCCCAGCTGTCGGTGATGAGGCCCGCCGCGCCGTCCGCGATCAAACGGTTGCAGCCGCGGCTGAGCGGCGCGTCGATCGGACCGGGAACGGCGAAAACATCGCGTCCCTGCTCAAGCGCGGTATTCGCCGTGATGAGCGCGCCGCTCTTTTCCGGCGCTTCGACCACGATGGTCGCGAGGCTCAAGCCGCTGATGATGCGGTTTCGCACGGGAAAATGCCACGCCTCGGCCGCCGTCCCGGGCGGATACTCGCTGATGAGCGCGCCCGAGGCCGCGATATCGCGGTACAGCCATTCATTCTCCGCGGGATAGACAATGTCCAGCCCGTTGCCGAGCACGGCGATGGTCTTTCCGCCCGCGCGCAGCGCGCCGCGGTGAGATGCGCTGTCCACGCCCGCCGCCGCGCCGGAGATCACGACCGCGCCCTGCTTGCACAGGCCGTAGGCGATCTTCTCCGCCGCTTCGATGCCGTAGGGCGAGGCCTTGCGCGTGCCGACCATGGCGACAGCGACCTCCTCGTCGATAACGGGGAGCTGGCCTTTGACATAAAGCAGGCACGGCGGCTCAAAGATATTGCGCAGGCGCATCGGATAGTCCGCGTCCTGCATCGTGAGGAGCCGCAGCCCCAGCCGCGAACACGCGCCGAGAATACGGTCGGCGTTTTCCAACGATTTTTCCGCGAGCAGTGCGATCTGCCGCGGCTCGATACCCTCGACGAGGCGGTACTCGTCCTCGTCGGCATAGTAGACGTTCTCCGGCGTGCCGAAATAGTCGAGCAGCAGAAGCTTTGATCGGTTTGTCAGTCCCTTGACCTCCGAGAGCCACACCCAGTATTTGAGGCCCGCCATGAAGAGCACCTCCTTGTTTGTTTCAGCGATACATCTCCCACAGAACGACCGTCGCCGCGATGGCCGCGTTGAGCGACTCGCAGCGCGGGCTCATGGGAATTTTGAGCGTTTTGGCGCACTCATCCAGCATTTGCTGCGACAGTCCGCGCCCCTCGCTGCCGATGGCGACAGCGGCTTTGGACAGGTTCGCGTCAGACAGCGGCACGGTGTCCTCGCGCAGTGCCGTGCCGTAGAGCGGGACGCCGCTTTTACTGAGCAGCGCGAAAAGCTCCTCCGGCGTGACGCTGTACGCCTCGCGGCGGAAGATCGCGCCCATCGTGGCGCGCGCCGTCTTGGGATTGAAGAGGTCGGCGCAGGCGTTGACTAAGAACACGCCGTCGCACTCAAACGCGTCCGCCGTGCGCAGGATGGTCCCCACGTTCCCGGGGTCCTGCACGCCGTCCAGCACGAGATAGTGCTTACCCGCAAGCGTTTCGGGCAGCTTCGTCTCGGGAAGCGCGACCGTAAACAGTGCGCCCTGCGGCGTCTCCATCGGGCTCACCGAGCGCATCAGGTCTTCGCTCACGCACACGGCGCGCACGGTATCGGGAAGCGTTGGAATCTCCACACCGTCGGAGAACACCGCCGTTTGGACCGGCGCGCCCCACTTGAGCGCTTCGTCCAAGAGCTTTGTCCCGTCGCAGAGATATTCGCCGCTCTTTTTGCGGTAAGACCGGGAGGAAGCGAGCTTGCGCAGGTGCGTCATCAGCGGATTCTGCCGGCTCGTGATGGTTTCCACGTTCATTTTTCCTCTTCCCTCCCAGTTTCTTATTTAATATGTATCACACTATATTATCAACTGCCGCCCTTTGTCAAGCAAAAGAATCTTTTGCACCGTTTCACTTTTGCGCGAATCGGTGCGCCGCGGCTTTACAGTTCGCCCCCTTTTGTGGTACACTGAGCGTGAAATATCACGCAGCATGACTGCAAGGAGGTACCCCAAAATGGAATCTGCCAAATCGCGTTTTCTGCGCTATGTGACCTATTACACCACCTCGGATGAATTCACCGGCACCTCGCCCTCTACGGAGCGGCAGAAGGACCTCGGCCGCGCGCTGATGCAGGAGCTTGAAGCGCTGAAGCTCGAGGACGTCCACATGGACGACTGCGGCAATGTGCTTGCAACGCTCCCCGCGAGCGAGGGCGTGGACGCGCCCGTCATCGCGCTCATCGCGCACATGGACACCGCTCCCGACGCTTCGGGCGAAAACGTCAAGCCCCGCCTCGTGCGCTACGAGGGCGGCGAGCTGAAGCTCAACGACACTGTCTCCCTCACCGAGGCGCTCTGCCCCGGCCTTGAAAGCCATGTGGGCGAAGAGCTCATCGTCACCGACGGCACGACGCTCCTCGGCGCGGACGACAAGGCCGGCGTCGCCGAGATCATGGCCGCGGTCGAGACGATGATAGAGAAAAACGTCAAACACGGCGAAGTGCGCGTCATCTTCACGACCGACGAGGAGATCGGCAACGGCGTGGACGGGCTCGACGTGCAGGAGCTCGGCTGTGACTACGGCTACACCGTGGACGGCGGCCCGCTCGGTGAGATCGAATTTGAAAACTTCAACGCCGCGTCCGCCGTTCTGACGGTGCACGGCGTCGGCGTCCACCCCGGCAGCGCCAAAAATGTCATGATCAACGCCGCGACCGCAGCGATGGCCTTCCACGCGATGCTGCCTGAGGACGAAGTGCCGGAGAAAACCGACGGCTACGAGGGCTTCTTCCACCTGACCGAGATGAGCGGCAGCGTGACCGAGGCGACGCTGCGCTACATCATCCGCGACCACGACCGCGAGCGCTTTGAAGAGAAAAAGGCGCTCTTCGCCGACTGCGCCGCGCGCCTCGACGAAATTTACGGCAACGGCACAGCCAAGGCCCAGATCAATGACAGCTACTACAACATGAAGGAGAAGATCCTCCCCCACTTCCACCTCATTGAGCGCGCGGAAAACGCCTTCCGCGCCAACGGCGTCGAGCCTCAGTGCGTACCCATCCGCGGCGGCACGGACGGCGCGCGCCTGTCCTGGGACGGGCTGCCCTGCCCCAACCTCTCCACCGGCGGCTACAATTACCACGGCGTGCGCGAGTGGATCCCCGCGGACAGCCTTGAGGCCATGACGAACGTGCTCGTCACGCTGACGGAGAGCTTTGCCGAATGAGGCAATCGTTATCGTAACAAAGAATTGGAGTGATTTTGTGATGAATCCTGTCGAAAAGCTCGCACTTTTGCGCGCGGAGATGAAAAAGCGCCACTTGGACGCCTACGTCGTCGTGACCGATGACTTTCACGCATCCGAATATGTCGGCGCGCACTTCAAGGCGCGCGAATTTCTCTCCGGCTTCACCGGCTCTGCCGGTACGCTCGTCGTGCTGCCGGACGCCGCCGCACTGTGGACGGATGGCCGCTACTTTTTGCAGGCCTCGCAGCAGTTAGAGGGCAGCGGTATTGAGCTCATGCGCATGGGCCAGCCCGGCGTGCCTGAGATCCCCGCGTTCCTGCGCGACCACGTTCCTGAAAACGGCTGGATCGGCTTCGACTCGCGCACGATCAGCAACGACTTCGCTCGTTCGATCGGCGAAAAGACGCGCGAGAAGCACATCCGCTTTGCGGGCGGCGAGGACCTTGTCGACCTTGTGTGGGCGGACCGCCCCGCGCTCTCGTGTGAGCCGGTGTGGGAGCTGGACGTAAAGTATGCAGGCCTGACGCGCAGGGAAAAGCTCGCAATGGTGCGCGGCAAGATGAAGGAGATGGGCGCAAGCGTGTTCGTCATCCCCTCTCTCGACGAGGTCGCGTGGCTGCTGAATCTGCGCGGCAACGACGTGCTCTTCACGCCCGTGTTCCTCTCGTATCTGCTGCTTGAGCAGGACACGGCCACGCTCTGCGTGCAGAGAGAGGCCGTGAGCGCAGAGATCGAAGCACATTTGAAATCTGACGGCGTAACGCTCGCCCCCTATGACGACATCTACCGCCTCGTCGCGGCGCTGCCCACGGGCACCCGCGTACTGCTCGACGGCGAGCGCGCCAACTACCGCATTCTGCAAAGCGTGCCGGAGAGCGCTGAAGTGCTCGACCGCACGAGCCCCATTCAGCTGATGAAAGCGGTGAAGACGCCCGCGGAGCAGGAGAACGAGCGCCTTGCCCACATCAAGGACGGCGTGGCCGTCACGCGCTTCATCTACTGGCTCAAGCACACGATCGGCAAAGAGCCGATCACCGAGCTCAGCGCGTCGAAAAAGCTCGAATCTCTTCGCGCCGAGAGTGAGCACTATCTTGAGCAGAGCTTCGACCCCATCCTCGCCTACGGCGCGCACGGCGCGATCGTCCACTACGAGCCGACCGAGGAGACCGACATTCCCATGGAGCCGCGCGGCCTCTGCCTCGCCGACACGGGCGCGCAGTATTTGGAGGGCACGACCGACATCACCCGCACCATCGCGCTGGGGCCGCTCACGGACGAGGAAAAGCGCATCTACACGCTTGTCCTGCGCGGACACATACAGCTGGGCGCGGCCAAGTTCCTGCACGGCTGCATGGGCGAAAACCTTGACATGCTGGCCCGCACGCCGCTGTGGGAAGCGGGCCTCGACTTCAACCACGGCACGGGCCACGGCGTGGGCTTCGTCCTCGGCGTGCATGAGGGCCCTGAGCGCGTACACTGGGATGTGAAGCGCCAGAAGCGCCACTGCGTCATTGAAGAGGGCATGATCTTCTCGAACGAGCCGGGCATTTACCTTACCGGCAAGTTCGGCGTGCGCATTGAGAACCTCGTCGTTGTACGCGAGGCTGAGGTCAATGAGTACGGCCGCTTTCTTGCGCTCGAACCGCTGACGCTCGTGCCGTATGACCGCGATGCGATCGATCTGTCGCTGCTCTCGTCGCGCGATGTGGAGCTTTTGAATGCTTATCACGCTAAGGTCTTTGCGGCGATCTCGCCGTATCTGAGTGGGGATGAGCTGGAGTGGCTCAAGGAGGTTACTAAGCCGGTTTTGTTCGGCTAAACCGAAGGGAAAAGGCAGCGCCGATGGCGCTGCACGGGGCAAAGGGGGAAATTCTCTTTCAAAAGAGAACCTCCCCCTTTGAATCCCCCAAGAGAAAGGCAGGGGGCGTTTCGACTTTGCCCCCTGCACCCCCTAACGACCAAAAGGGAGGGGCGCAGCCCCTCCCTTTTGGATTATCCACCCCGTGCTTCTGACGGTGCGGCATTGCTGCGCTCGCCGCTTTGGGGTGCCGCTTTTTTAGCTTTCTGCTGGATCGCCATTGCCAATAGGTTCATCGGGGATGATGTCTTGTGAAATGACTTGCTCTTCTGCGTCTAACAAGGCTTTTTTCAGGACTTCGCGGGCAAGGATGCCTTTGCCCGCATCATAAAGGTCGATGGCCTCGCTCATTTTTTGGACCATCAAATGATATAGTGTCTTATACGTCGTCATCTTCATCACCTCATTTATAGTTTAGAACAAAATATTCAAAAATTCAATAGAATAATTTGTTCTACGTATACTGTGTTTGGTGATAAACGTGAAGAGATACCGGCGCATCCGCGATTTGCGGGAGGATGCCGATTTGACACAGCGTCAGGTCGGCGAAGCGATCAACGTTCCGCAGCGCACATACGCATATTATGAAAGCGGCGAAAGAATGCTGCCGCCGCACGTTTTGTGCGCGCTCGCTGATTTTTATGGCGTCAGCGTCGATTATCTTCTGGAACGAACTGATAAAAAGAACGAAAACGACCGCTGACGCGGTCGTTTTTTCTATTAAAATGTGGCGAGCGCAGCAACGCCGCCTTGGCAGGCATCAGCAAGATCGTACAAATCCAAAGTAAACAGAAATTAGGCTGTACTTCTACAAGATGGGCAGAGCGGCAGCGGATAATAGGAGCAAGCCAAATTGTATCGCAGCAAAAAAACAGCAGACACCCGATTCCGCAGGCTGAGCAGCTCTTCAAGCCCAAACCTCGCAATGGCGGGGTCAAGGGGCAGAGCCCCTTGTGTTCTCTTAGGGGTCAAAGGGGGCCATTCTCTCACGTGAGAGAATGGCCCCCTTATCCCGTGCAGCGCCTACGGCGCTGCTTCCCCGTGCCTTTGGCACAAAAAAGAGCTCCCTCTGCCGAGAGAACTCTTTTTCGTTATTTTTTAATACAGCTTTGCGCCGGCCGGAATGTGGGGATCCACCATCAGCAAATGGAGCTTTTCTTCGCCGTTTTCGTGATGCACGGCGGAGATCAGCATACCGCAGGAATCAATGCCCATCATCTTACGCGGGGGCAGGTTGACGATGGCGATAGCGGTCTTGCCGACGAGCTCCTCGGGCTCGTAATACTCGTGGATGCCGGAGAGGATGATGCGATCCTCGCCTGTGCCGTCGTCGAGCACAAACTGCAGCAGCTTCTTGGACTTCTTCACCGCCTCGCACGCCTTGATCTTGACGGCGCGGAAGTCAGACTTGGAGAAGGTGTCAAAGTCGACCTGGTCAGCGAACAGCGGCTCGATCTCGACCTTGGAGAAGTCGATGACCTCCTCCTTCTTCACTTCGGCGGGAGCGGCTTCCGCCTTGTCGGCCTTCTTGGGCATGTCCAGCGGCTTCATTGTGGGGATTTTCGTGACCAGCCTTAGATAAGCTCCGCTTAGCGTCTATAAGTCCCGACCGGCATCTACTCATTTGAAGCTGGGGTAAGCTCAGTTACGCCTAATTCAGATAGCGGAAAATCTAATGGCGTAAGCCGTGGAGTAAGCTGGCGTAAGGTGGCTTCATTTTTTTGAAAACGAGCCGTGTGCTATACTGAAACTTACGACTAAAACAGTATAACACACGGCTTAACGAAACTCAATATTTTCCGTTCAGTTTACAAGCATTTCGATATTTCCATTCTAAAAATCTCTCTCGAAGCACTTGAACATCTTTCTCGGAATCCGTATGGAGATAGATATGATTGCGGATAAATAGCGTTTTGATTTCCGCTGCCATTTGCGAAGCATCCGCAGTTCTTTTAATAAGGTAGTAACCCAGCCGGTTACTTTGACAAATGTGAGCCTTCACGCTTTGCTCTCTTTTCTCTGTCACGGTTGCTCCGGCAATATCGACCGCACAATGTAATTCAGGGAGGTATGCAACAAGTCGCATTCCAAGCTCCGAGTCGCTATTGCTTTTGACCGTAATGCCGTTCTGCGCTCCATACATCATTATCAGCATCTGCGGGAGAGCCTGTTGAAACTCAGCTTCACATTGAGGGCAACCCTTTTGCTCAATAGTTCTATCTGCGATTTTGGCACGGTAAGAGTGTCCTGCTCCGCATTTCCACCAAACAACCTTCATTGAGTTTCTCGATACATTGCTCGGTGTCCACTTGGAGTTCTTTTCATAGTCCCATTCTGAGAGCAAGTGAGGATCAGTTGTTCCAAGATCATTATAGCCTTGCAGAACGGCTCTCTCAGCACAAACAGGACACATACCGCCTTTGACTCGTGCTTTGACGACGGCTTTCCATTCATAGCCGCAGGTACGGCATTTCCACCAAACATTCTTTGTTGACTTCTCATTGACCGCATCGGGAGTCAACGGCAGGTTTTTATCCGACCACTCTATGGCAAGGGAAGGGTACTTTGTTTTTAAGTCATTAAAGCCTTTGAGTAGCTTTATCCCACTACAATAGGGACACTGACTTCCTCCTGCACGGGTTGAAATCAATGTGTTCCATTCGTGACCCAAGCGACATTTCCACCAAACTTTAATATTCTTGAAAGCCGTAACCTGATCCGGCGTCAGCGGAAGGTTGCGTTCTGACCACTCCGCAGCGATTTCAGGGAAACGGCTTGCCAAGTCGTTGAAGCCCGGTAGTACAAAGTTGTGTGAGCAGTAGGGACAACCTGTACCGTTCACTGTCCGGCTTTTCACGGACGCCGTCCATTCGTGTCCGAGCTTGCACTGCCATATTACCTTCCTGTGCGTAGCCGCTGTAATCATCGACGGTCTTAGCGGCTCATTCTTGGGCGACCATTCCTTCGCAAGCTCAGGGAACTTACTCTCAAAGTCGTTATAACCTCGAAGCACCCTCGCTCCCGAACATATTGGACATTGCTCGCCTGCGGAGCGAGCTTTAATGCTTGTCTGCCATTCGTGACCGCAAGCCCCTTTCCACCACACAGTTTTATTAGACCCAAAGGTCACTGTAGTGTACTTGGACTCACCGGAATGCCAGCCGTTCATATACCGGAGATTGGGGTGCCCCCAAGTACCGCTGTAATCAATATTAGCATCGCCGCTTCTCGGAAAAGAAACAAGGTAGACCTCTGCTCTTTCTCCTGCGGCATAGGCAGTGGTTGTGCCAATCCCCACAAGGGATGTCAGGCACATCACGAGGGAAAGCAGTCCCGCCATCCCTCGCTTGAAAAGGTTCTTTTTCATTGTGTTTGTTACCTCCTTGAAAACGAAAAACGCACCGTACAATGACGATGCGTTTCGGGTGAAATGTGTTTTGTTGTTATGCGTAGCCGATATAGATTTCATAAGAGCCGCTTCCGGTCTGCTCATACCAAATCCACACATCGGTGATTTCGCCGTCCTTGGCATATCGGTCAAGATAGCCACGAATATCCCGTTCGGTGTATTTGCATTTTACACCTGCGGCGATGGGGTTATCCCAGCAATACGCGGCTCCGCTGTCGAGCGCAAGTCCGATGCTCTCAGCGTAGCTCTTGGCAAAGCAGATCCAGTAGTCAATGTCAAAGACCGGCTCAGTAGGTTCTTCTTTCGGCGGTTCCGGTGGCGTAGATTCCTCAGTTGCCGGAGAAGTGGGCTGTTCTTTTTCAGTCGGGGCAGCGGTTTCCGGTCGGCGTTCGGACTCGTCTGTTTTCTTTTCAGGTTCGCTTGGCTGTGGCAGCACTGCCGTGCTGTGGTCAGCCTGTTCGGGAACCTCTGTTGGTTGGGTGGCACTTTCCGATACGCTTGCCGGGAACTCTGTGACACGGTTTCCTGTTTGCGATTCTGTGCTTTGGGGACGGTCAATCTCCGTTTTCTTTTCTGCCTGAGCCGTTTCTGATTCGCTGGGGACGATGTTACTGTCCGAAGAAGAAATGGGGTCAGGCGTCTGTGCAATATGCGAGGCGTTGTTGCATCCCGTAGTCAGACACAGAAACACGGCGAGTAGAATAACTGCGATTTTGGATTTCATACGCTTCACTCCCTTCGATTACATTCTACCCGATGAGAACTGCTCCGACAAAGGTGCGTTTTGAAGCGCAACTTTTCATCATACCGCCAAAACGCAGTTTTCCGAATTGTGCGAACTCCGTTTGCTCTTAGATAGATTTAGCTTAGAGAGATAAAGATAAATCAGGAGATAGTTTATTTCGGATAGTCTGGTAGTTCTCAGGGGTTGGAGTGTGAGGAAGGGGATAGTAGGAAACATACTCCGTGTGTCTATCGGCTGTCACGCTCTGCCCGCTGACGAAGAAAGCGGCTGTAATGTTCCAGTGCTTTGACCACATAATCCTCCGTTTGGCTTACGGGGATATTTTTCGGGATCAGGCTTCGCACTTTGTCCCCACGCAGGACGATCTTCTCACGCTGATTTGGTTTTTCCTCGCCCATAATGGCGGACACCACCTCCGGCGTGAGTTTTCCATCTGTGAAGAACTTCCGCATACGAATGGTCTGATCGTGGGACGGGGTGCATTGGTTCAGGTCGATTTCATAAACCACCGCCCGCTGGCTGTCCTCGTCCAAATAGGAAAGCTCCACCGCAGGACGCATTTTAATTTTGCCCTCGTCCACAAGGTCAAGAAGCTCCGGCACAAGGTTTGTCAGACGGATATAGCGCTGGATCTGCGTTTGGCTTTCACCACTCTGTTCGGAAAGCTCGACCCGTGAAAAATTTAGTCCCACTGGGACTAAATTATCTTTGCTCGGTCTGCCAGCTTGTCGCTTCATAGCCTCAAGCCTCATTTTATAGGCAAACGCCTTTTCCGAGGGAAGTATCTGCGACCGCTGGTAATTGCTCTCCACCATAAGGACGGTGGCGGCGTCACGGTCAAGGTCTACGACCTCGCAACGGAGTGCTTCAACCCCGGCAAGCTCACAAGCCCGTTTTCGCCTGTGACCGGAAATCAGCTCATACCTACCGTCCTCTTTCTGACGGACGGTAGCCGGAGTAATGACTCCTCGCTCCTTGACGCTCTCCACAAGCTGTATCATATCCTCGTCGTCCCGTACCTTAAATGGGTGGTCGGGAAAATCGTCGATCAGCTCAAGGGGAATATCTCGGATTTTACTGAGCTTAGCATCGTCCCGAAGCTCCTGTGTAGAAAACAGGTCATCGAGCGTCGGCAGAGTGAAGTCGCTCTTTCTTCCTGCCATCGGCAGACACCTCCTTTGCGAACTCAGCATAAGCCTTTGCAACAGGACTGCTCGGCTCATACTTGTAGATGCTTACGCCCTTGGAGGCAACCTCTGCGGCTTTCACTGCCATAGGAATGGAGGAACGGTATATCTTAATAACGCTCCCAAAGTTCTTTCGCAGTGCGTCGGCAGTGCTTTTTGCGAGGTTGGTGCGGTTATCTACGATGTTCAATAGGATACCGTCGATTCGCAGGCTCGGATTGATGTACTGCCTGACCTTTCCAATGGTCTGCATCAGTTGGGTCATTCCCTTTGCCGGAAGATATTGCGCCTGCACGGGAATGATTACGCTATCTGCCGCCGCCAAAGCATTCAGAGTTACCATACCGAGCGAAGGCATACAATCAATTAGTACATAATCATAATTGTCTTTGACCTTGCTCAGATAGCTTCTCAGAATGGTTTCACGGCTCATTGCGGTGACAAGCATCATTTCCATAGCAGACAGCTCGATGTTGGCAGGGAGCAGATCGACATTTTCCTCGTGATGCAGAATGCCGCTTCGTGGGTCTGTATGATCTTCACGGATAACCCCGGATAGCTTATCGGTAATGGTCGTCGTAAGACTGTCATTATCTCGCCATCCGAGGCAAGTCGTAAGGTCGCCCTGCGGGTCGGCATCTACAAGGAGTACCTTCTTGCCGAGTCGTGCAAGCCCGACACCCAAATTGACCGTTGTGGTCGTTTTGCCTGTGCCGCCTTTCTGATTGCAGATAGCAATGGCTTTACAGTTTGGCATTTCGCTTTTCCTCCTTCTTATTAGATTTGGATCGCTCGATCCACCAAAACACAGGGAACTTGTCCTGTGCTTTGGTGGTCGCATTTAGCTCGATCTCATCCCCCAAATGCGTAAAAGGAAATCAACAGGCGTTCGGTTGCTGACCAAACTCATAGGACTCTCACCTCTGCCGGGTACTCCGCCAGCCCCATAGGGAAGTATCATTGTCCCTGAATCGTTTCATCGCCTTATCCGTAGCAAGCGGATATTTCAGAATGGTTCGGAATCGCTACCAACCTTGCTTTCCGTGATAACCCTTTCGGGCAGGAAGTTCGTGACGCACCTTCATTCGGCTGGGGCTTTCGCCCCCGATCAGGAATGTACCTGTTGAATGTCTATTCGATTTTCAAGGTTCGTGAGGTTTTTGCCCTCACTAACCAACTGGGAAATTTTTTTCGATTTGTACGAAGTTTTTTTGAGATTTTTCAAAAAAATTTTTTCGACCACCTTTCAGGGATAAAAAAAGCCCCTATCACATCACAGAGATGTAATAGGGGCAGAAATAGAAAAAGCCCGCTGACCGAAATCAGCGGACTTAAATCATATGAAATTATCGTATGCTATCGGAACTTGTCTGCAATCGCAAAATTCCAAACGCATTTTTGGCGTAAGCTCGGAGTAAATTGGCGTAAGTTGTGGCGTAAGCACCGACAATTTTAGGTCAATCAATAGAGCTTTGCTCCTGCCGGAATGTGAGGATCGACCATCAGCAAATGCAACTTTTCTTCACCGTTTTCGTGATGCACGGCGGAGATCAGCATACCGCAGGAGTCGATGCCCATCATCGCTCTCGGAGGCAGATTGGTGATTGCAATGCAGGTCTTACCGACCAGCTCCTCCGGCTCATAATACTCGTGAATTCCGCTCAAAATGACCCGATCTACGCCGGTTCCGTCGTCCAAAACGAACTTTAAGAGCTTTTTGGACTTCTTCACGGCTTCGCATTCTTTGACCTTCACGGCACGGAAATCGCTCTTGGAGAAGGTGTCAAAATCCACCTGATTCTGGAACAGTGGCTCGATCTGAACATTGGAAAAATCGATTTTTTCCTCCACAACCGGAGCCGCCTGAGCAGCCGCCGCAGGAGCCGAAACTTCCTTGGAACCCTTCTTGTCAGAGTCCAGCGGCTTCATTGTCGGGAAGAGGATGACGTCGCGGATGGAGTCGGTACCGCAGAGCATCATCGCGCAGCGGTCGATGCCGAAGCCCAGGCCGCCCGTCGGGGGCAGACCGTATTCGAGGGCCATGACGTAATCCTCGTCCATCATCTCGGCCTCGTCGTCGCCGTTGGCGCGCTTTTCGACCTGCGCCTTGAAGCGCTCGTACTGATCCATCGGGTCGTTGAGCTCAGTGAAAGCGTTGCCCATCTCGCAGCCGCAGACGAACATCTCGTAGCGCTCGGTGAGGTACGGGTCAGACGGGCTGCGCTTGGCAAGCGGGCTCACTTCGACGGGGTACATGGTGATGAACGTCGGCTGGACGAGGGTCTCCTCGACCTTCTGGTCGAAGGTCTCGTACAGGGCGTTGCCCCAGGTCTTGTCCACGCCGTCCATGTCGACGCCGACGCTCTTGGCGAGCGCGACGGCGGCCTCGGCGTCGCCCTCGATCGCCATAAAGTCCGCGCCGGTCACTTCCTTGACGGCGTCAGCCATCGTGATGCGCTTCCACGACGGGGTCAGGTCAATGTCCTTGCCGAGCCACTGGATCTGATAGGTGCCGAGGATCTCCTTCGCGGCGCCGGAGAGGATGGCCTCGAGGATGTCCATCATGCCGTCGAGGTTCGTGTAGGCCTGATAGAGCTCGCAGGTGGTGAACTCGGGGTTATGCTTGGTGTCCATACCCTCGTTGCGGAAGATGCGGCCGACCTCGTACACACGCTCCATGCCGCCGACGATCAGGCGCTTTAAGTGCAGCTCGGTGGCGATGCGCATGTACATGTCGATATCGAGGGTATTGTGGTGCGTGATGAAGGGGCGCGCATTCGCGCCGCCCGCGATGGGGCTCAAAACCGGCGTCTCGACCTCCATAAAGCCGATGGAGTCGAGGTAGCGGCGCAGATACGCGACAAACTTCGAACGAATTTCGAAGTTGCGCTTGGACTCGGGGTTGATGATCAGGTCCACATAGCGCTGACGGTAGCGCGCTTCCTTATCGGTCAGGCCGTGGTACTTCTCCGGCAGGGGACGCAGAGACTTACTGAGCAGCGTGATCTTCTTGGCGCGCACGCTCATCTCGCCGCGCTGGGTGCGGAACACCTCGCCCTCGACGCCGACGATATCGCCGATGTCGTACTTCTTGAAGCGGTTGTACTCCTCCTCATCCATCTCGTCCTTGCGGGCGTAGAGCTGGATGCGGCCGGACTTATCCTGCAGATCGCAAAAGCTGACCTTGCCCATGCCGCGTTTGCTCATCAGGCGGCCCGCGACGCGGACCTCGCTGCCCTCAAGCGCGTCAAAGTTGTCCTTGATGTCCTGAGCGTGGTGCGTCACGTCGAAGCGCGTCTCCTTGAAGGGATCGCGGCCCTCGGCGCGCAGCGCTGCGAGCTTTTCGCGGCGGACCTTCAGGATCTCGCTGAGGTCCTGCTCGGGAGCGTTGGTCTGGATATTTTCTTCAGCCATGATATTTCTTTACTCCTACTCTATATAATACAGCTTAACGTTCGATCTTGACGATGCGGTAGACGATGGTGCCGACAGGGGCCTCCACCATGACCTCGTCGCCCTCTTTTGCGCCCATGAGCGCCTTGCCGAAGGGGGAATCCTCGGAGATGGCGCGGTGCATGGGGTCGGCCTCCTGCGAGCCGACGACCTTATACTCGGGCAGCTCGCGGCCGGACTTCACATCCTGCACGGTCACACGGCAGCCGATGCTGATGCCGTTCGTGCCCGCGTCGTTTTCGTCGACGATGACGGTGTGCAGCAGGATCTCCTCGACCTCAGCAATACGGGAGTACAGCTTGCCCTGCTCGTTTTTCGCTTCATCATATTCGCTGTTTTCGCTCAGGTCGCCGAAGCCGCGCGCCTCTTTGATGAGGTCCGCCACTTCCTTTTCACGCACGGTCTTGAGGTAGGTGAGCTCCTTTTGCAGCTCTTCCTTGCGCTCCGCACTCATCTTGTACTCTTTTTTCATGTTCGCCATATTGAGATCGTTCCTTTCTTTCGCGCCCGCAAAATTGCGCGGCGCGCACACGAATACCATTTTAGCGAAATAATTATAGTGATTTTGCCCCGTGTTGTCAAGGTAAGTTTGCGTTTTCTCCCCCATCGGGCGGCATTTTCACATCTTTTACCCAAATTTCATCCGCGCGGCGCGCAAGCGAGGCGTAGAGTGCGCAGATGAGCTGATCTTCATTCCAGATCATCGCTGCATCGCCCAGGTTTTCCGTCCCATAGGCGACAGAAACCGCACCGCTCCCCAGCGGCAGCACAAGGCCGTCGGGCAGCGGGAAATCGTCGAAGCAGACGCTCAGGTCGGCGGCGATCCTCTCGTCCGTCTGCAATGTATGGACACTCGCGCCGCAGTCCCAGCGCAGCGTGCGCGCAAGGCGCTCGCCATTCGGCGCGCAGAGTGCAAGATAGCGCACATCTTTAGAGAGCTCGCGCGCCGCCGCTTCGAGCGCCGCACTCTGCGAGGGTGCGCACAGCGCGATACGTGCCCGCTCCGGCGCAAGGCCGAGCCGCGCCATCGCGCGGCGGATGATCTCCGCCGCCTTTGCCATGCGCAGCGGCTTTTCGGGCGGCGGCAGGACACCACAGCGCGCAAATACCTCCGCATATGGATAATCCTTGGGAAACACGGCATAACTCACACGGCGCTTTTGCAGGTATTTTGCTGCGCGCTTGGCCGAAAGTGCAGCAAGCATTCCCTCGCCGCGCGATGCGTAGGCCGCGTCAAAGCGCACGCCGCAGAGCATGCGCGCGCCGTTTTTCTCCCCCGTGTCCCGATAGCAGACCAATCCCTGCAAAATGACCCCTCCCCGCAAAAAAGCTCCCCGCCAGTATATGGCGGGGAGCTTGTGCGTTATGCGGTTTACCAACCCTTGATATAGTCCGTGAGGTACTTGAGCGGGTTGATGATCTGTCCGTTCTCGGTGATCTCAAAGTGCAGGTGCGGGCCGCTGCTCACGCCGGTCGTACCGGTGATGCCGACGACCTGACCCTGCGCGACATACGTGCCCACGCTGACCGAACGGGATGACAAATGCTGATACGTCGTCGTGTTGCCGCTGCCGTGGCTGACGACCACATAGTTGCCGCGGTACTTATTGTAAGCCGAGATGATGACCGTGCCCGCCTTGGCGGCGACGGCCTGCGTCGTGTAGCCCACGCGGCCGATGTCAATGCCCGCGTGATTCCTCGACGCGCCCGCGATGCCCGTGTAGCGCGCGCCGAGCGGCGAGGTGACATACTTGCTCGAGCACGGCCAGATGTAGCCGCCATAGGTCACGGTGGTGTTGCCGTTCTTTTCGGCAAGCTCACGGGAAAGGCGCACGATCTCCGCCTGCTGGCGCTCCATCGCGGCGTCCTTTTCCGAAAGGACCTGCTTGTACTGCGCTTCGTTCGCCTTGAGCTCGGCAAGCACCTTTTCTGCCTCAGCGCGCTGGGTGTTCAGCTCGCTCTTTTTGGCGACGAGCGTCTCCTTGGCGCTCTGCTGCTCGGCAAGGGACGTTTCGAGCGAGGCCTTCTTCTGCTCGATCTGCTCGCGCAGGGCACGCAGATCGTCGATGACCTTTTGGTCGCTGTCCATGATCTCGCTGATGAAGTCCATGGCGCTCAGCAAGTCGGAAAAGCTCGCCGAGTCGAACAGCACCGACCAGTACGACACCGTACCGCGCTCTTCCATCGAGCGCACACGCTCGCAGAACTTTTCGTACTGGCGCGCCTCTTCCTCTTCGTTCTCGCGGATCTCCTGCTCGGTCTGCGTGATCAGCGTCTCATACTCGCTGATGAGCGACTCAACGCCCTTGATCTCCGACTGAAGCAAGTTGATCTGCTTGTCGATGTTCTCCTTCTGCGCAAGCGCCGCGCTCTTGTCATTCTGGATGGACTTGAGCTCCTTTTCAAGCTGCGACTTTTCCGAGTTCATCCCGCTGAGCTCGTCCTTGAGCTTGTCGATATCCGCCTGCGTGACGGCGGAGGCGTCCTGCACCATGGAAAGCGGCGTCAGCTCCATCAGCGTCAGCGACGCAACGACGGCCAGCACCAGGAGGATGCGTGCGATCTTTTTCTTACTCATCGTCCGCCTCCCTCACACGTGCAGGAACTTGCGGATAGCCGTCAGGCTGCCACCCACACCGATCAGGATACCGGCGGCGGCAAAGATCGCAGCCACGGGCCGCCAGATCAACGTAAAGTCGACGATCGTCAACAGCTGCAGCCGGTCGGACATCGCAAGGCTCTTTGCGACCGATTCATACAGCAGCCACTGCAAGCCAAAGCCAAGCACCGCGCTGAGAAGGCCGATCATAAAGCCCTCGTACACGAACGGCCAGCGGATGAAGCCGTTCGTCGCGCCGACCATCTTCATAATGGCGATCTCGTCGCGGCGGTCGAATGTCGTGAGCTTGATGGTATTCGAGATGATGAAGACCGACACGAGCAGCAAAATGGCAATGAGCGCGATGCACACTACGCTCGCAACATTTCGCAGCGTGATAAAGCCGCCCGCGATGTCTTCGTCCACGCGGACATTGGCAACGCCTTCGACATTGTCGAGGATATCCTGCGCAGTCTTGCCGGAAATGCTCAGATCGTCAACATAGACAGCGTAGCGGTCGCGCAAAATCTCGGGGTCAAGGTTCTGGAACATGTTGTCCCCCTCGTAACGCGCCTCAAAGGACTTCATCGCCTCTTCCTTGCTGATGAAGATACATTCTTTCACATTGTCACGCTGCTCAATGGCGCGCCCCACGGCCTTGGTCTGCGCATCGTCGCAGCTCTCGTCCACGAAGGCGAGAATTTCATACTCGCTCTCGAGCTGCTGGAGCTGCACCTGCGCATTGTACGCCACGAGCGAAAATGTACCCATGACGACAAGGCAGGCGACCGTGATGCCCACGGCCGCAAAGGACATGAATCCGTGCGAGAACATGTTGCGCATGCCCTCGCCGAAAAAGTAAGAAAAATCGTGTTTGCGCATAGCTTACCTCGCATTATAGCCGACGCCGTCGCCATCGCTCGTGATGACGCCCTGTTCGAGCGTGACGACGCGTTTTTTGAACTGATTGACAAGATCTTTCTCGTGCGTGACGACGACCATCGTCGTGCCGAGCTGGTTGATGCGCTCGAGCAGGCGCATGATCTCCAGCGAGCGCGCGGGGTCCAGGTTGCCCGTCGGCTCGTCGGCGATGATGGTGCTGGGGTTGTTGATGAGCGCACGCGCAATGGCCACGCGCTGCTGTTCGCCGCCAGAGAGCTCGTTGGGATAACGGTCGGTCTTTTCCTCAAGTCCGACGAGCTCAAGCACATAGGGGATGCGCTTTTTGATCTCGCGCGGCGAAGAACCGACGGCGCGCATGGCGAAGCCCAGGTTCTCGTAGACCGTTTTCTTCTCGATCAGGCGGAAGTCCTGGAAGATGACGCCGACGGAGCGGCGCAGCAGCGGGATCTGCCGCTCGGCAATGTTCGTCAGGCTGAAGCCGTTGACGGCGATCTGACCGGATGTCGGCACGATCTCGCCGGTGAGCAGCTTGATGATCGTCGACTTGCCGCTGCCGCTCGGGCCGACCAAAAAGACGAACTCCCCATCCTCGATGCGAAGAGAAATGCCCTTTAAGGCCGTCGTGCCGCTCTCGTATTCCTTTACTACATCGCTCAGGCGTATCATGCTCTTCCCTCAGTTTCCAGCAGGTTTTGACTCGATCCCGCAAATTTTCAGTCTTTATTATAGCGCGGCAAGTCCGCGATGGCAACAGGTAATTATGTAAACTTTCAACTTTTTTGCCGCAAAATGGCGAAAAAACAAGGACTGTCCGAAGACAGCCCTTGTCAAATTCTTTTTCTTTACGCTTCGATGCCGCGGGAGGCAAGGTACTTTTTGACCATGAGCGCGACCTTGAAGGTGATGGCGTCGTCGAACTCGCGCAGGTCGAGGCCCGTGAGCTTCTTGATCTTCTCGAGACGGTAGACGAGCGTATTTCTGTGGACGAACAGCTTTCTCGCCGTTTCGGAGAGGATGAGGTTGTTCTCGAAGAACTTGTTGATCGTAAAGAGCGTCTCCTTGTCGAGCGCGTCGATGGGGTTCTTCTTGAAGACCTCCTGCAGGAACATTTCGCACAGTGTCGTCGGCAGCTGATAAATGAGGCGGCCGATGCCGAGGTTTTCATAGCTGATGATGTACTTTTCGGTGTCGAAGACCTTGCCGACCTCGATCGCCATCTGCGCTTCCTTATAGGACTTCGCGAGGTCGCGCAGGTGCGTCGCCACCGTGCCGATACCGACGACCACGGTGCTCTCACCGTTCACGCGCAGCGTCTCTTCGATCTGCGCGGCGGTCTTTTCAAGGTCGCTCATCTCTACATTGTCGCCAAGCTGCTGCACGAGCACCACATCGTCCTCGCCCATGGAAAGGACAAAGCTCGTCTGCCGGTCGGGGAAGATGTTCTGCACGGTCTCGACGGGGATAGCGTCGGCCTTTTCGTCCGTGCGGCGGACGACGAACACGCCGCGGTTGAGCTCGGCCTCGACGTGCAGCTCCTTGGCGCGGACGTAGATATCGCTTAAAAGAATGTTATCGGAGAGGATGCTCTTGACAAACGACGTCTTGTCGTGCTTTTCCTCGTAATAGCTCTTGGCGGTGTTGAGCGCGACGGTCGCCATGCTGCAGACGGTCGAGCTGAGCGCGTCCTCGCCGCGGGTGAAGGCCGCAAAGTCGAACTGACCGCCCCAGCCCTCGAGCGCCTTGAAGGTCTTGCCCTCGAGCGCAGTGCAGGCGCCCTCGGCCTCATTGATGGGCTGCACCAGATGCGGCCAGCGCTGGCCGATCTCCGGCAGGTCGGTGCAGGCGATGACCGTGCCCTCGGAGTCGATCACGCCAATGACCGTATCGGTCGTTTCCTTAAACTGTAAAACGATGTTCTGAAAAATCCTACCGGACATATTCCGTGCCTCCTTGATTTATTAGGGAGTTTGTGCATTCTGCCAACTTGATGGGACTATTATACTTTCTCCGTCTGACGATTGCAAGAACTTTTTTCTCTTTTCAACAATTTTTTTCTTCTTTTTTAGGCATTCCGTAAAGGAAGGACAAACGCTTACTTGTCCGCGCCCGCTTTTCCTTGGGCAAATTGCCCACTTTCCCGCAGGTTTTTGATCTCTTCCGCCGTGAGCATGCGGTATTCGCCCTTGGAAAGCCCCTCGTCAAGCGTGAGTGAGCCCATGCTCAGCCGCTTTAAGTAAACGACCGGCTTTCCGCGCGAGGCCAGCATCCGCTTGATCTGGTGGAACTTGCCCTCGCGGATGGTGATGAGCGCCTCGCTCTGCGCGTCGCTCTTTAAAATCTCAAGCTTTGCCGGAAGGCATTCAAGCCCGTCGCCGAGCGTGATGCCCTGCTCGAAGGCTTTACAGTCGGCGTCGTCGAGCGCGCCGTCGGTACGGACAAAGTAGACCTTGTCGACGTGCTTTTTCGGCGCGAGCAGGTCGTGTGCGAGCGCGCCGTCGTCGGTCAGAAGCAGCAGCCCCTCCGTGTCCTTGTCGAGCCGCCCGACGGGAAACAGGCCGATCTTTCGATACTCGGGCGCAAGCAGGTCGAGCACCGTCTCCCCGCGTCCGTCCTCGGTCGCCGAGAGCACGCCCGCAGGCTTGTGGAGCATCACATACGTGTGCTCGCGATAAAAAAGCTCTTCGCCGTTCACGCTGATGCGCGCAGTCAAGGGGTCGCACTTGTCCTCCGCGCTGGCCGCGATGCGCCCGTCGACGAGCACGCGACCCTCGCGCACGAGGGTCTTGACCTTGCGGCGCGAATAGCGCCCGGTCGAGGCGATGATCTTGTCGAGTCTCTGCTGTGCCATGGTGGTTCCCGCCTTTCTGCATTCTGAAGTATCAGTGTAGCATACTTTTTCTTTCGGTGGAATAGCTTTTATCGAAAGGGTGTGGTCGCTTCATGTTCATCATCACCGCCAAGTGCTCCAAACGCCGCGTTGTAAAAATTCTGCTCATCTTCGCGCTGCTGCTCTCGCTCTTTCTGGCGCTGCGCGCGTGCCGGCATTCGTCTCCGCCGCCCGTCATCGCCACCGGAACAAATGAAGAGCGCATTGCGTATCTTGCCTCCCTCGGCTGGGAGGTGAACGACCAGCCGATCGAAACGCTGAGCGTCACGCTGGGCGAAACGCTCGAAGAGCCGTATTTGAGCTACAACGACCTCCAGCTCTCGCAGGGCTTTGACCTCACACGCTATTGCGGGCAGACGCTCTCGCGTTACACCTATGTTGTGACCAACTATCCTGACGCCTCGCTCCCCTGTCAGGCCGACCTGTACGTCTGCGACGGCGTGCTCGCCGCGGGCGACATCGTCTGCACCGGCGAAAACGGCTTCATGGCGGGGCTCGCTTTCCCCGCCGGTTGACAGCGCTTTCTTCTCCCTCTCACAGCCCCGTGCGGGGCTTTTTCTTTTTGACTATTGCGCGCGGCTGTGGTATGATTTCGGTGAATTGATATAAAGGAATCATCCCATGGAATTTTACACCCTCGCCAGTTCGAGCGCCGGCAACGCCGCGCTCGTCTGTCACAACGATACGCACCTACTCATTGACGCGGGCATCTCCTGCCGCCGCATCACGCAGTCGCTCGCGGCACTGGACCTCACGCTCGACGACCTCGACGGCATTCTCATCACGCACGAGCACATCGACCATGTCCGAGGACTTGTGACGCTCGCCAAAAAATGCCCCGCCCTACTGTACGCGACGTTCGGCACCGCGGCGGCCATCCAATACCCCGAGCCGCGCCTGCGTGCCTTTGCCGCGGGCAAAGAGTTTACGATCAAGGACCTGCACGTCCGCTCGTTCCGCACGTCGCACGACGCGAAAGAAAGCGTCGGCTACCGCATCGAGAGCGACGCCGGCTCGCTCGCCGTGCTGACGGACACGGGCTTTGTCACCGATGAGGCGCACGACGTCGCCCTCGGCGCGGACATGCTGCTGCTTGAGTCGAATCACGATGTCGTGATGCTCAAAAACGGCGGCTACCCCTATTATCTCAAGCAGCGCATCCTGAGCGAGTACGGGCACCTGTCGAACGACGCCGCGGCGGAATTCGCCATCGAATGCGTCCGCGCGGGCACGAGCGACATTCTGCTCGCGCACCTGAGCGACGAGAACAACTCCCCCGAGCTTGCCGAATACACCGTCGGCCGCGCGCTGCAATCGAGCGGGCTGAGCGTCCGCCTTGCCGCCGCGCCGCGCGACACCATCAGCGAGGTACACGTATGCAGAAGATCACCGTCCTTTGCGTCGGAAAACTGAAGGAGGCCTTCTACGAGCAGGCCGTCAAGGAATACGAAAAGCGCCTTTCGCGCTATTGTAAGCTGGAGCTTTTGGAGCTGCCCGAGCAGCGCCTCGGCGACGAGCCGAGCGAGGCGGAGATCCGTCAGGCGCTCAAAAAAGAGGCCGCACTCGTCGAGCAGAGGCTGTCCAAGGGCGGCGCGCTCATCGCCATGTGCATTGAGGGACAGGAGATGAGCAGCGTAGCGCTTTCGCAGAAAATGCAGCAGCTCGCCGCGCGCGGCGCGTCGCAGCTGACGTTTCTCATCGGGTCGAGCTTTGGTCTTGACGAGGACTTAAAGAAAAAAGCCGACCTGCGGCTCTCGATGTCGCCGATGACATTTCCGCACCACCTGGCGCGCGTGATGCTGCTCGAGCAAATCTACCGCGCCTACCAGATCGAGGCCGGAACCAAATACCACAAATGACCCATCATCAATATAAAGGAGGACACCGCCCATGTCGGATGAAGTGAAGCTCACCTGGGGCAAGACAGAAAACGACCTTTTGCAGCGCTGGCCCAAATCCGCCGACGGCACGCCGGAGGAGCCCGCGCTTTTGACCGTCGCAATGGACACGAACGCCGAGACGGACATGCTCTGCGCCATGCTCCGCTCGTATGACATCCCCGTGCTGCGCAAGTACGAGGGCGAGGGCTCGTTCGGCAAGATCGTGCTCGGCATGCCCGGCAGCGGCACGTGGCTCTATGTGCCGTCCTCGATGCTCGAGGACGCGAAAAATCTGATCCGCCCCATTGATGAAATTCCGGAACAGGAGGACATGCAATGAATTACCGTCAGGAATATGAAAAGTGGCTCGCCTCCCCCGTGCTGAGCGAGGACGAGAGAAATGAGCTCAAGGCCATCGCAAACGACGAAAAGGAGATTGAAAACCGCTTCTACGGTCCGCTCGAATTCGGCACGGCCGGCCTTCGCGGCACGATGTACGTTGGCCTTCACAACATGAACCGCCACGTCATCCGCTGGGCGACGCAGGGCTTTGCCAACGTCATCCGCGCTGAGGGCGAAGAGGCCATGAAAAAGGGCGTCGCCATCTGCATGGACTGCCGCAACCACTCGATGGAGTTTGCACGCGCCGCGGCCTGCGTCATGGCAGGCAACGGCATCACCGTCAAGCTCTTTGAGTCCCTGCGCCCGACGCCTGAGCTCTCGTTCGCCGTGCGCGAATACGGCTGCGAGGCGGGCATCAACGTCACCGCGTCGCACAATCCCAAGGAGTACAACGGCTACAAGGTCTACTGGTCGGACGGCGCGCAGCTGCCGCCCCAGCACGCCGCCGCGATCGCCAGGGAGCTTGAGCACATCGACATTTTCACCGGCGTCACGTCGATGGACTTTGACGAAGCCGTCAGCAAGGGCCTCATCACGATACTCGGTGAGGACTGTGACAAGCGCTTCATGGCAAATGTCATGAGCATGGTCAACGACTATGAGACCGTCAAAAAGGTCGCCGACGACTTCAAGCTCGTCTACACGCCCTTCCATGGCTGCGGCCACAAGCTCGTGCCCGAGGCGCTGACGCGTCTTGGCATCAAGCACCTTTTATGCGTGCCCGAGCAGATGGTCATCGACGGCAATTTCCCGACCGTCGTGTCCCCGAACCCCGAGAATCCCGAGGGCTTCTACCTCGCCATTGACCTCGCCAAGAAGAACGACGTCGACTTCATCCTCGGCACCGACCCCGACAGCGACCGCGTCGGTATCATGGTGCGCAACAAGCAGGGCGAGTTCGAGCCTGTCACCGGCAACCAGACGGGCGTGCTGCTGCTCGACTATCTGATCGGTGCGATGAAGCGCGCGGGCAAGCTGCCCGCGAATGCCGCCGCGCTCAAGACTATCGTCACGACCGAGATGGCGCGCGCCGTGGCGGAGGCGAACGGCCTCGACTGCTACGACACGTTCACGGGCTTTAAGTTCATGGCCGAGAAGATGAACGAGCTTGAGGGCGCGGGCAAAAACACCGTCATCTTCTCCTACGAGGAGAGCTATGGCTACATGATCGGCCACTACGTGCGCGACAAGGACGCAGTTACGGCCTCGCTGCTGCTCACCGAAATGGCCGCGTGGTACTACTCCCAGGGCATGACGCTCTTCGACGCGCTCAACGCGCTCTTTGAAAAGTACGGCTGGTACGGTGAAAAGACGCACAACCTCGTCATGCCGGGCTTAGATGGTGCGGAGAAGATGGCCGCTCTTATGATGTCCCTGCGCGAGACGCCGCCGAGCGAGATCGCGGGCGTCAAGGTCGCGACGTACAAGGATTATTCGGATGGCACCGCGCGCGACGCCGCAAGCGGCGAGGTCACGAAGATCGCGCTCTCGGGCTCGAACGTGCTGCGCTTCGAGCTCTGCGACGGCACGCACATCGTCGTGCGCCCGAGCGGCACCGAGCCAAAGATCAAGGTCTACATCCTCACCAAGGGCGCGGATGCGCAAGAGCGCGACGCGAACCTTGTCAAATACTCCGCCTGGGTCAACACCCTCGCCTGATATTCCCCAATTCTACCAAAGCAGCAGAGGGCGGCGCGGATCACGCGCCGCCCTCATTCAATTTTAGCCGCACCGCGGCGAAAGGATGACGACACTTTATGGCTCTGCTCGCTCTCTACTGGTCCATTATGATCGCCTGCTACCTCCTGGCCTCGCGCCTGCGAAAGTACGCAGAAAAATTCAAATTTGTGGACAAGCTCATGTCGCTTCCCGTTTATGCGCTGGTGCTTTTGATGGGCCTGCGCATGGGCGCAGATGAGGAGGTCACGTCGAGCCTCGGCAGCATCGGCATTCAGGCGCTTTTTGTCACGGTGCTGACTGCTGCGGGCAGCATGCTCGGCGCGTTCGCCGTGCGAAAGCTGCTGCACATCGACCGCCACACCCACCCCGCCGGTGCAGTCGTCAACGAAGCGGAGGCTGTGCACGAAAAGGCCGACGTCTCGGGCGCGAAAATGTCTTTTATCATCCTGCTGATGGTCGTTGTCGGGATGCTGCTCGGTGATCTTGTCATCCGCCGCGTGTGCACCGACCTACCCGCCTTTCAGTCCCGCTCGGGCGACTATCTTGTAGTCGGTCTGTGTATCATGCTGGGGCTCATCGGCTTTTCCATGGGGCTGGACGGCAGCATTGCCCGCATTCTGCGCAACGCGGGGCTCGGCGTCATTTTAGTCCCCATCTTCGCCGTGCTCGGCACGTTGCTCGGCGGCGCGGTCTATGCCGCGCTCTCACCCATGACGCTGCGCGAGGGACTGGCCATCAGCGCAGGCTTCGGCTGGTACACGATGGCCCCGAGCGTCATCGCAAGCGCGGGGCACACGATGGCGAGCGCGGTCTCGTTTCTGCACAATGTGCTGCGCGAGATGCTCGGTATCATTCTGCTGCCCGTCATCGCGGGCAAGATCGGCTATATCGAGGCCATCACCATCCCTGGCACCGCCTCGACTGACGTGTGCCTGCCGATCGTCGAGCAGGTGTGCAACTCGGAAACGGTCGCCTACTCGTTCTGTACCGGCATGCTGATGTGCATCACCTCCGCAGCGCTGGTGCCGATCATCATCGGCGCGTAAAAAATTACCCCGCAATGCACGGAAGAAATCATAAAGGGGAGTTCTCTTGTGATAGAGGGCTCCCCTTTTCGCGTCTTTACACACGGTCAAGCAAGTGCGGTATCGGACGCTCACTGCACTGCCGGGCACTGCCGGCCTTCGTGGTCGATGGTATAGTCACAGGTGAGCAAGATCTTCGAAATCGGTACGATCTTATACCCCTCGGCGAGCAGGTAGTCGAGGATATCCGGCAGCGCCTCGGGCGTATGCTCGCCCGCATTGTGGAACAACACGATCGACCCGCTCTGCACCTTGCCCGTCACACGCTTCGTGATCTCACCCGCCGAGATGCCCTTCCAGTCGAGGGAATCCCCACTGGCAGCACTTGGAAACGCCTGTCGTGCCTCGCTTCATGGCCTCCGCTGACCGTCCTCTTTCCGCCTATTCATAGCCCACCGCCGAACATGCCCAGAATCAATTCCATATTAGTAAAGTGTGTTCACCAGACACACAGCAGGAAGTGCTGCCGCAGAACTGCGGCAGCACTTTTTTACATAATCAGGACTGCATTTTGCTCAAATCAGCCAAACAGGAACATACCAGTTTTTTTGATCGACCGGGATCATATCCGGCGGCATGCAGATCACGGCACCGGTTCCAATCTTCGTTTTCAGATGCGCTGCTCCAGCCGAGATGCTGTCAGCATCTGGTTCTTTCTCAATAGGATTCAGCACGCTGAAATTCTTTGCGGCATCCTTTGGCGCAGAATTTTTTTGATCTCTATCGGCGAAACGACACCATCCTGATAAATGATAAGGTCGATCTCCTTCTTGTTGCTGTCACGGTAGAAATACAGCGGCGGCTGAGATTTTCCACTGATTGAGGTAGCTCTTGTAGATCCCAGATACCACCCACGTTTCAAAGAACGCGCCGTCCATCGCTCCCCGCTCTAATGTCTCTGCGCTGGTCCATCTGGTGAGATGTGCGCAGAGCCCTGTGTCCAGAAAATACATTCTCGGAGCCTTGATCACTCGCTTCAAGGCGTTGTTGGAGTAGGGCTGGATCAGTGCCACAATCCCCGAGGACACCAGAATCGAAAGACACTGCTTTGCGGTTGGTGCGGATTGAGCGAAGCAATTTTGATGCGGTGGAAAAACTCTGGCGTGCGGGTACCATCAGCGCAGCGGAAGCCATGCGTCGTCTGGATTTTTTAGGATTTTCAAGGGTTTCAAGATTTTCTGAAAAAATAATACATTTTTACACAGCCTTCAACAGGGTGGCAAAGCCGTCCGGAATAACTTCCGGCCCTGGCTCATACATTCTCGAAGGAGGAAACCCTTATGATTATCAAAAACACTTATTCAACCGTTGACCCTATAGAGCGCTCTGCGCGTCAGGCGGCGATCTGCCGCCGCTGCCTTCTGCTGCTGGCTGCCCGCGCGCAGAGGTGAGGCCGATGGATGCCATTTATGCGCGTCAGTCCATCGATAAAAAGGGCAGCCTTTCGATTGAGGGACAGATCGAACTGTGCCGGAAGTTTACTGTGGACGATGCCCTTGTTTTTTCGGACAAGGGCTTTTCCGGCAAAAACACCAAGCGGCCTGCTTTCGGCGAGCTCATGGAGGCGGTGGAGGCGGGCCGCGTCAAAAAAATCGTCGTGTACCGGCTGGACCGCTTCAGCCGCTCCCTCGCGGATTTCAGCCAGATCTGGGAGCTTCTGCGTAAAAACAATGTCGAATTTCTGTCCGTCAACGAGCAGTTCGACACTTCCTCACCGATGGGACGGGCCATGCTCAACATTGTGATGACCTTTGCCCAGCTTGAGCGCGAAACGACCGCGGAGCGTGTGCGCGACAACTACCATCACCGCGTTTCCCTCGGTGCATGGCCGGGTGGGCCCGCACCGTACGGGTATGCGCTTTCCAAAGCTGAGCTTGACGGGCGCAAGGTCTCATCTCTGATAGCCGATGAAAACGCAAAGACTGTTCTCCACATTTTTGAAGAATATGTCCGGTCTGAAACATCGCTGCGCGCCCTTGCCAAAGCTCTGACTGAGCAGGGCATTCACGGCCCCAAGCGCGAGGCGTGGGATAACGTGACTCTGTCCCGTATTCTGCGGAACCCCGTCTACGCGCAGGCTGACGAAGCGGTCTACTGCTATTACCTTGCGCAGGGCATCCAGATCCGCCAGATGCCCGAAGTTTTTGACGGCGTCCATGGCTGTCTTCTGATTGGGAAGCGCGACCGCAGCCGCGGCAAGTACACGAAAAAGGATGAGCAGATGCTCAGCCTGTCCACGCATGAGGGAATCATTCCGTCTTCCCTCTGGCTGCGTGCGCAGGACAAGCTCTCCGGACAGATGCAGCTTCCCCGCGCCAACGCGGGAAAATACTCCTGGCTGACCGGTCTCTTAAAATGCAGCAAATGCGGCTATGCCGTCAAGGTCAACTACATAAAGTCGGAGCAACGCTGTAAGCTGGTCTGCTCCGGTCGGTCCAACTTCGGCAGCTGTGATGAATCGATTGATGTAGACCTTAGAGAGCTGGAGACCCATATTGCCAATGAGCTCCAGCACATTCTCGATGCCTGTCCCGCCGAGCTTCCCTCAGTAAGTGAAGACCACGCGCAGGCGAAAGCTGTTTTGGAAATCGAGCAGAAAATCGATCGTCTGGTGAACGCTCTCGCCGAGAGCAGCGATGTGGCGGTCGTGTATATCTCAAAAATGATTGAAAAACTGCACGCCGAGCGGGAACAGCTCTTACATACCGCCCCGCATTCCGCGTCTCAGATCCGACGGTTGGATTTTTCCCGCTCTGCTTTTGACGAAAAAAAATTGATCGCCGCCGAATTTATCGAGCGGATCGAACTCGACGGCAACCATGTCAACATCATTTGGAAGGCCTGATGGGGCTGCACAATTGCGTGCGCTTCATCGGGCTCTTTCATAGTCTGCACCAATTTTTTATCACGCTACAAACATCTGAATAAAGGGTCGTCATACAATTTGCGCTCCTTGCCACGAGCAACAAGAAAGAAGGATTTCAATGAAAAATCGCATTCTGTCCGTCCGCCTCTCAGAGGACGAACGAAATGATCAGTGAGGAGATGAACCGGCTGTGCCAGACGTTATCTTGATCCGCAATCAGTATCCAGACGCAGCAGCTTTGCACCGCGTTCTTGACTATGTGTGCCGTTCCGGAATGATAGGCGGATATGCCGTCGATCCAGTCTATGCGTTCCGTGAGTTTATGCTTGTTAAAAGCACTTCAGCGGATTCCATGATCTTTTCCCGGTCCGCGATTTTCTGCAAGAATGCTTTCCGCGTTCGAACGTGCACATTTACCAGTCTTTCCCTGACTCCGATGTTAACCGCTTCGGATGCTCCGACGATGACGAATTGCTGCGGATCGATTAAAACTGCGAAAGAGCTGTAAGACTTTTCCTTGCCGCAGGAACCTTTTCAACATTTTCTGCAGCACAAGGCCAAATAGTCCCCACACTTTGAATTATGCCGGTTCGGCTGTATTGACAGTCCGCAGCAGGAATGCTACCATGAAATTAAAACTGGGCAAGAAAAGAGGAAAGCGAATGACATTGAATCAATTAAAAGTGGGGAATTCTGCCGTGATCACCACTGTTGGCGGAGATGGAGCCTTGCGCTGCCGCCTGCTGGATATGGGCTTGATCCCGCACACCCGCGTGACACTACAGAAGGTCGCGCCGATGGGTGATCCTATCGAGATCCGCGTGCGCGGCTACGAGCTAACGCTGCGCGTAGAGGAGGCTCAAAAAATCGAAGTGGAGGACGAGCCGAAATGATCTTTGCACTTGTTGGAAATCAGAACTGCGGGAAAACGACTCTTTTCAACGCCCTCACCGGATCCAATCAGCATGTCGGCAACTTTCCCGGTGTCACGGTAGACCAGAAGATGGGAGATATCATAGACGAAAAAGGCTGCTCCGTGGTGGATCTGCCCGGCATCTACTCCTTGCGGCCCTATACACAGGAGGAGATCGTCTCCCGTGACTTTATCCTCAACCAAAAGCCGGACGGCATCATCAATATTGTGGATGCCACCAACATTGAGCGGAATCTGTACCTGACACTTCAGCTGCTTGAGTTGCGGATACCTATGGTGCTGGCGCTGAACATGATGGATGAAGTGCGTTCCAACGGCGGTTCCATCGACGTGCAGAAGATGAGCGCCTCGCTCGGCATCCCTGTCGTACCGATCGCGGCCGCAAAGGGTGAGGGCGTGAGCGAGCTGGTGAATCAGGCGATTGCTGTGGCTCGGAGCAGAACTCTGCCAAAGGTGACAGATTTCTGCGCGGATGATTCCGCCGTTCACCGCTGCATCCACGCCGTTACGCATCTGATTGCCGATCACGCCGACCGCATCGGTGTGCCGGCTCGCTTCTGCGCAGCAAAGCTGATCGAAGGCGGCGATGACCTTGCCGACCGTCTGGCACTTGATCAAAACGAGCGCGAGTTGCTTGAGCATTGCATCGTGCAGATGGAGAGTGAGGCAGGACTTGATCGCAACGCGGCGCTTGCTGATATGCGCTACACCTTCATTGAAGGCGTGGTAGCATCATCTGTGGTGAAATGCCATGAAAGTCGGGAGCACGCCCGCTCCATGAAGATCGACAGAATTCTCACCGGTCGCTACACAGCCATTCCGACGTTTCTGCTTGTCATGCTGCTGATTTTCTATCTCACCTTCAATGTTATTGGTCAGCGTCTGTCCGACTGGCTGCAAGGCGGGATCGATGGCCTCACCTTTCTTGTAGACCAAGCTTTGACTGCCTATGAGATCAATCCTGTGGTACACAGCTTGATTATTGACGGCATTTTTTCCGGTGTTGGCAGTGTGCTGGTGTTCCTGCCTATCATTGTGACGCTTTTTTTCTTCCTCTCTATCTTGGAAGATACCGGCTACATGGCCCGCGTCGCCTTTGTAATGGACAAGCCTCTGCGAAAGATCGGTTTGTCCGGCCGCAGCATCGTCCCTATGCTCATCGGCTTCGGCTGTTCTGTGCCGGCAATTATGGCAACGCGCACGGTGTCGAGTGACCGTGACCGCAAGATGACGATCCTGCTCACGCCTTATATGAGCTGCTCGGCAAAAATATCAATTTATGCATTTTTTACCGCAGCGTTCTTTCCAACGCACCGCGCGCTCATAATGATCCTACTGTATCTGCTGGGCATTCTGATTGGAATTGCTGCGGCCCTCATCATGAACCAAACCGTGTTCCGCGGAAAGCCCGTGCCTTTCGTTATGGAGTTGCCCAATTATCGGCTTCCGAGCCTCAAGAGCGTTGCGCTGCTGCTTTGGGAAAAGGCCGAGGACTTTTTGCAGCGGGCGTTTACTGTGATTTTTCTTGCTACCATCGTGATCTGGTTCCTCCAGAGTTTTGATACCAGGCTGAATGTAGTTGCCGACAGTGCCGATAGCCTTTTGGCTCTCATTGGTCGATGGATCGCGCCGGTGTTCGCACCGTTGGGCTTTGCGGATTGGCGCTGCGCAACCTCCCTTATTTCCGGTTTTATCGCAAAGGAATCTGTGGTCAGTACGCTGCAGATCCTGTTAGGCGGGGCTGCACTTTCTACGATGTTTACCGGTCGTTCCGTTATCAGCTTTCTGGTGTTCACGCTGCTGTATACTCCCTGCATCGCGGCAGTAACCACGATTCGACGAGAATTCGGCTCAGCGCTGAAGACAGTTGGGGTCGTGATGATGCAATGCTGCGTGGCATGGATCGTGGCTCTTGCTGTCTATACCTTGGTGGGGATCCTGTGATGCATCTGTTAGATTGGGCCCTTCTTGTCCTCATCGCAGCTGCAGCTATCACAGCCATCCTGCACTGGCGAAAAAAGGCCAGATCAGGTAGCGGCTGCTGCGGAGACTGCTCGCACTGCAAAAGGCGCTGTTCGTAAAGTCTGATAAGTGAATGATGCCGGAAGCGGGGCGTTACGACAACCACTCTTGGCAAGTTTCTCAGGTCTTCCTCTTCCTTTTTGCGAAAGCCCGGATCAAGCCGAGTTAAAATACCATTAAAATACTGTACGGTGGATTGAAAAAATGAGCCAACAGGACTATTTTATACAAGGTGAGTGTGTAAAATCAAATTTTTTAGGGGGAGGCGGATAAAAATGCCGCACCGAAAGAAGATTTTACTCTCAGACAGTAATGAAGCCTTCAGTATGCTCCTGACGGATTCCCTGCGTGAGCGCGGAGACTTCCGTGTATTCCACGCAAGGGATGCGGACGAGACAACCGAGGTGCTCCATCGGCACCGACCTCACGTTCTTCTGCTGGATTTTCTGCTGCCGCACAAGGGCGGCTTTCACGTTATGCAGCAGCTGCGTGAGGGCGGACACAAAATCTCGACGATCTTTATGACAGCGCTGCCGACGCACAAGGTCATAGAGGAGGCATACCGTCTGGGCGCAAGCTTTGTGCTCCCGAAGCCTTTTACGACAAGGGCGCTGGCCGAACGGATACACGATGCACTGCACAGTGATCGGCCCTAATTTGCACACATCAAAAATAGTGACCGCCATCTCAGTGAGCGAACGGCTCCTTGAGATGGTGGCCTTTTATATCCCCATCTACGCTGCTGAGGGCGACAGCGTTATGAAGCTGCTCACGTCCGGCTTCTCCGGCAACGCGACTACTGCTCTTGCCTACATCCTGCTCGGTACCTTCGCTACGGCGATCGCTACCACCGGCCTTGCCGACATTGTCTCCAAGAAGCTGAGCAAAATCATTGGCACCACTTCTCGGCATGATCACCCTGATTGCCTGCCTGTCTCAGAACCTCATCCCCATTCACATCGCTTATATCCCCATCCTGATTCCTCCCATGCTCGTGCTGATGAACAAGATGCGCCTCGACCGCCGCGCTGTGGCTTGCTGCCTTGCCTTCGGTCATAAGGCTCCCTACATTCGATTTCCACTGCACGGGCGACGCGCTCTACATGATGAGCTTTTTGCTGTGCCCTGCGGAACGGCACCGGCCGGAACAGGAAGACGAGTAAGGGGCGCGCATATCGCTTGCGCCGCGGGCGGTTCCAACCGCTGCCAGCGCTTCCACGTCCCACTGGATCGGCTCCATGCCTATCGAGCGGATGGTGGAGATGACGTGGTCGTCATACTCGCCGAACGGGCAGCGGATGAGCGTCGGGCGGACGCCGGTCAACGCCTCGATCTTATCGTTGCAGGTGTTCACGTCTGCGATGATCTGGTCGGCGGTGAGGGAATTATAATGATCATGCGCGTTGGAGTGGTTCATGAGCTCATTGCCGCTGTCCACGATGGCCTTGGCCTGTTCGGGATACTGATCCGCCCAGTTGCCCACGACAAAAAAGGTACAGGTGACACCGTACTCCTTGAGCACGTCGAGGATCTTCTGTGTGTTGTCCGCCCCCCACGCCGCATCGAACGAGATGGAGCACACCTTCTGGTCGCGCTGGACACAGTAGATCGGCAGTTGGCGCGTGGCGGCCGACGCGCTGACGGCGGCGGGATAATTGACGGCGGCAAAGATCGCCGCGGCGGCCAGCACCGCCGCGCCCAGCGTCAGCCATTTGCGCCGGAGCACCAGAAAGCGCGGCGGCTTCTTCTCCTTTTCAGACTTCTTCCTGCGGTCAAAATGAAACAGCATCAGCATATCCTCCCCAATTCTCTTGGTAGAGGGTATGCTGGTGCTGTTCATATCATGCAAGGGGGACGGGCTTTACTCGATGCCCGCCAGCGTTTGGGCTTCGGCGACGTACTGGTCGATGAGGCCCTGCTCCTGCATCTCGGCGATCTTTTCGTTCGGGTAGGCGACAAAGTCCTCGTTGCCCTTTTGCACGCCGATGCACTGGCCCTCGCTGTCGCTTTCGATGCCGACGTCCTTGACCGTCAGGTCATCGTTCGCCGCGGCGAATGCAAGAGCTGCGGTGTAGTCGATGTACACAACATCGAGCTTGCCGCTCTTGAGCTCCATGATGAGATCCTGCGCCTTGACGAGGCCGACGACGTTCTCTTCACCCGCAAGCTCGTTGGCGATGGGCACCTGAATGGTACCGTTCTGCACGCCGACCTTGTGACCACTCAGGTCTTCGGGCTTGTTGTAGAGCGCGTCATCCTCCGCGCGGATCAGAATGGCCTGCTGCTGCTTAAAGTACGGGTTGGAGAAATCGACGGACTTCAAGCGCTCCTCGGTCGAGGCCATACCGGCGATGACAATGTCAAAATCACCCTTGGCGAGGTTGATGCACAGGTTGTCGAACGACATGTCGACGACCTTGAGTTCGACGCCGAGGTCATCGGCGATGTACTGCGCGATAGCAACGTCAAAGCCGACGATGGTGTCCTTGCCGTCCACCTCCGTGTGGAACTCGTTCGGAGGATAGTCGGCAGAGGTTCCCATCACGAGCACGCCCGCCTCTTTGATCTGCTCGATCTTGGACTTGGCGATGTCATCGGACGACGCATCGCCGTCCGAGCTGCCCTGCGCGCTGTCATCGCTCTTGCTGCCGCAGGCGGCGAGAGACAGGATCATCATAAGCGCTAAAAGCAGCGCTGCAAATTTCTTGAATGCGTTCATCTTTGTTCCCTCCTGCGTGTCTTATTCCCACAGGGGCTTGTCCCAAAGGTTCACCTTGGTGCCGATGCCCATTTCCGTCGCGTTCAGATAGAGCTGATAGGCGATCATGATGTCCAGCGCGCCGAGGCCCATGGACGCGGCGGCGACGAACTGATCGTCCGAGGTGCGCAGCTTCTTCGTGCCGAGCACCAGCTCGCTCAGGTCCATGATCTGGCTCTCATCGAGCTTGCCCTCCTTCGTGAGCTTGGACAGCGGGTTCGTGTGCTGCTTGAGCTGTGTCCAGTAGTCGGCGACGATGCCGTCGGCCTTGAGGAAGACGTCCTCCATCACCTCGTTGGAGTGCATGGAGACGAGGCCGCAGCCGGGCGTGAGCCAGGAGGTGTCCATGAACGGCTTGGGCGCGGTCGTCTCGCCGACGATGAGCTGGGACTTGAGCGCCGCAGCCTTGCTGTCGCTCGTCGGGATGATCTCGACGCCCAAGCTGTCGCCGTACTCCTTCGCGATGCCCTCGGCCTTGGCGACATCAATGTCGCAGAGGTACATGGTCTTGATCTGGGGCAGCGCCTCGTGCACGGCGGAGATCATCGTGCGGCCGATAACGCCCGCGCCGACAAGGCACGCGGTGTCCGCATCGGAGGGGGCGGCATACTTGGCCATCAGGCCGCCGACGGCGGAGGTGCGCATCGCGGTGATGAGCGTGCCGTCCAGAATGCAGAACGGCAGCACCGTCTCGGGGTCACTCAGGATGGAAATGTCGATGCCGTAGGGGATGCCAGGGATCGTGGCGTTCTTCTTTGACTCCGCCGCCCACTTGATGCCGCCGATGTTGATGTCGCCGCCGATGTAGCAAGGCATGGCGTTGAAGAACGACTGCCAGTTTTCCTTGTCAGGGATGCTGGTGTTGGTCTTGGGCGGGTTCTTGATGAGGCCCTGACCGAGCATCGCGTAGGTCTTTTCCGTAACGGCCAAGATCTGTTTCATATCGAGAAGGCCGGCCTTGATGACATCTTCCTGCTTAAGGAACAGAATTTCGGGATTGATCGTGTGAAGCATTTTAATTTCCTCCAATAATATCGTAATTTTTGTTTGTTAAATGACGTTGATGACTTTGGATAAGAACTCTTTGGTTCGCGCGTTCTGTGGGTGCTCGAAAATCTCCTCGGGCGTGCCCTGCTCGGCGATCTGTCCGCCGTCCATGAAGAGCACGCGCGTGCCGACCTTTCGGGCAAAGCCCATCTCGTGCGTGACGACGACCATCGTGATGCCGTCGCGGGCGAGGTCGGAGATGACCTGCAGCACCTCGCCGACCATCTCGGGGTCGAGCGCGGAGGTCGGCTCATCGAAGAGCAGCACATCGGGCTCCATCGCCAGCGCCCGCACGATGGCGATACGCTGCTTCTGCCCGCCGGAGAGCTGGGAGGGATAGGCGTTCGCCTTGTTCTCAAGCCCCACGCGCTTTAGAAGCTTGAGGGCCTTTTCCTTGCTCTCCTCTTCCGACTGCTTTTTGACCTTCGTGAGCGAGATCGTAATGTTTTCAAGCACCGTCAGGTTGTTGAAGAGGTTGAACTGCTGGAACACCATGCCGACCTTCTGTCGGTGCTTGTTCACATCAAAGCCCTTGGCCGTGATGTCCTCGCCCTCGAAGTAAATTTTGCCGGCGGTGGGCTGCTCCAAGAGGTTCAGGCATCGGATAAAGGTGGACTTGCCGCCGCCCGAGGGACCGATGATGACGACCACGTCGCCCTTGCAGATGGTCTCGTTCAGCCCGTCGAAGACGGTCAGGCTGCCGAACTTTTTCTGCAAGTTCTTGATCTCGAACAATACGTTACCGTTCACTCTTTCTCAGCCTCCCTTCAAAGATGTTCAGGCCCTTGCCGAGGATGATATTCAGCGCCAGGTAGATGATGGCGGAGATGTAGTAGCAAGGAAGCGGGTTATAGGTGGATGTGATAACGATACCCGTGTCATACATCAGATCGCTGATACCGAGATACTGGATGATCGAGGTCTCCTTGACCATCGTGACAAATTCATTGCCGATGGCGGGGAGAATATTTTTGACCGCCTGCGGCATCACCACGTAGCGCATGGCCTGCGCATTCGTCATGCCGCACGAGCGCGCGCCTTCCATCTGTCCCTTGTCCACCGCTTGAATGCCCGCGCGGATGATCTCGGCGACGTAGGCGGAGGAGTTGATCGAAAGCGCGATGATACACGGCAGCGCCCGCTCCAGATCGACGCCGAAGAGGGTTCCGGTGGGATAGCTGATAAAGTCGAGCTGGTAGTAAACGATGTAGAGCTGCACGAGCATCGGCGTACCGCGGATGACGGTGATATAGACGCTGGCGAACTTTTCCAGCGGCTTAAACTTGGATAGCCGCATGAAAGCGATCAGGCAGCCGAGGATCGAGCCGCAAAACACGGTGAGCAGAGAGATGAGGATGGTCGTTCGCGTCCCTCGCAGGAAGTATTGATAATAATTCGTTGCAATTTCCCAAATGTTCATGTGCTGTGGTTTCCTCCTTCGTAGGACTGACTGTGATGCTGATTGTATATTTATGTTCGCAAAATGTTAATAATGAGAATAACAATTCATATCAAGATTGTAGCACTGAATAAAGAGGCGAAATAGAGTGGAAAACGATTTGGTAAAAATATACACAAAAGTCAGCATAACTATGACGGTCGAACATCCGCTTCGGCACAATACGGCATGTTTATAAGCAAGCAAAAAGATTTTACTGCATGAAAACGCGCAAAAAAGAAAGGTGCCGGGCTGAAACGTTCACTGTTTCAGTCCGACACCTTTTTCATAAAAGTGCAAAAGTGCGCAAATGACCCCTGCCATCCCCAAATGGCAGGAGCCGTCTGCGTGATCGTGTGGGGCGCGCACGCGCCCTGGTATCATAAAGCCGCGAGCGGCTCTATCATCATGCGTCGTTTTCGAGCATCCGGTAGCCCACGCCGATCTCGGTGAAGATATACTCGGGCGAGGCGGGATTCTTCTCGATCTTGCGGCGGATGTTCGCCATATTCACGCGCAAAATCTGATTGTCGGCCTTGGCCTTCGGCCCCCAGATCTGCTTGATGAGATAGTCATACGTCAGCACCTTGCCAGCGTACTTGCCGAGCAGCGCCACGATCTTGAACTCGTTGAGCGTCAGGTGCACATCCTGATCGCCGATGAGCACGTGGTGCTTGTCATAGTCGATGGTCAGGTCCTTGACGGTGAACTTGCCCGACTGCGCGATCTCGTTGTTGTCGAGCGGCGTGCGCGTGTGACGGATGGCCGTGCGGATGCGCGCGAGCAGCTCGCTCGTGCCGAACGGCTTTTCGATGTAGTCGTCCGCGCCGAGGTCGAGCGCCATGACCTTGTCATGCTCGTGCGTGCGCGCCGAAACGACGATGATCGGCAGACTCGACCACGAACGAACCTCCTTGAGGATGTTCATCCCGTCCATGTCGGGAAGCCCTAGGTCGAGAATGATGAGATCGGGGCAGTGCGAGGTGATCATCGAGATCGCCTCGGCACCCGTCTGCGCCACCAGCACGTCGAAGTCGTTCGCGGTGAGAACCGTCGAAATAAAGTTGCTGATGTTCTGCTCGTCTTCCACCACGAGCACTTTATCCTTCAATTTCACTGTTGATGCCCTCCTCCAGCGGCAGATAGAAGCGGAAGCATGCTCCGCCCGAATCTAAGTTTTCTGCGGTCATCGTGCCGCCGTGCGCCTTGACGATGGTGTAGCACACGGAAAGGCCGATGCCCATGTTTTTCTTCATATCGAAGTTGTTGTGCGACACGCCGGAAAGCCCGCCGTTAAAAATCGTCGAGAGCCTCTCCTTCGGGATGCCGTCGCCGTTGTCGCTGACGGAAAAGCAGGCGTTCGTCCCCTCGCGTGAGAGGCAGACACGGATCTGCGTGACGTTTCCGCCGTGGATGGCGGCGTTTTCCAGCAGATTCATAATGACCTGACGGATGAGCGTCGCGTCCATCGGCACCATCAGCACCTCGTCCGGTACCTCGATCGAAACCTTGATCGCGGGGAAGCGCTTGGTGAACTTGCTGACCGAGACGCCGACGATCTCCTCGGCCGCCTCACAGTCCTTTTCGATCTTTGCCTGTCCGCCGCTCATGCGCGTAATGGACAAAAGATTTTCGACCATGCGGATGAGCCACTGCGCGTCCTCATTCACGTCTTCCAAAAGGCGGCGCTTCTGCTCGGGAGAAAACGAATCCTCGTTTTCGAGGATCGCGGCGGTGTTGCCGACGATGCTCGTCAGCGGCGTGCGGATATCGTGCGACATCGCGCGCAGGAGATTGGCGCGCACGGCTTCCTTTTCTGTTTCGATGCGCAGCCGCTCCTGCTTTTTGATCTGCGTGTTCATCGCGCTGATCATCATGGACACCGTCAGCATCGCAAGGAAGGTAAACGGGTAGCCGGTGATCGTGAAGTTGAATTCCCAGTAGGGATATGTAAACACGTAGTTGACGAACAGCACGCCGGAGACAGCGCTGAATATCCCCCAGAAATAGCCCTCCGTCCAGCGCGAGATGGTCGCGACCGCCAGCACGAAGATGAGGTTCACGTAGCCACTGCCGTCGTCGATCCTTCGCAGCAGCGTGCAGAGCACCGTCGCCATAGCCAGGATCGCCGCCGTCAGCAAAAGGTCGTAGATCCAACGCATTTTTTCGGGGATTTTTGCCATGTCGCCGCCTTCTCTCGCTTGATCGTTGGCGCGGAGAAAGACTCCGCATGCTTTCCGTCCCCATTATAGCATACAGCCTGCTAATTTTGTGCTAAATCGAATATTTTTTTCATGGTAGCAAAAAGGACGGCGCGATGCCGTCCCTTTCGCTGATAAAGGAAGAAGTGGAATTCAAAATTAAATCTTGCGGATGCTGACATTCGTCACATTCGCCATGTTGAAGCCGGGCTGCTGGGCGATCGCCGCCATGATGGCGACCTTGACCTCGTCGGTCAGACCGTCAGCGGGAACAGCGGGCGCTGCCGGCGCGGCAGCTGCTGCGGCGGGCTTCGGAGCCTCGGGCTTCGAGAGGATCTTGCCCATCAGCATCGTCAGGAAGATGATGCAGGTAAGGCCCACAAACGTGACGCCCATACCCATGATAACAACAAATGCGCTGGAAACTTGCATCGGCGGATACGCTCCTTTTATGTATTCTGGCGCTATTATAGCGCGCAGAATTTGCATATCAACCGTTTGGAAGTCCTCTTAGCATTGGCTTAACGCGAAGAGTTTTTCCCTTAACAGCGTTTTTATTGATGTTCAGTTTCCGCTAAAGATAAAACAGTCAGCACGCCGTCCTTTACGCGGAACTTAACGTCCCAGCCGCCAAAGCTCATACCGTACACGCGCTCGGGGTCGTTCTGGTACTGCGGGCGCGGGTCCTGCGCAAGCACACCGAGCAGCGCCTCGCGCTGCCCCTCCGGCAGCTTTTGCAGGAGCTCCGGCGGGCTTTTGACTTCGATCGTCTCTTTCGGCGACGGGGCAAAGCCGCCCAGCGCCTCTGGGTGCGCGTCGGCGTAAGGAAGGTAGGGCTTGATGTCATAGATCGGCGTGCCGTCCATCAGGTCCGCGCCGGAGACGATCAAAACGTCACCGAAGCCATCCTCATGCTGCACGCTTTCGAGCTTCACGCAGGAAAGTCCGATGGCGTTCGGCCGGAACGGCGAGCGCGTCGCAAAAACGCCCACGCGCTCGTTGCCGCCAAGGCGCGGCGGGCGCACCGTCGGCGACCATGTGTCGCGCACGGCGGCAGAGAACTGCCAGATGAGCCACAGGTGCGAAAAGCCCTCGATGCCGCGCAGCGCATCGGGATTGCGGTACTCCGGCTCGAAGACGATCTTCGCGCGAAGCGCGGGGACGAGCCCGCTCTGGCGCGGGATGCCGAATTTTTCCGGAAAGTCAGAGTGGATTCTGGCAATGACTTTCATTGTATAGTCCATAGAATGCTCCTTTTTTCGCACCTAACAGAGGTGCGTGAGTTTTGCAGCGTCGCGGGCGCTGTATGGGGGCCCCGCCTGCCGTGGGGCGCGGGGCAAAGGGGGTATTCTCTTCTCGAAGAGAATACCCCCTTTAAATCCCCCAGAGAAGGACGAGGGGCGCCCCCTTCGACCCCCTACATTGGCAGTCGGGCGCTTGAATGACTGCACGCGCTGCGCAGTGTTGGTGCGGTGTACATGGCTTCGCCATGAACCACTACCGCCTCGTTACGACTCTCAACCGCGCCTTACTATCGTGAGGCGCGAGTGACGGTAGAACGGCGGCAGACTGCGTGCGAAATAGCGGCATTGCTGCGCTCGCCGCATTGTGGAGACTGGCGATAGACGGGAATTAGGCTGTACTTCTATAAGATGGACAGAGCGGCAGCGGGTAGTAGAAGCAGAGGCAAATCGTATAGCAGGGCCAAATGCGGCTCTGCCGCACGCAAGAGGTGCAATCGGCAAGCATTGCAGCTCTTCGAGCTGCTCGCTTGCAATGGAAATCCTTTCTCTTGGGGGTGTAAGGGGGATATTCTCTTTCGAGAAAGAGAATATCCCCCTTATTATCCGTGCAGCACTGTGTGCTGCAATTTTCTGAAATTACTTCAGCTTTATCGGCGTGAGCTGGAGATAATCGTCCAGCGTGCCGTCATGCAGGCAGCAATCGATGATCTCGCGGCCCAGCGGGTCGAGATCGTCGGAAACGAACTGCTGGAGCTGCTCTTTGAAGAAGTCGGTCAGGATCTTGGCGCCGGCGTCGTAGCCCGCGTTGCCGAGCTTGGACTGCGTCTCGGGGCGCAGGAACGTCTGACGGATGAACTGGCCGTCGAGCTTCATTTCATCGAGCGCGTAGCCGAACAGCGGGCAGCGCGCGGGGACCAGATGCTTTTCGCGCACAAAACCGTTGTGGCGCGCGAGGTATTCGCGCGAGAGCCACTCGCCCATGAATCCAACATGATAAGCGCCGATGTGCTGGTTCGGGATCAGCACGTTCGTCGTCTTAGGCGCAGACATGATCTGCTCGAGCAGCAGATTCGCCTGCGTGACTTTGAGGCCCGTGGCGAACGGCCAGTAGGAGCCGACGCCCTCGGCCTTCAGGCCGCTGCCGGCGTTCGTATCGGCGATGGACGGGTTCTTGAAGCCGCGTGGAGAGATGAGTCTCCACAGCCAGGCAATGGACTGCGGCACGACCTGCAGCATGCCCATGACGCCGTAGTTCGGGTCTTTCGCAGTAGAGGGCGGCATGCGCACACCGAAGCTGCGCACGTCGACCTCGACGGGCTCGGTATCAGGCACGATGTTGTCAACCATCTTGCGCGGCAGGATGACGCGCGGGTTGGAGCAGGGCTTGCCGTTCGACTCGATCACATGCTCCCAGATGAGGCAGGTCGCACCGGGGACACCGTCCATGTTGAAGAAGACCAGCGGCTCGCTCGGGTGGATGCAGATGCGCTCATAAAGCGGGCTGTTACCGTAGGCATTCATGCCGTCCATACGCAGAAACCAGCCGTCCTCGGCATCGAGGATGCGCAGCTTGCCGCTCTCGGGATCCTGGAAGCTCTTGAGTGCGCAGGCCATATCATCGGCGATGGGGTGGATCTTGCAGCTCTCGCCAAGCGTCATGTAATATTTTTCGCCCGTGACCGTATGCGTACCGATGAGCAGGCGGTCGTCCTCTTCGCGGTGGAAGTCCTCGAGCATTTCGCTCTTGCCGCCGCCGGACGCGCCCTCGTGCATGAACACGACCTCGCACTCATACGGCGTTTCGACCATGGCCGCGCTCGTATGGCAGCAGACCCAGCCCTCCTGCTCGCCGATGTCGAGTAGCAGCGAGAAAACGCCCTTCTTGGCGCTGGGGCCGGGATAGAGGTTGTAGGCCCAGACCTCGTGCATCTCCTTGGAGCGGTTGTGCACGACGACCTGCTTGCCGTCAAAGTGCGTGTGGCGGAACGGCGGCGCAACGAAGATGATGGCGCGGGGCTTATAGTGCTCAGGCACATCGACAATGCTCGTAAAGCCCTGCATGTTCGCCAGCGACAGCGCGAAGAACGCGGCGTTGAGCGGACAGATCATCAGGCTCGGATAACCGTGGCCGCGCGGACCGGCGGAAAACGGCAGCATGATGACCTGCTGCGTGGAGAGCCAGTCGAGCGTCTCCTGACGAAGGGACGAAAACTCGTAGCCAAAGCGGTCCTTAAAGCGCGGCTTGTCGGAGGGCAGATCGTCGCCGATGGCCATGCTGTTCGGGTCGCGGCGGCGCATGTAGTCTTCCATGAAGTTGACGACGCAGCCGTTCTTGCAGCGCACGACCTCCGCTTCCTTGACCGTGCCCTTGCCCTCAATGGGGTAGACCACGTCATAGCGGGAGGTGTGCGTGGGACCGTAGGCCATCTCCTCGAGCTCTTCCTTCGTCTCGGCATAGGCGATGCACTTGCACTTTTTGAGTGCTGCGGCGACCTCGGGGGCTAAATCAAATTTTTCAAAATACTGGTCAAACATGAAAAGATCCCTCCACATCTCATTGGGGTTTGATGATTGTTTATTCGCTGCGGGACTTTTTCATGCCGCGTGTCTCCGGGGGAAGAACACTGCTGCGGCATAATAAAAGATTGAGGTAATGCTATCACGATTGATAGAAAAACGCAATAAAACATCCTTGAATGTTTTAGAAAACATGGATGATTTTTCAAAATAGTTAAATAAACAAAAAGAAGACGCTCTGCTGCGCAAAGCGTCTTCGCGGGAAAACCGAAAGGATTTACGAGATCTTTCTGAGAAAATTGCCGCCGATGCGCACGCCCTCCTGCACGATGAAAAAGGCGTGGGGATCGAGTTCACGCACGGTCTCCTGCAGCTCCGCGACCTCGAACTTCGAGACGCAGACGCACAGCACGCGCATGTCGCTCTCCGTATATGCGCCCTTGCCCTCCCAGTACGTCACGCCGCGGCCAAGGCGCGACATGATGCTGCGCGGGAGCTCGGGGTCTGCGTCCCTTGTGAAGATGAGCACCTGCACATTGATGTTCTGCTGGTGCCCGCGGTCGATGAAGAGCGAGCAGAACACGGTGTAAATGACGGAGTAGATGGCCGTCTGGATGTCGAAGAGCAGTGCGCAGGCGATGTAGAGCACGATGTTGAAGCCCAGCGAAAAACGTCCGACGGTGAAGCGGCTGCCGCGCTTCGTGAGGCACAGGCCGATGACATCGAGCCCTCCGGTCGAGCAGCCGCAGGTTAGCGCTAAGCCGAGGGCAAAGCCGCACAGAATGCCGCCGACGAGGCACGAGGCGAGAGGATCGTCCAAAACCGGCACGGCGGGCGACTGGATCACGCTCAAAAAGAGCGACGACGCGCCCACGCAGATCAGCGTGCGGATCAAAAACGCGCGCCCGAGGTCGCGCCACGCGAGATACAGCACCGGAATATTGATGAGAAAATACAAAATACCGGCGATGTCCACCCCTGCGGGCAGCTCAACGGCCTGCGCGAGCAGTGTTCGGATGATCTGGCTCAGTCCGACCACGCCGCCGGAATAGAGGCCCATCGGTACGACGAAAAGGTTCACGCCCAGCGCGTAGAGGAATGTTGCGAAAACCGCGATCAGGACGCGCGCCCATTTGTTTTGCAGCGCTTTGTGCAGCATAGCTCTTGCCCTCACTTTTCTCCGCACTGACCATTATTCTATGTACCCGTGCGGGTCTTATTCGCTTGTTGCCTTTTGATTATAGCCCATAGCGGAGGCACTTGTAAAGCCTTCTCCGCGCGCGGGAGAGCGTGCGCGACACCGTGGACTTGTCCCGCCCGATGGCCGCGGCGATCTCCGTGACGGTCATGTTTTCCTCGTACCGCAGGCGCAGCAGCTCGCGCTGGCGGGCGGTAAGCTCCTCCTCGCGGGCAAGGCGCAGATTGCGCTTGAGGCGCATGAGGTCGCTCTCGTTGTCGCCCGCGTGCGCGGCGATCCATGCGGTCATATCGCCGTAAACTTCATTGTTGCGCATACTATAAGGTGTACTTTTCATTGCGGCAATAGCCCCTTTCGTAATAGTGCCGCGTCAGCTCGGCCAGCTCGCGCGACTGGCGCTGAAGCTGCTGGAGCTCTAAGATACGCCGCTTGAGTCGCTCGCGCTCCTCCTTCGTCGGCGCGGCCTTGGCCTGCTCGCGCAGGACCGTGATGCGCATGCGGAAGCGCAGCGCGTCCTCGCGGTAGACAAACGACATCTGATACAGCGTCATAGCGTGCTCGCCTCCCCTAATATGTATTCAAACGACCGGAGCGCTTCGCGCGCAAAGCGCGGAAAGCAGTCCGCGCAGACGGTCACGCCGTTCCGGTACCACAGCGTTTCTCCCGCGTAAATGTCCTGCGCGCAGAGTGAGCAGACCGCGTGCACCGAATCATGGTGTCTTTTTCCTGCGTACAACAAAATTCCTCCTTTTTTCAAATTCCCTGTTGACAAACGAATTGAAGTCTGGTAATATACAACCTGTTCGTTGCTGAGATGCTGGTATAGCTCAGCTGGTAGAGCAGCTGATTTGTAATCAGCAGGTCGGGGGTTCGAATCCGTCTACCAGCTCCACCGACAAGCAAACAATTTCAGATGGGGGAATTCCCGAGTGGCCAAAGGGGGCAGACTGTAAATCTGTTGTCAGTGACTTCGGTGGTTCGAATCCACCTTCCCCCACCAAGAACGAGTTGACGAAAGTCAGCTCGTTCTTTTTGTTTTGTAGTGGTTTGGAAAATGTAAGCGATACGCCAGTGGCGTATCAGAGCCGCTCTGCGGCCTGCGTCGAGATCACACTTTCGTCGTTTTACCACAAAAGCAAAAATATCGAGCTGCCCTTAGGCTGGCTCGATATTTTCTTTCTCTCTATTTTTTTCGCGTCCGTCCTCTTTCGGGGCGGCGCGTTTTCTTTTTCTGCTGCGGGGATCAGCCGCCGTACCGGTATCGGCGGCGTGCGCCGCGGGCAAACTGAGGAGAACGATTGCCGCGGCATGCTGGCAAGTACAAAGAACTTGTCAGCAAAATCAAGATATCACAAGAATCTTGCTATGTCAAGAATAAATTTACAAGATTCTTGTTATAATTGATTGACAGTTACAAGCTTCTGCGATAGAATACAGTCAAATCTTGTCGCAGCCTGCGTTTTCTGGGGGGATCTTGATGAGTTTTGGCAAACAAATGCGTCTGCGGCGTGAGGAGCTTCATCTCTCGCGCGCGGCGCTGGCGGAGGAGCTTGGCGTTTCGCCCTCTGCCATCAGCAACTATGAAAACGGCGTCAGCTCGCCGAAGGAGGAGGTGCTGCTCCGGCTGTTCGATGCGCTTGAGATCGACCCGAACTACCTTTACCGCGATTCGTTCCGCTCAGGCAGCTTCGTCTGCTCGCGCGCAGAGCAGGATTTGATCGAAAAGTGCCGCTCGCTCTCGCCGCTCGAGCGCGAGACGGTAGGCAGCCTCGTCAGCGCCCTGTGCACGATGCATACAGGGCGGGAGGAAGCGAGCGCGCCGCGCCGCATCCCGCTCTACCGCTCGATCGAGGCAGCGGGCTACGCCGCCCCCGTGCCAGGCGAGGATTTTGACTACATCGTCGATCACGGCGATGTGCCGCCGGGAGCGGAATTCGCCGTGCGCATCCGCGACGACAGTTTAGAACCCGTGCTGCACGGCGGCAGCGTCGCCTACCTCAATCACGACCCGCTGCATGCGGGCGACGTGGGCATCTTCTGCGTCGGGGGCGACATGCTCTGCAAGCAGTATTACCGCGACCCGCTCGGCGTTTCGTACCTCTTTTCTCTGGGGCGGGACCGCGGCGCGGACGTCGTCTGCGGCCCTGAGAGCGGAAAGCGCTTTATCTGCTTCGGACACGTGATCTTAGATCATCGTGTGCCGCTGCCCGGTATGGGCCTGTGAGCGGGAAAAAGGCGCATTTTGCGCGGAAAAAGACTTGAATCGTTCACAAATTCTGCTTATAATAGAGGTTTGGAAATCAATAAAAAAGAAGGAAGCGTATTTCTTATGACGAAAATTGACATTTTCTCCGGCTTTCTGGGCGCCGGCAAGACCACGCTCATCAAAAAGCTGATCGCGGAAGCCTACAGCGGCGAAAAGCTCGTGCTGATCGAGAACGAATTCGGCGAGATCAACATCGACGGCGGCTTTCTGAAGGAGTCCGGCATCGAGATCTCCGAGATGTCCGCGGGCTGCATCTGCTGCTCCCTCGTCGGTGACTTCAACAAGGCGCTCAAAGAGGTCGTGGCGCAGTTCCACCCCGACCGCATCCTCATTGAGCCGAGCGGCGTCGGCAAGCTTTCCGACGTCATCGTCGCCGTCGAGCGCACGGTCGACGAGTGCCCGGGCGAGCTCAAGCTCAACAGCTATGTCACCGTGGCCGACGCCAGCAAGGTCAAGGTCTATATGAAGAACTTCGGTGAGTTCTACAACAACCAGATCGAGGCCGCCGGCACGATCATTCTTTCCCGCACGCAGAAGCTCTCGCAGGAAAAGCTCGAGGCTGCCGCCGCGATGCTGCGCGAGAAGAACCCCGACGCCGCCATTCTGACGACTCCGTGGGACGAGCTGGACGGCAAGACCATCCTCTCCGCCATCGAAAAGGTGTCGCTGAGCGACGAGCTTCTTGAAAAGATGCGCCGCGAGCACGAGATCGAAGAGGCCGAGCATGAGCATGAGCATCACCATCATCACGATCACGATGAACATGACGAGCACGACGAGCACGAGCATCACCATCATCACGATCACGATGAACATGACGAGCACGACGAGCATGAGCATCATCACGACCATGACCATGACGAGCACGACGAGCACGAGCATCACCACCATCACCACGACGGTGAGGAGTGCGACGATCCCGAGTGCGAGTGCCACCATCACCATCATCACCACGCCGACGACGTCTTCTCCTCCTGGGGCAAGGAGACGCCGAAGAAGTTCAGCAAGGAAGCTCTTGAGGACATGCTCCACAAGCTGGACAGCGGCGACTACGGCCACATCCTGCGTGCCAAGGGCATCGTGAACGGCGAGGACGGCTGGCTCGAATTCGACTACGTGCCCGAAGAGCATGAGGTCCGCGCGGGCCATCCCGACTATACGGGCCGTCTGTGCGTTATCGGCGCGGAGCTCAAGGAAGACGGCCTTGCAGAACTGTTTGGAGTGTAAGGCATGGATATTCCTGTTTATCTGGTCGCCGGATTCCTCGATTCCGGCAAAACGAGCTTTATCAACGGCATTTTGGAGGACGGCTTCGCCCGCGAGGACAGGACGCTTTTGATCTGCTGCGAAGAGGGCGACGAAGAATACGAGAAGAAGGCGCTCGACAACGTCACCGTTGTCACGGTAGACGACGAAGAGGAGCTGACGCTCGCTTTCTGCAAGGAGCTTGAAAAGAAGCACCGCCCCAAGCAGGTGCTCATTGAGTACAATGGCATGTGGCAGATGGAAAAGCTCTACCGCGAGGTGCTGCCCGCCAACTGGGTGCTCTATCAGATCATGACGTTCGTACAGGCGCCGACGTTCGAGCTGTTCGTCAAGAACATGGGTCAGCTCATGATGGAAAAGATCACGAACGCGGACATGATCGTCTTCAACCGCTGCGACGACAAGCTCAAAGAGAGCCTGCGCGCGCGCAATCTGCGCATGGTCAACCGCCGCGCGGACATCTACCTTGAGGACAACGACGGCAACAGCGAGGACTACCTGACCGGCGACGAGTGCCCGTTCGACATGACGCCCGACCTCATCGACATTCCCGACGACGACTACGGCGTGTGGTACGTCGACGCGATGGACCATCCCGACCGCTGGGATGGCAAAAAGGTCCACATGAAGCTCATCATGTGCCACTCGAAGAAGTTCCCGGGCATCCACTGCCCCGGCCGCTTCGTGATGACCTGCTGCGAAAACGACATCCAGTTCGTCGGCATCGTCGCCAAAGGCGACAGCCTGAAGGCCTACAAGAATCGCGACTGGGTCGATATCACTGCCACGGTCAAAAAGGAGCACCTCGACGCCTACGAGGGCGAGGGCCCCGTGCTGTACGTCGAGCACATCACCACCACGTCGAAGCCCGCGCAGGAAGTCGTGTCGTTCTGACGACGCGATTTGCGGAGGTAAGGTGAATCAGCAGCGCGCGCAGCGCGCTGCGGAGTTTTCTCCTGCTAACCCGCAGGGGAGAGCGAATAAAGGGGACATTCTCTTCTCGAAGAGAATGTCCCCTTTTGAATCCCAAGGGAAGGATGAGGGGGAACCCTCTCACCCCCCCGACATTGCGGTTTTGAGGCTTGAAGCGCTGCTCAGTCTGCGGAATCGGGTACCTGCCGGGTGATGGTTCTAAACGATTTGACTTTTTTCTATCTTCGCTGTCGCTCCCTGATCTGAATGCAGTCTTGGTAGAATCCCCTGCCGTCGCTAGATTTTGCCAACCTTGCTGCCCCCCAAAGCGGCATCGCTGCGCTCGCCGCACTTTTAAGTTATCGTATATTTTTTACGATGGCCATGTGGTCATGTCCGCGGTGCGCCGCTTGCGCTGTGCGCCTTGCCGTCACCAAGCTTTACACGCAGCGGCGGCGGTTCGATGCCGAGCATCAGCTTGACGAGCCAGGCGAAAAACAGCAGCACTAAAATCGGGATCAGGCACGACGTGACGAGCATGACGGCGAGGGCCTCGATAAAGCGGTTCAGGACCGTTTTGAGCTGCTCGACCGCGGCGGTCGCCGCTCCGGTGATGCCCTCAGCCACCTTGGAAAAGAGGCCGGAAAGGCCGCTTTTTTCGCTCTCGTCCGCCTCGCCCGAGGTGGCGGACTGGATGTCCTCGGTCGTCTGCTCGGCGTTTGTGATGGTCTCTTCGATCGAGGCGCGGTATGTGTCCTCGATCATGCTCGAGACTTTGACACCCGCGGGAATGGCAAACGCGATGGCGAGCGCGAAGAGCAGCAAATGCCACGCGAGCTTCCCCAGCGCGGCGCGCAGCTTTTCGGAACAGAGCGCAGCGATGCCAAGCGCGCAGGCCGCGGGGATCAGGATCGTGAACGACACGTAGGATGTGATCGTCAGCAGATACTTTTCCAGAAAGATGGCGCAGAGCACGATGAGGAAATAGCCGCTCAGGTCGGCGAGCTTTTCGGCGATGGGCGTCGCGGTGTCGCCCGGCAGGAGCGTGATGGCCGCGGACGCGGCGGTCGACGCCGCTGTCAGTTCGAGCACCGTCTCCTGCTTTTCCGCGAGCGCGTCGATGGACGCTTGATGGTACGCGGGGTCGGACGCTCTCTTCCCCACCGCGAAGATGGAAAGGAGCGCCGCCAGAACGAGAAGCGCCGCGAGCGCGGCCTTCTTAGTTGTCACTGAATGCATAGTTGCCTCCAAAAAACGGGATGGTTCTATCATACCGAAACGGCGGAAGATGTCAAGAAAGCGCGGTTGCGGTCGCATCGCCGCGCGCGGTTTCTATCCTCCTCATCGCGTCAAAAACATAGAGAATCAGCATGAAAACGGCAATATTTCGTTAATTTCTTTCAGATTTTTCCAAATTTTATATCATTTTTCCGAATTCTGTCTTGTCACCTGCCCTGTTTTTACGGAAAGTTCGTGATAGAATACAGATATAGCAGGATCTTCGAATCTTTTTTCATTGATTCTGTCAAAGCGGAAGTTTTTTCTTCCCCGTTTCCGGCGCGAAAGCGCCTGTACTGATCTGAACAAGCAAAGCAATGTTTGGCAAACCTGCTGAAAAGCAGGGACGCAAAGCCAGAGGGGGCTAAGGCCGCCATGTGCGGTTATGACAGCCGGTTGCAAATCATTCGGAAGGGCAGCGCCCTTCCTGCACCGCCCGGCCCTCTCTGAAAGCAAGGTACAGGCGGGAAACCTTTTTTACCGAAAAGAGGGGGATGAACATGCGACAAACATTTTATGAGTTCTGCATGCTGCATGAAAGGACAAACTTACTGAAAGAATGGGACGAATCGCGCAATTTTCCGCTCACGCCGGACACCGTTTCCTACGGCAGCAAGAAAAAAGTCTGGTGGACGTGTGAAAACGGCCATTCGTGGCAGACGACGGTGCATGTGCGCTCCAAGGGGAGCGGCTGTCCGTACTGCGCAGGGCAAAAGGTCCTGCCCGGCTTCAACGATTTGGAAACGCTCTATCCCGACGTGGCCGCGCAGTGGGACCGCGAGAAAAACGGCCCGCTTTCGCCGCGCGACGTCTCCACAGGCTCGAAGATCCGCATCTGGTGGCGCTGTCCGGAGGGGCACTCGTGGCAGTCGCCCGTCGCCGCGCGCACGGCGTGGGGGCACGGATGTCCCGTGTGCGCGGGCAAGACGATCGTCACGGGCGAAAATGACCTTGCCCACCTCCAGCCCGAGATTGCCGCACAGTGGGATAAGCGCAAAAACGGGTGCCTGAAGCCCAGCGATGTCGCCGTCAGTTCCAACCGTCCCGCTTGGTGGCGCTGCGAGCTGAGGCATTCCTACCGCGCCACGGTCTCGTCGCGCACGCAGCGCAAGACCGGATGTCCCTATTGCGCGGGACGCAAGGTGCTCAAAGGCTTCAATGATCTCAAGACGCTCTGCCCCGACATTGCTTCGCAGTGGCACCCGTCGCTCAACGGCGCGCTGACACCGGAGATGGTCACGCCCGGCAGCAACAAAAAGGTCTGGTGGCAGTGCTCCATGGGACACGTGTGGAAATCCGTCATCTATCCGCGCACCGGCGCGCAGCAGTGCGGCTGCCCCGTCTGCGCCGGAAAGGTGAGCACAACACATGCGCGGCGTTACGCCCAGCTCGACGAAATTCGCACCTTTACCGAGCTGTGACAAGACCAATTCTATAAAAACGATCAAGGCCGTGGGAAGCGATGTGCTTTCCGCGGCCTTACTTTTGCCTGATTTGGACGCACTGTCAGCACTATGTTTAGTGCTAATGCGTTTTCTTTCCCGCTTTCGCCAAAAAGCAGCGCCCCTCTCTCTTGCGGCGAGGGGCGGTACAATCTGTTCAATGAGTCAACTTGTTGCCGCAGGCAAAACAAATGATTGTTATATGTGGACACTTGCGCCTGATTTTTCCCTGTGCTATAATGCAGTTACTTTAATCGGATAAATTACCTGTAAAGGAGAATCATCATGGATTATATGGCTCTTTCCACTGCCGAGTGGCAGCAGGAATACGACAAGGTGTCCGCCGAATACGAGAGCTGGAAGGCCAAGGGCCTCAAGCTCAACATGGCGCGCGGCAAGCCGAGCAAGCAGCAGCTCGACCTTGTCAGCGGCATCCTGACCGCGCTGACCAGCGCCGAGGAGTGCGTGGACAACGGCGTGGACGCCCGCAACTACGGCGAGCTCAAGGGTCTTGAGAGCGCGCGTAAGCTGTTCGCCGATATCCTCGGCTGCAAGACCTCTCAGGTCTTCGCCGGCGGCAATTCGAGCCTCCAGCTCATGTACGACACGGTCTCCAAGGCCTACACCCACGGCCTGCTGCACAGCGAAAAGCCGTGGTGCAAGGAAGAGAGCGTCAAATGGCTCTGCCCCGCGCCGGGCTATGACCGCCACTTCAAGGTGACCGAGAGCTTCGGCTTTGAGCTCATCACCATCCCGATGACCGAAAACGGCCCCGACATGGACATTGTCGAAAACCTCATCAAGGACCCGAGCGTCAAGGGCATGTGGAACGTGCCGAAGTACTCGAACCCCGACGGCATCATCTACTCCGACGAGACCATCGAGCGCATCGCAAAGATGAAGCCTGCCGCGCCGGACTTCCTGCTGATGTGGGACAACGCCTACTGCATCCACGAGTTCGACGGCGAGTTCGTCCCGTTCAAGGATATTCTGAGCGAGTGCGAGAAATACGGCAACGCCGACATGGTTTTCGAGTTCGCTTCCACGAGCAAGGTGACGCTCCCCGGCGCGGGCATTGCGTGCTTTGCGTGCAGCGAGGCCAACATGGAGCACATGACCAAGCTCATCGGCATTCAGGCCATCAGCTTCGACAAGATGAACCAGCTGCGCCACGTCAAGTATCTCCAGAACAAAGAGCACACCCTCGCTCTCATGAAGGAGCACGCCAAGATCATGAAGCCGAAGTTCGACATGGTCGTCGAAACGCTCGAGCGCGAGATCAAGCCGCTCGGCATTGCGAGCTGGCACACGCCCAAGGGCGGCTACTTTGTCTCCGTGAACACGGCTCCCGGCCTTGCCAAGCGTACGCTGGCGCTCGCCAAGGAGGCGGGCGTCGTGATGACGAGCGCGGGCGCGACCTATCCGTATGGACACGACCCTCTTGACAGCAACATCCGCGTCGCCCCGTCGCTGCCGCCGGTCGAGGAGCTTGAGCAGGCGATGGCCGTCTTCTGCTGCTGCCTCAAGCTTGCCGCGCTGGAGAAGAGCAAGAAGTAAGGCATATTTGCATCAAAAAAGCGGACCGCAGTGCGGTCCGCTTTTTCTCATTTCGATTCACTTTTCCGCTTTCTTCTCTTCCCGCTTCAAGCGCCATACGGCGAGTGAACGCACCAGAAGAACATTGATGAGCGCAAGGCGCGCGTAGCTGTAGACGACATTCAGAAGGAAGTACGGCGAAATGTTGCTGTAATTGCCGAGATCGTCGAGCAGCAGCGGCATAACGCCGTAGCTCATCAGAAGCGGCAGCACAACGAGCACCGCGAGCCAACCGGCAATGAGCCATGTGCCCTCTTTTTTCGTCGCGGGCAGCCTGAGCGTTCGGTAGGAGCGCACCGTGCAGACGATCATCACGAGCATGCCGAGGAGCTGCACCCACGAGATTGCAAGGCGCGCATAGTTCATCTGCGCCGTCCAGAGGTGCGTCATAAAGGCGGTCGTCCACGAGAGGCCGGTCGCAAAGCGGAGGTAGAGATCAATACAGAGATAGGCCGCCCAGCCGCACCAGAGGCCGACACGGTTCTTCGCCGTAAGGCAGATGACACCGCAGAGGAAAAACGGCGCGCCGAAAAGAAGCCCTGAGAAGATGCTGCCAAACAGCAGCAGGAACAAAAGCACGATGACCGCGCCGGTGCACAGCAGGACTGTGCCGATGATGCTGCGGCTCTTTTCCCGTGCGGGCACAGCCTGCGGCGTGAAGGACGCAGGCGCAGCCTGTGGCGCAGGTACGGCTGTCTCTGCTTTCGGCGCGTCCTCGCCACGCACGAGCTCGTCGAGCGTGACGCCGAAGAGCTCGGAGAGCTTTAATAGCTTGTCAAGCTCGGGGATGGAGGCGTCGGTCTCCCATTTGGATACGCTCTGGCGCGAGATGTCCAGCGCGTCGGCAAGGTCGCCCTGCGACCAGTTTTTCTGTGTGCGCAGGCGCACGATGTTCTCTCCAAGTGTCATGTGATAGGGTTCTCCTTTGCAGATTTTCTGCGTTCAGCTTATCAAAAGGCGCGCAAAAAGTCCACCAAGCGGGGTTGAAAAGTTAGCAACCAGCAGTTGCAGCGTAAAAAAAGAGGCCTTCAGCGCGGCCAGCGCAGTCCCTTCGGCAGGCCAAGAATATAGTCAGCGCTGGCATTGTAATAAGCGCATAATGTTTGCAGGTGATGCAGCGGCAGCTCGTTGATCCCTTTTTCGTAGCGGTAATAAACCTGCTGCGTTGTTCCGATGACAGCGGCAACCTGCGCCTGTGTCAGATCATGATCCTCTCTTAGCTCGCGCAGAATATCCCAATAGGCCTTCATTTTGCCTCTCCCCCTCGTAGTTTTGGATGGGGAGTATTATTCCATACATCAGAAATAGTGTATTGACGATACATCACTTATGATGTAAAATGAAATCAGAAGGACGGATCAGCGTCTCAAACTCAAGAGGTGGAGGAATATCTTCATGAGGAAACTAACCTGGCTATTAGGGGCAATGCTGCTTTTGCTCAGTCTGACCGGCTGCGGAAACAAAGTGGACAGCGAAAGCATCCGCAGCTATCTGGAAAGCTCTTACTACAACGAAAGTGATGCGTCTGTGGATGAGATCAAGGATATTTCTCAAGAACAGGGAAATAATGACAAGGAATTCATCGTAAGCTGTACGGTAAAGGCGAGCAACCGCTACGCCGTACAGACGGCCAACTGGGTCATAACCTTTGAGCGGTTTGAGAACAGTTGGGTCGGCACCGGGCGTGAAATGACGTATTATGAGACGGAACTGCAAAACGGGATGTCGGAAGAGGAGATGAAAGACCTTGTTGATCTCGAGGGGCTTTACTGGCAAAAGGAATTTGAAAGCTGGCTGACCTACGACGTCAGCGACTGGTACTGTACAGCGGATCTTGAAAACGGAGAATGCGAGGTCAGCTATCTTCTGACAACAGACTACGGCGGCTTTCAGTTTTTTCGGGTGTATCGAACGACCGCTGAATGGAATGACCGTTCAATGCAATGGTTCCGAAAGGAATCCAACGAGTATGCAACGAGCGGAGAGGTGGTCGTAACGCTCGACATAACGGGTCACTATGATTTCTATATCAATGGCAAGCAGCACTACACTTTTGATATTGAGAAGGATTCGGGGCAATATTACATGCGGAATTTTACCTACTATAACAGGCCCTACTCCACTGATCGTCTTGAGGCTTCCTTTGAAGAAAAGCAGCTGTCATTTGATTGGCCGGAATATTCCGTAACTGCGCCCTATTGGGTAGGCGTTTATGATGAAAATATCAAGCTGGAGATTATGAACGGGAGACTGTATTTCAGCCGGGAGTTGATCTCACCGGTATCATGATTGCCTGATTCAGGCGGAAAAGGAGAAGAAATATGAACATCAAATTCAAACGTTTCCTTCGCATGGCGCTGTGTCTGCTGCTGTGCGCAGCATTTTTTACCGGCGGCGTATTCGCGGCAGGAAAACTGCAAAAACGGACGATCACAGTCTATTCCGGTGTGGACATTTACGTTGATGACGCAAGGCTTGACGCCAGAGACGCCAACGGAAATCCGGTCGAAGTATTTATTTACAACGGAACGACCTATCTTCCCGTGCGCGCTGTTGGCGAGGCGGTCGGCAAGGCGGTGCAGTGGGAAGCAAAGACCAGTTCAGTCTATATCGGCCAGCATAAGAGCGACAAGCCCGCCGTCTGGCTGGATGAACTGGACTACTTCGATTCGAGTTACAACCCACTGAAAAAAGGGGAAAATATGAAAGACAATCTTGGGAATACATACGAACATGCACTTCGCATTGGTCATTGGAGCGGCTATAATGTGTATAAGCTGAATGGACAGTACAGCGCGATTAGCGGAGTTCTCTTCAGAACATATAACTGCCGCAGTGAGAGCGCCGTAAGCGATTTGAAAATATATGGAGATGGCGAGCTGCTGTATTCTGCTTCGGTGACGAAAGGTGTTGATCCTGTTGAGTTTTACATCGATTTAACAGGAGTTCTCGAACTCAAGATTGCCTGTGGCGACAGCTGGACAATAAATGGAAAATACGCCGCCGGTTTAGGCAATTGCGGCCTGTGGGCCTGAACAGCAAAAAGAGGGAGCACTGCAAATGCAGTGCTCCCTCTTTTTGAGTTTACATTTCGTAGTCTACGGCCACGCGGTCGGCGCGGATGGACTTGCAGATATCGCTCACGGCGACATGGCGGGGATCGACCTTGTAGGCGTTCAGGTCATCCATCGTCTCAAACTCGGAGACGAGCACGGCGTCGTAGTTGTCCTTGCCGATGTTGCGCGCGACCTCGCTCTTTTTGAGCTGCGGGATCACGCCGTCGAGCGCGGCGAGCTTCGTCAGAAACTCGTTGGCTTTTTCCTCAGTGCCCTCGCGGAACTTCCACATTACGATATGACGGATCATAGGTATTTTCTCCTTTTTATCTGGCATTATAGGCCTCGATGGCCTTCTTGAGAATGTCCATGGCGCGCTCGAGCTTGTCGCTTTCGAGGACGTAGGCCATGCGGACCTCGTTTTTGCCCTTGCCGGGGGTCGCGTACATCGAGCCTCCCGGGGCCATCATCACGGTCTCGCCGTTGTCGCTGTACTCCTCGAGCAGCCACTGCTGGAACTTGTCGGCGTCGTCGACCGGCAGCGCGGCCATCACGTAGAACGCACCACCCGGCACGTCGAACACCACGCCGGGGATCTCGCCGAGCTTGCGGCAGAGCGTGTCGCGGCGCTTCTTATACTCGTCGCGCACGGCGGCAAAATACTCTGGGCCGACGGTGTAGAGCGCGGCAGACGCGATCTGGTCGAGCGTCGCGACCGAAAGTCTTGCTTGGCAGTATTTCAT
>ENA-UEQS01000092-UEQS01000092.1-human-gut-metagenome-genome-assembly--contig:-NODE-92-length-68051-cov-17.103775_pt1 | contig 68051 bp, 62 predicted proteins | sample MGYA00242953_ERZ507953 | MGnify/ENA primary metagenome ERZ507953 (study PRJEB26167, sample SAMN06115474) | human gut metagenome | host: Homo sapiens | place: China:Jiangsu | collected 2016-07-06...
CTGGCTGGGTGGACTTCTCTTAAATATTCCCGGTGCATCCGTCCGTACTTTCCGATAGGGCGGTGTTCCTCCGGCAGCTTCAAATCCGGGATAGTACATTCCATCTTCACCCAGCGTATAGGTTCCGCCCATCTGTTCAAAAATTGATTTTCCCATTTACGTATCCTTTCCGGCTATTCAGCCTATGCCGGTTTGCAATACGGTTAAAGCTGTTTCAAAACATTTCCAATATCTTCGTTGATACAAATTGAATTCGCTTGAATTTCTCTCGGTGCGTAGGCTTCACCCAGATTGATACAGGCATAAGTAGCGTTTTTCCACTCGTTTACCATGCGCCAGAAAGAAAATTTTATAATCGTTGGCGTATTCATTCCAGCGCCTAATTCTAAAAACAGAACCTTCAAGCCCTTGTGCCGCCGCAGAAAATCCGTGTATCGTTCCGAAGCACTATACCAACCCTCATCCTGCACAAATGTATCGTCACACCGCAGATTCATTGTCATTGGCTTGCCACAGAGCGGGCAATGCGGAACCAGTTCTGTCGGCACACGCATACCTTTCTGCTGCTCCACCATCTGACGAATGGTGGCTTCGTTATCATAGGTTTTCTGGCAACACGGCTTGTTACACTGAAACAGGCCATAATCACCTTGCGTATAGAACAGCCGATGCTTATCGAATCCCGCCTTTTGAAACTGGTGATCAACATTGGTAGTCAGAACAAAGTAATCCTTATTCTTGACCAATCCCAGCAAGTCCTCATACACTGGTTTCGGGGCTGGCGTGTAGCGATTTATCCAGATATAGCGGCTCCAATATACCCAGTATTCCTCCAGCGTGTCAAAGGGATAAAAACCGCCAGAGTACATGTCGCTGAAGTGGTACTTTTCTGCAAAGTCGTGGAAATGCTTTTCAAAGCGTTCTCCCGTATAAACAAACCCGGCTGATGTGGAAAGACCGGCTCCCGCTCCGATGATAACGGCATCCGCTTCTTCCAACGCTGAGCATAGTTTCTCTATGCCGTTAGAGGTATTTGTTTTCCCGAAGTTGCGAAAACCGAACATCACGCGTACAGCCTTTCCTGATAGTTTGTGGTAAGAATTTGCAAATGTCCTAAAATACGCTGTTTTCTCAATGTTTTCGTTCTCTTGTTTCCGGTGCGCAAAGAACGGAACACCGGCGTGTTGTAGCCGACGCCGAGCTCTAAAAAGAGGATCTTTTGTCCGTCCCGCGTGCGGAGGAAATTTTCGTACCGCTCCGCCGCGGCGTGCCAGCCCTCGTCCTCGGCAAATTTGTCGTCGCAGCGCAGGTTCATCGTCATCGGTCCGCCGCAGTGCGGGCAGCCCGGAAGGAGCTCCGACGGTACCGTCATCGTTTGCGTCCCATCTGTCGGCGGCGTCAGCACACCGTCCGCTACGGTGAAGCCCTGCGCTTCGACCATCGCGCGGACGGTTTTCTCGTTGTCAAACTTCTCCTGACAGCACGGCTCACTGCACTGAAACAGGCCGTAGTCGCCCTGCGTGTAGAAAAGATGCTTTTTGTCAAAGCCCGCCTTCCGGAAGCAGTGGTCGACGTTCGTCGTGATGACAAAATAGTCCTTGTCCCGCACCAGCTCGAGCAGAACCTCGTGCACGCTTTTCGGCGCGTTTTGATAGCGGTTGATGAAGATATACCGGCTCCAATAGGCCCAGAACTCCTCCTGCGGCGGAAACGAATAGAACCCACCGCTGTACATGTCGTGGAAACCGTACTTTGCGGCAAAATCCGAAAAATACTGCTCGAACCGCGCGCCGCTGTGCGTAAAGCCCGCCGCGGTGGACAGCCCTGCGCCCGCGCCGATGACGACAGCATCCGCCTCGTCAAGCGCGCGCCGCAGGCGCGCAATTTGCGCCGAGAAGCCGCTCGTAGATCGTTTTGTCGAGATCCTTGAAAACATTGAAAACCACCTTTATTTTACTGCCCGTCTCCACCTTACAGCGCCGCACGGTCTCCACGGCGATCTCCGCCGCGCGCTCGTTTGGAAAATGGAACACACCGGTCGAGATGCAGCAGAACGCGATGCTTCGCACACTGTTTTTCTCCGCAAGTTCCAGACAGGATCGGTAACATGACGCAAGCAGCCGCTCGTCCTCTCTTGTCACACGGCCCGAGACGATCGGGCCGACCGTGTGGAGGACGTAATCGCACGGCAGGTTGTAGGCCTTCGTGATCTTCGCCTGCCCTGTCGGCTCCTCGTGCCCCTGCTCAGCCATCAGCGCGGCGCAGTCCTGACGCAGCTGCACGCCGGCAAAGGTGTGGATGCAGTTATCGATGCAGGCGTGGCACGGGATGTAGCAGCCCGTCATACCGCTGTTCGCGGCGTTGACGATGGCCCCGCACTTGAGGCGCGTGATGTCCCCCTGCCAGAGGTAAAGGTCACCACTGACCGGCCGCAGATCGTCGAGGTCGGTAACGCCCTCGTCTGCCAGCTCTTGCTGCAAGTACTCGTCCTGCACGCGCAGAAACGCTTCGTCTGCCACTTTCGGCATACGGACATTCATCAGCGAGCGCAGCAGCTTGCGCTGCTCCCCCGCGTCCCGCGGCACGTTCAGGCTTTGGTATTCCGTTTTTTCGTTCAATAGCGACCGGATCAGGTACAGCCGCCGCTCCGCCTGCGTCATGTTTTGCTCCTTTCTCAGGGCGTTTTACTTATTGGGGAAGAAAAAGCCCACCGTCATGTCAAGATAGTTCATTCCGCTGTAATCAGGATACTGTTCCTGCACCTTGGCCTTCATCTCGTCGGCGCTTTCGCTCTCCAGCGCGATCTCCTTGAGGTTCGTCAGGTAGTCCACCTTGGTCTGCGCATCCTTCAGATCCTCCGGCGTGTAATGCGCGGTCAGAACAAGGTCAAAGCCCTTGCGGATGTAGTAGTTGAGCTGGGAAATGATGCCGTCTGCATGCGGGCAGCCCGCCACGATGGAGTGGCAATCGTGGCCCATCATGTGCGTGTAAACACAGTTGATCTCCGGAATTTCAAGGTCGAACGCCTCAGCGTTGGGCTTCACGGCAAAGCGGATGTCCGCAAGCTCGATCTCACCCTCCTCCAGCACGTAATCCACCTCGCAGATGGCGGGATCGAAGCTGTCGCCGAATGCGTTCTTGAAATTCGCGACCAGCCCTGCGCCGCCGCCCGTCGTGTTATAGGCGACGGAGGATTCGGTGCCGTAGGCGGGGACCTCCGGCAGGAAGGACGCGCCCGCCGCGTGATAGGCAACGAACTTCGTCTCGACCGTGACACCCTCGCTCTTAAGGAAATCCGTCAGCTCTCGAATATTGTCAAAAAAGCACGGCAGCTCGATCACGACGCCGCGGCCTTTCTTTGCCAGCACAAAGGCCTCGTTGTCGATGAGGTCGCGGGTCTGATAGGCGTAAAGGGTGACGCCGTTTTTAGTATAGACGTCCACGCGGCCCTTGTCCAGCGCTACGGTACGGTCAGCAGTCTTGTTCATGATAAATATCTCCAAAATGTTTTGTACTCGAAAGGTTGTATTTTTCTTTCGTTGGCCTTATCATAGCGCCATAGAGAACTTTCGTAAAGTAAGCACAATATTGTGGCGTAGTTACCAAAAGGATACTATTGTATATTTTCAACACTTTTTTCACAGCTGATGGAGTGATACCATGATCGACAAAATGCTCATTCGTGGGGCAAAGGTCCACAATCTCAAAAATATCGACGTCGACATCCCGCTCGGTAAGATCGTCGGCATCGCGGGCGTGTCGGGTTCGGGAAAATCCTCACTGGCGCTCGGCGTGCTGTATGCCGAGGGCTCGCGTCGCTACCTTGAAGCGCTGTCCACCTACACGCGCCGCCGCATGACGCAGGCGTCCAAGGCGAGCGTGGATGAGGTACTGTATGTTCCCGCCGCGCTGGCGCTGCACCAGCGCCCCGGCGTGCCCGGCATCCGCAGCACATTCGGCACGGGCACAGAGCTTTTGAACAGCCTGCGTCTGATGTTCTCGCGTTTAGCCAGCCACCGCTGCCCGAACGGGCACTACGTCCCACCTTCCCTGCTCGTTGCGGCGGGCAAGGAGCTCGTCTGTCCCGAGTGCGGCGCGCATTTCTACGCGCCGTCCGCCGAGGAGCTGGCGTTCAACTCACAGGGTGCCTGCCCAAAGTGCAGCGGCACGGGCATCGTCCGCACCGTCGACTTAGACACGCTCGTGCCCGACGATTCCCTGACCATCGACGGCGGCGCGGTCGCGCCGTGGAACAGCCTGATGTGGTCGCTGATGACCGACATCTGCCGCCAGATGGGCGTGCGCACGGATGTACCGTTCCGCGACCTGACCAAAAGTGAAAAGGACATCGTCTTCCACGGCCCCGCGGAGAAGAAGCACATCTTCTACCACAACAAAAATTCCAACCAGGCGGGCGAGCTGGACTTCACCTACTTCAACGCCGTCTATACCGTCGAAAATGCACTCGCCAAGGTTAAGGACGAAAAGGGCATGAAGCGCGTCGAAAAATTCCTCAAGGAAGAGACCTGCCCCGAATGCCACGGCACGCGTCTCTCTTCTGCCGCCCGCGCGCCGAAGCTGCGCGGCATTTCGCTCGACGAGGCCTGCGCAATGACGCTCTCGGACCTTGTCGACTGGGTGCGCGGCGTACCGGAGAGCTTTCCTACGGAGATGCGCCCGATGGCCGAGAGCATCTGCGAGGCGTTTGAGAGCACGGCAAAGCGGCTCATCGACTTGGGCCTCGGCTACCTGACGCTCGACCGCTCGGCCTCTACCCTCTCCACCGGCGAGCGGCAGCGCATGCAGCTCGCCCGCGCCGTGCGCAACCGCACGACTGGTGTCCTCTATGTGCTCGACGAGCCGTCGATCGGTCTGCACCCGTCGAACATCGTGGGGCTTACCGGCGTGATGCACGATCTCGTCGCCGACGGCAACTCCGTCATCTTGGTCGACCACGACACACAGATTTTGAAGGAGGCCGACTGGATCGTCGAAATGGGCCCCGAGGCGGGCGCCAAAGGCGGCCATGTCATCGCCGAGGGGAACATCCCAATGATCGAAGAAAACCCGAATTCGCAGATCGGGCCATTCCTCTCCGGCAAGGCTGAAACAAAGCTGCGCGAGCGCGCCAAAAAGGACGAACTGTTCGCAAACGGCACGCTTCATCTGTCCACTTCTCAGATTCACACTGTCAAGCCGCTTGAGGTCGACATCCCCAAGGGCCGCTTCACGGTCGTCACCGGCGTGTCCGGTTCGGGCAAGACGACGATGGTGCTCGAGAGCCTTGTCCCCGCGCTGGAAGCGAAGATCAACGGCAATCCCCTGCCCGCGCACATTCGCTCGGTCGAAGCCGACGGCATCGCGCACGTCAAGCTCATCGACGCGACGCCCATCGGCATCAACGTCCGCTCCACGGTCGCGACCTACGCGGGCGTGCACGATGAGCTGCGCAAGCTCTACGCCAAGTCGCCCGACGCGAAGGAACACGGCTATAAAGCGAGCGATTTTTCCTACAACACCGGCTCTCTCCGCTGCCCCGGCTGCGACGGCACGGGCGTTGTAAGTCTCGACGTGCAGTTTCTGCCCGACGTCAACATTCCCTGCCCCGACTGCCGCGGCTCGCGCTACGCAAGAGCCGCCTATGGCGTGAAGCTCATGAACAAGGCGGGCGAAAACGCCTCGCTTCCTGAACTCATGGACATGGACGTCAACTCCGCCATTGAATTCTGCGCGGACCGGAAGACCGTCAGCCAGAAGCTCGGCATTTTGAAGCAGCTCGGCCTCGGCTACCTGACGCTCGGCGAGGAAACGCCGAGTCTGTCCGGCGGCGAGGCACAGCGATTAAAGCTCGCCAGCGAGATCGGCCGCACGCAGACCGACTCTGTCTTCGTCTTCGATGAACCGTCGATCGGCCTGCATCCGCTGGATGTTCGCGTGCTGCTCGGCGTCTTCCAGGCGCTTTTGGACAACGGCGCAACGGTCGTGGTCATCGAGCACGACCTCGACGTCATCCGCAACGCGGACTTTCTCATCGACATGGGCCCCGGCGGCGGTGAGGCCGGCGGCAGGATCGTCGCCTCCGGCACGCCGGAGGAAATTCAATTGAACCCCGACAGCATCACCGGTCAATATCTGTAACACGAAGGAGGCCATACCATGGAATTACCCGCCTGCCCCGTCGAGACGACGCTCATGCTCATCGGCGACAAATGGAAGGTGCTCATCCTGCGCGACCTGATGGACGGCACCAAGCGCTTCGGTGAACTTAAAAAGTCCATCGGCCATGTGACGCAGAAGGTGCTGACCGCGCAGCTGCGCGACATGGAGGCCAAGGGCCTGCTCACCCGCAAGGTCTACGCCGAGGTACCGCCGCGCGTGGAATACACGCTGACCGAGACCGGCTACAGCCTAAAGCCCATCCTCGATTCCATGGTCGACTGGGGCACACATTACAAGCAGCAGAATGCCGCGCAGGAGGAACGCCATGATTCGTGAAATATGCAAAGCTGAAGTCTTCCTCGCCCAAAAGGCTGAAGCCGCCACGGCGGACGATCTCAACACCGCGCAGGACCTTCTCGACACGCTAATCGCCCACAAGGACGGCTGCGTCGGCATGGCGGCGAACATGATCGGCGTCAACAAGCGTATCATCGCTTTTGAAAATGACGGCGAATACATGCTCATGTTCAACCCCGTCATCGTCAAAAAGTCCGGCCCCTACGACACCGAGGAGGGCTGCCTGTCCCTCACCGGCACGCGCAAGGCAAAGCGCTTCCAGACCGTCAAAGTCCAGTGGCAGAACGAAAAATTCCAAACACGCCTCAAGACCTTCACCGGCTGGACGGCGGAGATCATCCAGCACGAGATCGACCACTGCGAGGGGATCGTCATTTAGACATCAGGAGGTGCATCATGCTCAAGCAGCTCAAATACTTTCAATCCGTCGTGCGTCTCGGGAGCTTTTCCGCCGCGGCGGAGGAAAATTTCATCTCGCAGTCAGCCATCTCCCAGCAGGTGCAGTCCTTGGAGCGTGAGCTGGGCTTTGCGCTGCTCGTGCGCAAAAATCGCTCATTTTCGCTCACGCCTGCGGGTGAATACTTTTACCGTAAGAGCCTGCTGCTCACAGCGGACTGCGACCGCATGTGCGCCGAGGCGGCGAAGATCGCCAAGGGCGAGGCGGCGAATTTGAAGATCGGCTACCTGCGCACCTATGCAGGGGGGAGAGTTCCACCGCGCTCGCGGCCTTTTCGGCGAGGTATCCCGACGTCAGCGTCTCCATCGCATACGGCAGCCATGGGGAGCTGTGTGATATGCTGAGCGAGGATCGGGTCGAGATCACGCTCAACGATCAGCGCCGCTTGTTTTCCGACGCCTACGAAAATCTGATCCTTGCAGCCCGGCCCGCCCTGATTGAAGTCTCCGCCCACAGCCCAATCGCGCAAATGGAGGCGGTCGCACCGGCAGAGCTCAAGAATTTTCCCTGCATTCTGATCGCCCCGCCGCCGGAGCGGGAGGCGGAGCAGGAATTCAGCCGCATTGTACTCGGCTTTCCAAGTGAATTCCTGTATGCCGAGAATCTGGAGGAGGCGCGCCTTCTGGTCGCGGGCAGCAGGGGATTTCTTCCGCTGGAGGGCGGCGAAAGGCAGGGAAGATGGACAATGTCCCTTAGTTAGCGACAGAAAGCATCAACAAAAACCGTGCGCCGCTTTTGGTGCAAAAAGATAAGAAAGGAGCGAAACAATGGCAGCATTGATCGCATTTTACTCCCGCGCGGGAGAGAACTACTTCGGCGGCGCGTACCGCCGCATTTCCGTCGGCAACACTGAAAAGGTTGCTGAGATGCTCGCGGATCTGACCGGCGGCGAGCTGTACAAAATTGAGCAGGCCGAGCCCTATTCACACGACTACAAGACCTGTGTGGCGCAGGCGCGTGAGGACTGGCAGAAAAACGCCCGTCCCGCGGTGTTGGATCTGCCCGATGACCTCGACGCCTATGATGAAATTTACCTCGGCTACCCCAACTATTGCAGTACGATGCCGATGGCGGTCTACACCTTCCTCGAGCACTACGACTTCACGGGCAAGACCATCCACCCCTTCTGCACGCACGAGGGCAGCGGCCTTTCCGATACCGAAAACGACATCCGCAAGGCTGCCCATGGCGCGGCGGTCACGAAGGGCCTCGCCATCCACGGCAGCCACGTGGACGAGGCGAAGAGCGCGCTTACCCAGTGGGTTGAGGAGTTCGCAAAATGAAAAAGCTCCTGATCGTTTACTACTCCTAGTCGTGCGGCAACACCGAGCGCACCGCAAAAGCGTTGCAGAGCGTCGCCGGCGGCGATCTTGTGAGGCTCGACACCGCCGTGCCGTACTCCGGCAGCTACAACGATGTGGTCGATCAGGGCCAGCGCGAGGTGAACGCGGGCTTTGAGCCGGAGCTCAAGCCGCTTCCCATCAACGTCGCCGACTACGACGTCATCGCCGTCGGCACGCCGACGTGGTGGTACACGATGGCCCCCGCCGTCAAGACATTCCTGCATGGACAGAATTTTGCAGGCAAGACCGTTGTGCCGTTTATGACAAACGGCGGCTGGCCGGGCCGCGTCATCAAAGATATGAAGGCCGCCTGCCCCGGCGCGGATTTTGCCTGTGATATGCAGGTGAAGTTCGACTCGAACGGCGGCGACCATCTGGAAACGCCGGAAAGCAAGATCAATGCCTGGGCGCAGAGCGTCAAGGCGCTGCTGTAAGGAGGAAAACGATGAAAGATGTCATGTTATGGGCCGGTGCCGGACAGATCGGCATGGCCATCGCCCGCCGCATGGGCGCGGGCATGAAGATCGTCGTCGGCGACAAAAAGCTCGCAAACGCGCAGGCCATCGCTAAGACAATGAACGAGGCGGGCTTCGATGTCACACCCGTCGAGATGGACCTCTCGAGCCGCTCGTCCATCAAGGCCCTCATTGCCGGGGGCAGAGGTATGGCGAGATCAAGATGCTCGTCAACGCTGCGGGTGTGTCGCCCAGTCAGGTGCCCATCGAGGCGATCCTGAAGGTCGACCTCTACGGTACGGCGGTACTTTTAGAAAAGGTCGGCAGGGTCATCGCACCGGGCGGCGTGGGCGTGACGATCTTGAACCAGTCCTGCTGGCGCATGCCCGCCCTGACGGCGGAGCAGGGCGAAAAGCTCGCCACCACGCCGACGGAGGAGCTGCTGTCCCTCGACTTTTTGCAGCCCTAGAACATCCGTGACACGCTCCTTGCCTATCAGATGGCGAAGCGCTGCAACGAGAAGCGCGTCACGGCGCAGGCAGTCGAATGGGGCAAGCGCGGCGCGTGCCTGAACGACATCGCCCCCGGCATCATCGTCACGCCGCTGGCACTCGACGAGTTCAACGGCCCGCGCGGCGACTTCTACAAGAACATGTTCGCTAAGTGCCCTGCGGGACGCCCCGGCACGGCGGACGAAGTCGCAAACGTCGCCGAGCTTTTGATGAGCGACAAGGGCGCGTTCATCACGGGCTCGACCTTCCTCATCGACGGCGGCGCGACCGCGAGCTACTTCTACGGCCCGCTGCGCCCCGAAAAAGCATGATTTTTCCCTCTCTCTCTCAAAAAAGCGGCAGAGCCGCCGGAGCATTCCGGTGGCTCTGCCGCTTTTTTTACTCAAATCTGCTCCTCGCATTCTGTCTTGATCGTCTTCACACCGAAGATGAAGTAGACGAGGTGGCAGAGCCACACAATAGCGAGAATAGTGCAGGGAATGTAGAGCGCTTTTCGCAGCATCAGGAAAAAGCCGACGGCCATCAAGCAGCGTCACGGACATCAGGATGCCTGCCTTGGTCTGCGCGGTCATGCCCTTTTTCTTCACGAATGAGTCGAGGTGTTTTTGATAGAGCTCTGTGCCGAGAAACCATGTGTGCAGCTTTTCCGACGAGTTTGCAAAGCAGAACACCGTCGCAAGGAAGAACGGCACCGTGGGCAGCACCGGCAGCACGATGCCGACGCAGCCGAGCGCAAGGCACACGCAGCCGAGGATCAGGAAGAAAAGGCGTTTCAGCTTCATCGGTTTTCTCTCTCCAGTCTCTTTTTTTCGCGCTTTGTCTTCACCACGTGGCGGATTGCGGCGACGGGGTGATAGAAAATCATCCGCGGGCCGGAAAAGCGCATCACGGCGCGGATCTTTTCACGCATGTCAGGTTTGTAGCAGTGCACGCGGCAGTTGACGCAGAAGGTCTTCGTCTCCATGAACGGGCAGTGCTCGGAGCGGGCGCGGGCGTAGTCGTTCAGCGCCGCGCACTCGGGACAGAGCACGCCTCTTGTGTGGTGATTGCGGCGGCAGTAGAGGGCGATCATCTGCGAGATCATCTTCTTTTCGCGCTCGCGCTTGGTTTCGATATCCTTCATCAGCTCATTCTCCCGTGCTCGACGGAGTAGACCGTGTCGGCGATGCGCATGGTCGACGCGCGGTGCGACACGAGCACGACGGTCTTGCCCGCGCACTGCTCGTGCAGCGATTTCAGGATGACCGCCTCGTTCAGGCTGTCGAGATTGCTCGTCGGCTCGTCAAGGAGCATCAGCGGCGCGTCGTGCAGAAACGCGCGGGCGAGTCCGAGGCGCTGGCGCTCGCCGCCCGAAAGCGTGTCGCCCAGCTCGCCGACCGGCGTGTCGTAGCCCTGCGGCAGCGTCATGATGAATTCGTGCACGGCAGCCTTTTTGCAGGCCGCGACGATCTCGTCGTCCGTCGCGTCGAGCTTTGCGATACGGAGGTTATTTTTGATGCTGTCGTGGAAGAGATGTGTCTCCTGCGTGACGAAGCTCTCCATCTCGCGCAGATTCCCCGTGTTGATGCTGGAAACGTCCGTGCCTGACAGGCGGACGCGGCCCTTCTGCACATCCCAGAAGCGCATCAGGAGCTTTAAAAGCGTCGATTTTCCGCTGCCACTGCGGCCCACAATGCCGACGACGCTCCCCTCCGGGAAGCGGACGGAAACGTCGGAGAGAATGTCCTCCCCGCCGTAGGAGAACGTGACGTGCTCGGCCTCCGCGCCGGTAAATTCAACCTCTTTCTGTCCGCTGACCTCGTCGATCACGGGTTCTTCATCCAGAATGTCGAGCACGCGGTTGCCCGCGGCGAAGGTGTTTTGCAACGTCGCACCGAGATTTGCCAGCGCGACCGTGGGGCCGAACGACGAGAACAGCGCAAGGACCGCAATGAGCGCCCCGTCGAACGTCAGCTCTCCGCGCTGCACCAGCGCCGCGGAAGAAACCAGCATTGCAAGGTCGAAGAGCAAAATGGCCGTGTTCGTGATGCCCATGTTCTGGCCCGTGAGACGCTTGAGCTTGGCTTCCTCTTTGGATAGCGCATCGGTGCGCGCATCCATCTCGGCGCGGCGCTCTGCGCCCCGATCGTACTGAATGGTCTCGTTCAGGCCGCGCAGGCTGTCGAGCACGAAGGCCGACAGCGCGCCCGACTCCGTGCGGAATCGCATCCCCGTATTGCACGAGCGGCGGGACGTGATGAGCGGGATGACCACGCCGACGCAGACGTAAGCCGCGAGTGCCAGAAGGCCAAGCAACGCGTGATAATGCCCGATGAACAGACACATGATGAGCGTGAAAAGCGCCGCGATGGCCGCGGGCGAGATCGTGTGCGCGTAGAAGACCTCGAGCAGCTCAATGTCCGACGTGATGACGGAGATGAGGTCGCCGCGGTCGCGGCCCTCGAGCTTCGCGGGGCAGAGACGGCGCAGTGCGCGGAAGACCTTGTCGCGGATCAGCGCAAGCAGCTTGAAGGCGATGAAGTGGTTGCAGGACTGCTCGGCGTAGCGGAAGATGCCGCGCACGAGCGCGAAGAGCAGCACACAGACGAACGTCGTCTTGAGCGCGACGGGCGTTGCGAAGCCGAGCAGGTCAAGCACGGCAAAGCCGCCGAAGATCGTGATGAACGCGGCGCAGAGGCGGCCGACAAGGCCCATCAAAATGGCGAGCACCATGTAGCCGCTCAGTGGCTTCACGAGGCCGATGAGCCGCGCCATGACGGTAAAACCGCTTCTTTTTTTCATTTTGCCGCCTCCTCTCCGTAGTGCTCCAACACCTGCTGAGCCGACCACAGCGCAGCGTAAGCGCCGCCCTGCTTCAGCAGCGCCTCGTGCGTGCCGTGCTGAACGATATTGCCGCGCTCCAGCACGTAAATTTCATCCGACGCTGTGACGTTCGCCAAACGGTGCGAGATCAGCAGCACCGTCTTCCGGCCCGCCAATGCGTGAATTTGCGCCATGATGTCGTTCTCGCTCTCAACGTCGATGTTCGACGTAGCCTCGTCGAAGATGTACACCGGACTGTCGTGCAGCAGCGCGCGGGCGAGCGCAAGGCGCTGGCGCTGACCGCCCGAAAGGTTCTCGCCGCGCTCGGAAAGTAAGGTGTCGAGCCCCGCTTCCCCTCTGAGAAAGTCCGCGAGATTGACCTGCGTGAGAGCGCTCCAGAGCTCGTCATCGCTCGCACCAGGCTTGCCCATCAGCAAATTGTCGCGTACCGTACCCTTGAAGAGGTAGCTCTGGTGGCTGACGTAGGTGATGCGCCGCATCAGGCTCGCTTTTTCAATGTTGCGCAGCTCCGCGCCGCCGACGGTCATCGAGCCGGTGTAGCCCTTGTTCCGGCCCATCAAAAGCGCGGAGATCGTCGACTTGCCGCAGCCCGACTCGCCGACGAGCGAGACGAATTTGCCCTGCGGGATCGTCAGATCGACGCCGTGCAGAATTTCGCGCTCCGGCTCGTAGGAAAAGCGCAGGCCGCGGCAGACAATGTCGCCCGCGGGACAGCTGACGCCGCCGTGTGCGGGCTCGGACAGGTCGAGCAGGCGGAAAATCTTATCGCTCGCGGCCATGCCGTTCATGGCAATATGGAAAAACGAGCCGAGCTGGCGCATGGGGATGAAAAAGTCCGCCGCCAGCAGGATGATGAGCAGCGCGCCCGCAAGGTCGATCTTCCCCGCGCGCAGCTGCGTTGCGGCCATGATGACGCCGAGCGCCGCGCCGCCGTAGGCGATGAGGTCCATGATCGTGATGGAGTTGAGCTGCATCGTAAGAACCTTCATCGTGATCTTGCGGAACTTTTCGGCCTCGACGTTCATCTCATCATTTTTGAAGGCGTCGGCCTGATAGATTTTCAAGGTCGTCAAGCCCTGCAAATTTTCAAGAAACGTGTCGCCGAGCGCCGTGTACTGCCCCCAGTATTTCGAGAGCAGCTTCTTCGCCCATGTCTGTACCGCCGCGATGGCGACGGGGATGAGCGGCACGCAGACGAGCAGCACGACCGCCGCCGGCACGCTCACGAAGCACAGCACGACAAAAAGCGTCAGCGGCGCGAGCATCGCGTAGAAAAACTGCGGCAGATACGCGCCGAAGTACGTTTCGAGCTGGTCGACGCCCTCGACCGCGACCTGCACGACCTCCGACGTTTTGACCTGCTCAGAATACGACGCGCCGAGGCACAGGAGCTTGTCATAGATCGCGCCGCGCAGCGTCTTCTTGACCGCCTTGGACGATAGATACCCCATGCGCGACGCGCCGACGGTACAGCCGTATCGCACGGCGACAGCTGCAAGCGCGATCACGGCGGTCGTGACGATCTTACTCTGCGTCATGCTGCCCGCGAAGAGCGCGGCGAACAGCTCCGTCACGGCGCTCATCATCGCGATGTTCGCGCACAGCGAGCACCATTGCAGCGCGACGTTGCCCGCGATATATTTTTTGCTCTCCGGCACCGCGCCGATGAGCCGTTTGTTGATCATCATAAGAAAAAGCCCTGCCTTTCAGCGGTCGTTCAGTTAGAGAACGTGAACCGCCGGTCGAAAACGGCCGATGGACACATGGTTCAAGATACCATATCCGCCCCATTCCGCAAGCAGAAAATGCAGGAAACACAAGTATACGAGAGGCAATATGCCTCTTTCGCCCCTTTCGGTTAGAAAAGCCGCGGCGATTTTTCTCTCAGGTTCAAGTCACTTTACTCCGCCGGTTTTCCTACACAAAGCGCTTGTCTGCGCGCGCCACGGCTGGTACAATAGAGGCAATACAATATTCGGGCAGTGCTCGAGCAAAGACACAGGAGGTCGCCATGGTACTCTATTTCACCGGCACCGGCAACAGCCGCCACATCGCCGAGCGCATCGCACATGCGCTGAACGATACGCTCATCAGCCTGAATGACCGCATCAAATCAGGCGACATAACACCGCTCGCCGTCAATGGACGGCTCGTCCTCGTCATGCCGACCTACGCCTGGCGCATCCCGCGCATCGTGCGCGACCATCTGCTGCGAACAGAGCTGCGCGGCGCGAGGGAAACGTGGTTCGTCATGGACTGCGGCAGCGAGATCGGCAACGCCGCGAAGTACAACCGCGCGCTCTGCCGCGAAAAGGGCCTCGTCTACATGGGCACGGCGCAGATCGTCATGCCGGAGAATTTCATCGCCATGTTCAACGCGCCAACCGTCGAGGAGGCTCGCCGGATCGTCGCCAAAGCCGAGCCGTTCATCGACCGCGCGATCGCCGCGATCCGCGCAGGACACATGTTCTCGCCGCCGCGCAAAAAACTCTACGACCGCATCGCGAGCAGCGCGGTGAACCCGGTTTTCTATCCGCTGTTTGTGAAGGCAAATCCCTTTACTGCAAGCGATGTCTGCATCGGCTGCGGCAAATGCGAAAAGCTCTGCCCGCTGAATAACATCACACTGCAAAACGCCCGTCCCGTCTGGGGAACCAACTGCACACAGTGCATGGCCTGCATCTGCTATTGCCCGACAAGAGCCATCGAATACGGCAAGAAAAGCGCCGGCAAGCCGCGCTACCATTTCGAAGAATTGTAAAATAGTTTCACTTTACAGAAGTTCAGCAAGCAGAGCGCGTCTCTTACAAAAGTTTTTCTCTTTCGACATGGTCTTCCCATATAGGCAGAAACCTCGTGCTTTCTCAAAAATGTCATCCCTTTGCCGCGCATTTCGATCAGCGGCGATACCTCACAAAACTTATCAAAAGCCACGCGCCTAAGGGCGCGCGGCTTTTGATGTTTACATAATATCACGTTCTGCTGCTTTCTGCTTTTTCTCCATCCTCCATTTGACAAAGGTCCGCAGCGCGTTGACCAGCACCCAGCCGAGGCCTGTTGCCAGCGCGACGGCGGGGAGGCCCATTTTGCCGACCAGCAGCCACAAGAGGACGACTCGCAGCGCGATGTGGCTCGTCGCACCGAGGAACGGGACGCACACCTTCCCGATGCCGTTAAAATAGCCAGCGAATGTGCTGCCGGTGAAGCAGAGCGTGTAGAAAAGCGCCACGAGCTTCAGATAGCCGCGCGCATTCTCAAACGCTGCGCCGCTGCGCGTCCCGAGCATAAAGCCGACCGACGTGCTCGCGCTAACGTACATGATGAGCGACATCGCAAGCCCCATCGCAAGCATCAGAAAAAGGCTGCTGCGAAACGATTCCTTCACGCGCTCATCCTTCCCTGCTCCCCGATTCTGTGCCACGAGCACGGAGGTCGCAGCGCTGCCGCTGTCGCCAAACGAGTTGGCAAAGCCCTCGATGCGCGTCGTCGCCGTGTAGGCCGAGATCATGTCCGTGCCGCCGGTGTTGACCGCGCCCTGCACCAGGAGCTTTCCGATGTACAGGCTCGACTGGTGCAGCGCCGTGACGAAGCTGAAATGCGCCGTCCACTTCAATAGCTCTCCATCCATACGGCAGTCCGCGCGGGCAAAAATGAGCTCCGGTGCCTTGCGCCGCAGGTAGAGGATGCACAGCACCGCCGAAATGGCCTGCGACGCCGCCGTCGCCCACGCCGTGCTCGCGATGCCCAACTGAAAGCGCGCAACAAAGCAGTAGTCGAGCGCGACATTGACCGTCACCGCCGCGGCGAGCACCATCAGCGCCGCGTTCGCCCGCCCGATGGCACGCAGCAGCGCGCCGTAGAGGTTGTAGAGAAACGCCGCGGGCAGGCTCGCCAAAATGATCGTCAGATATACCGAGACAAAGGTCTTGAGCTCGCTTGGTGTCTGGATGAGCCGCAGCAGCGGTGAGAGAAGCAAAAAGCCGAGGCCGCTGCACGCGAGCGTCACCAGCAGCCCGCACGAGAGCGAGAGCCAGTGCTCGCGGCGAAAGCGCTCGCGCTCGCCCGCACCGTAGAGCTGGGCGAAGATGACGGAAATGCCCGTGCACGCGCCTGTGATCATAAAGAGGAAAAGGTTCATCACCGAGCCCGCAACGCCGACAGCGGCGAACTACAAATCGCCCGCAAAGCGCCCGAGGATAAAGACGTCCACCGTGTTGTAGAGCTGCTGCAAGATATTGCCCATGATGAGCGGTGCGGCCAGGCGCAGCAGATGCTGCGGGATGCTGCCGCTCGTTAGATCGTAAGAGCGTGCCATATTTCCCCCCATTTCCAAGGATTTGACAACAGCATACACCCGCGCTACACCTTGCGTAAACCGATGATCCATCAAACCATCTTTGACAATTTTGCAAAGGAGAACGCCATGGAACTCGATCGCTACCGCGCGCTCGTCTGCGCCATTGAGACTGGAAGTCTGTCCGCCGCCGCGGAGACACTGCAATACACGCCCTCCGGCGTGAGCCGCATGGTCGCGGCGCTTGAGGAGGAGACGGGCGTTCCGCTCCTGCTGCGCGAGCACAGCGGCGTTCGCCCGACAAAGGAGTGCGAAAAGCTGCTGCCCGCCATCCGCGGCCTACTGCACGCGGGCGAGAGCTGCGCCCAGCTCTCCGCGCAGCTGCGCGGGCTGGATGTCGGCACGGTTACCGTCGGCACGGCATACAGCGCGTTTTATTCGCCGCTCGCGCGCATCATATCGGATTTCCACGCGCGCTACGGCGGCATTCAGGTGCAGCTGCGCGGTGGGTGCAGCACAGAGCTGATCACACAGCTCAACGCGCACCAACTCGATCTGTGCTTCATCTCCGCGCGCGAGGGTGGGCACGACTGGCTCCCCATCGGCTACGATGAGCTGACGGCCTGGGTTCCCGCTGCGCATCCGATGGCATGGCTGCCCGCGCTGCCGCTCACGGCGTTCGCCAAAGAGCCATACATCGCGACCTATCCTGACAAGGACATCGACAACGCGCGCAGACCGCCGCTTCGGTTATGCGGCCATCCCGCTCGCCGTGCTGCTCGCCTTCTCTCGTCTTTATTTATATGTGCACTTTCCGAGCGACGTGTTCGCCGGCGCGGTGCTGGGGCTTGTGATCGGTGAGCTCGTCTCCCGTTATGCTTCAAAGCTCTTTCAAAAGCGCGGATAATGGTGCAACCCCCTTCGCACAGGGCAAACTTCTTATTATTTCCAGATAAAATTAGGGTTCTTTTAAGGTGCTGTTCATACTGTATTCATATTCCCTGTGTAGTCTAAGCGCCGGTACAACAGAAAGGGTGATAATTTGAACAAAACATTTGGCAAAAAGGCCGGGGTGCAGATTCTTTTTCTGCTGCTTGGCCTCGCATTTCTCGTCTGCGGTGTGATGCGCGGCGAGGCGGACACGGTGCTGAACAAGGCGATCAAACTATGTCTGGAGTGTGTGGGCATTGGATAAGAAAAAACCGTTTTCCTTTCTGCTCGCCCGCTGGCGCGGACTGGTCCAGGCCTGCGCGGCTCTGCTGACGAATCTGCACCTGCCGAACTTCCTCACGGGTACGCTCTATCGCGGCGCAGGCAAGACCGTGTGCGTGCCGGGACTGAACTGCTACTCTTGCCCGGGTGCGGCGGGCGCGTGTCCCATCGGCTCGTTTCAGGCTGTCGTCGGCTCGTCGAAATTCAGCTTTTCCTATTACATCACCGGCATCCTCATCCTGCTCGGCGTGCTGCTGGGCCGCTTCATCTGCGGTTTCCTCTGCCCGTTCGGCTGGTTTCAGGAGCTGCTGCACAAGATCCCGACCAAAAAGCTCTCCACCAAGCGCCTAAAGCCGCTGACCTACCTCAAATACGTCATCTTGGTGGTGATGGTCTTCCTGCTTCCGGTGCTCGTGGTGAACGAAGCTGGCATGGGCGACCCGTTCTTCTGCAAATATCTCTGCCCGCAGGGCGTGCTCGAAGGCGCTATCCCGCTCTCGCTTGTCAACAGCAGCATCCGTGCCGCGCTCGGCAAGCTCTTTTCGTGGAAGCTCTGCGTGCTCATCACGGTCGTTGTGCTGAGCGTCATCTTCTACCGCCCGTTCTGCAAGTGGCTCTGCCCGCTCGGCGCGTTCTACGCGCTCTTCAACCGCGTGTCGCTGCTGTCGATGCACGTTGACGAGAGCAAATGCGTCTCCTGCGGCAAGTGCGCAAGGACCTGTCCCATGGACGTGGATGTGACCAAAACGCCGAACCACAGCGAGTGTATCCGCTGCGGCAAATGCGTGACCGCCTGCCCGACGGAGGCCGTCCGCTTCCGCTACGCCTTCGGCAGCGGCGGAGCATGTTCCAAATTGTCTCAAAAACCGATCATTGAAGAAAACAAAGGAGAATAAACCATGAATTTTAAGAAGATCATTACGCTGCTGCTCGCCTTTACGCTGACGCTTTCCCTCGCCGCCTGCGGCAGCAAGGGCGACGGCAAGGGCGATGCGCAGGGCGCGACCGCCGAGGAGATCTACGCCCAGATTCAGGAGCTCGCCGACAAGGAAAACGCCATCATGGAAGAGAACCTTGAGCTGTGGCAGAAGCTCTTCGCCGCCATGAACGAAAAGCGCGACGAGATCCCCGATGAATCGAACTACGGCGCTTACCTGCTTGCCGCCCTCGACCTTGTGAAGGATCAGTTCACCGAGGACGAACTCAAGACGCTGACCGAAGGCTCCGAGCAGATCCGCGACCTTGAAGACCAGATCCAGCCCCTGCAGGAGCAGTACGCCGCACTTCAGCCCGCAGGCGACGGTGAAAACGGCGACATGAACGATGCCGTCCCGACCTTCCCCACCTTCACCGGTAAGGACCTTGACGGCAACGACGTGGACAGCAGCATCTTCTCCCAGAACGCTGTGACGGTCGTGAACTTCTGGTTCAGCGGCTGCAAGCCCTGCGTGGCGGAGCTTGGCGATCTGAACGCCCTCAACGAGACGCTCAAGAAGCAGGGCGGCGCGCTCATCGGCATCAACGTCGATACCCTCGATGGCAACGCCGATGCGATCAGCACGGCCAAGAGTCTGCTTGAATCCAAGGGCGCAAGCTACCAGAACATCTACTTCCCCTCCGACAGCGCAGCCGGTGACTTTGCGGGCGACATCATGGCCTTCCCGACCACCTATGTCATCGACCGCAGCGGCGCCATCGTCGGTGAGGCGATGCTCGGCGGCATCGACAACGAGGACAACATGGCAGCGCTCCAGAAGCTGATCGACCAAGCCCTCACAAACGACAGCGCAAAGTAAGCTTTCCATCACAGCAAAAATACGCCCCGCGGATCATCCGCGGGGCGCGTTTTGTTTCTCTCTATCTTTTTACCCGAGCGATACCTCGCGGTAGAACGCGGCGTATGCCGCCTCCTGATAGGGGCGCAGCACAAGGTTGCCAAGGCCGAACGTCAGCGAGCTGAGGAGCATCCAGCCGATGAAACTGAATTGCAGGCAGAACAGCCGCCAGCGGTTGCCCTCCATCATCGCCTTCGAGCCCTTCATCACCTCGCCCGGCGCCATGTCCGGGTGCTCGGCCAAAATGTAATCCGTCATCGCGTAGGTGTAGCCCATAATCAGTCCTGGAATGACGAGCAGGATCGTCCCCAGCAGAATATAGAGGCCCTTCCAAAGCCGCGTCAGCGTCGTCGTCTTCCAGTTCGGAAGATAGGCGAACAGCGCCTCAAAGCCCGGCTCCGTGCGGTCGACAAGGCCGAGGTTATATTTGGCATACCCCACGCCCACGATGCTGCCGAGGATGAAGTACGCCGCCGCCAACACGAGCGCGATCACGATGAGATAGACCACACCGCCGACGAGCAGTCCGCTCCACTTCGGGTCCAAACCGTAGCCTGTGGAGTAAATCGTCTGTCCGCCGTAGCCAAACGTCGTCGACACGCCCGAGGACACATCGTAATTGAATTTGACCTCCGGACCGCCGCTCCCTGCGCCGCCGAGCAGCACCGCCACAAGGCCGATCAGAATGGCGATGGGCCACTTGCCGCGCAGCGCCTCGCGCGCCGCCTGCCGAAAATCCGCCGCAAGCTTCATAAATTCTCCTCTCCGCCCTCCGCATGGGAGGGTCTCTCTCAAATCTTCTTGCTTCTGCTTATTTAGACGCATTCCGCGCCCGTTTTGTTTCACCGGGTGCCAAATTTTCTCGCATTCATGATATCATATGCCGCTGGGAATGGGAATCTCTCTTCTTTCTTTTCCTTGCAAGTCGTTTCCGCCTCTGGTAAAATACCAGAAAACGACAATGGAGGAGACGCATGAGACCAAGCGAACTGCTCGCCGCGCTGCACACGGCGGAAAAATTGAAGGACACCACCCGCCACTGCTACACCTCCGGCGGGCGGCACGAGAGCGTTGCCGAGCACAGCTGGCGCATCGCACTGATGGCGTTTTTCCTGCGCGATGAATTTCCCGAGGCCGACATGGACAAGGTGACGCGCATGTGCCTCATCCACGACCTCGGCGAGTGCTTCACGGGCGATATCCCCGCCTTTGACAAGACCGCACAGGACGAATCGACGGAGGAAGCGCTGCTCTACCAGTGGGTCGCATCGCTTCCCTCCCCCTGCCGCGAGGAGATGCGCGCACTCTACGACGAGATGGCCGCGCTCGAAACGCAGGAGGCCCAAATCTACAAGGCGCTCGACAAGCTCGAGGCCGTGATCTCCCACAACGAGTCCGACATTTCGACCTGGGAGGACCACGAATACGACCTCCAGCTCACCTACGGCGAGCAGAACGTTGCCTTTTCGCCCTACCTGACGGCGCTTCGTCAGGCTGTCCGGCAGGAATCGCTCGACAAGATCGCACGCGAGGGTGACCGGCGCAAATAAAATCTTTCGCAGCCCATGTACAGCAAAAAGCACTTCCCGCCGCTGGCGGGAAGTGCTTTTCTATGTCTTTTATTCCACGATCTCCGCGTCCAGCAGATCAAGGATCGCCTGGTCAGCGCTCCAGAAGTAGGACTCCTCGCCGAGAAGCTCGGTGATGCCGGCACGGTCAAAGTAGGTGCGCACCGCCTCGGTCATGCCGCAGCAGGCAACCGTCTTGCCCTGACTCTTGAGCGACTCGCACAGTTCGAGCATCGCCTGCGCGCCCGAAACGTCCACGCTCGGCATACCGCGCATCGACAAGATGATGTGGTCGTACTGCGGCATCTCCGCCATGCGGTGGTTGAACTCATCCACCGCGCCGAAGAAGAGCGCGCCCGTGATGTACGCCACGCCGGAGGTCTCAAGAATGGGGGGCTTACCCTCCACCGAGCGCAGCTTGTTCGCGTCGATATCGGAGAAATTCACATGGATATGACTCGACTTCGCCATGTACAAAATGGCGGAGTATACCACGCCGAGCAGGATCGCGACCGTCAGGTCAAAGACGACCGTTGCGAGCATCGTGATCAAAAACTGGCTGATACCGGACTTGAACTTGTGGCGGAAGATGTAGCGGATGCCCTCCCAGTCGTTCATGCGCCACGCCGTGACTATCAGCACACCCGCGAGCGCCGAGAGCGGCAGGAGCGCCATCACGCCGCCGAGCAAGAACATCGAGGCAAGCAGGAACAGCGAATGGAACACGCTCGTAAGGCGCGTCTGCTGGCCGGACTTGACCGCTACGCTCGTGCGTGCGATGGCTGCGGTCGCGGGAACACCGCCAAAAAGCGGCAGCAGAATATTACCCACGCCCTGTGCGATCAGCTCCTGATCGGCGTTGAACGCTTCGCCCTTCATGCGCGAGGCCGACGCGCCGCAAAGCAGGCTCTCGATCATGCCGAGCGCCGCGATTGTCACAACAGGAGAAGCAAGATCCTCGAGCATTGAAAGGCTCAGGCCGCGAAGGGACAGGCGGTCACTGAGCAGGAGTGTTTTCGGGATATCACCCACCATGGCAAGCTGATCCATACCGGCAAACGACGCCACGATCGTTGCAAGAATGATACCGACAAGCGAACCGGGCACACGCGCGCCCCATTTTTTCGGCCAGAAGACCATCACCAGCACGACGAGAAGGCCGATGAGCACTGCCTGCATGTTCGGATGGAAGCCAAGACGGCCATAGGACGCGATCTTTTCCAAATTCGAGCCTCCCTCCGACACCGTGCCGAAGAAGTTGTCGATCTGCCCCATCGCAATAATAATGGCAATGCCCGAGGTGAAGCCCATGATGACGGGCATCGGGATGAAGCTAATTAAGCGACCCAGCTTGAAGACGCCCGCAAGCAGCAGCAGAACGCCCGCGGCAAAGCAGGCAAAAAACACGCCCTGCAGGCCGTATTCCGCGACGATGCCGACGAGCACCGCGCTCATCGCGCCCGTCGGGCCCGAGATCTGGTACGACGCGCCGCCGAGAATGGCGATGACCACGCCCGCGATGATGGCCGTGACAAGCCCGGACGCCGCGCTCGCGCCGGATGAAACGCCGAACGCCAATGCCAGCGGCAGCGCGACAGCGCAGACCGTCAGGCCCGCCATCATGTCGGCGAGCAGCTTTTTCGAGTTGTAGCCTGCAAATTCCTGCTTCAGACTGCGAAAAAAGGCAGAAAACATATTGATCCTCCTAAAAAACACATGCCTGTTTACTATACCACCTGCCCCGCGCCCGTGCCAGTAGTAAAAGGGACGGTTTTTAACGAGATTCTAACACTAATGCGTCGGTTTTGCACAAATAAAGTCGAAATCCTGACCGAAACGGCAAAAAAGCGCCGCGTCCCGAAGAAAACACGGGACGCGGCGCTTTCTGTTTCGCCGGATCTACTTGAATTTTTTGCCGTCCTCGAACGCGCTGGCGACCTTCTCGCCCAAGACATAATAGCCGTGGTTGGCATAGTCAAAGGTGATGACGTGCAGCTTTTCGACAGCGAGCTTGCCGTTTTCGTCGAGCGCGCGCTCGTCCACGCTGACGTTCACGATCTCGCCGGTCAGGAGTCTTGTCTCCTCGTCGTAGCTCACGAGCTTGCACTCGAGCGCGAGCGGGAGCTCGTCGATCACCGGCGCGTCCACATGCTCGCTCTTCGTCACGTGGAAGCCCGCGCGCCACCTTGTCGGGCACGCTGTTGCCGGACTCGATGCCCACATAGTCACAGGCCGCCGCATGCTCTGCGTCGCCCATGCTCACGGTGAACGCACCGCGCTTTAAGATGTTCTTCACGGTCTTGTGGCCGCCGCTCAAATACATTGCGATAATGAGCACGGGCCGCGGATAGACCCAGGGCTGTGCGCCAAAATGAAATCCCTCCAAAATAAATCTGTCAACCGATTTATGGCCCGATCTTTTCGAGCTTCGCGCGCAGCGAAATGCTGCGCGGCGTTCCCATGCCGTCAAACTGGATGACGTGCGCGCCCTTGTTCAGGTCCACGTCCAGCACCGTTCCCTCGCCAAACACCGCGTGGCGCACGCGCTGCCCGATGGGCAGCGTGCCGTCGCCGTCGTCCTCGCGCAGATACTTGTCTCGCCGCGCGACGTCATCCGCCGCTTCACGCAGAAGCGTCTCGTCGACCTCGTGCGTGAACGACAGAAGCTCGCGGTCGATATCCAGCAGAAAGCGCGAGGGATAGCGCGGCGAGCCGTCAAAATTCCACCCGTCGGCCTCGGAGAGGTAAAGCCCCTTCTCCGCGCGCGTCAGCGCAACGAAAGCGAGCCGCCGCTCCTCCTCCATGCCGGGGAGCGTTCGCACCTTGTGCGAGGGGAAAATGCCCTCGTTCATGCCGCAGAGGAACACATACGGGAATTCGAGGCCCTTCGCCGCGTGGACGGTCATCAGCTTCACCTTGTCGCCCTGCTCGGCGACATCGCCGTTGCTGAAAAGCGCGATGTGGGCGAGGTAATGCTCCATCGTGCTCTCCTCGCCGCAGCTCGTCTCGTATTCGTAGATGGACTGCTTGAGCTCGGCCAGATCGTCCAGCCGCTCCTGACTGCCCTCGGTGCGCAGCGCCTTTTCATACCCGCTCTTGTCCAGAATATCCGAGAGCACCTCAGAGATGGGCCGACCCTGATACGAGTGCGAAAAGCGCTCGATCAGATCGACGAACTGCTTTGCCTTCGTGCCGCTGAACACGCTGTCTTCGAGGTGGTTTTTGAGCGTTACATAGAGGCTCGTCCCCTCTTTTTCCGCCGTCTCCTGTAAAAAGGCCATGCGCCGCTTGCCGAGGTTCCGCTTCGGCGCGTTAGCAATGCGCCGGAACGACAGATCGTCCTGATAGGCGATCATCCGCAAATATGAAAGTGCGTCCTTGATCTCCATGCGGTCGAAAAACTGCACGCCGGAGTAGATCGTATAGGGAATTTTTTCGTGCATCAACGCCTCTTCCACCGCGCGCGTCACATAGTGCGCGCGGTAAAGGACGGTCATATCCCGCAGCGGCACGCCGCGATCATGCAGCCGCTGCATCTCGCCCGCCATCCACTGCGCCTCCGCCTCCTGCATGTCGGCAAAGTGGCAGACGACCTTCTCGCCCGAGGGCTTCGTCGGGAGCAGGTCCTTTTTGATGCGGTGGCCGTTTTTTGCGATCAGCGAGTTCGCCGCCGCCAAAATCTCCGGCGTGGAACGGTAGTTTTCCATCATCATGATGGTCTGCACGTTTGGAAAGACCTTGTCGAAATCCAGCAGATACTTGACGTTCGCGCCGCGCCAGGTGTAGATCGTCTGGTCCGGGTCGCCCACGATGAAGAGGTTGCCGTGATAGCCGCACAGCACCTCCATCAGCTCGTATTGCAGCGCGTCGATATCCTGAAATTCGTCGATCATGATGTATTCGAGCCGCTGCTGCCACTTGAGCCTGATGTCCTCGTGCTGCTCGAAAATATAGAGCGAGAACTTGATGAGGTCGTTGTAGTCGAGGCCGAAGCACTTTTTCTCCTGATAGAGATAGCCGTAGAAGATGATGTCCCCCGCCGTGTCGGCGCGCTCGTACTTTTCGCGCAGCGTGTTGAGCGACATCGTGATCATGTCCTTGTAATACTCCGGCTCCTTAAAGAGCTTTCGGATCTCGATCATGTCCCGTGCGGCGGAATAGGTCATGTCGCGCAGTGTGAGGCCGCGCTCTTCGTAGATGATGCCGAGCATCGCGTCGATGTCGGAATTATCCAGCACGAGGAAGCTCTTCGGATACTGCACGGCGTGGCTGTCCTCCTGCAAAACGGAGACACAGAAGCCGTGGAACGTGTTGATATAGCCCGTGTCGTTGTCGCCGGTCAAGGCGTGGATACGCTGGCGCATCTCGTTGGCTGACTTGTTCGTAAACGTCACGCACAGGATGTTCCCCGGCAGGATGCCGAGCTCGTTGACAAGATACGCAAAGCGGTGCGACAGCGCACGCGTCTTACCCGAGCCCGCGCCCGCGATGACGCGGACATACCCCTCCGTCGCCGTGACGGCCTCGTGCTGCGCGCGGTTCAGTCCCGCAAGCAGATGCTCCATGCGCTGTCCCCTCTCCTCTGCAAATTTCTCAATGGCGGTATTATAGCACGGTTTTGATAGTCAAACAAGTGTTCGCTTGAAAACTTCTTCTCTATTACACGGCGAGCTTGCTGCTTCAAGCTTCATTCCACCGCAAAATGTGCGGCAGGAGCTTTTCAAGAAGCGCGTCTCGGTTCTGTTCGTCAATGAAGACAAGCTCCGCGTTCTCATGCCCGCGCACGGCGCGCAGGAATGGTGTGTCCTTCGGCTTGACCGCGGCCAGCACCGGCGTCTCGCCGTCCAGCGCGCGCATCACCGTAGACTGGAACGCCCTGGCGTCATTTTCGAGAAAGCCGAGCTCGTCCATCAAAATGATGCCGCCTTCCGGCGCGGACTCGATGAGCTGTGCGCCGAGCGTGTCGAACACCTCCGGATGGCGGATGCTCGAGCGGCTGTCGCACGTTCCGACGAGATTCGCCGTCTCGTTGCGCCGCTCGTCCTCTTTCTGCGATGCGGGATAGAGGTAAATCGGAAAAAAGCCGTTTTCGTCCGCGATTGGCAGACGTTTTGTCACAAAGCCTCCGACCTCCCGCGTGCTATGCTCCAGCAGGCGGCGGATCAGCGTCGACTTGCCGACGCCGCGCTCCCCGCAGATCAAAAGATGCCGTTTCATACTGCTTCCTCCTTCGAAATAGCCGCCGTCTCAATGGTGAACAGGCACAACGCCTTTTTGTGCGGCAGGTAGTAGGGAAATTCCGCCGACGGCCCCGCGGTCAGGCGCGCTTTGATCTCATCCTTGGAGAGCGTTTCACTTCTACTTCGGTTATAGAGTGCAAAAAAGCGCTCCGCCGCCTCAAGCGAACGGAACGGCTGGCCGAACTCCGCCGTGAAACGCTCCACCGTGTATGGGACGCCCTTTTCGTGCAGGACAGCCTCCGTGCTCCCCGCCGTGTACTCGCCGAGGCTCACCTTTCCCGCGCTGAAGCGGTGGTGCGAATAGTCGCTCTTGACGAGGAAAATCTTTCCGCGGCACTGCTTTCTCGCGATGCGCAGCGTGTCCTCCGTGCGGCCAAAGAGGCAGAACACCATCGCGTCGTAGGGCTCTTTCGGCGTGAGCGCCTCCACATCGCCGCAGATCGCGGTGACGCCTTTTATCAGGTGAGCTTCCAGCGTTTTGATGGCCAGCTCGTCGGCGTCCACCGCCGTGACATGGCGGCAGTACGGCTTCAGAGCAAGGCTCAGCTCGCCGATGCCGCAGCCCGCGTCGCAGATGTGCGCGTTTTCTGGGAGCTGCGGCGCGATCCTCTCCGCGATGGTCTCATAATAGCGGTTCATCGCCGCCGCATCACGCAAAAACGCAATGCTCTCGTCCGTCCACTGCATGCCGCATTCTCCTTTTCCCATTCAACCTGTTTCACGGGCAAACCGGTACCAGCGCAAAGCACCGCTTTCACGCAAGACATAGCCGCTGAATATCAATATACCTTTATAGAATCACTATAATTCGCCGTGCCGTCTGTTGTCAAGGTACAGCGAGTACCGGTGTCGTTTGAAAGCGCCGTTGCTATTTTTAATCGCTGCCTCAAAGAGGATATTTAAGAAAAAACAGCAGGAAGCCGGTGCGATACGCCGGCTTCCTGCTGTTTCTGATTTTTATAGAGGCTCAGCCCTTTTTGAAGAATGCGACCGCCACCACGCCGGGGCCAGTGTGCGTGCCGATCACGCTGCAAATGAGCGTGGAGTCGAGCGAGTCCGCCTTGTCCTGCCAGATGTCGCGGCTGTCCTCAACATATTTTTTGAGATACGAATCGCTCAGCCCGCTGTATCCGAGGATGATCGGCTCGTCGAAGTCGATGCCGCCGCTCTCGTGGATTTTCTGCACGAGCAGGTTGTTGCCCTGCTTCGACCCTCTTGCCTTACCGATAACCTGAATCTCTCCGTCGACCACGGTGATGACCGGCTTGATGTTGAGAAGTCCACCCGCAAACGCGACAGTCTTCGAGATACGCCCGCCCTTTTTGAGGTATTCGAGCGTGTCGAGCAGCGCGATGAGGCAAATTTCGTCGCGTTTTTTTTCCAGCGTTTCGGCGATGGTCTTCGCGTTCATGCCCTTGTCCGCGCACTCGAGCGCGTACTCGGCGAGGATGCCAGAGCCGATAGCCGCGCTCTTGCTGTCCACAACGTAGATGTTGTCGTACTCCGCCGCGGCGATGCACGCGCTCTGATACGTGCCGGAGAACTTCGACGCGAGCGTCACAACGACCGCGCTGTCGCCCACCGACGCAACGTCGGAGAAGATCGCGTCGAATGCCGCGGGCGACGCCTGACTGGTCGTCGGCAGCTCGTCGCTCTCGACAAGCCGCTCATAAAAGCGGTGCTTGTCGATGGTCACGCCGTCGATGAACTCCTCCGCGCCAAAATGCACCGTGAGCGGCACGATGCGAAAACGGTCCTTCATGCGCTCGGGCATGTCGACCGTCGAATCCACAATGATCTGAACACTCATGCTTTTCCTCCGTTATTGTTCGTCGCGGGCGGCTCTGTCGCCCGCGGTCTTCTTATGGGTATAAATCCGTTCCAAATTCTCGCTCACGAGCGCGAGCGCGCGGTACATCGTCTGCCGCTCGGCCTCGCTCAGGCCCTCAGATGCCGCCTCGACGATGCGCATGATCTTCTCCCCGATCGCGCGGCCGACCGCCTTGCCCCGCTCCGTCAGGCGCAGTGGGCTCTTATAGCGCTTGCCCGCGCCGCTTGCGCAGGTGATGTAACCGTTTTTCTCGAGGTCGTCCAGCGAGCGGGAGATGGCCGCCTTGTCCTCGTCGCAGCGCTCGCAGAGCTCGGCGGCTGTCATGCCGTCTCGCTGGGAGAGGTAGTAGAGGCAGGACACATGCGGCCCTTTCAGTTCGAAGTCCGCCATTTCGTCCGCCTTGATGCGCTTGATGCTGCGGCTGATACGCGTGATCAGGACGGTAAAGGTCTCAAAGCGCTCCTCCATTGGTAATTCTCCTTTTTCCTATTTGTTGACAAATCAACAAGCTCGTTTATCATAGCGCATCATTGTTGACTTGTCAACAAGTTTTTATATGAAAAAGGAAGGACCTGCTCACAGTCCTTCCTTTTGGTATTCCTTTTACTGGATACCGCCGCCGCTCAAATTGTACTCCGCGGTGATGTCGTTCCCGTCTTCGTCGTAAAACCGCAGCGTGCTGCGGTCGAAGTCATAATCGCCGAGCTGTGGAGAAAGCTCTGTGCAGAACAGGAAATGCGTCTTTCCCTCCGCATTTTCCATCGTGCAGGTCTCGCCGTTCTGCGTCATAGTGATTTTTGCGATGCGGCCGGTCACATCGCGGCCGCCAAAGAGGTAGTAGGCTTTCTCCCCACTGCGCACAACGCCGTCACGGAAGCTCCCGCCGCCGTAGCCGAGGTGCACAATCTTGTAGCGGCCAAGGAAATTCCGTTCCAGCTTGACATAGCCCAGATCTATGTCCTCGCCGATCTCCATGAGATACCACACCGTATTTTCGAGTTCAACACTGTCGTACACCCGAATACTCGGCGAGAGGGGCTGGGGCCTGCCGATATTGTAAAAATCACAGATATGATCCGGCAGCGTCGCCGGGTCCAGCGGAAAGGTCGTGCTCCGGATGATCCCCACGGCGCACAAGGCCAATATCAGCACTGAAAGTATGGTAATGCTCACTTTCTTGCCTGTTTTCATATTGTTCTCCTTTTTTGTTCAGGGGGAACTCAGAATGCCACGTGCATGAACAGTGCCACACAGCACAGGATGACCGCGAGCGGCACGTAGACGAAGCGGCCCACGTTGTACCACAGCGCACCGCGCTCTTTCTTGCTGCCGGTGTTCACGGCGGTGAGCAGCTCGTCCTTTTTCATCACGTAGAACCACGAGATCGCGCCGAGCGTCGCGCCGATGGGGATAATATAGATGGAAACAAGGTCCATCCACGGGCCCCACTTGCTGATGGGCTCCATGAAAATGCCAATGCCGAGGCACAGCACACACAGGATCGCCAGCACCGCCGTGCGGCTGAGCTTGGGGAACTTGTGCAGCAGCGATTCCGCCACGGCCTCGAACATGTTCTGCAGCGAGCTCACGCCCGCGAAGATCATCGCAAGGTAGAGGATGATGGCGAACAGCCGCCCCATCGGGATATCCTGTAAAATGGTCGGCAGCGTAACGAACAGCAGGCTCGGGCCCGCGCCGACGTCCAGCCCGTAGGAGAAGCATGCGGGGATGATGACGAGCGCCGCAACGACGGCGGCGATCGTGTCAAACAGCGCCGTGTGCTGCGCGACGCCGACGACGTCCTCGTCCTTCGAGAGGTACGCGCCGTACACGATCATGCCGCTGCCCGTGACGGAGAGGGAGAAGAACGCCTGTCCCATCGCCCAGATCCAGATCATCGGGTCCTTGAGCGCCTCCCAGCGCGGGGTGAACATGAAGCGGTAGCCCTCGCTCACGCCCGGCAGCATCGCCACGCGCACCGCGAGGATCAGGAAGATGATGAAAAACAGCGGCATCATGATCTTGTTGGTTTTTTCGATGCTGTGCGCGCCCAAATAGAGCGTCAGCAGCGTCCCCACGACCACGATGATGTGGTACGGAATGACGGAATACGGTGTGGAGGAGAACGTGCCGAACCATGACGCGGTGTCCGCCGTCATCAGCGTGCCGACGAGCGAATCCACCAGCGCCTTTAAGATGTACGTGACGATGACCGCATAGCCGAACGCAATGCACAGCGAGCCCGCAAGCGGCAGCCAGCCAAGAAGGCCTCCGGCCTTGCCTGCGCCCTTGCCGCGCGTCGACCACGCTTTTTCATACGCGCCGAGTGTGCCCGTCGCCGCGTGGCGGCCCATGGCGAATTCCGCGGGCAGACCCACGTAGCTGAAAATGAAAACAAACAGCAGATAAATGAGCAAAAATGCCCCGCCGCCGTTGCTGCCAAGCTTGTTAGGAAAGCCCCAGACGTTCGCCATGCCGACCGCTGAACCGACGGACGCCAGAATAAAGCCCCATCGGCTCGCAAAGTTTTTGGTGTTCTTCATGTTTTCTCCCATCCAGGTGAAAAAATAACCGCGTAAGCATTCCTCGGCTCACGCGGGCATCAGCCTGTCTCTCATCAGAATTTGTACGCAGGATACACAACGCATGAAATTCCTGCTCTTATATTTTATACATTTTAATGCCGCTGCACAAAAAAGTCAAGCGCTCGAGCGGTTTATATTATGGCTGTTCCAGCCTTTTCCTCACCGGCGCGCGTTCTTCCCGCACCGCGGCGCAAGGGTCTCGTAACAGCATCGCAGTAGATTTGTTCATATCTTTTATGATATGATCGCCGTACCAAAAGGAAAATGAGGCATTACAGGAGGATCATGATGAGCGCCTGCATCTTTTTCGCTTCCGACGCGCCGCTGCCGGAGGTCTTTCCTCCGCCGGAGTACGGCTACCTCGCCATCAATGTGGACGACGGTACGATCGGCGACGGCGGCGCGGACGACAACTTCGCGCTGCGCACTTACCCAGACAGTTTCCTCTATACCGACAAAGCCTTTGCCGTCTGCCTCGACTGGGCCTACTATACCGAGGGCCGCGCGCGGCAGCTGATCGACTACATTGGCTCTGCCCTCGAATCCGCGCCCTGCGTGGAACTCTGGCACGTCTGGCAGGGCGGCTTCTACTTGTTCGAGGAGCGTCCCGTCGTTCACCGCGCTGCTGTGCGATTCGATGAATTCGTCGTAGACGATCTGCGCGAGCTCGGCGAAACTGACCTCTGGAACAACAAGGAGACAAACCGGTTATCATTTTACTGCCTGACCGTCACACGGTGAGCAGTATTTTCCATACTTTACAAAACGAGATGACTCCCATGTCTCATTGCACCACATTCGCCGAAGCAGGCCGCCTTGTGGACGCCGGCCGCCGTGCACCGTTTCTCCTGACGCTGTGTGAGGAGGATGAAAACGAGCTGCACATCACCATCTGCTGCGCTAAAGCGGAGCCAAATGCACAGACTCCGTCCACAGGAAATGCCGCCCTCGACGACACTCTCGCGCACTGTACGCCGCTGTCCCCCGATGAAAACGCCAAGATCGAGCTCATCTTTGAAAATTACCTGCTCTATCAGGTGCGCAACGAATCCTACTGCGTATTTGACGCAGACGAAGTCCGCGGCGGCACCTATCTTTGCACGTTCGAACGGTCCAAACTGCTCGACTATCTTCCCCGTGCCATTGATGTCCATCTTATACCCGATGGAACGGACGCTCCCGCATCGTGGAAGCACTACGGCATTTACACGCAGAATCAGATCATCGACACCGTTGCCCCGTCCGAGCCCACGGTGCGCACGTCCTTTTGACGTACACGCGCATATATTATGTCAACAGATGTTCTATTCCATAAGACATTCAAAAAGAAAAAGCCCGTGTCTTGTGACACGGGCTTTTTGAACCTCGCAGTAGGGTGAGATTACTTGATCTCGACCTTCGCGCCAGCCTCTTCGAGCTGCTTCTTGAAGTTCTCGGCATCCTCCTTGGACACGCCCTCCTTCAGAGCCTTCGGAGCGGACTCGACGAAAGCCTTGGCCTCGGCCAGACCCAGTCCGGCGATCTCGCGGACAGCCTTGATGACCTTGATCTTGGCAGCAGCGTCGAAACCGGCGAGGACGACGTCGAACTCGGTCTTCTCCTCGGCAGCGGGGGCAGCACCGCCGGCAGCGGGAGCAGCCATAGCAGCGGCGGAAACGCCGAACTCTTCCTCGAGAGCGTGGACGAGCTCAGAGAGCTCCAGGACGGTAAGGCCCTTGATTTCTTCGATCATAGCGGTAACTTTCTCGCTCATTGTAATGATCCTCCAATTTTAAGATATTTGTTTTAGTTTTTGAGTTGGGTGCAGACGATTACTCTGCGGAAGCTTCCTCGGCGGGAGCACCGTTCTTCTCGGCGATCTGCTTGAGGACGCAAGCCAGGCCCGAAATGGGAGCCAGCATGGTGCCAAGCACCTGTGCCTGCAGGACGGGCAGTGCGGGGATCGCGGCCAGAGCATTGACGGTGGCCATGTCGACGACCTTGCCGTCCATGAAGCCGCCCTTGATCTCGAACTTACCGTTGAGCTTCTTGGCAAAGTCAGCGATCACGCGCGCGGGGGCGACGGGATCGGCAGCGATGGCAAGAGACGTGGTACCGTTCAGCTGATCATCGAGCTCATTGAGGCCGACGTTGTTGAAAGCAAAGCGGAGCAGGGTGTTCTTGACAACTGCATACTCGACATCGTTCTTACGGCACTCAGCGCGGAGCTCGGTGTCTTCCGCGACGGTGATGCCCTTGTAGTCAACGATAACGCCGGCAGCTGCGCCCTGCAGCTTCTCGGTCAGAGAGGCCACGATCGCCTGCTTTTCAGACAGAACTTTTGCGTTAGGCATTTCTTGAGTTCACCTCCATTGGATTTTGCGGCACGCCTCGCGTGCCAGGGGAAAGAGGCGTTCTAAAAAGGAAACCGTCCTCATGCAGGACATGAGGACGGTAAAGCAATCAATAAATGTTTGCCATCCTCGGCAGGACTTACGAGACGAATCTCACCTGCTGTCTTTGGAACGCTCTAATAGTATATCCAGAGTTGGCAGCATTGTCAACCCCAAATATCGTTTTTTCCGCAAAATACCCCATATTTGCGCCGCGCACAGCGCAAATCAACTTAAATCATAATTTGCCGCGACATGCGCGCCAAAAATAATCCAATTTGATTTTTCTGACGACATGCGCGTCAGAAAAATACCGCGGCTCAGCCGCGATCGCGCGGCGACACCAGTTCGCAAACTGGTGAGGGGGAATCTAAAGGGGGGACAGCGTCCCCCTCTTTAAGTTTTCTTAGATCTTTGCGGTGTTCATCTTGACGCCGGGGCCCATGGTGGAGGCGGCGACGCAGGACTTGATATACTGGCCCTTGGAAGCGGCGGGCTTGGCCTTGATGATAGCACCCATGAGAGCGTTGAAGTTCTCAGCGAGCTTCTCGGGGCCGAAGGAAACCTTACCGATGGGGCAGTGGATGATGTTGGTCTTGTCGAGACGATACTCGACCTTACCGGCCTTGGACTCCTGAACAGCCTTGGCGACGTCGGGAGTGACGGTACCGGCCTTCGGGGACGGCATCAGGCCCTTAGGACCGAGCACCTTACCGAGACGGCCGACAACACCCATCATGTCAGGGGAAGCGACGACGACGTCGAAGTCGAACCAGTTTTCCTTCTGGATCTTCTCGACGAGGTCCATCTCGCCGACATAGTCAGCGCCGGCAGCCTTGGCAGCCTCAGCCTTGTCGCCCTTGGCGAAGACGAGAACGCGGACGTTCTTGCCGGTGCCGTTGGGGAGGACGATGGCGCCGCGGACCTGCTGGTCAGCGTGACGGGAGTCGACGCCCAGCTTGACGTGCAGCTCGACGGTCTCGTCGAACTTCGCGGAAGCGGTCTTGCAGATCAGGCCGAAGCCCTCTGCGGCGTCATACTGAGTGTTCTTTTCGATCTGCTTTGCAGCATCCTGATACTTTTTACCTCTAAACATTGTTCACACCCTCCTTATTCTTCGACGACAACGCCCATGGAGCGTGCGGTACCGGCGATCATGCTCATCGCGGACTCGAGAGTGCTCGCGTTGAGGTCACGCATCTTCATCTCAGCGATCTTCTGGACAGAGGCCTTGGAAATGGTAGCGACCTTGGTCTTGTTGGGGACGCCGGAGCCAGACTCGATGTTGCATTCCTTCTTGATGAGGACGGCAGCGGGAGGAGTCTTGGTAACGAAGGAGAAGGAACGGTCGGCATACACCGTGATGACAACGGGGATGATGAGGCCCATGTCGTTCTTGGTGCGCTCGTTGAATTCCTTGGTGAACGCAGCGATGTTGACGCCGTGCTGACCGAGCGCGGGGCCAACGGGGGGTGCGGGAGTTGCTTTGCCTGCAGGAATCTGCAGCTTAACGTAACCGGTGATCTTCTGTGCCATGAGAGGCACCTCCTTAATATTGAATGTGGTAACGACCGGCGATTCCGGCCGCCCTTGGCGAGACTAAACGTCTCTCCCACGTTTGCCGCATACGCGGCTCATCGCTTTTAGCGGTGATTACGGTTCTACGACCTCGACCTGATCGAGCTCCAGCTCGACCGGCGTTTCGCGTCCGAACATGGACACGACCACGCACACCTTGTTCTTCTCTGCGTCGATCTCTTCGACCGTGCCGAGGAAGGACGAAAGCGGGCCGTCGGTGATCTTGACCTGATCGCCGACATTGTAGCGCACGACGATCTCTCGCCGTTCCATGCCGAGCGCCAGGACTTCCTCTTCCGTCAGAGGAATGGGTTCATTGTTCGCCGTGCCGACAAAGCCGGTCACACCGCGAATGTTGCGGATCAGATGCCAGGTGTCGTCCGTCATAATCATCTTGACGAGCACGTAGCCCGGGAAGACCTTGCGTTCGACTTCCTTCATATCGCCCGAGTCGGTCACTTCCGTGACGGTCTCCAGCGGGATCTGGATGTCGAGGATCATGTCCTCCAGATGACGGTTGGCGACGAACTTCTCGATGGCCGTCTTGACTGCGTTTTCATAGCCGGAGTAAGTATGCGCGACATACCACTTAGCATTATCAGCCATGACTGCTCTCCTGTCAGCCCGCGAGACCGATCAGCAGGCGCACTGCGGAAACGGCCACGTAGTCGAAGATCCAGATGCAGGCGCCGACGGCGAGGGAGCACAGCAGCACAGTGCCGGTGTTCTTCGCAGTGGTGGATGCGGTGGGCCATACGACCTTTTTCAGTTCGCTTCTCATTTCACGGAACCACTTGCTGCGGTCCTTTTTCTTCTTTTCTTCTGCCATGTTTCAACAGCCTTTCCTAATTACTTGGTTTCGGTGTGGACGGTGTGCTTCTTGCAGAAGGGGCAGTACTTGTTCAGCTCAAGCTTGTCCGGGGTGTTCTTCTTGTTCTTCATCGTGTTGTAGTTTCTCTGCTTGCACTCGTTGCATCTGAGCGTGATCTTAATGCGCATCTAACGGCACCTCCTTATTTACTCAGCTCCATTTGCCAAAAGCGGCATGAAGCTGGCGATTGCCTCCCTGCTCTCAAATTTGAGGGGTGCTTTTCCCTTGCGTGCCGAGAAGCAAAAGCGCGCAAAAAGAAAGCCCTCTTTCACAGGTAAATAAGATGATACCACATGTCATGTCCAGCCGTCAAGCACTTTTTGCACGTTTTTGCAGAAAATCGCGCAGATTTTGCGCTCTTTCCTATGTTTTTTCTCTCCCGCTGCCTCTCTTGACGCGATTTTTCCGTTTCCGCACGCCACTTCCCTGCCCTGCGCTTGCTTTTTGGGTGAAAATCCTGTATGCTGGCAGTCAAAAGAAACGCTCAGGAGGCAATTTTATGAAAATCATGGCCATCGACTACGGCGACGCGCACACCGGCGTCGCGATCTCCGACCGCACGCTGACGCTCACTGGATTTTCGACCGTTATCACCGCGTACCGGCCCGAAGCGGTCATCGAAAAGCTGCTGCCGCTCATCTCCGAGCACGAGGTCTCAGAGCTCGTGCTCGGCCACCCACTCAACATGGACGGCACGCGCGGCCCCCGCGCAGAAAAGGCCGAGGGCTTTGCCGAGATGCTGCGCGAGGCCACGTCGCTCCCCGTCACGCTCTGGGATGAGCGCCGCACGACCGTCGACGCGCACAATATTCTATTGAATAATGGCAAGCGCGCCAAGGAGCGCAAGAAAACCGTCGACGCCGTCGCGGCGAGCCTGATGCTTGAAGGTTACTTAACCTTCAAAAAGCGTCAAGGGTAACATATCACAGCGCGGCAGCGCTGTACTTTGTTCCCCTGCGCCGCGCAGGGAAGCGGAACAAAGGGGCCATTCTCTTTTGCAAAAGAGAATGGCCCCTTTGAAACCCCAAGAGAAAGGGATTAGATTGGCAGTCTGAGGCTTGAATGACACTTATACCTCCGGAATGGGAATGTCTGCGCGCGGCGTTGCCGCGGTTAGTGTTGCTATACGATTTGTCTCTGCTTCTATTATCCGCTGTTGCGTAGCCGTTGGCGGCTCTGCTGCCTTACGGATGCGGCACACCCCTTGCGGGTGCCGCTCTGCCAGTCTCGTAGAAGTGCAGCCTAATTTCCGTCTACCGCCAGTCTCATCAATGCGGCGAGCAAAGCAATGCCGCTATTTCGCACGCAGTCTGCCGCCCAGCTACCGTCACTCGCGCCTCACGATAGTAAGGCGCAGTTGCAAGCGGTCACGAATCGCAGGGATTCATGGCGAAGCCATGTACACCGCACTTACATTGCGCAGCGCGTGCAGTCATTCAAGCTGCAAACTGCCAATGTCGGGGGTCGAGGGGTCCTCCCCTCGCGTTCTCTTGGGGGTTTAAGGGGGCCATTCTCTCACGTGAGAGAATGGCCCCCTTTGCCGCGTCCCCACACGGTGTGGGGATAAATCCCAAAAAGTATCACTTTTTGAACTTCTTAATCGTATCAGCAATGATATTCTGCTTCAAAATCATGCTGACCAGCACGTAAATAACGCACCCCACAACGCCCGTCAGGCCGCACTTGACGACGAGCATCAGCTTGCTGTCATCCGCCGCGACAAGAAGCGAACGCCCGCCGTAGAGGACGACCGCCATCGCTGCCGTGGCGGCAAGGCCCTTGAGGAGCGGCACCAGGCGCACGATCTTCGTCCCGTGGAAGAGCTGGATCGTCATCGCGATGGCACCGATCGTCAGCGCAAGCGACGTTGCCAGCGCGACGCCTGTATCGGTGTAGAACACGCGGTTCAAAATGAGATTCAGCACCAGCACGCCGAGGTTGATGAGCAGCGGCACCAGCGTCTTTTTCATCGCGTAGTAGGCCTTGTTCAAAAGGTCGAGCACGGCGAAGGCGCTCATGCCGAGCGCGTAGCGGGCGAAGATGCTGCCCGTCATCTCGGTCGACTCAGCGGTGAAGCTGCCGCTTTCAAAGATGACGCGGATGATATCCGTGCCGAACGCGCACATCATCGCGCAGACCGGCAGGATGAAAAGCAGCGTGTTTTCCGTCACGTTCCAGATGTAGCCGAGGTACCCCTTCGAGTCCTCCTTCGTAAACTCGCGGTTAAAGCGTGGGAACATGACCGCGCTGATGCTGTAGAGCACGCTCGTCGTGAGCGGGGTGAAGAGCTTGTCGGCGTAGTAGAACGCGCTGACGGCGCTGTCGTTGAGCGCCGTGGCGGTCGCCGTGTCGATGAGATAGCAGAACAGGAAGATCGATGTCGTCAGCACCGTGACGAGCGCGGTCTTAAAGTACGTGCCGACGTAGTCCGCCTTGCGGTCGAGCATCGGTCGGTAGACATAATGTTCCTTTTTCGCATACGGGATGCTCATAGCAAGCTGCAAGAGCCACGCGCACGAACTCGCGATGACGACGCCCTTGATGCCCCACTTTGCGCCCAGCGTCACAAGGAAGATCGCAAGGAATGCGTTATACGGGATGCTCATGCTGCCCTGCAATTCATAGTGGTCGGTCGCCTGGAAGATGGCGACGTTCAGATACGCCGCCGCCACGACCGGCAGCGCGCAGGCCATGATGCGGATATAGCTCGCAAGGCGCGGCAGCTCGGCTGCGTCAAGGTCCCAGATCGTGCCGACGAGCGGCGTCGAGGCAAAGATCTGCCACAAAACGACCGCCGCGAGCGAGCCGAGCAACGTGATGGTCAACAGGTTGTTGGCCGCTTTCTCGCCGCGCTTGCGGTCGGCAGCAAATTCCTTCGTCAAAATCGGCACCGCCGCGATGCACAGCGCGTAGCACATCGTCGTGAAAAGATAGAGCGTCGAGTTATACGACGCGGTGTAGAGGTCCGCGTCGATGCCGGTGCCGAAGATATTGGCCTGCATCATTTCGCGCACCACGCCGAGGAGCTTGGCGAACAGCGTCAGCAGAAAGACGAAGCTGATCGCGCCCGCCGTGCGGACGCCCGATTTATCCTTCTTTTCCGTATTGTTTTGAGGGTCTTGCATGGTATGTTTCCTCGATTTCTCCATGATCGCGCAGATCATTTTCTCGTTCGTGTCGAGCTTGCGCGAAAGCTTGGCCATATGCGCTTCGACGCACTGCACCTGCTCCTTGCCCGTTTCGAGCACGCGCTCGGCCTCGGGCAGGAAGAGCTCCGCCGTGAAGTTCTCCTTCGTGCTCAGCTTGTCGAGCCCCACGGAGTTTAAAAACGCCGTGCACTTGGGGTCATACGAAATGCCGATGAGCGGCACGCCCATGATGGCGGCATAGATGAGCGAATGCAGGCGCACGCCGACGAGCAGGTCCATGTTGCCGATGATGGAGAGCATATCCTCGGAGAGGTACTTTTCATTCAGGCACACCGCCGTGTCATTGGGCAGCTGCGCCGCGATATGGCGGCAGACCTCGCCGTCCTCTTCATAGTGGAACGGGATGAGCACGGACTGCGCGTTGTACTTGTCCTTCATCATCTGGATGGAGCGCAAAAGCTCTTTGACAAAGCGTCTGTCTGTGTCCCGCTCACGGATGGCCCAGCCGACAGTTAGACGGCCATCCAGCGAGACACCTGCCTTTCGCAGGATCTCCGCGCCGACATCGCCATCGGGCTTTTTCATGCGGATGACGGGGTCCGCCGTGATGACGACCTTGTCGCGCGCGATGCCGATTTCCTCCAAAAGCGCCGCAGACCGCTCGTCGCGCACGACGATACCGTCCGCCCGCTTGAGCGCCGCCGCCGCGGCGCGGCGGTTGCCGGGCCGGTCAATGGGGCCGATGCCCTGGGAATAGATGAAGACCTTTTTATGGAAGAATTCCGCGCAGCGGATGATGGAGAGGTAATAGTGTAAGCTCTTGCTGCTCGTCACATCCTGCAAAAGGCTGCCGCCGCCGGAAATGAGCATGTCGCACTTTTTCACCGCGTGCAGGATTGCCATCGGCGACATGCGGTCCACCGCCTCAACGCCGTACTTTTCGCGCGTGGAAGTGGGGTTGTGCGAGAGCACTGTGAGCGAGCAGTCGGGAATGTGCTCGCGCAGCGACGAGACGAGCGTGCGCAGGATGGACTCGTCGCCGATGTTGTCGAAGCCGTAATAGCCCGAGATCAGAATGTTAACCATTCGTCACCCCGCAGATCCTGCGCACAAGGCGGTAAATGAGCTCCGCCACAATGACCACGGCTGTGCCGATGAGAAGTCCGAAGAGGATGCCCCAGCCGGTGCGCAGCAGGCTCAGCAAAAACGGCGTGCGGATGTGCAGGAACGTGTTGACCACGCTGACAAGGCCGATGGTCATGCCCGTGCCGAAGATCATCGGCAGGAACTTCATTCTGCGGCGCAGCGACCAGATGAAAAGCATCAGCATCGGCCAGCCGACGATCATTTCCTTCGTGCGCGGGCGGGCAATGAGCGTATTTTCCAGGAAGTTGCGGAACGCAAGCTCCCTTGCCGACGTCGTGGTCGAGTTGCCGGTGCGGTACATATAGTAGGCGAACACCAGCAGCATGAATACCGCCGCCACCGCGATGACGACGATCGCAAGGAACCAGCCGAGCTTCATCGGCGTCTGCATCAGCTCGCCGAAATAGGCGTTGAATCGCTTGACGCGGTTCTTCTCCCCGCGCTGTCCCGCGTGGGCGAGGACGGCCTCGCGCGCGCCGGTCTCCTCATAGGCGTAGACCAGAAGATAGGCGAGCATGAAGAGCGCGATGGGGATAAGCTGCATGAGCTTGACGCCGCGGTACAGGTCGATCTCGAGAATATACGAGAGCTGCGAGAGCGCAGACGATGCTAGCAGCGACCCGCAGAATGCCGTCAGAATGGTCGCGATGGCTGTGCCAAGCGTAAAGCCAAGCAGCTTGCCGAACTTGATCTGCGGCTCGCTGCGTCTCTTTTCGAGCAGTACGCGGCACAGACCGACAGCGGCAATCGACGGCATCACGATACCGCCGGACATCGAAAGGATCAGGCGGAACATCGAGGGCTTCAGCACCGCGAGGCTGGCAAGGCCGAGCGCGCCGACGGCAAACAGGATCGTGCGCCAGCGCTTGCCGATAAAGAAGAATAGATCAAGCAGGATCACGATGAGCGCCGCCGTGCCGATGCCCTGCAGCACCTTGAGCGCCATGGACGGCGCTTTCAGCTCCATCGCGGGCACGGTCGCGTGCGTGTAGCCGAGAGGCTCCAAGCGCGCGTCGAGGTCCGTGAGCATCTGCTCATAGTCGGCAGGGTCGGTGATGTAGACCCACTTCTTCTCGTCAGCGTCCCAGCTGACATCGGTATCCGGCTCTAAGATCATCTTGAGGAAGATGATCTTGCAATTACGCTCGGCGATGGCTCTAAAGAACGTGTTCGTGATCTCCTCGGGGCCTTCGTAGCCGCAGTACTGATAGCGGTTCTGGATGTAGGCCCACTCGTTGAAAACGCGCACACCACGATAGCCCGTGTTGTCGAGCAGTTCTTCAACGCCGGGCCAGACAAGGTTCTGGCTCTGGTCGTTCTGCTCCATCATGGCGACGCTCGCGCCGCTCTCGTTGAGATACTGCGTCAGAAGCTCCAGGCTCTCGTCATCCTCATAGCCGACGAGCTCGTCGCCGTTGTTCATAAAGTACGGCGCGTTGAAGTGCTTGAGCACTTCGATATAGGCCTCGGCAAATTTCGTGCCGTTCATGTTCTTTTCCGTCACAGAGCGCGGGATGATCTGGTAGCCGTGGCGCTCAAACAGCTCCACCGTGTCCGGCCAGATGCCGAGGCGCAGGTCGAGCAGCTTTTCGCCCTTCATGCCGTTTTTCTGCTGCTGGATGAAGATGAAGCCGTGCTCGCCCTCCAGATACGTCTTGGCCTCAAAGTCCTCAAAACGGGCCTCGAAAGCGTTCAGGATCCACTCATAGCTCGCAGCGGTCTCCGTCCAGATGATCGCGTCGCTCACATCGGTGCTCTCACGCAGCCATTGCGCGACCTCGGCGGGGTACTGATCTTCCCATCCGTAGCTCTCCGCCGCCTTTTTCACGGTCATCGCGTGGACGGGGATGGCCGCGTTATCGTGCAGGTTGAGGGCGCTCGCCTCGCTGAGCGCGACCTTGTCGATGCCGAGCGACTTGAAGAGATCGAGCCACTCGTCCTCTGACTGCGAGGATTGGCGCGCCATCGAGCGCATGCTGTTGTAGTCGAGGACGATGTCGTAATACTTGTTGCTCTTCTCCGCCTGCACGCGCGAAATAAGCGGCACGAGCGAAGCGAGCAGGCCGATCAGCGCAATGACGGCCAGAATGCGGTTTCTTTTCAGTATGCTTTTCATTTGTATTCTCCTTGTGCGGTCTCCGCACTGTTTTTCTCGTTAAAGAGAGGCAAGCTCCACCGGCGTGCCGAGAACCTTGGAAAAGGTGTAGACCTTGGCGACATCTTCGATGTATTCCGCGCGCAGATATGCCTGCGCAAGGTCCTTCCCCACGGCGAGCACGCCGTGATTGGCGAGCGTGCAGCCGCCGCGGTCCCTGAGCGCGGGGATTGCGTTCGTGCCGACGGCCTCAGTCCCCGGCGCGGCGTAGTCCGCGCAGCGGATGTCGCCGCCCAAAAAGATGCACGATTCGATCAACACCGCGGGGATGCTCTTCCGCACGACGGCAAACGCCGTGGCATAGGGTGAGTGCGTGTGGAAGACGGCGTTCGTCTCGCCATACGCCTTGTAGACCGCCGCGTGCATGCGCCACTCGCTCGAGGGCTGCAACTTCCCCTCCAGCACCGTGCCGTCGAGCTTCATGCGCACGATGTCCTGCGCGCGCAGCATGTCATAGCGCACGGACGTCGGCGTGATGAGCATTTCATCGGGCGCGACGCGGCAGCTCATGTTGCCGCTCGTGCCGGAAAACAGGCCCTCACGGAACGCTTCAAGCGATTTGTCCACGATCTCCTGACGAAGAATGTCCAGATTTTGTTCCATTCAGATCACCAGATTGTCCCTGCCGATGCTGCCGTCCGTAAAATAGCGGTGCAGATCGTAGGGAGAGTAGATACCAAGGTCGGTCACGACGCCCGAGACGAGATGCGGCGGCGTGATATCGAAGGCGGGATAGTAGCCCTTCACACCCTCCATCGCCGTGCGCACGCCCATGGCTTGGAGCGTGAAATTCGGGTCGCGCATTTCGATGTGAATGCTGTCCACCGTCTCGTGTCCCTGATCGGGCGCGCCGGTGACAAAGTACGGGATGCCCATGTACTTGGCGACGATGGCGTTCTGGAACGTGCCCACTTTATTGACGACATGGCCGTCACAGCAGATGGCGTCCGCCGCGGTGGTGAAAACGTCGACCTTTTCGTTCTGCATGACGAACGCCGGCATATTGTCGGAGATGACCGTCACGTCAAAGCCCATGTCGTGGCAGACGGACGCCGTCAGGCGCGCGCCCTGAAAATACGGGCGCGTTTCGGGGCAGAACAGCCGGATGTTTTTGCCGCGGCTGCGGCACTCACGAAGCATCGTGCCGACGATGGTCTCGGCGAAGCAGTGCGTCATCACCGTTCCGTTGTCGGGGAACATATCGACTAAGTACGAGCCGATCTTCGCCATTCTGTTATAGCGCACGTTGTTGAGCTCGATGGTCTTATTCTTGATGGCCTCGGCCACATTCTCCCCCGCTGAAAGCGCGCGCTCGGCCTCTTTCAGGCAGATGTCGCACAGAAGCGTCATGCGCTTTTGCGTCGTGGGGCGCGCGTGGGAAATGGTGTAAGCCGCTTTCTTGAGGTATTCCATCTGCTCGTCCGCCGATTTGCCGCGGCATTCCCACGCCGCGAGCGCCATGCCCATCGGCGCCGCCGTGTAGGGGCCCGCGCTCTGCGTCACCATGTCGGTGATGGCCCGCGCGACTTCCTGATGTGTGCGGCAGGTGACAAATTCGACCTTTGCGGGGTAAATGCGCCGGTCCAAGATGCGCACCTCGCCGTCTTCAAACCACGCGACATTCTCGTAGCGCAGCAAAAAGGCGAGGTCTTTGTCCGCTCTCTCCATGTTTCTTTTCTCTCACTTTCTATAAAGGCGCTCAACGGCACGCTCCATGTCGGCGCGCACCTTGTTCTCGTCCAGCGTCTTGAATTCACCGTTTTCATATAAAATATTGCCGTCCACCATCGTCATGCACACGTCGCCCGCCTGCGCCGAGCAGGTCAGGAGCGCGGGCGTGTCGAAATTGGGATAGAGGTGGGGCTTGCTCAGATCAATGGCAATGATGTCAGCCTTTTTGCCGACATCCAGCACGCCGGTGTCGTCGCGGCCCTGCAATTTTGCGCCGTTGACCGTCGCCATATCGAGCACCTCCTGCGTGGAGATCAGCGTCGGGTCGTTGTGATAGCCGTCGTGCATGATCTCAGCGAGGTGCATCTCCTCGAACATATTTAAATTGTTGTTGCTGGCCGTGCCGTCGGTGCCGAGCGTCACGTTGATGCCCTTGTCCATCATCTGGCGGATGGGGGCAAAGCCGCTGCCGAGCTTTAAGTTCGACGTCGGGTTGTGGATGACGCTGACGCCGTGGGCCTTCAGAATGTCCATGTCGCGCTCCGTCACCGCGACGCAGTGCGCCGCCGCCGTGGGCGAATCGAACGTGCCGAGCGATTCGAACCACTCCGTCGGCGTTTTGCCGTAGCGCTCGATGCACTCGCGCTGCTCGCGCGCGGTCTCGGCGAGGTGGATGTGCATGCGCCCGCCCTTTTCGCGGCAGAGGTCGCTGTACGCCTTGACGATATGGCTCTTGCAGGTATACTCCGCGTGGATGGAAAAGTCAATGTGAATGCGCCCGTCCGCCGCGCCGTGGTACTTTTCAAAAAGCGCGAGCGATTCGGGGATCTGCGTGTTCTGCTCCACGGTCTGGTTTTCGTCAAAGCACTGCACACAGCGGTTCAGGTTCGCCTTGATCCCCGCCTCTTCGACCGCCCAGACGGTCTCCTCGGGGAAAAAGTACATATCGGAAAAGCTCGTCGTGCCGCCCGCGATCATCTCGATCAGGGCAAAGCGGCTCGCTGCGGCGATATCCTCGCGCACGAGCTTGTCCTCGATCGGGAAAATGGCCTTGAAGAGCCAGTCCTGCAAAGGCAGTCCGCTGCCGATGCCGCGCATCAGCGTCATGGCGATATGGCTGTGGCAGTTGATGAGTCCCGGGGCAAGGAGCCTGCCGCTCATGTCCTTTTCAAGGTCATAGGTCTTTTCGGGTTTTTCCTCACCGATATAGTCGATCTTCGCCTCATCGACGCCGAGATAGGCGCCGTGCAGCGTTTCATATCCGTTTTCCTTGCGCAGCAGAATGTCCGCGCCTTTCAAGAGTGTTCTCACAAAAGAGCCTCCTATCTGCATTTTATCTCATTATGCAGTCTATCACGCGTGCTTTCAGATTGCAACGGGCAAAAGGATTAAGTTTTTCCATATTGCTGACCATGTCGACAAAAATTTCTCATTTTGCAAGCTCAACTACTTAAAATTTCACTATTGAATTTCCTAATATGCCTGATTATAATTAGTGCATACTTTTTCTTAAGGAGTGAAACCGGTATGAGCAAAGTCTATATCCCGCAGGACTACCACACCCCGCTGTCTGTCTATGAAATGCAGCGCGCCATCGAATTCATCAAGAGCAATTTTCAGGTCAATCTGAGCAATGCCCTCAATCTCCGCCGGGTTTCTGCTCCGCTGTTCGTGGATGAAAATTCTGGTCTGAACGACAACCTCAACGGCGTCGAGCGTCCCGTCTCCTTTGACATTCCCGACGTCGGCACCAATGCCCAGGTCGTTCATTCGCTGGCCAAGTGGAAGCGTCTTGCGCTCAAGCGCTACGACTTCAAGGTCGGCAAGGGCCTGTTCACCGACATGAACGCCATCCGCCGCGACGAAGAGGTCGACAACCTCCACTCCGTCTATGTGGACCAGTGGGACTGGGAAAAGGTCATCTCTGCCGAGGATCGCAACGTCGCTTATCTCAAGCGCACCGTGCGCGATATCGTCTCCGCCGTCAGCGAGACGAGCAGCGCGCTGAATGTCGCTTTCCCCTCCCTGCACACCAAGCTCCCCAGTGAGGTCTTCTTCATCACCACGCAGGAGCTCGAAGACCTCTATCCCGACCTGACACCCAAGCAGCGCGAGGATGAGATCTGCAAGAAGAAGGGCGTCGTCTTCCTGATGCAGATCGGCAAGATCTTAAAGTCCGGCATCAAGCACGACGGCCGCGCCCCCGACTATGACGATTGGGAGCTCAACGGCGATATTCTCTACTGGAACGAAGTGCTCGGCCATGCGTTCGAGATCTCTTCCATGGGTATCCGCGTCGACCCCAAGTCCCTCGACTCCCAGCTGACGATCGCCGGCTGCGACGACCGCCGCGCGCTCCCCTTCCACAAGATGCTGCTGAATGGCGAGTTGCCCCTGACCATGGGCGGCGGCATCGGCCAGAGCCGCCTGTGCATGCTGCTCATCGGCACCGCGCACATCGGCGAGGTACAGGTCTCCCTGTGGGACGAAGCCACGCGCAAGACCTGCGAGGATGCGGGCGTCATGCTGCTGTAAAGCATATTTTAATTTGTCACCATTCTTTTTTCTCTTTTTCTCAATGTAGCACAAAAGCCGGCAGGTCCTTCTCCCCGTCGGCTTTTGTGCGCTCTTCTGCCGCTTTCCATCCACTATCCATCGGCGCAAAGCAAAACAGCAGCACAAAGAGGGCGCTTCCCAGCTTGGGAAGCGCCCTCTTTCTTATTTTTCACAGCGCAGGCGGTAAACGTCACAGCTGTCCGCGCGGCCCTCATACGAAAAGCCGTGCCTGCGCGCGATGTGCGCGCTCACGGTCTGTTCGGGGACGCATTCGATCACGGCGTCCTTCCCCTCCCGCCGCGCAAGCACGGTCAGAAGAGCTGTCATTTCGTCTGCATAGCCCTTGTGCCAAAAGGCAGGCTTGAGCACCCAGCCGAGCTCCCGGCTGTACTCGTCATAGTCGTGGTAGATGGCGTAGCCGAGAAATTCTCCCGCCATATTCTCCGCGGCATAGATGAGCGGCGGCTCGGAAAGTCCCGCCTGCTCCAAAAAGCGCTCGGCCTGCGCGCGGTTAAACGGCGGCTCCAGCCAGCGCATCACCGCTTCATCCGAGAGCAGGGCGTATAATTCGTCCGCGTCCTCCCGCCGCATCATCCGCAGGCGGACGCGCGCCCCCTCCGTCAGGATCATTCCTTGTGCCGCTTGCCGCGGAAGGTCAGCTCCGGGGTCTTAACGCTCACGATCGTGTCCGGCTCGACCGAGGAGGTCAGAAACGCGTTGCCGCCGACGATGACATTGTCACCGATCTCCGTCGCGCCGCCGAGCAGCGTGGAGTTTGCGTAGATGACGACGTTGTTGCCGACCTTCGGGTGGCGGCGCACATTCGGGTTCGTCGCCATACCCGCGGGCGAGAGCGCGCCGAGCGTCGCGCCCTGATAGAGCTTGACGTTGTCGCCGATGATCGTCGTCTCGCCGACGACGACGCCCGTACCGTGGTCGATGAAGAAGTATTCGCCGATCTTCGCGCCGGGGTTGATGTCGATACCGGTCTGCGAGTGCGCGTATTCCGACATCATGCGCGGGATCATCGCGACCTTGTTCTCATACAGCTCGTGTGCGATGCGGTAGATGAAGATGGCGAACATGCCGGGGTACGAGAGCAGGACCTCCTCCTTGCTGTAAGCCGCAGGATCGCCCTCAAAGTTCGCCGACAGGTCCTTGAGCAGCAACTCCTGAATGGCAGGGATGCGCTCGATGAATGCCGTGCTGATCGCATAGGCCACTTCGCAGTTCTCGTCGCACTCCGGCATCGTCAGCGTGATCTGGCGCGTCAGCTTTTCGTGGATGTGCTCCATCAAAAGCGCGCTGTATTGCTCCGGCGGCAGCTTCAAGAGGTCGCGGTCGCCGTAGTAAACAGGGAAAATGAGCTTCTGACAGTCGCGGATGATCTCGATGACCGCATTACGGTTGGGCATGCGCAGCGCATCGCCGTACATGGGGATCTGAGAGCTCTTGTAGTTCGCCGCCATGCGGTCAGCCGCCGCATGGATGACGGTGTTCTTTTTTGCTTTGTCCATAGCTAATCCTCGCAATCTATCAGAAACAGTCATATTACAATTAGAAAATGATTATAGTATCTCCCCGCGTCAAAATCAAGTATTTCCTCTGCAAACGCCTCAGAAATATACACCTCCGCGCGGGAATTCAGCCAAAAAACGTGTCCATTCATTTTTTCATTTGCATCCTGCGTGCTTTTGCTTTATGCTGTTTTTATAGCGCATTAGATGTGCCCCAAGCAGTAAACTATCCACCGCAGGAGGATCAAAATATGAAAGCAAAGGTTTATTTTTCCAAGCAGATCACGCCGGAAAAGGTCGTGGAGCTCTACAAGGCCGTGGGTCTCGAGCTGCCCGGCAAGGTCGCCGTCAAGGTTCACTCCGGTGAACCGGGCAACCAGAACTTTCTGACGCCCGAGTTCTGGCAGCCGATGGTCGAGACCGTACACGGCACCATCGTTGAGTGCAACACCGCCTATCCCGGCGAGCGCAACACGACCGACGCCCACCGCCGCACGATGATCAAACACGGCTGGAGCAAGCTCTTCGATGTCGACATTCTCGATGCCGAGGGTCCCGATCTTGAGCTCCCCATCCCGAACGGCAAGCGCATCCAGAAGAATCTGGTCGGCAAGGATATCAAAAATTATGATTCCATGCTCGTTCTTTCCCACTTCAAGGGCCACCCGATGGGCGGCTTCGGCGGCGCGCTCAAACAGCTCTCCATCGGATGCGCGTCCAGCGCAGGCAAGGCGAACGTCCACGGCGCGGGCAAACCCGAAGAGATGTGGACGACTGAGCAGAATGCCTTCCTTGAGTCCATGGCCGACGCGGCGGAGTCCGTCGTCAAGCTTTTCGACGGCAAGATCGTCTACATCAACGTGATGAAGAACATGTCCGTCGACTGCGACTGCTGCGCCGTGGCGGAGGACCCGTGTATGAAAGATATCGGCATTCTCGCCTCCCTTGACCCCATCGCCATCGACCAGGCGTGCCTCGACCTCGTCTACGCGTCCGACGATCCGGGCCGCGACCACCTCGTTGAGCGCATCGAGAGCCTCAACGGCATCCACACCGTGGAGGCCGCCGCCGAGCTCGGCTTCGGTTCGAGAGAGTATGAGCTGATCGAGCTCTAAGAAAAATCGCAATGAAAAAGGCGATGGCCGCAAGGCCATCGCCTTTTCTTTTGCTCCTTTACTTGATGAACCAGATGTCCATATCGACGTTGCCCTTGATGCCGTCCACGCTGCCCTTGGATGAATACTGCCACATGGCAAAATCGTAGTAGAACGAGGGCGCGTCCACATCGTAGCGCGCGTACCACAGCGGGTAATCCATGACCTCGCTGAGGTCATACTTGACATAACCCGCGTAGTCGGTGATGTAGATCATCGGGTCGTAGCCCGCGTCCTTGATGATCTTGCAGAAGGCGTTTGCCGCGGCGCAGAGCACGCCGGTCTCGATGCCGTAGGTGCGCGCCTCCCTCTTGCCGATGACCTCCCAGTCGAAGACGACGGGACCCGTGATCTCATGGCCGCGCAGCTTGTCGAGCACGTGATAGGCCTCCTCCTGAGCCTCTGCCACGCTCACAGCCTGCGAGAAGAAGTAAGCGCCCACCTGAAGGCCCGCTCTCGCCGCGCCGCCGGCATACTCGTCAAACTTCGTGTCGTCATAGATCGCGCCCACAGTGTAGCCGCGGCCGCCCACGCGCGCGATGACAAAGTCCACATCAGTGCGCGCGACCGCGTTCCAGTCCACATCGCCCTGATACTGCGACACGTCGATACCGACGCGCGTGCGCACGCTGGGATCGTTGTAGGTCATGATACTGCCGTTCTTGACGAACGCAGACTGATTATAGGTGTTCGTCGGCACACCCTCGAGCACATCGAGCGTGTAGTCCTTGTAGTAGATCTTCTGCTTCTGGTCGAGCGAGCTGAGCTGATAGATGCGGTAAACGATCGTCGCCACCTCCGCGCGCGTGATGCTGCTGTTGGGGTAGAAATACGTCAGGTCGCCGACCTTCGTGCCGATGAACACACCCGCTTCATAGAGCGCCGTCACATAGCCGTCGTTCACGTCGGCAAAGGGAGAGGTCGTGTTGGATGCGCCATAGCCCAGCGCCTTGGCCGCAAAGCGCGCCACATCGAGGCGACTGATGCCGTTGTCAAGCTGATAGTCGCTGTAATTCTGCGCGGCAAAGCCCATGGAATAGGCGTAGGTCGCGTAGCCGCTTGCCCAGTGCGCCGTGCTGGGCTTCTGCTCCTTGTGGCCGGTCGAGAGCAGCACGAGCTTGAGCATTTCGCCCGTGCTCGTGGGACGGTTGGGGGCAAACGTGCCGTCGCCGTTGCCGCCGACGATGCCCTGCTTGCTCAGCTCCATGACATAGTTATAGAACCAGTCGGACTTGTTGACGTCGGTATAGGTCTTGCCGGTGTAGCTCGTCGCCGTCCACTGCGCCGTGACGACCGCGTTGCCGTTCACGATGCTGTTTTCCGTGATGGTCTTGCCGTCGCTCGTCTGGAAGCCGGCAAAGCTGTAGCCGAGCTTTTCCGCTTTGGGGAAGCTACCGTAGGTCTTGCCGATCTCGTAGACGGCAAAGTCCGTCTCGTAGGACGTACCGCTTTCCATATTGATGATGAGATACGCAAATTCGTTCTCCGCCGCGCGGGTGCTGTCATCTAAATAAATGGCAGCCTCCTGCAGGCGGCGGTCGGCAAGGCCCGCCTGGGCCTGTCCGCCGGAATGGCACCATTCGCCGAACGCATGCGCCACTTCAAGGCGCGTCGCGTCCTTTTCGCCGCGGGCGATCTTGACCAAATCGCTCGTGCCGCTCATCCAACCGGTGCCGAAATTGTAGCTGAAGCAGATCAGCGCGTCGAACTGCCCCTGCGTGGGCGTGACGTCGTAGCGGTCAAAAAAGTCGTTGAGCTTGGCCTCATACGCCTCGACCTTGCTCATCAGAAGAAGCTCCGCCTCTTCGCGCGTGATGCCCTCGGGATAATCCTCGGCACCGCACTCCGTGCCGTAGCCGATGTACCACTTGCCGCCGGAGGAATACTTCTCCGCGCGGAAGCCCTCTTCCTCTTCGATCTGCGCAATGGCCGCGTCGCCCGCGCGCATCAGCCGATTGCTCGCCATCGCGGCGGGCACGCAGAGCTGCATGGCAAGGCACAGCGCCAGAAGCACGGCCAGTGGCGTTCTCTTTCTCATGTTCTGCTTCATCTCGTTCTCTCCTTTTGCCGGAATCGGGCGAAAACGCCCACTCTCTAAAATGTTTTTCCATGATACCACAGGTTTACATAAGAATCAACCAAAAAGCGCAAAAAATGCCGCCCCGTGTCGAACCGGGCGGCATTTTTGTTACAGCAGTGCGTCGAAGAGCGCGTCCATATTATCGTCGGAATACTCGACTTCCGCGCTGTACAGCCGGCAGAGCTCGATCTGATCCTCCACCGTGAACTCGCCGTGCAGCAAAAGGTGCAGCGCACCAAGCGGGAAAAGCAGCCGGACAGACAGCACGGCGAACGCCGCCTTGCTGCTCACGTCCCCGTCGTCGAGCGCCGTCGGCACGTGACGATAGAGGAAGTAGACGAGCAGCTGCTCATACTCCGTCTCGCGTCCTTTCATGTGCGCGGCAAAATCGTCGAGCGGCAACTCATCTGCGTGCTCGCGCAGCGCTTCCAAAATGCCCGTCCACACCTCGTCCATACGCTCGAGCGAGAGATAAAACTCTGCCCACTGCGCAAGCGGGACGTCCGGCACGTGTGCACCGCAGGCCGACAAAATTTGTTCCATCCGCTGATTGATCGGTTCCTCGCGGTTCTGTGCGATGGCGAAAAGATGGTCGCGCAGCGTGAGCAGCGCCGTTTCCTCTTCGTCGAGCTCGCCTTCGCCCGTCGTGACAAGCATTGTTTTCTCCGGCTTGGTCAGAATGAGGCGCGCGGCCTCCTCGCAGCAGAGGCCAACGCCGATCTCCGTGCGCTCCGAAAAAAAGCTGCGGTAGCGCGGGTGGTCGGTGCAGATCTGGCAGAGCATACCCTCCCCGCCGTATAAAATGAGATCGCAGAGGTTTTTGCCGTTCAAAAACGGGCAGCGCTCCTGCTCGCCGAGGAGAAAGTGCGGCATCTCGCCGCTGCGGTCGATACATTTATGCAGGCGCTCGCCCATCTCGCCGCCGATCTGATCGTAGGCGGCGAGGGAATCCCCGTCCACGTCGATCTCCCAGCCGATGCAGCAGTTGTGTCGGCAGCGGTCGGCGATGCAATGGAAAAGCGGATAATAGTCCGGATAAGCGTTCTGCACGGCGGAGTCCTCCTATAGTCGGTGCTGCGCGGTCATAAATCGCGCGCTGCTTCATTATAAATCGCGCAGGCGCGCATTGCAATGAATTTTCTCCTTGCCGCCGTGAAAGAGATATGATATAGTAAAATATATGCGGGCATGATGAAATTGGCAGACATGCGAGATTTAGGTTCTCGTGCCGCAAGGCGTTGGGGTTCAAGTCCCCATGCCCGCACCATTTCCCAAATTTCAGAGCGCATCGCTCCGCGATGCGCTCGTTTTGGTATTCCGGCACTTTGGTCTAACATTTTTAGTTTTAAATCAGCTCTTCACAAAGGAGGTGCGCCATGCAGAAGGTCGCGCTCGGCATTCTCGCCCACGTCGACTCGGGAAAAACGACCCTGTCCGAGGGGCTTTTATACGCCTCCGGCGCACTGCGGAAGCTCGGCCGCGTCGACCACGGCGACGCCTTCCTCGACACCGACGCGCTCGAGCGCGAGCGCGGCATCACGATCTTTTCCAAGCAGGCAATGCTGTTTGCGGGCGATAAGGAGTTCACGCTGCTTGACACGCCGGGCCACGTCGATTTCTCCGCCGAGATGGAGCGCACGCTGTCGGTGCTCGACTACGCAGTGCTCGTCATCAGCGGCAGCGACGGCGTGCAGAGCCACACGCGAACGCTCTGGCGCCTGCTCACGCGCTACGAGGTGCCGACGTTTCTTTTCATCAACAAGATGGACTTGGCGGGCGCGGACAAGGACGCGCTTCTGCGCCAGCTCGCGGCGACACTGAGCGCGGAATGCGTCGATTTCTCCGCATCGCAGGAAACGCGCGACGAAGCGCTCGCCCTCTGCGACGAGGCGGCGCTCGAGCAGCTTTTGGAGCGTGGAAAAATCGACGACGCTCTAATTGCTGAGATGGTCAAAAACCGCAAGGTCTTCCCCTGCTTTTTCGGTTCGGCACTCAAGCTGGACGGCGTGGAGGACTTTCTCACCGCGCTCGCGTGCTTCACGCGCGAGCCGGTCTATCCGAAGAAATTCGGCGCAAAGGTCTTCAAGATCTCGCGCGACGCGCAGGGCGCGCGGCTCACGTGGCTCAAGGTCACAGGCGGCGCGCTGCGCGTGAAGGCACCTCTCACCTATCGCGCGCAGAATCAGGACTACAATGAAAAGGCCGATCAGCTGCGGCTTTACTCCGGCGTCAAATTCCGCGCGCTCGAAGAGGCGGGCGCGGGCAGCGTCGTCGCCGTCACGGGCCTCAGCCACAGCTATGTTGGTCTCGGCCTCGGCGCGGAGGCGGAGGCGTCCGCCCCGCTTTTGCAGCCGGTTTTGACCTATCAGCTCATCCTACCCGACGGCACGGACGCGCACAGCGCGCTTATAAAGCTCCGCGAGCTTGAAGAAGAGGACCCGATGCTGCGCATCGTCTGGGACGAGCGCTACGGGCAGATCCACGTGCAGCTCATGGGCAAAATTCAGCTCGAAATTCTGCGCCGCCGCATCCTCGACCGCTTCGGCCTCGACGTGACCTTCGGCGAGGGCAGCATCGTCTATCGCGAGACCATCGCCGCCCCCGTCCTCGGCATGGGACATTTCGAGCCCCTGCGCCACTATGCGGAGGTCCAGCTTCTGATGGAGCCGCTTCCGCGCGGGGCGGGCATCCAGCTTGCGTCAAACGTGCCGACGGACGCGCTCGACCTCAACTGGCAGCGGCTGATTTTCACCCATCTTTTAGAGCGCGAGCACGCGGGCGTGCTGACCGGCTCACCGTTGACGGATGTGAAGTTCACACTTGTCGCGGGCCGCGCGCATCTGAAGCACACCGAGGGCGGCGACTTCCGTCAAGCGACGTACCGTGCCGTGCGGCAGGGCCTGATGCAGGCGGAAAATGTGCTGCTCGAGCCGTATTACGACTTCCGTCTCGAGGTGCCCGCCGAGTGCGTCGGCCGCGCGATGACCGACCTCCAGAACATGGGCGGCACCGTCGAACCGCCGCAGAGCGAGGGGGAAAACGCCGTACTCACGGGCTATGCGCCGGTGCGCACGCTGCGCGACTACTTTGCCGACGTCGCGGCCTACACCCGCGGCCGCGGACAGCTCTCCTGCGCCGTGCGCGGGTATGAGGCCTGCCAAAATCAGGACGAGATCGTCGCGTCCCTTGGCTACGACGCCGAGCGCGACACGGATAATCCCGCGTCCTCCGTCTTCTGCGACCACGGCGGCAGCATCACGGTCCCGTGGAATGAAGTTCCCGCGCATGTTCACTGCGACAGCGGCATCCGCCTTGGTGAAGAGGCCGTCGAAGAAGCGCCCGCGCCGCTCCCCCGACGCGGCGTCGGCGCAGGCGGCGCATATGCCGAGGACAAGGAATTGCAGGACATTTTCGAGCGCACATACGGCAAGGTCGAGCGCCGCGCGTTCGAACCGAGCAAAAAGCCCGCGCGCACCTCGCTCGCCGACCACTACGACGTCACGATCCACTCAGAGGACACGGAATATCTGCTCGTCGACGGCTACAACATCATCTTCGCGTGGGACGAGCTCCATCGGCTCGCCGCGCAGGATGTCGCCGCGGCGCGCGGCGCGCTGATCGACATTCTTGCCAACTATCAGGGCTTTCGCAAGTGCCGCGTCATCGTCGTGTTCGACGCCTATAAGGTCAAGGGCAACCCCGGCAATGTGCAGACGGTGCACGGCGTCAAGGTCGTCTACACGAAAGAGGCTGAAACTGCCGACACCTACATCGAGCGCGTGACCTACGAGCTGCGCCGCGAACGCCGCGTGCGCGTGGCGACGTCCGACGGCCCCGAGCAGGTCATCATCCTCGGCCACGGGGCGCTGCGCGTCTCCGCCCGCGCGTTCCATGCCGAGGTCGAAGCCGCCGAGGGGCAGATCAGCGCCGTGCTGCAACGCCTGACGAACCGTCCGCGCAGCGAACGCACCATCAGAAACAACGTAAAGCTCAAGCAATAATTCAGTCAAAAAGCGGTGGCTTCCCTCGCCTCCTAATAAGAAAACATAAGAAAGTCAGTAAAATCAATGTTTTCAAAGGCAGGGAACACGGTACGAAGTCAAAAAATCTCATACTGACAGGCAGGGCGCTGATTTTCACATCAGTGCCCTGCCTGTCCCCACGCCATAGGCAGCCGCTCTATGGCATTTTTTCATATCCGTGCCTATACCCACCCGAAAACTGTATCAATTAGGGCGCGAAAACCTCTGTTTTTTCCTCTCAGAGCGCCGCTTAAAGGGCGGCGTGGGTATTTTCCCATGGGAAGCGTCCGGGAGGCAGGACAGGGGCTTTTTTGCGTCAAAATCAACACTTTGCAAAAACAGAGAAAGGAGGCGCCGGATATGGCAGTTTTCCGCATCGAAAAGACCAGAGATTACACGGTCATGTCCAACTACCACCTGCGGGACAGGTCGCTGTCCCTGAAAGCGAAGGGGCTACTGTCCCTCATGCTATCGCTGCCAGAGGACTGGGACTACACCATGAAGGGGCTTGCCCGCATCTGCAAGGACGGCATCGACAGCATCAGCGGCGGGATCCGGGAGCTGGAGGCACACGGCTACGATCAGCCGCCATGCCAGAACGAAACCTCCGATGATCCCGGCCAGAATGAAATTCAGCACGAACAGCGCAATACCGCCGCCCAGGGAGCTGCGCCCAGCGCCTTTCAAAGAAAATTATTCCAGTTCATGCCGCCGCAGTTGTTCCTGTTCCTTTGGAACAGCCAGCAGCACGTCCACATTCTGCTTGACGGTATCGTATTCCTGGGCTTCGATTCTTGCAGCTTTGTACTCCGCAAGGAGCCGTTCCTTTTCTGCGTTAAGATTGGCAAGCTCCGTTTTCATGCTTTCTGTTGTCGGCAGCGCCACAGTCCCCAGCCGTTTTAATTCTCTGGCGGCCGCTTCAAAAAGGATGATCTCGCTCTCATGCCCCCGCAGGAACTTTTCTTTATCATTCGATTTACGGTATCTGTCATAAAGAGGCTTTAGCTGACGGTAAGTTCCGGCGTGCTTCATCACAAGGGCAAGTTCTGCGGCACGGTTTTCTATCCGCTTGATCTCCGTATGAGCGGTATCCCTGCGCGCAGGCACGGCGGTCAACCTGCTTTCCAATTCCTCATAGCTGCCGATGCCATACTCCGTCAAGAAGTTCATAGTTTTGGCGGCCTGTTTCAGATCGTTCAGCTTCGCCCAATGGGTAAAACCTGTGCTCTGCTGTGCCTTGATGTTGTTCTGGATATCAATGAGCAGGCTGATCTTTCCGTTCTGCTGTTTCGGCTGGCGGGAAGGTCTGGCGCGTTCGGCGATCCGGGCGGCAAGGGCTTCTTCGGTGTAATCCGCACCAAGGGTTTTCAGACGGGTGAACCGTTCCTGATTCGGCGCTCTGGCGGAGATATACTTGCCGCGCTTGATCTCATAACCTTCTCTCTGCAGGCGGCGAAGCAGGTCTTCTAAATCGGAACAGGCTGGCAGGAGCCGGTCAATGGCCGCTTTCAGCTTTGCCTTATATTACAATCTGAGCAAGGCGTTTTGGCCAGATTTCTGAGGATTTTTTCAAAAAAATCAACCTTATCCGCAACTTTTCTCTGAACACTTCGCCGGATGCCTTGTGTTTCTTCGGATATTCGTATATAATGTATCGTGTTGAGTATTATCCATGCGGAGGTACGGTATGAACGGCATCAAGGGCTATATCTCCATTCGGGAGGCGTCCTACCGTTGGGGCGTGTCAGAGCGGCGGGTCAACCAATATTGCGCCGAGGGGCGGATCCCCGGCGCGTCCCGGTTCGGGCGCTCATGGGCGATCCCGGAAAATGCGGAAAAGCCGTCCGACCCGCGCTTTCAGGAACAGCACCGCGATCCCGACAGGACAAGCACCTGACGGATCCCCCTCTGCATTTTAGCATCCGCAAAAAGGAAGTGAACGCTATGACCTGCGATGAGAGCTTGTACCGCCAATATCTGAGCGGCGATGACGAAGGGCTTAATGCCCTGATGAAAAAATACGGTGACCCCCTGACCCTGTATATTGACGGCTATCTGCACGACGTTCACGAGGCGGAGGAGCTGATGCTGGATGTTTTCGCCTATCTGTTCACAAAAAAGCCGAAGATACGGGACGGCGGCTTCAAGGCGTATCTCTATAAGGCCGCGCGCCACATGGCACTGCGCCATAAGAGCAAACGAAAGCCCCTGTTCAGTCTGGACGAGCTGACCGGCGAGCCGGACGGGCGGCTGCTGGCGGTGGAGGTCATCCGGACGGAGGAGCGAAACCGCATCCTGCATTTCTGCATGGATGAAATGAACCCGGACTATCGGGAAGTCCTCTATCTCACCTATTTTGAGGATATGAGCTACGCGCAGGCGGCGGAGGTCACGGGAAAAACGGTAAAACAGATCACCAACATGGTGTATCGTGGAAAAGAGAGCCTGCGAAGGCTCTTAGAACGGGAGGGGATCACAAATGCGGAGTCATGAGGAGCGCGTTGCGGAGACGAAGCGGCGCATCGCCAAAATTGAGCGAGAGAAACGGCTGCGGCGCAATACGATCACCATGGCTTCCGCCGTGGCGGCGTGCCTTGCGCTGCTCATCGGCGCGTCCCTCGCCATGCCCGGCATCGCCGCAAATATCCAGACAGGCGACTATTCCGGCTTTGAAACGGCGGCAAGCATCTTTCACGGCGGCGCGGCTTTGGGATACATCGTCATCGGGCTTTTGGCGTTTTTACTCGGCGTGTGTGTGACCGTTCTGTGCTTCCGGCTGCGGCAGATGAACCGGGAGGACGATCAGAACAAAGAACGCGAGGGGATTCATGGAGCTGATTGAGAACCTGCTGCAATTGCTGACCACGTTCGTCGGCGCGCTGCTTTCGGGTATCGCCTACCGCAAAAGCAGCAGACAGATGTACTTTCTGCTGCTGTGCTTCTATGGCTGCTTTGCCCTCGGCGCGCTCTACTGGACGCTGTATCTGCTGCTGTTCGATACCACACCGCGGGTCTTTTATGTGTCGGAGTTCGGCTGGGTGGCCAGCCTCATCTTCCTGCGCATTTTGCAGGCCACTCTGGCGGGAGCAGATGAACGCGCCTTCCGCTGCCGCAGGGCGTGGCTCGCGCCTGCGTTCGGTGTGCCGCTGCTGGCGTTCTACTGCATCTTCGGGGATATTCTCTCCAACCTGATCTGGTGCGGCATGATGATATGGCTCTCCTTCTGCGCCATACGGGGGTTTTCTTATGCGAAAACGCAGACGGATACGGCGCGGAATATGCGGTACTTCCACATCGGCGTGCTGTGCTTTGCGTTCGCGGAGTATCTGCTCTGGACGGTAGGCTGCTTCTGGCCGGAAACCTCACCGGCAAGCCCCACCTTCTGGTGTGATATGCTGCTGACGCTTGCGATTCTGGGGCTGCTGCCCGCCACGAGAAAGGCGGTGGCTGCATGACCTACATCGAGAATATTTTTATCTGCATGGTGTCCCCGCTGCTGGTGGCCGCTTTGTGCATGGGCAGGCGGCAGCTTCGCTTCTTCCTGTTCTGCATTGCCGGGATGGGGGTGTGCCTGCTTTCGGCCTATATCAACACCTTCCTCGCGGCGGTATGTCAGGCGGACGCCCTTGCCGCCACGGCGGAGATTGCGCCGGTGGTGGAGGAAATGATGAAGCTGCTGCCGCTGGTGTTCTATCTTCTGGTATTCGAGCCGGAGGGGGATAAGATCAAGCCCGCCGCCATCACGGTCGCCCTCGCCTTCGCCACCTTCGAAAATGTGTGCTATCTGATTCAAAACGGTGCGGACCGCTTCTCCTTCATCTTCTTCCGTGGCTTCGGCACGGGCGCGATGCACGTCCTCTGCGGCTTGATCGTCGGCGGTGGCCTTGCATACACGTGGCAGCGGACGTGGCTGAAGATCGCAGGCACCTGTGGGCTGCTGGGCGCGGCCATCACCCTCCACGCCATCTACAATCTGCTCATCGCCTACGGCGGCGCGGCGCAGTACATCGCCTACGCCCTGCCGGTGCTGCTGGTGGCGGCGGGAAGGTTGTCCGCTTTCCGCTTATCGCAGAGGAAATAACCGAATATCTACTCCCTGAGAGCTGCTTTTTGGCGGCTCTCAAATTTTTTTGAAAAATTTTGCGTTTTGGGTGAGAGTTTTTTCGATTTTTTGTACCTATATAAGTGAAAGGGTTTTTATCACAGTTCCAGACAAACCGGAAAGGGGGTTCAAACGAAGTGCACGATACCGCAAGACGGGTCGCACTCGTCAAGCAGCGGGTGCGGGAAAACACCCGCCGGAGGCAGCGGCGCGGCATCTATGGACTGAGCGCTATGTGTATGCTGCTGTTCGCGGCACTGATGCAGGCGGCGGGCACGGTCGTCGGGCCGGGGCAACCGGAAGCATGGGGCGTGTTCGGCGCGATGCTGCTGCGGGAGGACGCGGGCGGTTATGTGCTGGTAGGCGTTGTCTCCTTTGCCGCGGCGGCAGCGTTCACCGCGCTGTGCTTCCGGCTCAGAAACAGAGAAAACCAGAAAAAAGGCGGGGCGGACAAACCGAACCGACACGAACAGGAGGAGAAAAGCCAATGAAAAAACGAATACTTAGCATACTGCTCGTCTGCTGCATGCTGCTGACCATGCTGCCGACAGCGGCGTTTGCAGCGGTGAGCGATTCGCTGGGCAACACACCCAAGGAAAATCAGGCGATTTTGGAGCAGCTCTCCGCCCTGACTGGCGGCAGCAGCGACCAGGTGCTTTCCATGCTGAACGCTTTGGGGCTGCTGGATGAAGACGGCAATTTCAAGGTGGATCAAACCATCACGCTGGACGGCCGGGTGTTGACACTGGAGGCTGTCATGGAGCTGCTGGAAAATCCCGCCACGGATCTCACCCGTATAGCCGACGTGGATGGGACTCCGGTGGCGCTGGGCGATTTGAAGACCATGATCCAAATCGAACAGGAGCTGCAGCGGATCAAGGACACCTATTTCTCCGGCAGGGAGTTTGCCGGGGAAGCACTGGAGAATCTCAATAGTCTGATGGAGCAGCTGGAGCTGCAGGGCATCAGCTTGCGGTATTCCGCCTTTGCCACAAAGCCTGAGGGCGTTGAGACGGTGGATATGAGCGGCATGATGAGCCAAACGCTGGGGAATCTCGCAAACAACACCTGGAACTCCGGGCCTTTTACTGTATACAGAGGAAAACCGGCCGGCTTTTCCTACCGCATTCAAAAAGGCCAGCTCAGCGATTATATCACCAATGTGGAGGTCTCGATAGGCGCGGTGAGTGGGGTCGAGCAAAGCGACGGGTCCTACAGGCTGACCTATGCGGTAGACGGCTACAGTTTAGGTGGTCAGAAAATCACTGTCAAGGTTCAAACCAAAGGAGGGAACCCAGCCTGGCTCGAGAATTCTTATTCCTATGGCGACCTGCTGGGGATGATTGAATTTTACGATGCGGAAAATCTGGTGTTCTATGACGGCGCCAGCTATGCCGACCACTGTCAGCTCAAGCTAATAAAGACGGTTGGCGTCCCCACAATACAAACATCAATGACCGCGCCGAACTATGAGGAAAGATACGAAAGTACAGACACAATACAGGGGGATATGTATATTCCTTTGCTGGCAGATGAATACACTACAGCCCTCGGTGCCAACAATCCGGACTTCGTTGCGCTAAGCGATACCATCAGAATTCTGGATGGCGCTCGCAACTCGGTGCTTCCCGTCGGCTCCGACCCATTTTATCAACCATACCAAATCGACGCCAGCATCGAGTTTAACTGGAGTACCGAAAAAGCTGCCTATACTGGCGATGCGCCGTATGGCTGGTATAAAAACCAGCCCTTTGCCCCGTTCTATCTGACGGAGTACAAGTTCAATGAAGAATCTCTGGGGCTCAGCAACAACAGAACAAAAGCGCTGAACTGTACGATCAACAAGGGCGAAACGGTCAACATCTCCCTGCAGTCTACCACGCAAAACAGAGGGGATCAGCGGTACTGGCTGCCCTTCCGACTGTATATGAAAAGTGTACAGGGCGAAATCCAAAATTCCTGGGCCACCACCAAGAACAGCAACGTCACCGCCAGGCTGGTGGACACGGACAAGCCCATCATTCAAAGCGTCACGGCCCCGGCGGGAACCTATGCCAGCGGACAGCACGTGCCCATCACAGTTACCTTTAGCGAGTTCGTGGATCTTAGAAACGCCAGCGTGACCATCAACGGCAACGAGTATAGCGCCGATGCGCTTTCCATGAACAGCTACGGTGTCACGGCAATGCTCTGGTACCCAGTGCAGGATGTGGATGCCGCCACGGTCATCGTCAGTGGTATGACCGGCGTGAAGGATGTTTTCGGTCATCCGCTGGATACCACACAGTATCCAAGCGAGCCGATTACCGACGTTGCGCTGGAGAGCGTCTTGATGCGCAACGCCCCCACCGCACTGACGGCCGACTACGCCAACGGCAAGGCATCGTTCACGATGAACGCCAACATGGCGCAGGCCTACAAGACCGTATACAGCGATTATCACACCCCGGAAGGCACAGAGCCGAAGGAAGCCCCGTTCCGCCTCGAGCTGAAGTACGACTCCGCGGAGGCACCAAGCTATCTGCAGGTCTATCTGGGCGAAGAGAGCGGAGACTTCACCATTAGCGACTACGAAATCAAACCCGCTGCTGACACCCGCACCTACACGGTGACGCTGCAGGCCAACGAGGGCACGAAAGACTCTCCTAACTGGGTGAATGTTCTTCCCCTGACCCGGCAGTTCACGGTGGCAAAGAAAGTTTCCGCGCACACGGTGACCATAGTCCCGGAAACGAATGACGCCGACTATACGATTTCCCTCGCCGATTCCGCCCGCCCCACGCTTCAGGCCAAGGTTTTGGGGAAAAACGGTGAGCAGGCCAGCTACATCACCGGTAAATGGAGCAGCAGTGACCCGCTCATTGCCACCATCGACGAGGATACCGGCCTTGTTGCCACCACAGGAACCAAGGTGGGAACCGTCACCTTTACCTTTACGGCGGACAACGGGACTGAGGACCCTGCCGATGATGTGACGGGCCAGTCACAGCCCTATACCGTGACGGCAGGCGATTCCCTGGCACTGGTGATTCCCGGCGGCGCGTCCATCGTGACGCGAGTAAATCAGCCCGCCACCGTGCTGTGGAGCTCCAATGCCGCGCTGATGGCACCGGGCAAAGAGTTCAATTACAGGATTGACCTGTATGAGGGCAACTACAAGAATGAGGCGGATCTGAGCGGCCGCGATCCCATTGCGACTTATACCGCCGGCAAGGATGAAAACAGCGTGCGGATCGAGGAGAATGTGCTCTCCAAGCTCTCCAACGGCAATATCCCTGCCTACACGGTATTGGTCTCCATGCCGCACCCCAACGCCGGTGGTGAGGACGTCCGCCTGTCGGCACTTGCCTGGATCATCGTGCAGGCACCACCTGCCACGGCCAAGCTGACACCGCCCCGGAGCATTTACCTCAAGGATACCGACGGCACCGTCAATATCGACTGGTCGGTGGAAAACGCTACTACCGGCGCCTCTCAACAGCCCACGCTGACCATTACCCGGGTCACAGAGGACAACACCACCACCAAAGTGGTGGACAGTGCGCCCCTATCCGGTACCTCCGGAAGTTACTCCCTGTCACTATGGAGTGTGGAAGCCGGCAATCTGAAGGACACCTATCAGGTGGTTTTGAGCGTGGAGAACCCTGGTGAGGAATCTCCCAGCACCGACTCCTTCCCCCTGTATGTCTACGATGCCGACGCACTGAAGGTGCAGGACGACAACGGAAAGACGATTTCTGCGCTGACCATGGACAATACCTCCAAGGTCAGCGGCACCCTGCCCACCGATACAGCTAAAATTTTGCAGCTGCGCCAAGAGCTGGGGCTGATCGAGTACATCGGCATCAACTATGACGAGTACGGATGGAACTCCTTTAAAGACGGCATCCAGTGGCTCTCCAGCAACAACAATGCCATTTCCGTCAACTACAAGCAGGGCGGACTGTATGAGGACATCAGAAACTTCTCCTTTGATTCCTACCTTCCCGAAACCAAAATGGCGCTGTCCGGCTTGGCCAACGGCACCGCAACCGTCACGGCTACCCATGCCGCCACGGGCATGAGCGCCGCCGTACAGGTGACAGCGAAAACGCTGCAAAATAAGTTCTATCTCTTCCAGCTGACGCCTGCAGCGGAAACTACGCTGCAATACACCGACGGCAAAGGTGTGCCCAAAACGGTCACGACCAACAGTGATGGCGTGCTGGCGCTTTACGAACCCAACGGAATCGCCAGTGAGGTGTCTCTGCGGTCCGGCTCCGGCGCGGATATTTATCTGGGCACCATCTATAAAGAAAATCTGCGTTCCGGCGAGCGGGATGCCACAAAACTGCAGCTTTATCCCTTGAATACCTTCAGCCTTCGGCGAGTCGCCCGGGCATCTGTGACGCTCATCACGCCGGGCGGCGATCCGCTGGCGAACAAGACGGTGACCGTTCGCGGCGGCGTTTATAAAAACGGAGGCTACTGCCAGACAGCTCTGCTGGGCTCCAGGGCAGGAGCACTTGTCAGCGGCATCACCGGCGACACCTATACCACGGATGCGGCGGGAAATATAACCGTCTATCTGGATTCCACCCAGTTCTGGTCGGCCGAAAAGGGCGAGAGCAGCACCACGGCGCTTTCCGCTCTGGATCAGCTGGAGTACATTCTGGAAATCAGCGCAATTGACGGCGACAAGTACTATCCACTGCTGCTGACTGTCAACGGCAAGCTGGGCGTGGACGATGTAATGCGCACCGCAGAGGGCGTTGTCTCTCTGGAGCGCGTGCCGACGGGGGAGGAAAACAAGCCCTTCATTGTGGCGCAAAGCGTTGATTACGGTCTTGCCAACGGTCAGAAAGTGGATGTCCGCAGCTCGACCGGGAAGATTGGCCCTAACAGCAGCTTTAAAACAGCAACCCTGCACACCACCATGTTCCTCTGGGGTGAGAAGATTGCCGACGCGCGGAATTACAGTCTCAAGCTGGCGGACGAATACGGCGTTCTTCCTGCCGCCCAGAGCAGCAGTACCAAGCAGTATCCCTTCTCATCCATCCCTGTAGCGGAAAACGATCTGACCCTCACCGAGGCCACCATGACCACCTCTGGATGGATCGCCGACGGCAAGGATGTGGGTATGAAAACGCAGCTGAGCCTGAACGGCAGCCTGCTGCAGGAGAAAATAATGCCCTTCCGGGTCGTTGATTTGACCCGAGTGCCCAAGGTGACAGAGGATGACCGCGTCACCGGTATTCTGGCGACGATGGGAGCCTCCAGTGTAGTGAAGGGAGTCGACTTTGGCGGAGTGGGCGACAGTAACATTCTCAAGGTGCTGACCGGACGGCTGGATGATCTGAGCGGTCCGGTGAAAAGTTCCGCGTTCAAAATGATCATCACCCCCAGCGAAGATCCCTCCGTGTTCCGTGCCATGATTTGGGCCGGGTACAACACGCTGGAGATGGAGGACATGGACTATTCCGAGGACGGCGTGGCGTTGGGTGCGAATGTGCTGACGCAGAACCTGGAGGTGGGCGTGCCCGGGACCGGGGACCTGAGCCAGATGGCCCAGGGAACCTATGATCCCAAGGGGGACTACAAAACCAACTCCTTGGCCGACAATGTCACCAGCACGGATCTCAACTTGCAGTTGGAGGGCTTTTACGAAGCGGAGATCCGCTATAACGCCGAAAAAAAGGAGTGGGAGGTTTTCACCGTAGGCGGCGGCTTTACCTCCGGCGTTGGCGTGGGCTTCTCCTTCAGCGTGAACGCCATGGCTGGCCCCGTGCCGTTGACAGCAACCTTTGAGCTGGGCGGTGCCATTCAGCTGGATTTCCGTACCGCAGTGCGCTACGGCCAGCAGGGACAGGGCACAGAGCTTGCCTGGAGCGATCCCACGGCCACGGCAGTGAATGACTTTTTGACCACGCTGCGTATCAACGCCTATGTCCACGCGTTTGGCGGCATTGGCTTTGACTATTCGATCGTGGCGCTGAAGATCGGCCTATTCGGCAATTTGGATGTGGACAGTCAGAATAAGTTCCTTTCCCGCACCTATCTTGCCGACGAGACAAAGCGCCAGATCAACGGTCAGGCCCTGGGGATCCAAAGCGAAGTGGGAATCAAATTTGTGGCCACCTTCCTGTTTATCTCCTACGAGGCGGTGATTGCCTCCGGAACCTTTGGAGCCACCAAGACTTTTAATAACTGGAAAACAATCGACGACTATTGGAATAGCGCCACCAGTGGGCTGAGCCTTGCCTCGCTGCGGATGGCGGCGGCCCAGAGCGGAATGCAGGTGGCTTCTGCCAGTGCGACGCTCCAAAGCCGGGACTATCTGGAGCAATATGCCCGTACTTGGGGCCAGCCCCAGCGGCGGATGATGCTGTTCTCTCTGAACTCCACCAATGGGCTGCAAAACATCCAGTCCAATGCCAACCCCACATCCTATCCACAGCTCAGCGATGACGGGAAGGTATTGGCCTACATCAACGACGGCAACAGCAGAAGTATTTACGCCAGCCGGGCACATTTCTCCACCCTTAATGGCGGCGTCTATTCTGTCTCCAGCCAAATTGCCGATCCCACAGGGTTCCCCGGCTACGGCGACACGAGCGTTTCTCTGTCCGGCACTGACAGCTTCGCGGCGGCGGCTTGGGTTCGCATGGGCACCGACCTGCCGGGTAAAAATGCCGGTGATCCTGTGACATTGGAAGAGCAAAACCTGCTGATGAACAGCACGGAGATCGTAGCGTCCGTCTATAACGGCACAACCTGGACTTCCACCCGTCTAACCAACGACGGCACGCCGGATCTGGCCCCAGCCACGGCAGTGGGCGGCAACGACAAGGCCATCGTGTTCTGGCGCAGCGTCTACACCCCCGATCCCGGTACGCAGGGCAGCAACAACCTGCTGAACTTCACTACCAGAGATTGTATCATGTACCGTTGCTATAACAGCGGCACCTGGAGCGAGGCCAAAATGCTTTATAACGGTGCTACTGGCAGCGTGAAGGCGTTGCAGGCGGCCATGCTGCCCGACGGAACCGCTATGGCGGTTTACTCGCTGGACCGCAGCGAAACCGGAGATACCTCCGACTACGAGATTGCCTATTGTACCGTGGCTGCTAACGGAACTCCCGGTACAGCCATGCTGGCAACCCGTGACAGCAATCTTGACGAAAACCCCCAGGTCGTTGCAGCCAACTTCGGCGGCGGGGATGACCGATTTGTCATCGGTTGGCATAGTGTCCGAGACGGCAGCAGCGATATCCAGCTGTTGGCTGTGGACGGCGGAAGCACCATGTCCAACAGCTTCCCCGGCTCTCTGTCTGCCCTGACCAGCAGCGGCAACGCCGTCGTGGGCGGAGACTTCCGCTTCGCTTCCCTCAGTGGGGATCATCGCAGCCTCAATGATCTTACCATCGTCTGGAATGAGACTGTCAATGACGCCAACGGCGCGGTAGATCACGGCATTTTGAAGGCGGCCAAGCTGCGCTATGCCGCAAATACCTACACGCTCTCCGCACCATTGGAACTGGCAGAGCTGCCGGATCGCACGCTGGCTGACCACTTTGATGCCTATGTCAGCGGCAGCAATCAGGTGCAGGCTGCCATTCAGGCCACCCGGTATGACGATGAAAAGCCGGAGGTAATCGGCGGCGTGACCGTTCCGGGTGAGGAAACGATCCTCTATACCGCTACCTCTAATTTTATCACCGATGCGGTGGCAGTGGAACAGATCGGTGTGGATTATGCAACGCTGGCGCTGAACAGCCTGACACCCATTCGCTTTACCATCCGCAACACCGGGCTGAACGATGTGACAAACCTAACGGTCAAGCTTGGCAGCGGGGAAACCGCCACCCTTACGGAAAAACTGCTGCCCAATGAAAGCACCACCCTTACCGTCTGGCACCATGTGAGAGACCGCGTGACCGACCCGAGCTATACCATCACCGCCGCCGGCGGCATCAACGAAAACGGCACAGTGTATCTGGATTATCCCGACATTGGCATCTCGCAAATGGAAGTGATTGCGGAGAGCGCCGGCAAGCGCACAGTGCGCATGACCCTCTATAATTCCTCTGCCGCCACGCTGGCCGGCGGAAAGAACCGCGAGGTGAAGCTTGCGTTCTATGCGGATGATCTGCATACCAAGCCTGCAGAGGTAGCCTGCACCACAAACGGCGTATCGGTTAGCGGTAATGAAATCACCGTTTCCGGAGACAGCGCCCTCGCCCGCATCGATCAGGGAACCTTTACACTGGACCTGACCTATGATCTGGGCAGGTATATGACATCCATTGGCAAAACCGAGATCCCCAATGTGGGTACCTATCTGTACGCCGAGGCGTGGGCGGAAGGCCAGATCGGTGGAACGGGAGGCAATCAGCGCCTCCCGGAGTATGACGGCAGTGACAGCGCGGCCAGCGTCCATATGACCGGCGCACTGGCCCGCACCGGAGAGCAGCTGACGATGGATGTGACACAGGGGAACGACGGCAACGGTCACAGCACCGCCGCCATTACCCTGCGCAACAACTGCCTGCAGCCTCAGACTAGCGCAGAGCTGGTGGCCACGCTGCTGGATGCTGCCGGGACCGTTCTGGAAACGAAAAAGGCCAGTATTGGCGGTGCCATCTCCGGGGAAACCTTCCAGGCGGAAAACGTCACCTTCTCCCGGCTTGGCACCCGCGTAGTGGTGCGAGTAGTGATACAGCATTTTTTGAAAACCATCGTAGTACAATTTGTTTTTGAGGTCATCGGATAGCAACTTGCTTGTATCGCACCCCGATGGGTAGCTGTGTTTGAAATCCAGTTGCCTTTTATATACCACACAACCTAAAAATTATCAAGTACGCGCAGCGTTCACTTCTCCCATCACCGGGAGCAAATGGACGCTGCTTTTTTTGTTTGCAACGAAAGGAGGCATCCGTGAAATGGCAGTTTTTCGGGTAGAAAAGAACAGCGGCTACACGGTCATGTCAAACCACCACCTGCGGAACCGGGCCTTGTCCCTGAAAGC